>Ga0065711_1049414_pt1 | contig 11319 bp, 13 predicted proteins | sample Hoacrofraction12_FD_59098 | JGI IMG/M metagenome (GOLD analysis project Ga0065711, IMG submission 59098) | Hoatzin crop microbial communities from Cojedes, Venezuela - Epithelial fraction 12 v2 (version 2) | ecosystem: Host-associated > Birds > Digestive system > Esophagus > Crop | place... | reverse complement strand
GGAAAAGGCTTTGTGCCGTCCCTGCTCAGAGGGGATCCTCAGCACAGACCTGAAGATCTGCACATAGGAAAGCACAATGAAGAAAAAACAGACAAATGTTAAACAGGCGCTAACTACAATAAGTCCAACTTCCCTGAGGTAGGAGTTTAAGCAGGAGAGCTTCAGAATGTGAGGTATTTCACAGAAGAACTGGTCCAGAGCATTGCCATGGCAAAGGGGTAGTGAAAATGTATTAACAGAATGCAGAAGAGAATTGAGGAACCCACTGCCCCAGGCAGCTGCTGCCATGTGGACACAAGCTCTGCTGCCCAGGAGGGTCCCGTAGTGCAGGGGTTTGCAGATGGCAATGTAGTGGTCATAGGCCATGACAGTGAGGAGACAATACTCTGCTGTGAACAAGAAGAAATAAACAAAGACCTGTGAGGCACACCCCGTGTAGGAGATGGCCCTGGTGTCCCAGAGGGAATTGGCCATGGCTTTGAGAAGAATGGTGGAGATGCAGCCTAGGTCAAGGAGGGAGAGGTTGAGCAGGAAAAAGTACATGGGGGTGTGGAGGAGATGGTCACAGGCTATGGCAGTGATGGTGAGGCCGTTGCCCAGGAGGGCAGCCAGGTAGATGCCCAGGAAGAGCCAGAAGTGCAAGAGCTGCAGCTTCCGTGTGTCTGCGAATGCCAGGAGGAGGAATTCAGTGAAGGAGCTGCTGTTGGACATTGGCTTCCACTCAGCATGTAGCACTGTCCAAAAAGAAAGAGACAGTGACAAGTTAGAGTAGAATTCTCTGAGAAAAGTCAAAGCCCTTTCTCCTAGACCCACCCCCAGAGCTACAGATCATACTCTTTTCCTTTTCTAGCAGACCTGCCTTCAGCTGCATGGCTGGAGCTCTGGTCTGTGGTGGCTGAGTGTGCCGTGATGAGCAGGGGTGCTGCCTGCTGGGTGCTGAGCAGTCAGCCCCGCTTTGCCGCACTGGGTTCATTGGAACGCTGGGGTCAGGGAACAGTCCTGGTGTTTGACTTTGTCAGACAGATCTGTTCCTAATGCAGAAGGGCTTGTCAGTGTCTGATCTCCCAGTGCTAAGGAACGGGGATGGCAAAAGGGAATTGGAGAGGGTTTTCTGCTGCACTCAGGGAAAACAGAGTGAGTCCTACCAGCATAAGCATTGCCTGTGGCTTAGTGCAGAATAACAGCCGCTGGTCGGTCCCTCTGTCTTGGGCATGAGCTGACTCTGTGAGCAGCCCTGACCCATGCAGCACCCTCTCCACAGCTGAAGGACCCTGCCATGACAGGGGTCAATTCTTCCACCCACAGCTTCTCCTCACAGCACCACAGTGAGCTCCCTGGGCAGGCTGAGTGCTGACCCTGGCAGGCAGCAGAGTTCCTGCCCCAACAAACAGCCCCTGGGGTGCAGAGACCCTCTCTGAAGGACAACCCTGGGCACCCCTGGCTGAACACCCACCTTCACAGCCCTACAGCCATCCCTGGGAGAAGGCAGCAGTCATGCCCTGTCCCTCTGATGGTGCAACATGGAAGCCCTGCTCAGGAGCACATTCTCCTCCTCTACACTGGAGTCACTGCAAGAGTCCTGACAGATCTCACAGGCTGTAGGGCGTGCTGGCTTTTGGAGATGCCTTCAGGAACATGAGCTGCATTACTCTTTATCCAGTGACTTACCGCGTGGAGGGCTGTGAAGAGGTCTCCCCCAGTGAGGTCTCAGCTCAAGGTCTTCCCACTTCCGACTGCCTATAACCTGCCTCTGTCTCATTGCTCTCAGTGCCTGCAGTCAGTATCCTCAGCCCTGCTGGGCTTTGCAGAGGAGCTGCTCCTGGGTAGAGCTCTCTCTCTGCAGCGCTGCCCACTTGCCATAAGCTCCCTCCATCCCAGAAGCCCAGCCTAGCTCAGCAGCAGAGGACCAGCCCAAGGCATCTCTCTTTCTGCTCCCTTTGGACTCCCTCACGGTGTCTTTTGGTCTCCAGGGGAATCTGCTGTGAAACAGGCTGAAGAAATCACTGATGTTCCCTCTCTCTGCTGGGGAGAGAGGCTTACAAACAGCAGTGTCATTACTCCTATTTGAAAAGGAGCTGGGCATGAGAATAATTTTTTTTGGTCTCCTTTTTAGGCAGGACAACAGAATGTTGGCAGGGAAAGATCTCTTCTTCCAAGCTGAGGGGGGGAATACTTTAATTGTGTTAACTTAGGCATTTCATTTTGGGTTTGTGTTCCTGGGGCTAGAATCACATTCAGCTCTCCTTTGTCCACGCCATGACTCTGCTCTGAAACAAAACCTTTGCACACACGGGGTCTTGGACCCTTGATACCAGGTTTCCTCATGCTAAATATGAGCTTGCCTGGTTGAACAGCATCTGTGTTTCAGCCCAAATGTGCAGCAATGCCCTCAGCCAGGGGCACAGACGGGATGAGCTGGAGCTATTCATGTCAGAGACTGAGCTATGGCACTGATGGAATCAGTTGCCGAGGTGTGGTGGCAGAGGTTGGTACAGCTGGCCTTCAAAGACAGCACCTGTAAGCACAGCGGCAGTCCAAATGACAAACCAGTCTAAACCTGTAAGGCAATTCTAGGGAACCACAATGAGTGTTGAGTACTTCAGCAGTGGTTAAAAGAGAAACAGAATCACAGAATGAATCACAGAATCACAGAATATTCGCAGTTGGAAGGGACCTCTATGGGTCATCTAGTCCAACCCCCCTGCCAAAAGAGGGTCACCTACAGTAGGCTTCAGAGGACCTTGTTCAGGTGGGTTTTGAATATCTCCAGAGAAGGAGACTCCTCAGCCTCCCTGGGCAGCCTGTTCCAGTGCTCCATCACCCTCAGAGGGAAGAAGTTCTTCCTCATGTTCAGACGGAACTTCGTGTGCTTCAATTTGTGTCCATTGCCCCTTGGTCCTGTCTCCGGGCGCCACTGAGTGGCTCCATCCTCCTAACACACATCCTTGAGATATTTATAAGCATTTATTACGTTCCCTTTCAACCTTCTCTTCTTGAGACTGAACAAGCCCAGATCCCTCAGCCTCTTCTCGTAGGAGAGATGCTCCGGTCCCCTCATTATCCTCGTAGCCCTCCGCTGGTCTCTCTCCAGTAGCTCCTCATGTAACAAATTGCTTGTGTGCATGGATCACATACCCGCCAGGACAAGGTCCTCTACAGTCTATTGTAGGTGACCCTGCTTCAGCAGGAGGGTTGGACTAGATGACCCACAGAGGTCCCTTCCAACACCTACCATTTTGTGATTCTGTGATTCTGTGATTTCTGGGTCTCAGAAAGAGAAGGTGACTGGGTTTACTCAGAGGAGATTGTGCCTGGCCATCCTCTTTGCTTTGTGGTGTGGACATGGGGGGCAGCTGCTAACTGGAAGTCAGCAAGGATTTCAGTGTCATCTGCCACAACATTCTTGTGTCCAGGACAGGATTTTATGGTCTGTGTGAGTGGATACGTAGTGGTATGAAAAATCAACTGGATGTGTGGGCATGGAGAGACATGGTCAATATTTGGCACTCAGCCTGGGGACCTGTAGCTAGCAGGGAACGGCAAGGCTCTGTCCTGCAACCCACCCTGTTCAATGTGTTTTTAATGACCCAGAGGAGATGAGAGAGTGCTTTTTCATAGCATTTGTAGAAGACTTGAAGTTGAGGAAAGAAGACACTGCACTAGAGGCCAGCTTGCCACACAAGGGACATTGACAGACTGGAAGGATGAGCCAATAGTAACCTCATAACAGCCATTGAGTCCTGACCTTGAGGTGGACTAAGACCCTGCAATGATCGAGCCCAGGGCTGAGGATACTGACGACAATCTCCACTGCCGTCTGCAGCTGGACGTTACAGCTCCTTTGTACCAACTCCCGCCGGCTTTCCTTAGACAACTGCAGAGACGCACAGATTCGATTTCCTATTGACAAGCAAAGAAAAGTGAAGCATGACAAGTTTCATTTGCAATAAAACACTCTGCAACCCTATGAGATATTCTACGATTCTATGGTTTGTTCCTTCAGATTCCACTCAGCTTGCCAGCTGCTGCTCTTTCGAGCTCCAGGGAGTTAAAAGCTTTCCTGTCTTTCACAGGACTAATTGTCTCCTTAGCCATGTCTTTCATTGTGTTAATATCTATTTTTTTGATTTACCTGACTAAAAAATTTCTCATAAGATTAACCCTTGAAGAAAGGTGACCTCACAAGAGGCAGCTTGTACTTAGCATATGGTCACAGAGGGTGTTTTGTTATTTGTGAAAGCTGATCATGCTTTAATTTTCTTTGCTTTCAAAGAGGAAAAATTCTTCTGTGCCCGTGTGCAGCCATTTCTCGAAGGACAGCAGGTGGGAGATGATGCAATGAAGCTGTAACATCCAGTTGCAGACTTCAGTGGAGAAGTCTGATGCAGAGAAGACTGATGTAAGTCCCAGGAGGCCAATGACAGAAATGGTGAGGTAGGGGAGGTGAGGAGGAAGGTTTTCCATACAGTGTCAGACCTCAAGGAACCGCTTTTCCTACCTGTCCAGACCTCCTGAGGAGACACCCTAGACCAATATCCCTTGTACAATGCTTCTGTTACCTCTTTGCTAACGTGAAGAGTAACAAAGGCCTAGGTCCCTCAGCCTCTCCACAGAGGCTTCAGACCCCTGGCAGATCTACTTTGGACCCTCTCTGGTTCCATCCCACTTCTCCAGAACAGAGATCCCCACAGCCAGACACACTAGTCCAGAGGTGGCCACTGTGGAGATGAAAGGCACAGACTCTGGTGGGGTGCTGGACAATGACCTTTATTATTTACAAAGTTACCCTTATATACTACTTGCTGTTGTTCACGCGCTATCAGAAGCATTCCGATAGCGTACTGTCTTAGTTGCACGCGGCTTTCTTCATAACTTGGTTGGTGAAATCTACTGTTCACACGTCCTACATGAGCCGGGTACCTTCCTTTTTTGGGTCGAGGGATGTCCCCTTAGTTGTTGCTTTCTCAATCAGGGGCACAGGGCCAGATTATCAAGGTTGATCTCGCTGAGGCCCTGCTCCACATCTCCCCCTTTTAGTTTTTCTATCATCATTACCTGATTCACCATTTTTTGAATCATGTTTCTCATACAACCTAGCAAACATGGCACAATAAGCATCATACAGCAAAATATACTCATCATTAACAACCCTGTTTGAACAATTGACTGCAACTATCCTGTGATTCCCCAGCTCCTCAACAAGTCGTCCGACCAAGATGTTCCAGCACTACTTGCAACCTCATGGAAAATTTTTGCATGATTCCATATTTCTTGCACGTCTGTGAGAATTGCCCTGTATGCTCCACAAAGCTACAACAGCTCTCATTTATCATTGTACAGACCCCACCTGCTTGAGCGGTCAAGATATCTAGGGCCTTTCTGTTTTGAAGGACTACCTTTTTCAGTGCGTCCAGTTCGGCTTTCAGGCCTAGTATCGCATCGGCCGTCTTATTGGCAATTACCTCCATCTCTGTTGAGATGTTCCTAATTGTTTGCTTTAGCTGAATAACACTTAGGCAAGAAAAAAGCATCCTAACAAAACTTTGGTATCGTGTTATAACAAACCAATGGGTTTGAATGCTCGCTTCTTTTCGCTCAAAATCTCCTCCGTGTGCCTCTCAGTATGCCCTGCATGTTGGTATGATTATACAACTGCAAAGGAGGGGCCAAGACTCCCACAGTACACTCCCCTGTCCAGTTCTTTGGTAATTGCTTCCTAGCCCGCAAGTCCCCACACAACTACCAGAATCCATCCGGCAGGTTGTAGCTGCCATTTATAGCTAAGGTGTAATTCGTTGTTGCTCTGCCAAATAGAGAATCTGCCCATTGCTGGGTGCCCAACCCTTCCAAGTATTTATATGGCCTAAGGACGTCAAAATTGTGTTGTAGGTTTAACTTCATTGCAGACCAATTACCACTGGATTTGTGAAAGAATCCTAGATTGAGCTGTAATTGAAAAATGCCACACTCTCTTTTACCAGGGTCAACACAAAATTCATTTCTTCCATGGTCACATTCCTTTGCTTACAGGTGTTAGACATGTTATGCAAGCTATATGGATCCAAATCCGTCCAATTACTCAAAGGGATACCTAGGACTGGGGAGTTCAGTTGGCCAGTAGTCCCACAAAGTCAGCAATCCTTAACTTTAGTATAATTCACTACTGCCTTAAGAAGCCCTACATACGCGCATGTATCAAAAGCAGCTTTAGCTACCCCTATTCCCAGCAGATATACCGCAATAAGAAGGCCTGTAGTCATCATTGTTTTCCCTTTCTCTTCCACCCAAATCGTCGTTCGCACTGTTCTCTTGTCTTTTCCCAGTCACTTTCCCAGACCTCCCACACCTGCGGAACCCAGTGTGCTTTTCCACGTAGGAGCCTGATAATCTGCGCACTGGCTGACACGTGACTATCTCTACTACAAGGCCTACACAGTCCTTCCCGATATGGCGAGTAACAATACCAATGACGTGTGCAAAGTACACATTCACAGAGAGTCCACAAACTGTGCTGGGTAGATGGACATGCGAGGCATGGGATTTCTGCCTCCCGTTGGTCCTCTAAACACCTGCTTGCTTCCACGGAATGTTCCCAATCAAGAGCTAGCAGTTTAAAGGCCAGAGTACCGTAAACCCCGGCGCGAGAGGTGTTTCCGCTGGATATTTCTCCAAAAAGTGATCAGTTGATCTTGCATAGCTCCCATGGATCAACCCCAAACCAACGATGCATCAACCATCAGCTGGGAAATACAGACGGGTGCACCGAGCTGGGAGACACCGTGGTCCTCGGACTGTAGAAACACAAACATATCCTCGACCCCAAGTTATCAGATGAAATTGTTCCTCCCACTTATTCATTTCTAATAATTTCACCCATATCTGATCTTTCTGTTCCAATGGTATACCATGTGTTGGAATAATGGACAAGAAATGCTTCAATATAACTGGTTTTTGATCTTCACTTACCATTTGATTGCCTTCTCTGATTGTTAGATGATTCAGGAGATATAGGGTCTTTTGTAAGTGCGCTTGTGGAGATCCCCCTATCATTCCCCCGTTTTGTTTTTCTAGGGCCATTTTAAGGGTTTGATGTGCTCGTTCCACTATGCCTTAGCCCTGAGGGGAGTGTGGGATTCCCGCTGTATGTTTTACAGCCCATTTAGATAAAAATTCTTGAGTCTTTGTGCTTATGTACCCAGGCCCATTATCTGTCTTAATTTGATTCGGGACACCAAGGGCAGCAAATGCACCCCTCCAGTGTTGGAGAATGTCTCTACTTCTCTCTCCCATTTCGGCCGTAGCTCATACAGCCACTGAAAACATGTCAATAGACACATGAACATACTTCTGCCTCCCAAATTCAGGGATGTGAGTGACACCGGTTTGCCAGAGTTGCAACGCCTGCAGACGGCGGGGATTAACTCCCGCAGGCTGCAAGGGTGCAACCTGTTGACAGTCGGGACATGTTTGGACAACAGTGCGTGCCACAGTCCAGGGCAGGTGAAATTGGTGATGTAACATCTTTGCTAATTGGTGGAAAAAGGTATGTGACAGTCGGGCTTGTTCAATGGTATTTGGAACCGGTGCGGCCCACGCTGGTGCTGCAAGATGGTCCGCACGCGCGTTACCCTCTGTTATGATTCCTGGAAGTGTTGTATGACTGTGAATGTGTAAAACATAATAAGGATTAGTACGTTGACATAACAAATCCCACAACCGTTTAAACAACGAAAATAGTGGTTCATTGCCGACATGTTTTAACCATGCCTTCTCAAGATGGATAACAACTTTCATGGCATATTGTGAATCAGTAACCAAATTTAGTGGCTCCTGCCAATGTGTAAACACCTGCACAACAGCGTGCAGTTCTACAATTTGTTGTAACCCTACGGTGTGGCTGATTTGATGCTGTCAATTGCTGCCATCATACCAAACGATGGCTGCCTTTCCTGACCGACCTGAGCCATGGGGTGAATAATGTGACGCCATCGACTGGAACAGACTGACACAGTGGCGGTTGAGCCAGGTTAACTTCTGTACAGAAGGACAACAACTTATGTGATGGAAAGTGAATAAAGATTTGTCCTGTATGGTTTTCTAAAGCCACTTGGAGGCTTAGGCTGTCGGCTGGGCACCAAGTTAAATATTCCTGAGTAAGAGGTACAAAGAGAGTCTCAGGCTCCCTTCCTGTCAGTTTTAGCGTTCACCTGCAACCCTTTCGAATTAACAGGGAAAACATTTTGATGTCGGTGACTATAGTTTTCTGAGGCTGATGAGGTAAAGAAATCCATTCTGTTATGGATAGAGGATCCTTCCCTTCATCCTCATTTCACTGGGCTACTAATCCTACAGGTTGTTTAGGCTAATTGATAACATACAGATTAACCCCCTTTCCTTCTTGGATTTGCTGTGCTTGACGGTGGCAAATCTCCTGTGACACTTCTGCCAAGGCTTCCTGTGCTGTTGGTGTCAAACTACGAGAGGAGGACAGAGTTGGGGCCCATTTCAATAGGTCAGACAATGGCTCTAGTACACTATTGTCTGTTCCCAACAATGTCCTCACCCTGTTAATAGACCTCAACTGTTTTTGAAGGTCGTTCAATATTTTGACGTCTGTTTGTAATTTTACAGCTTGGGTTCGATGGCATGCTCGAGTGTTTTCCATCCTAGGTACTTCCATGGAGCTTGACGCTGTATTTTCTCAGGAGCTAACTCTAGGCCGTATGTCTTGAGGCTAACAAGGGTATCTTGTATCACCGGTGTCAGTGCCTCAGGTGTTTATCCTGCAAGTAGTATGTCGTCCATGTAGTGATAGCAGATGATATCTGGATATTGTTGACAAACTGTAGACAGTGCTTTGACTGCATATATTTGGCAGATAGTGGGACTAATTTTTGTTCCCTGAGGTAGTACTGTCCAGTGGTGCCGTTGCATAGGTTCTTGATGATTTACTGATGGTAATGAAAAGGCAAATCGCAATGCATCCTCAGGAGCAAGAGGTATGGTAAAAAAACAGTCTTTTAAGTCCATGATGATAATATCCCAGTTTCGGGGAATCATTGTTGGAGGGGGCATGCCAGGTTGCAGCACCCTCATGTCCTCAATCACTGCATTGCCTTGTCGTAGGTCGTGTAACAGTCTCCACTTACCACTCTTTTTCTTTACGACAAACACCGATGTATTCCATGGACTAGTGGTAGGGACAAAGCATCCTTGCTGTAGTTGTTCGTCCACTAGTGTTCTCAATGCTTCAGCCTTTTCTGATGATAGGGGCCACTGGTCCACCCACACGGGCTTTTCAGTGAGTCATATGAGACGAAGAGTAGGCCGAGTTGCAGCGGCCCCTTCTAAAAATGCTGACTTTGAGTGAAGGTGCCTATCACTACTCCACATGAGCAAAGGACATCCCGCCCCCACAAGCTGAGAGGGACATCCACGACAAATGGGCGGATGTTTGCTGCCTGCTCTTCCGGTCCGATAACTTGAATGACATGAGCACTTTGTTGGGAGCTAGACACGCCCCCAATGCCTATAAGTCCTGTATTAACCGGTAATGTCCCCCAGGTCCGCGGCCATTGAGAGGCACTAATGATGGTTACGTCTGCCCCCGTATCTACCATCCCTTTAAGCGTTACTTGCCCCGGACTTGCATTCACATTCCTCAAGCGGCAGGTTAAGGTGGGCCGACTCATATATAGGTGCACGCTTCGTGACTCGGTGTGCAAGCTAGGAGGAGCGATCCCCCTTGCACCCAGCACTGCAATGAACATACTTTATAACTCTCTGAGTTGTGAAGTTTGATTCCACACGTCAATTTGGCGACCTAGATGGGACCCTCTCCGTCCAGCTGCGGGATCTGCTGAGGACGGGACTCCTCTGGGCACCCCCGAGATTTCTTGGGAGGACTCCACTACTCACCCAGGTCACTGCGGGGACAGACAAGGACCATCACCAGTGAATCAGGTATGTTTATACTGTAAGGGGATACCTGTAAGTCGTGAGGATACGTCCCACACAAGGTAAAGAGCATTGGTGCTCGCCCCTGGGTTGGGGGTTTGAGGTCCCCGTAAGGTGGTGGGGTAAGACTTGTAAGTGTTGTACCCCGACTAATGGTAACTTGGGTTCTCCTGACTGCGGTAGCAGGAGTTATATTTGGTATTGCCATGGTTATTGTTATATGCTGTAAAAATTCGGTACTGTGTGTTGTGTGAAGGATCATACCATCTAACACTATTATAACACCAAACAATAAGGCCTTGATGTTTTTATGAAGTGCTGGGCTAGTCCTAAATGTACGTGTATTATTGTGTTGTTATGGTGTATTAAAAGTGTTCAGTGAGTGATTGGGCTAGTGAGAAGCAGCCTGGCTGCAAAGTGAGTGTGGAGTTCTGATCCACAGTTCCGTGTTCATGAGGAGAGTGGCCAGAGACGAACTAAGTGTGAGAAAGGAGTGAATGTTGATTTTAAAGTAATTATCCCAAAGTTGATATAGAGAGAACACTACTAGTGATAATTGTAATAGTATGTTGTACTTGTTAGAAGAGTTGTATACTGTTCCAGATTATAGAATACAATTGGGGAGCAGTGATATTATATGAAACAGTTTAAGGGTTACAGCGTGTAGTCCTCTGTAAAAGGTGTAAAACTGCAGTCTGTTAACTATTGCTCGATGCTTAAAGTATAGAAGTTTGGTTAAGAGTTGGAGCTGTCGGTGTTAAAAGGATTTGTTTAAGTGCAAAGTTCGTTTGTCATACATTGATTAAGGGACAGAGAGGTGGACGTGGTAAATAATGGGGATTTCACAGAGCAGAGAGATACGTAAGAAGAGCCGTTTGGGCTGTATTTTGTATAAAATAAAGAAGAGGAAAAAGGAAGTTGAAAGGATGTTGCTCAGAGTGTAGTATAGGGCAGAGATGTACTAAGTTGGATAAAATGCAATATCCCGGAGCGATCATGTATCTGACCTGCCAGAACATTATTCATTGGGCAGTCAGCAAGTGATGCAGAAACTGAGAGTGGCAGACAGCAGGAATTTGGAAAATTTGCTAGACGAGGTGTGGAGAGTGTTTAGTAACAGGGAGGAGGAGGATCGAAAGAAAGATAAGCAGATGTTGTTAGAAGTGTTACCAGAAAGTAAAAAAGCAGATGTTAGTAGCGGTGTTAAAAGACAGTGAAGGATTCAGAAGCGCAGGACCTGAGAGGCCCTTGGAAAGAAACCAATGTGCGTGTTGTAGGCAGAGGGGACATTAAAAAAATGAGTGTCCAGAAAGGCAGAGCAGGAGGAAAAGAATACAGGCCCACATCAAGGAGGATTGACGG
>Ga0065711_1049411_pt1 | contig 11319 bp, 13 predicted proteins | sample Hoacrofraction12_FD_59098 | JGI IMG/M metagenome (GOLD analysis project Ga0065711, IMG submission 59098) | Hoatzin crop microbial communities from Cojedes, Venezuela - Epithelial fraction 12 v2 (version 2) | ecosystem: Host-associated > Birds > Digestive system > Esophagus > Crop | place... | reverse complement strand
TATTAATCTGTGAAATACACCTATTTATTATCCCTCTCGGGGGGGGGGAAGGGTGGTGGTGGGGATTTCTTGGCGTGGCGCTTGCTCTGCCTGCGTTAGTCCCTGTCTGCATGCGCCTTCCCTCCTCCTTGACTTCACAGCCTGGTTGGTTTTTCCCAAAGCGTTCCCAGGCTGATGGCTTGACAGCAAGAGAGATTGCAGCCGCGCTCACGGGCCTCTGCTGCCAGTGAAGCCTTAGCTCGTGTAGCCAAGGTGTCCTCGCTGGTTACTGGATGAAGGGTATTAAAGGCATCAGAAGGTGAAGTGGTGGCTGCTTCAGTTTTGGAGCGGCGGGGAGATGTTCGTCCTCTTCTGAAGCCTGGGAAAAGGCCAAGGCCGCCTGCATGCTCTTCTAGAAGAAAAAATAAAGCCCAGAAGCTCTCCCTTCTCTGGGAGCGAGCGAGCGACTGTCTGTCCGTCCTCTCCAAACCACGCCACTGCGCGCCCGTCTCCCATTGAGGCGGGGCTGTGGCATCCCACCGCTCAGCTGGGATCACTCCGGCGCTCTTTCTTCGGGTGGGAAAGACAGAAACGAGGAGTTGGCTGCGGCACGGAGCCCTCCCTGCCTCTGCCAGTGCAGTCAGTGGTCTCCCTTTCCTGCTGTACCTCCGTGGAGGGCGATCCTCGTTGCGAACCCGGGTGGCTGCAGCCGTGGGAGCCCCAGCTCGGGACGGGGACCGCCACGGGGATGCCAGGGTGGCCTCGCCGCCTCCAAAGCCTGTAAGGGAAGGGTACAAATGGCTGGTTCGGAGGCGCCCGCTCTGCTCCCAGCAGCACGTTTGGCTGCTGCCAAACCCGTGGGTGCCTTCCTGCAACCCTGCTGATGGCGCTGGGCGAGCGAGGAGAGGAGGGCGAGCTCCTTTTTTCCGGCGCCTGCTCCAGCAGTTATTTATGCCTGTTGGTTGTCTCTTGGTCTTTGCCTGCTCTTCTTTCTTCCCATCTCCGTGACTGATGCTTCGGGGATCTTTCCTGGTCACATCCGTCTTGCTGCTTCCTCTCGCTGCCGACTTTCTCGGGCTGCTGGCGGTCTTCCAGCCTGCACGGAACTTTATCTGAAGTTTGTAAGCCTTGGTGGTTATTTTCGTGTGCTCTCTACCCCCTTCTAGGTTGCGTGTGAGGACAGGCCACTGATTCAGATCTCTTTAAGCCTCGCGTAAATCAGTTCGCTTCTGTGCTGGAGTTATCGATGGTGTAACCGGACCGGTTTTAAATCCGCGTGGCTGCTCCGCTTTCCCGGTGGAGACCAGCGCTCTGCTCGAAGGAGACTCAGCCCCCGGGTTCATCCCGTATGTCCCTATGGGAAGCATCGCAATGCGGAGCTCGGTGCCAAACAAATTTGCTCAGATGTCCTGTTTTGAGTGTTTAATGTTATTTTTGGCACCAGCCAGCAGCGGCACGGCTGGCTGGGTTCAACAAGAATGGGCTTTGCGGAGGTAGGAGAGCACCGGGGCCGTGTCTGGTGCTGCCAGCAGCGCCTCTGATGAGCCGTAGCACGCCGGTTTGTCTCGCTTAGACTCACCTGAAGTGCTTCCCAGTTAATCCTGGCCAGTTATTGCTCATAGGGTTGCTTTTTGCTTCTGCCACTGGGTAGCTGCCAGCGGTCTCTGTGTCAGCCTTCGACAGCGAAACCCTGCTCCCGCGGCGCTGCCGGTGACGCTGTGACGCCCGGGGGCTGCAGGGCGAGGAGGGGGTGCTGGTCGTGGGTGAAGGTGGGCTATCATGCTGGTTGCTGTTAAACCATCGCATGTGGGCCTGGGCACGGCGATTACACGGTGGTGTCCTCCAGTGTGCAGACACGATGGTGAGGGGTGAATCCCTGTTCGGTGTCGCTAATTCAGGAGAGATCTGAGAGCTGAGCTTGCAGGAAGGAAGCTGGCTCTGCTTTTTTACCCACCAAGCACTTTATCTCCCACGCATCTGGGTTTTTCTGCTCTTCTTCCCCAGTACAGCCGAATGCTAAGAGCACTGAGCGCCAGTTTATGTTTATGGATGTGGGTCTGAGCTCTGGGGTTGCTGAGAAAGCTCTTGGCTGTTTTCAGCTGTCAGAGATTTTGGAGTCTGCCAGGTCGTGCTTGCTGGAAGAAGCCTAGCCCAGCATTTTTGGACGAGCAGGCTGTGGCCAGGCAGTGTCCAGAGGAAGAGCCAAGCCTGCGCCTTGCTGCTAGCTGCTCATCCCCACGCCGGAGGCAGAGGCTCGGGGAGGGGACGTGCCTCACACGGGACGGTGCCGTGAGAGTTGTTACGAAGGACTGGCATGGCTGTTGTCTACCCTAGGTGTGCTTGATGCTCCTCTAGTCCGTGCTGCTGCTTCATCCCGCTGCTGTGACCCCTCCTGCAAACCTGGCTCCTGCCCGGGAGGAGGTCCGTCAGCTCTGCATGGGAGGGCTGTGCAGGCAGGCGAGTCCCTGGACTTCAAGGGCAGCTACAAAGAGGATAGAGGCTCTCCAAGGAGCCACGTGGAGAACTCGAGGGGCAACGGATTGAAGTTGCACCAGGAGAGGTTTCACCTTGACATAAGAAAACAAATATTTTGCAGGGAGAACAATCATTGACTGAAAAAACCTTCTCGGGGACATGGTAGAGTCCACATCGCTGGAGGTTTTCAAGATGCAGCTGGATGGGGTGGTAGATAATCTCGTCTGGGCTCTCTTTCCCATGGAAGGTTGGACCAGGTGACCTTTCAAGGTCCTTTCCACCTTGGTCTGCTCTACAGTTCTATGATATGGGTTGTGTTGATGCATACTACGTTCCCGCTTGTGTGTAGCGATGGTGCTTGCTCAGCTTCCCACCAGAGAAGTGACTCCAGCGGCACGGTTCAGTGGAGAGCAAGTGGGAGTACCAAGAAGGTGATGTTTGACTGCTTGTCCTTCACAGGAACAAAATGAAGCAACGTTTTGTGTCTATGTGTGGGTCTGTACGTATTGGTGTGCCTCCTGCTTGAGCTGAGGACCACGTGCTTGAATGATGTTTCTCTTGCCATTAGTTTTCTTGAAGTAGGAAGCTCTGGACTTTGCTGTGTGTTGGCGGAGGAAATCTGAGTCATGTTTTGTTCAGTACAGAAGTAGGTAGCTTGAAAAAAATGCCAGGATTGAGAGACATCAAAATCAAATAATTGTAAATCTGAAGAACTGCGGGCTCTCGAGGGATGAACAATCAAAAAATTGGGACTTTGGTGGTGACATTTCCAAGAGTGATGGGAGGATTAAAGAGGAACTTGTTCCAGTTTTCCCCGTTTAGCAATACAAAGGAAGGCCTGAAACATTTCTCCTGTTTTGTTTGCCTCCTGTTTGTGTGCCTGGTGTATTGGTGACGTGTTTGGCTTGCTGGGAGCTGAGGGGAGGAGGGGGGTCTGCCCAGGGTGGCTTTGCTGTAGAGCCGTGTTCAAGAGCACTGGGTTTTTCAGCGCTTGATCAAGTGTTTCCTCGATGCCTATTTGGCGTCAGAGTTGAAGAAGTGTCAATAAGAAGGAAACGCTGAGTTCTGGCTAATCTGATGAAGTGTTTTCTCAGCCAGGCTGAGATCTGGCACCTCATGCCGTTGTCTTGTATCTGCAGTTTCGCTGGGCCGCTTTGTGTGCCGTAGTCACGTTGATCATTACCGTAAAGGTCGTGAGCAGATGGGGTGGGCACAAGGTGGAGTTTTGATCCGAGCTGCATCTTTTGACCCACAATGACTGTGAAGTTGACACTTGAGCGTGTGTCTGGTAGCAGGTGGGCGTTGTGACGGATGAATCTCCTGAGCTTTGCTCCGGGTGGAGTGATTGCCTGGCCACCGCTACGCCCAAGAGGTCTTTGCTCGCCTCTGCCGACTTCCTCCGTCTCCAGCTTCTTCCAGTGACCTCGTCCATCCTGCTTTTGTAATGCCTGGACTCAAATATTTCGGGCTTTTCTCCAGAACGCTGACAAATGACTCATGACTCAAGCGCTGCCCTGTGTCAGGTTCATCTCCAGTGTCAAGGCTCAGCCTACAGAAACTTGGAGTCCTGGCAGAAGTTTCTTGACAGCTGGCCGGGCGCTCCAGCTGCAGTGCATGCTGGAAGATGTAGTCTTGGCGGGGTGCACCTCCATATTAAAAAAAAGAAGGGTGGCTCCATTTTATTCAAATTGGGTTCAGCCTTCTCCCTCCTGGCAGCTCGCCGGCCCAGAGACCCACCGAAGTTCTCCCCGTGCCTTGTGCGAGCGAGGAGGCGGGAGCGCGGCTGCTCCATTCAAAGCCGTGCCGGATGCCACATTGAACAGCTCGTTTTGAAGCCCTGCGCTTCGGCGTCTCTGGCGACAGCTTGGGCTCCTGCCAGGTGAAGGTGGTGGAGGGGTCCTGCCCGGGCTGGGTGGCAGATCGGGAGGGGGTCGTGGTAAATCTCCTTTGTCTGCTATGGCTTGGCTGGTGTACAGGGGAGAGCAAGCCCTCCTCCCCTGCCCGATTTCTTCAGCTGAGCGCAGCAAGTGAGTGAGGAAGCTCCTTTGTGCAGATTTCGCCGGCTCCTCTTGTGCGTGCCAGCTGGCTCGCCTTCAACATTTCTCTTTTTTTCTCTCTCTTTTTTTATATTTTCCCCCCTCCCCCATCTCTGGGGAGAGGGGGCGGGGAGAGACGGGAACATCTTAACAAGAAATCTGCAGAAAAGGCATGGGAGCTACTTCACAAAACATCCAACCCAAACAAGCCCAGCTGGGGGATGACAAACGTGGTGGTCGGAGCCGAGCGGGGGCTGAGCGCGGTGGCTCGGGAGAGGCCGGCGCGTTTCCCCCCACCGCCGCCCCGAGTTTCTTTAGTCGTAAAAGGAAACAAAAAGGGATCTTGTGCGGAGGCAGCGTGTGGGGAGGGCTGCAGGCTGGCCACCAGAGGTGGGAGGAAGGGCCTCGCCACCACGGCCCCTCATGCCGGAGCGGGGCTGGGGGCTTGCGGGGAGCCCAGCGGGGTCTCAGCAAGCTGGGGGGGCCGGCGTCTCTCCATGGGTGCTCGCCTTGCGTCTCCCTCCCTCCGGGGAGGAGTGGAGGGGTCTGTTTGCTCTCCAGGGTCGCTCCCGGCCGGGGCAAGCGTCTCGCCGAAACCTTCCGCTCGCTCCCTGCCAGAGGAAACGCCGCGTCCTGGAGATTTTTGGTTTGTTTTTCCCTCCCCGTCATCTTCGCCGCTCCTTCTTGTGGGCATTCCTGAAAGTTAATCAGGGTGAAAATTGCAGTCAGTCGGGTCTGGAAGCCACCAGAGGCTGGTCCTGGAGCGCTGCAGGCTGGAGCACGTGGGTATGAGACAGTCTCCCTACATGTGGGCCGGTCGTTGCCGGGAGAAGAGCTTTCTCCTGCATCTCGCCACCCTTGGGCCTTTGACCCTTCCCCGCTTTGGTTTCTGGGCCTCTGGTAACCGGTGGAGAAAGCCGGAGCAGCGTGGGCTCGGCGGGTTTGCTGCCGAGCATCCTGCGCATGTGTGAGCACGGAGAGCTGGGGGCTCCTGCGGTCTCCTCGCTCCCTCTCTGAAGGTGAGCTGTGCTGTTTGAGCAGCTTGCTCTAGGTGTCTGCAGCTCCGAAAGTGAACTTTCAGGTTTGTCTTTTAATATGGTTGGCTCCCTCCCAGCCTGTAGATGTGGATTGTAGAGGTCTCCGCACCTAATGGAGCTGAATTATTCATGTCTGGTGCTGCATGTGTGCAGCATTCCCAAGCAGAAAGCTGTCTCCTCGTAGGATCTACGCTCCAGGACTGCTCTTAAAATGCTTTGTTGGCAGGTCTCCAGGCCAACAAGTGAGCACACGCTTTTCATGTTGCGCGGGGATCAATCCTGCGATGGCAGGAGGTAAGGGGAAGGACACGTTTATAGCTGAATCAATCTCCTCCGTCTGTTTTCTGCGATACCGTGATTTGTGGCAGCGTTACTTCACCCGGCGGGAGAGCCGCGAGGGTCTGGATAGCACCCAGTGCTTTTCCAGCTTAGGCAAACCGGGCGGTGGGAGAGGGACCTCCTTCTCTGGACCGTGGGCTGCAGCAGCCAGGGGTGCCCGCCCACCCAAAAGAGCAGCCTGGTAGGTCAGGGGGCCGTGAGGGTCTCACTCGGGAGAGGGGCGTGAAACACAGCTCCGGCTGCAGAGGTTGAGCCTGCGAGAGTGGCTCCTTGAAGATGAGACCTGGGGAATCGGGGTGGGAATTTTGGGGAGGGGGTGTTGGAGCTGCGGGAAACGCTGTAGAACCACCGCGTGCAATGGGTGACTTGCAGGGGATGCCCCCCGGATCACATACCGGGGTCCCAGCCTCCAGCCCCAGGCTGGAAAGGACCCATCCCTGCCCCGGTCCCTCTTCCCGCGGTGGCACGTCTTCGGCTCCCTGCCCCGCTCCCGGCACGACGTGCCTTTCCTCCGCCCTTGCAGATCCAGCCTCTTCTTGTCTGTCCTGTTTGCGGTTCCCTTCCCTCTGCATTAGCAGAGCTCGGGCTCCCTCGATGCCCCCTCCGTAGGGCGAATGTTTTTCCTCCTCTTGTTTTCTAACCCTTTGATTGCTCCTGGCTCTCTAATTGCCGGGGACTCAGCGGACTTCTGGGCTCCTGCTTCCTTTTGTTGTGGTAGGAATTGGCAAACGCTGCTGCTGTTTGCATAGTTTCAGACCAAAGTCTTGCTCATCTGCTCTCCTTATTTCATATATATAAATAATATTTATATGGATGTGTGCACATATGTATATGTGCAGACTTAAAACAGCAAGGCGAGCTCCCCGGTGTGAGCTGAGAGCCAGCCAAACCGGCATCGTGGAGGCACGGCACGGAGTGGGCGATTCTGTGCCTGTCACAACGCGGCCCTGCGGATTGTCCATCGTCTGCCCGTGACTGCGAGGCTGGATCCTGGTCCGTTCGTCCCTCTGATCAAAGCCGACCCTGGCCCTTTGCGTGCTCCAACCGTGGGTGCGCGGCTTGTGGAGTTGGAGGCTGAGCCTCGTCCTCTCCCGGCGTGAGCTGGTGTCAGTGGCGCCGTGTCCCCGAGCCCTGTCCGGCGGGGCTGTGGCTGGCCGCCAGGCCTCGTCTTTGGGCTGGGAAGTGGCTGTCATGAGCTAAAAATCTGGTTCCTCCACCTTGGTCCCGGCTGTGCCCATCCGGACAAGGGAACGGCTGCGGATCGGTGGCACGAAGGGAGCTGGCTGCAGCCGCGTGCCGGCCGGGGAGGTCTGTGCCACGCAGAGGTGGGTGGCCGCTGCCCGTTGCTGGCCCCGTCGCTGGTTCGGAGAGCGGCTCCAGAGAGGCAGCTCCGGCTCGGGGCTGGGGAGCGAGTGCTGGGGTAGGGGGAGGAGGAAGAGGAGGCAAGAGTAACACGCGGTGCAGCTTTGGGAAGCTGTTAGTGACTCCAGTGCCCCAAGTGATCTCCTGATTCGGCACTTTCTCTGCCGCTGAAATGAGAGGTCAGTGCTTTTGATTTCCAGCTTGCGTGCTAGCCCCCGGCTCCTGGGGTTAAAAATCTCTGTAATGACCTGTCAAAGAGCGGATTATTCGCTGTGCAGAGCCGAGGATGCTGCGGGGAGCAGATGGAAAATGGTCTGGCTGCAGCAGCCTGTCTGATGAAAGAATCCCTGGCATTTTTACAGTGTTTGCATCTCTGGAAGCGCACCATGAAGCTGCTTTCCAGGCTCCTGCCTGTTGGGGTTTGGAGATATTTGTGCGTGTGTGGTGGTTTGTGTTTTTTTTTTCTTTCTTTCTTTTTCTCCCTTCTCATTTCTCTTGAAGTCACCTGTTTTTGAAGTGTTGGTCATAAATAGTACCAGGAGCTGGCAGGCCCGGAGCTCGTTGGGGAAGGGGAGGACAGTGCTGCTGGAGGGGAGCTGCATCCAAATGGGCGGCCAAGGATTTCCTGAGACCTGGAGAGAGGGCGGCTGGGGCCGAGTAGCTGGCCGGGTGGCTGCTGGGAAGAAGCTGCTTCATGTGTTAATTATGTCTCGTCAGTGTAATTGCCACCAGCTAATCTCAGCCAGCTTTTTGAGGTTGCGTGTGGGTGTCTTTTTTTGGTGTCCTTCCCCCCCAGTGCTGCCTGGGAGCAGGGAGGGTGAGGGGCTGGGAAGCTGGGAGGAGAAATTTTGGGCTAGCCGGGCTTGGCCACGGCGCGGGCAGCCATGACCGGTCCCTCTCTTCCCGGTTAGGACTGGGTACCCGTGCAGCTGTGTCTCGGTCTCCCGTCCTTCGGAGCCTGCTGAGCGGCTTGCCGTGGTGGAGGTGACGATGGCCCAACATCTGAAGGCTGGGTGCCTTGTTGTGCTGCCTGGAGGTGTGGGCTGGAAACCCGGCGCTTCCCGCTGCCGTTTGGCCTTCGGCGACCGCTCTGATGCATCCCGAGTGTTGCAGGCTCTCTGAAGCTTGGAATTTATCTCCTGCTGAGGCACTTGACTTCCCCGGCGAGCGGCTCTTGTCCCTCGCAGAGAGGCGGTCGCGGAGAGGAGCCCTCCCCTTGGGTGGCATCCGCAGGAGAGGAATCAGTCCTCCCTCCCAGGGGCTGCGCTCGATAATTCAGAGGGAAATGGCGAGTGGGGAGACGTGTGAGTAATGTCTTGTTGGAGCTGAGAGCTGTGACCTGCCGGGGCCGGCATTGATCGAGGGACCGGTGCCAGATGGCTGCTGCTGCGGGGATGGCCGAGCAGCGGCCCCCGCCCCGGGGGTGGTGGGAGGATGCCGCCTCGTGCTGTCCGGTGGGGGGTCTGGGAGGCTGGGAGCTTCCCCCCTGCCCAGGACCTCTCCCACCTGCACCTGTGGCTGCCGATGAAGGCCGATCTGCCTGCCCCAGGGCTCTCCGTGTGTAACCCTGTGCTCTTTGCTTTCCCTTCCAGGAGCGATGCCGTCACCTGGGCAGACCCCGACTGCTGCCAGCCCCCCGAGGACGTAGGTGACCCCCAGGGCGTGGAGGCAGGGAAGAGCCTTGAACTGTGAGGGGCCGTTAACTCTAAGATGTCCTTGAGCAGCGGAGCTTCCGGAGGGAAAGGAATCGATGCGAACCCAGTTGAGACGTACGACAGCGGGGATGAGTGGGACATTGGCGTAGGGAATCTCATCATTGACCTGGACGCTGATTTGGAGAAGGATCAGCAGAAATTGGAAATGTCGGGCTCCAAAGAGGTGGGGCTCCCGGCACCCAACGCGGTGGCAACTCTACCGGATAACATCAAGTTTGTGAGCCCGGTGCCGGGCCCGCAGGGCAAGGAGGGCAAATCCAAGTCGAAAAGGAGCAAGAGTGGCAAGGACAGTGGCAAGCCAACCCCGGGGACCTCCTTATTTACTCCCGGCGAGGGGGCTGGTGGCAAGAAGGAGGCTCAAGGACGCTCTGGGGACGGCGCGAACTCGGGCGGCTTGGTGCCTGCCGTCGCCCCGAAGGGCTCGGAGAAGTCGGCCAAGGCGTCTCGCAGCGTGGCTGGCTCCAAGAAAGAGAAGGAGGGCGGCTCGTCCAAAAGCAAGAAGGAAAGGAGTGAGGGTGCGGGGGCTGTGGCAGAGAAGGAGCCCGGCGTGCTGCAGCCCCTGGCCCTGGCAGTGAGGGTGGGACAGTACGACGGGGGCCAGGGGACGGAGCCTGCTGCTGCCGAGCAGCTTGGGAGTATAGCTATTGACACGGGAGCGGCGCTCAACCCCTTAGGTGTGAAGTCGGAGCTGGAGGATGGGGAAAGTGAGTGCCGGCAGCTGAAAAAGGTGAAATCGGAGAAGGTAAGAAAGGTGTTGGGGTGCGGGTGGAGGTGGCGATGCCGCTCAGCTCCGGCGATTGCTCCCGCGTCAGGACGTGCCGCTGCGGGTCCCGAGGGAGTGGAGCTCACAGCGGGACTGCGTGTCTGGTACCAGTGGGGCCGGCGCTGGTGTGTGGCTGGTGCCTACTGGCCCTGGTGGGAAGGTGGTTTGGCTGTGTGACGCGCAGGGGTCTGGACGCGGCGGTGGGAAGGCACCGGTCAGGGTACTGTCCTGCCGTTCCCTTGGATTTGTCGGCGCTGCATGCTGTGCCAAGCGGGTCCAAGGCTCTCCTTGGTGAAGGGCTGGCAGTGAAGGCCATGTCCCTGTCCTATGCCCGCTCTGGCTCCCCACGGGACAGGGCAGCGTCTGCTGCCTGCCGAGCTCTGCTTCCCGGCGGCTTCACCTTGCACGTCAAAGCTCTCTGCAGCTCCCGGACGAGCCGATTTCTCTCTGGTTGCATCATTTGCAGAGAAGGAGACCTTAACGTGTGAGTAAATGTGGGATCTGCGTGGGTGTGCAGGCAAGCGCAGGGCTGACAGGAGTTACCACCTCATTTCTTGGTCTGCCGTCGGTACGTGGGCTTTGTCCCACTTGTGGTGACAATCAGCCTTGGGCTGGCGGGTTGCTGTGGGTGATTTCTTTACATGCTGCTCCTCCGCTGACATGCAGTAGCGACGTGGAGCCGGTGAAGCTGCTCTTCCAGGTTGCTGGGGGTGCAGAAAGCACCGCCGGCGGCATGTGGCCGTCCGTCCGTCCGAGCGGCGCCTGGCCCTGGTGGCTGTGCAGCCATTCCTCGGTCAGCTGGTTTCGTGGCAGTCGCAGCGGCTGATGTGATTTCTGCGGGTGGCTGGGGGAGGACTTTTGAGTTCTTCACACTTGGAGCGGAAGCTCCTCCGTGCGTGGTGTCCCCGGTCCGTGCCCGTGAAGCCACGCGCCTGCCGTGCATGGGGCGAGCCTTGCGAGCGCGTGCGTTCGGGGTGGCTCAGCCCTGGCGCTGTCAAGACGTGGAGCTGCCCAGGGAGGGGTTGTGTGAGGAGCGCTCGAGGGTTTGGGAGAGTTGCTGAGACCAGCGAGATGTTGGGGAGATTTTTCCATCCGCCGAAAGATTGTATGTGCAGAGGAATGTGGTGGGGGTGGTCGGTCACGAGATGGCACTGGGAGAGGAGCTGCTAAGTAGGTCGGTGCTTCCTCTGCTCAAGAGGAAGACTCCTGGGGCAGGCGGCTGATGCCGGTAAAATGAAGGAGTGGTGTGGAGACAATGTGGTGTTTCCTTGTCCTTCCCAGCAGCAGAACCAGAGTGAGTGAAACCGGGAAGAGGAGCAGATGCTCTTTTGCATGATGGACTTGAATGCTGCTACAAAAAGTTGTGGGTGCTGAAAGTTCAGCGATGCTCTGGGGCACGCGGGTGGATTTGTGGAGGAGGAACCCGTTGGTGGGGTGTACAGGGCAATGTCTTTCGGCTTGGGAAAAGCCCGAGGAGGGCTGGAGCTTGGGAAGTAGTTTGGGAAGTATCCTGATGTGCTTGGCTGTCAAGTTCCTTCATAACCATCTGCTGCTGGCTGCTGTCAGGGCCAGGAGCCAGCACTGGAACTGGCTGGACCTTTGGTTGTACCCCA
>Ga0065711_1049420_pt1 | contig 11320 bp, 10 predicted proteins | sample Hoacrofraction12_FD_59098 | JGI IMG/M metagenome (GOLD analysis project Ga0065711, IMG submission 59098) | Hoatzin crop microbial communities from Cojedes, Venezuela - Epithelial fraction 12 v2 (version 2) | ecosystem: Host-associated > Birds > Digestive system > Esophagus > Crop | place... | reverse complement strand
GAGACACAAAGCACGAGGAAGGAAGGGGGGGGGGGAGGGAAGGAGGGGGGAAGAAGAGAAAAAGAAGAGAAAAAAAACAAACAAAACCAAGTCGTTGGCAGTCCCCCAGTTCCCAGAGCAAGCGCAGGAGAAGGACCCTCTCTGTTTCCATCCCTATGCAAGCTGGCAAGCAGCAAACCAACCCCCCACCCCAGGAGAAAGAAAGAGGGATTAATCACAAAGTCAATACAGAGTAATTAGCCACGTTAGAGCGAGAGAAGCCTGATCGCGGTTGTTTTGAGGCAAGGAACGTAGGGCAGATTCTGCTCTTGCCACCACGGGTGCAAAACCCATGGCCGGCTCTCCTCCCACGCAGCTGCCGGTGACAGCAGAATCTGCCCCCTGGATCAGCGTCAGCCAACGGCTTTGCACAGCTACGGCAGCGAAGGGCCTGACTGCAAATGCCAACACAGCTCCCGTCGCATGTTTCTGTAACCCAAACCAGCAGTGAACAGAGGGAGCATCGGCAGAACCACCGGCATCTTGCTCTGCGTGCAACGTGCCCGGGGCTTCCCCGGGGTTCCCCCTCCTCTCCAACCCCATCTTGTGCAAGACAACGGCAAGTTTCTCCCTTCCCTGCTCATCGTTTGGAGATATTTGCCATTTTGATGACTCCCACCTGCCTGGAGCACACCAATGAGATCATTACAGAGACTCGCCCGTTTACTGGGATTAGTGGAAAACTCCCTCTGAACAAGCTCACCAAGTTTTTGACCAGTCCCCACAACATTTATCTTTTCTTCCCTTGTTACCATCACCTTCAACCACCTTGTTGTCCTGCCAAACAGCGAAAAGCCCTTTGCCCAAAGCCCGCTGCCCGCAGCGCGTCTGTCCTCCGATGGCTGCGGTGATGGTGGGGAGGGAACAGTCAGCACCCAGCACCAGGCTGCGGTTTGGCTTTCTGATCACGCTCCCTCCTCCCAGAGGGGTTTCCCAGCTGCTTGTCTCACCTGTGGCTTTTAAACCCTTCTGCGTCACCGGTTTCTCCAACGGCCTTGCTGGCACGGCATGCGTTTTACAGCTGTGACGCTCAGCACCAAGCTCACTCCCTGCCTGTCCCCGCAGCGAGCTGTTCTCCTGCCCGGCATCACCCTCCCTGCTACAAGGACGGGCAGCGGGCTGCCCAGGCTGGGGGTCCCTGCCCCGAACGGCTCCACGCCGGCGGGGGGTGAGGGGGCTCTGCATTGCTGCCCAGCTCCGAGACTCAGGGAGGAAGGCAGCAAACACGCTGCGACTTCTTTTGCTAACTCCTTCCTCTCTTTCGAAGTTGCATTCATTTTTTTTCCCCCCTTCCTACGTGAATATTTTATGTAAACGGAATTAAGAATTGAAATGCTGCTCGGGTCTAGTTTGTGTTTGATCTAAACACTGCTCCTTTACGATTGTTGACTCCAGACTCCCCTCTCTCCTTCTCCTCTCCCATCCACCTCCTTCACATGCCGGCAGGAGAGTGACTCGCCTGTTTTACCGACTGCCCCTCACCAGGAGACCTGCCACCATGCTGCCTTTCCAGCAGCATCACCAGCGTGTTCCAGCAGCTGGGAAAATCACAAAACACTGGGGCAGGTCTTCCACAGCTGGCCGAACGTGCCTCCTCCCCCTGGCTCCGGCAGCACCATCCATCAGGACTGCTCCCACCGCAGCCCCACTCACCTCCCTGACGCCGGAGCCGGGGGCTCGCAGACGGGCGGGATGCCCGGAGCCCCCACGGCTGGCTCACGGGGAGGGGGCCTTGGCCAGCCCCTGCTAAAAGCCTCCCAACGCTCTACAAACACCGCCCACCTCTGACACCCATCCGGTGGCAAAGGTTGGGAAGAGAGGGGAAACTCTGGGCCAGGTTCCAAGTGTATGAACAAAATGCTGTAAATTAAAGATGACTTCTGCTGCCTGGAGCTATCGTAGGTTTAGGGTAGAGTCATTCAAAGGAGCATCCCGCCCACGGCGCCCTGGCATTACTATTCACTGCTGTTTGTAGTTCTGAGAAACATTTGCACTTGTCACATTTGCACGGAGTGTAAATTGTATTAACGAGAGCGCTAACGAGCACAATTTACTCAGTCGTTTTGTGTTCCGGACACACAGCACTGTTAGTTTTTGTGCTTACATGGGCAAAACCTCCTGAAGATGCTCCATGGAAATAGCTGTTTTACAACTTACCTCCCTCACCATTAAAGTCCCTTCCCTTGAAATATTGCTAAACGTATCTGCATGGGAAGTCTCCAGCCCGTGGGTTGTCACCATTCCCAGGTTGTACGGCTCATTGCTCCCAGGAATTCCTGTTGGTCTGAGGACAGAATGGACAAGCATTAACGATGGGTATTTCCTTCGCTAAACTAGATGAAAAATCCCTAATACAGTATTATGTCAAAAAGGGTAAGGCTTTGCATCCCACAGGAAGAAAAATTAGAAAATATATCGACTTCAGTGTATGGGGAAATTATTTATCTTGTCAGAAATACAGGACCAGGGTCAGGTTGATACACAACAGATAGAGCATGGAGACCAAGGAGAAGGGCCCTTGTCGTCCCAAAGTGCCCTGAGAGGAGCATGGACAACAGGTAACCAGGAGCTGCAGTCTCATTCTGCCTTACATCATTTTTTCTACTTAAAAAAGTTTGAAAAAAAATAATTCACTCCCTTTCTGCTCCCATCTCAACCCCGGAAAAGGGAACAGTGCATCAGAGCGTCCGACGACAAAGGACAACACGGAGGGTCTGGAGCAGGTGTGGGCAGGAGTACAGCTTGCGCCCTGCAGCTCTCTGCTGTCCTCCAGGAGAAAACACAGTCCTAACCCAAGATTTCACCTTGAGTTTATTTCCGTGCTCCTGTCTCAAGAGGGAGGCTGGAATTTATTCTCGCACACATAAAAATTTAGGACTGCCCGAGAGCGGATGTCACAGGCAGTGAGCAGCCACCGCTACTTTATTATTGCCTTCTTAGCAGACCAGCTGCTCAACTATAATTCATACAAAACCAAAAGCAAACGACGAAGAGCCTCCGGATTACCCAGCCCTGCCTGTGCGCTGGCAAACGCCGACGGTGGTGATGAAGATGTTGCTGGTGAGACCAGTCACTCTGCATTTAAAAGCCCTATAGACCGGTTGCTTTCCACCAGTATGAAGTAACTGACTCCTCAGCACATCATCCCCGTGCACACCTACTTGTCAGTGCCCGGAGGCTCGCGAGGGAGCCGGGCAGCATGGAAAGCCAAAGCGAGCCTGCATTAATCAAGGGGGTTGCTGGTCCAACTCGAGATGTCAGCCCTGAGGACCCCAAGGTGGGACTGGCTCGGTGATGGACCTCGCCTGCATCATCTCAAACGTACGGCTGGACAGGCATCACCAAAGCACTCCAAACAACAGTGTGCCATACTTCTGGGGCACCTTTCACTAAGGAGCTCACACCTTCCTACCATTAGCTTTTCAACACCACAAAAGGATGAGAAAATAACACAATTATTCCAGTTTTAGAAATAAGAAAGCAGAGACAAAGGAGTTTGCGTTAATTTTGAGACCACACAGCAAGCGAATCAATGGCTGTGGTAGCCCCAAGGTCCCAGATTTCATCAGCATGCAGTTTCCACGCCACCCTGCAAGAAATCCCTGGACGCAGGCAAGAGCTGGCCTGCACAGCTCAGCGGAGAGGGAGCTGAAGGGAGTCATCATAGCCTTCAGATGGAGAAAAGGTATCTGCAGAGGTGGAGGGAGTCAGCGCTCCCTCCTGTCCACAGGGACACAAAGCGATGGGTGGGCTTATCCCGCAGCAGGAGAGACCTGGACAGAGCTGGAACGAAGAGCAGCCTGGTGCTCAAGGAGGATGCCCAGCGAAGTCTAAAAATGGGTTATACCAAGAACACGCGGAAGGTGCAGGAGAAGATGAGATGATGGTCTCTCTCGGCCCCAGTTTCTAATGAAAAACACTGAACACAAGAAAAATAAAGCTTTGATAGAAAAATGCCAACTACATCCGGTCTGAACTTGAGTTAAGGTTCTTTTTGTGAAATAAGACTGTAAAGTCAAGCATTTGTTTTCTTTTTCCCCCAACACAGAGCAGCGCAGCCGTGCCTGCAGACAGCTGTGAAGGCTTAGACACAGACAGAGCTCCCGCCTCCTCACTGTGACACGAAGGGTTTCCATCTCCGTGTTCAGCCTCGGAGGCACCGTCATTGACAGGACGCTACGGGACAAGTGCCGTCGGGCTGGCAGCGGGCTGGGGGCACCCATCTCACTGCCATGGCTGTCGTTGACACGTCTGGCTGCAAAGGACTCGGCGAGATATTTTATCCACCGCAAAGTGTGGTGTCAAACCCAAGGCATTTGGTGGAAGGAGGTCAGCGCAGGTTAACCACTCCTGACTGAACCCCTCTTCTGCGAGCAGCCTGAGGCCCCTTCTCACGCGCTGGACTGCCCATCCAATGGCTGTATATTCATAGCCATCCCTCTGTCTCCTAACTTTCTCCAACAAATTCCAAGCACTCTGATATTTGTTATTCTGCTGGAAGGAAGCTCCAACCCAGGAGCTTGGCACTCTGCACAGCACGGACCCCCTAGGTCTCCTTGCCACCCGGAGGGCCTCCCTGCCGCTCCATGCCCCACCACTATGAAGCCAGGTACACCTATATCGACTAATAATTCACTTAGCAGGAAGAACAGAAATGAACTGACTGAAATGCAAAAAATTTCCTAAAGCCTTCCCACAACTCCTCTGTGAATCCGAAGGGGCACAGAGATATTCAAAAGCACAAGTGTCCCATGACCTGCAATGCGGATGCAATAGTACAGTCTGACGACTTTTTTGTTTTAATGTTTTAGCCCACCACGTTTTGCAGCCTGTACAGTTACTGAATCAAGGACAAAAAAATAAAAGAGAAAGATTCAGGATTATTCTAATCCTGGCTCTACCAGCTGGCACTGGGCAGGCCAACAAGTACAGCACTTCAGCATGGCGTGATCTGGGGCAAGACCAGGCTCAAGAGCTTTAACACGCCAAGCCCGTGGGCAGGACGCAAGGTGTGGATGAGGTCAGGCGTGTCCACTCTGGCCAAAACCCCACCTCGTTCATCAGCAACAACAGGTCCATCAGCCTGGAGTTCAAGTTCACTGAACATGAAGTAGAAACCATTCAGTTTTTCCCCATTAAGTATCTCTAGTTTGGACCAGGAAAAAGACTCATCTGAGCAAATGAGTGGTAAATGTTGGAGTGGGTCCAGAGGAGACCACAAAAATGATCCAAGGGCTGGAACAACTCTCCTGTGAGGAAAGGCTGAGAGAGTTGGGTCTGTTCATCCTGGAGAAGAGAAGGCTCTGGGAAGACCTTCTAGCAGCCTACCAGTATCTGAAGGGGCCTACAAGAAAGCTGGAGAGGGACTTTTTAGAAGGGCATGTAGTCATAGGACAAGGGGTAATGGCTTCAAGCTGAAAGAGGGTAAATTTAGATGGAATATAAGAAAGAAATTCTTTACTCTGAGGGTGGTGAGGCCCTGGCCCAGGTTGCCCAGAGAAGCTGTGGCTGCCCCCTCCCTGGCAGTGTTCAAGGCCAGGTTGGACAGGGGTCTGAGCGACCTGGGCTGGCAGAAGGTGTCCTGGGCCATGGCAGGGGGACTGGAATTAGATGATCTATCAGGTCCCTTCCAACCCAAACCAGTCTATGATTCTACGATAAATGATCCCTTGCAACCATGACACCGTTCCCAGTGCCAGCCACCAAACACCACTGCACTTTGGACATGTCCCATATCCAGACCAAGACGCCGCGGTTTTATGGTTTGCGCCCCCAAAAGAAATCGCTTCTTACATAAGCCGTGGGATGTCACTGACAGGCACGGTCCCATCATGTGTCTCGTTTTCCCCGTCCTCCTCCTCCTCCTCGCTGCTTTCCGACTCCTCGCTGGAGGAGGAGTAGTCCGTCACCTTCTTCAGGGGGCGATTGGTTTCTTCAATGCGCAGCTCCCTCAACTCTTTGGCTAAGGCCGTCAGATCCTAAAGGGGATGGAGGCAAGAAAACAAGAAAGCGATGGCTATTATGTTTAAAGCGAGGAGAATGTCATACATCTCTCCAAAAGCCAATGCTAACAGCACGAGCAACAAGAAATAGCTTTACAGAGTCGTTACAAACATGAGACGAACGTAAGACAATGTTTGTAGCATGTAGCATTTATTAAACAAAACAAAACTGATTTACGCTCACTGAAAAATCAATAGCCAACCTCTTCTTTTTCTGTTTGGAACGTGTATGTGCATATATATACACACTTATATGTATATACACGACAAAATTATATTTGTTGGAAAAGGTGAAGCTCAGTCACCATCATAGTAAACTGGAAAACAACATCATTTCAAAGATTGGCTTGGAGAATTTCTCCTGCAGGGCTTTCTCTTCTTTCCAGCTTCTCAAAGAGACCCCGCAATTGTATTTATTCTGTAATAAATGCATTTGGGACGGAAGCAATGACAGCATCTCCCACGGAGTGGTGCAATCCCCACGTCAAGAGCTGCTTCCGTGGCGAGTCTCCGCTGCCGGGCGGCTGCCGAGAGGCGGTGAGGAGCATGACGAGAAGCGCCCAGCTCAGCCAGACTTTGGACTCACAGCTCTGAGTCAGCCACACGATCAAAAAAATAATATAAAAAAAATAAAACCCCCAATCCCTCAGCGGGACCCATTAAGCACTTTATGTGAAATGTGGCAGCCTACAAGCTAAGGGGGGAAAAAAAAAAAAAAGCCTTGAAACGAGAAAAAAGATAGGAGCAGTCCCAAAGCCTAGTAATAATTTTTCAGTTTACCATGACTTTGATGAGGTCTCAGACCCGACAGTCATATAAAATCGACACTGCTATTTCAAAACAAGGAACATGGCAGGCACCGTGTAGAAAAGAGACTTTTTGTTATCTTACATGCTTTTATAGCAATGCAGGGGGAAGCAGTAGGGCAGAAAAGCATGAGAGCTTGAATTAGAATGGGTTAGAGAAGTCTGTTGCACAAGACATGCACATGACGAACAAAGCATCGCAATTGTCAGTCTTACCATTTCTCCCTATATTAGTGACCGAGGTAGGCATCAGTGCATTCGGTCAGAGATAAAGGATTAGGGAGAAAGAAACTCATTGAAAAAGACTAAATTCCACAATTGTCTTACGGCCATACTCTCATTTACTGCATTTCCAGTTTACCGTTCCAGCAGGGCGACTACGGCAATATTAATTACAGTTGCAAAGGGAGCTCTTAAAATCTATCCCGTCGACACGTGAAGAAAACGATGGAAAACCTCGACGGCTGAGATGCAAACCCAGTTCATTTTTTTTAAAGGTGAAGCAGGAATATTTCGCAAGCAACCTGTACTTTGGCCGTCGCTGACCCACACCTCCCCGTGAGCTCCCACCGGTGGACAGCCGCACATTCTGCTCCCAGGTCTGCCCTGCCCGGCCTCTGACGTAGGGCACAGACTCCCACGGACGTCACAGAGCTTTGCGTCAGACCCGTAAATACCAAAAACCCCTAGGTTTTTCTTAAAAAAAAAAAAAAAGGGCCAATCCCTGCTTCGCAGCGGGTATCTGTGGTGGGTATTACGTATCCCTCTCCAAATGCTCTTTGTACCTTTAAAGAAAGGCTCCTCGTCATGATTAAAGAGAGAATGTGGTATTTCCAGAGTTTACTTTCGATGCCAACATGTTTGGGATTGAAATACAGTCAAATCTGCAGTCACGACAACTAATTATTTTAATTAGCGCTGTAGCAGCTTCTACGACATGACTGCTTCTTCTCCTAAATAAGAATCAATGACAATTTCAACAGCTTAACAATGCTTTCCATTTCGAGTACAAAAGACGCTCTTTATCGAGCACTTTGAGTTGGTTTGGAGCCTTCTCAACTTTAAAAGGGACTTTTGGGCTGCGTAAGGGCCTCTTCAGACTGCAGCTGGACTTCCCGCAGCGCAGGACCAGGACTGAATCCTTCCTCATCACAGAGGTGGACTGGGAAAAGCACTTATTTTTTGTACCTTCCATTTCTAACGTGCTTCAAGGCACCCCACCAGCCTTCTTTGGTCATCACCAGAAGATAGTACTTTAAAAATCAGCTTAATTAGTTTTTAATAACTAATTTGGAAGTTATAACAGCAGTAACACTCCCAGACAATATCATCAGAGAATTCGTATTTCCTAGTTAAAGCTTTGCCTTGGGATGGTTAATTCTTTGATGCTATCGTTTCCTCTAAGTAATGAGCACTTTGTAGGAATAAACGGCTTCACTGAGTTGCTCTTGGACCAAAAACAATCTGACAACTAGAAGGAAAGTGCTCAGTAGTTCCACATGTGTTTGAAATGTTATTACTGAGGGTGACATAATACATAAGTTAGCAGCATCAGTGCTCTTTAATTACTTTTAATTACAAAGACTTTAGATTTAATATTAGCTGGAATCAAGTCAGATTGGTTTCCAGAATCACACAGCTCATTGAACTTGAATTTAGCACACACGCTGCCTCTATTTAGACACTGATTTATGTGCTTTTTTCTTAACAAAGCACCTCATTAAACAAAATTCATTGCTCACGTCCTGTCCAAGAGAATGAGCTAACTAACCAGCACATCTTCCTTCTTTCATATCTTTATTTTTAGAGGAAAGAGGCTGCAGAAGAGGCTGCTGATACCAGTGCTTTCCATTACAGCCCCGCAGTTACCAGTATCAGCAGTGTGTGCACAGTGGTGCACGTGTGAGGCAAGTTAAATGCTAAATCAGGAGTGTTTGGTCTTCTCCCATTAACATTTAAACATTCACCATCGCCAGATGCACACACACTGAAAATTATATCTATCATATCTATTATCATATATCATATATACCATATCTATCATATCTATTATATCTATCTATCACATGGTGAAGAAGGTGTAATTCAGGACTCTCTATTTTTTTTACGAGGATGGATGAAGACCAGCATTGCCCATCAACATCCAAGACGGCTCCACCGACTGGCTCTGCAGCTGATGGGCCATGACAATGAATCACCCGCTGTCCTCCACCGCTCTGTTCTTCATTTGCCGCAGGCCGTCCTTCGAATCAGGCTTAAAACGCATTTCAAGCAGCGCTCGATGGCCCCACCGAAATCAGTGGGCGGCCGGGGGCTGTAGCTGAGAGCAGAATGTGGCGAGCGGTGCAGGCTGCCCGGACCACCTCCACCGGCACGAGAAACCTCCGCTCTCACCCCTTCTCTTTCAAACACGCCGAGCAACGGCAGCACCGTTCGCTCCACGCGTGAACGCTGGGGTGCTTCCATGCAAGGGGTCTGGCCGGTGGGTTTCGGGCAGCCCACGGCCGAGCAGAACACACCGGCAGCGCTGGTCCCCTCCCCACATGGAAACGCAATCGCTCGGTCTCCCACCTGACCCAAGACTGCATCGCCACCTTTTTCAATGTCAGCACCAAGAAAACCCGGTTCGATATTAAGCGCTAACTAGTCAACCTTGCATAGGCACGACCCACTGAGAAAAGATATCACTAACCTCATCTATAGCTTTCTTATAGCTCTGTGGGTAAAGGAAGAATAATCAGCATCAGAGGAAACAGATCGGGACAGGAAAAAGCCAGAGGAAGGGCAAGCAGGTTAGAAATAAAATTAGAATTGTTAGCTCAACGCTGTGGAGTGTAGAGAAGAAAAAACAACATCAACAAAACATTAATACACATTAAAAAAGAGAAGCAGTGGAAATTCATTTCGTTATTAGGCCGACTCTGCAGTTTTAAAATACAAGTGTCAACAGCATTAAACCAGGAGGAAGCACTTCGGATGAGATTTTGCTCGGAATAATAAAACGGGAGCGTACAGAGACCACTACCAGGTCGGTTTTAAGCTGCGAAGGCTGTGGGGGGCCGGTCGCCCAGCCTTCCCGAGCAGAGCACCCCTCCGCCGGGCTGCTGCGGGGGGACATGCAGCGCGGAACACAGCAGTGTGCCATCGGCAACCACCGCGCCCAAGCTAGCAAAGCCCTTAAGCATCTGCCTCACGTGAAAACACAGGCTTAAGTGCTTTCCCCTAGACTTGGGCTCCTGATAAAAACTCATGCGCCCTCTTAAGCATTCAAACCTCCCACGGGCTCTCGCCGTACCACCGCTTTCCAGTCTCTCTGCTGGAGAAGCAATGGTACCAGCCTCTTGCTTGGGGTCCCTGCGGTCGTGCTACCGCACCGAAGGGAAACGCGGCCAAGCCGGCTGGCAACGCTCCCGCGGGAAATAACGTCAGACTCACAGCGGGTCGGCTCGGTCGCGTCACGTCCCTGTTGTCTTCCTGCTTCACCTTGGCGGGCTCGTGGGAGAGCACAGGGGACCCTTCGGGCTTGGCGTTCCCTGGGCGAAAGGCAAGCAGACAGAGCCGGAGTTAAAGTGCTGCTGAAAGCCGTCGCTGGACCCTGTCCCCCAGGACAGTGGGCATGGAGGGGGGCTTCACTGTCCTCCACCCCCATGCCGAGGCACCGGCAGCCCCTTCCCCAGCTATTGGCCCACGAAGCGCAGGAAGACGGCGGTGAAAGCAGACAGGGACATCCCAGGCACAGGACTGGATGCTCTGTAACTAGGTAGGTTTGGGCCAGCTAATAAAGTGTCGCTACATTTCGCTTGTTGTCTCAAGAAATCCTCCTGCTCCTCTCTACTGGACTATATGGGGTGTCCCTCCACACAGCGACAGAAACCATGATCCAGCCCAGCCTCCACTGACAGCCTTCTCGCAGCATGACTGCCCTTTTTTCTACTACAGAAACAAATTCACTCTGCAAAAGAACAGGGCATGTGATAAATCAAAAGCTCCGCAGCATCTGACATTGCTAGGACATTTTTTGTCTCAGGATTCCTCATCAGTAAAAACAAAACCCCACCAAAAAGGACAATTGGAGATAAACTCCTTTTATTGACTGCCTAGAGAAGTGATGATTTCAACAACAGACACGTCGTCTTATGGCCAAGTCATAAAAAATTCAAAGCGTGGAGGCAGCGTTTGTTTCAATGCGCTTTAGCCCTGGGGATTTATACTGCGGGGCTGTGCCACAAATGCAGATGTACGGGCTCCATGTGCTTCAGCAGCTCCTACTGCGATTAAACGGGGGAATGGAATATCTTTAAGAGCGGCTCTGAGATGAGAGGAGACAGTTCAGCTAGGAACATCCACCCAGTGTAAACACGGCTGCCTAGTGAAAACATTTTACAGAAAGCTTCTGATGGGCTCATTCACTCCTCTGCTCCCGTCTCCGGCTTTGCATGAAGATGAAGCTCAAAAAAAAAAAAAAAAAAAAAA
>Ga0065711_1049417_pt1 | contig 11321 bp, 9 predicted proteins | sample Hoacrofraction12_FD_59098 | JGI IMG/M metagenome (GOLD analysis project Ga0065711, IMG submission 59098) | Hoatzin crop microbial communities from Cojedes, Venezuela - Epithelial fraction 12 v2 (version 2) | ecosystem: Host-associated > Birds > Digestive system > Esophagus > Crop | place... | reverse complement strand
CCTCCGGGGCCTGGGATTCCTGAGGGCCTGCCTTGGCACCGAAGACTGAAGCAAAGAAGGCATTCAGTAGCTCTGCCTTCTCCGCATCCTCCGTCACCAGGACACCCGCCTCATTCAGCAGCAGCCCCACGTTATCCCTAGCCTTCCTTTTACTACTGATGTAGCTGAAGAAGCCCTTCTTGTTGTTTTTGACATCCCTTGCCAGCTTCAATTCCAGGTGCGCTTTGGCCTTCCTCGTCGCATCCCTGCGTGCTCTGACCACATTGCTGTACTCTTCCCAAGTGGCCTGCCCCTCTTTCCACATTCCATGTACCTTTCTCTTCCACCAGATCTCTGCTAGAAGCTCCTTGTTCAACCATGCAGATGTCCTGCCTCCTTTACTAGATTACAAAGAAAGAACAGCCTCTTTATTTCTATTGCCAGGAACTGAATACTGGAGAGAATTGTCTCCCCATGTATTTCCCCACTGACTCATTGTATTTTGCTTTGTTTCCCTCCCCACTCGAACAACAGAAGATCATTACAATTAAGACCTTCAACAAAATGCATTTATAGGGGTAGCTGCAACTTCCAGAAGAGGCAATACAAATAGATTCTCATGGAAAAATAGTGACATCAGAAGCTCTCTACGGTGAAGAAAATATAGGGCATCCAGAGAAGAGGTAAAATGCAGCACAATATAAACAGTGATTTTATCTTTCACAAAGGTAAAATGAGAATAGGTACCTTGTCCACATCTTTAGAAGAGTTTGATTCTAAGTATTACCTTTGGTTATGTCCTGCAAAAGCATCTTAACATTTTCATTAGTGGTTGATAAAAAAAAAATTTTACCAAATTGTTAGAAAACACTTCATACACCATCCTTTAAAAATAAAACAAATAAACAAACTAACAAAACCTCTTCCCAAACCTGCCACCATCTTCTCCTTTTCCTATGGCCACAAGAGCCTCCAAGTCTGTGCCTTTCAAGCCATATTGAAGCAGCTTCTTAGCAGCATCCGCATTCTCTGGAACTCTTTCCAAGCACTCGTGGAGAACCCATGCACGCTTCTTAATCTTGCTCTGTCCAAGAACAATAGCAGATAAAGAATGTTATATACTTCAATCCAAAGCAACGAACCCAGATATATTAAAGTCTTCCAAAATGTTTCTTTTACTTAAGAAAATGTTGAGTTAACCTGATGACTGACAATGTAACCAACAAAAGAGGCAAGAATGCAAAAAACAAAATCATTCCCTCAGAGTGTACGGGGCAGACAGGGCACAGAAATGCCAAATGATTTAGCAGAACTTTCACAACTGGAACAGAAGTTATTTGTATTCCCTAATTAGTATCCCTCCTCCTTACAATAAATAAAATGTGATGGTTTTGGCCCAAATGAAGTTTTTACAAACCAAGTGCGTTCAACAATAGCACCAGAGTAATTTTCAATATCAACCTCTTCACGTACCAATAGGATCCTGTGACAGAAGAGACACATCAGGGCCCGTATTATTGTCCTTACCTGTTGATCTTCAGTTGAGATGACATAGCATGTGGAGAACGACTACTTGTAAAAACTCTGACATTCAATTAATATCTGACTTGAAAAAAAATAGATTATATTTTTCTTGATCTATTGGAAGACTTTACCCTATAGCACGATTATGTTCTGCAGCTTTGACAATGCTTGTCTGCTGAGTTTGAAGTGTTTCTTCCACGCCAAAAAACCTCACACTGCATTCTACTGAAAAGCTCCAGTTACAGGCAGCAGAGTTCACTGTAAGTTTTGTTATTCAAACCTTGCTATATAGCTAGTGATACCAAATTCATCTTTCGATTTAATTTTCCAAAATACTTGGAAGTTGTTTAAATGCTTTATATTTCCAATTATTATTATTCATTTGCCAGGCAACCATCTACTACTGTATGTGAAGGAGAGATTACACCAGAGAAAGCAAGCTGCTATTAACAGAAATTAGAAGATACTTAAAAGCAAAGTTTTCCATTAACGTCTAAGGTCTCCGAATCAGGCCTTCAGTTAAATTAACAGTCTGTTCCGTATGACATGAAATGGAATTCATAGGACAGCTCTCCAAATTGCCACCAATTTACGTTGCATAAACTAGAACACAACTGAGAATTCAACTCCTGCAAAGATCACATAGTCATTCTGGTAAGAAAGCCTAAAAGTCACAAAAAACAAACCCACCAAGTAGTCTTGAATTGAAGCAACGTTAACAGCTGACTTCCTCCACTGTCTTTGATATACAAGATCAGAATCAAGACCATATGCCTGAGCCAAAGACAAAGCTTCCCCATATTCTTCATTATCAATCTAAAAAGCAAACACATGAAAATGAAAGTAATCTAATTTCCATATTAAACAATCAATTATTAATTCTGTGTGTTGAAACAGGCAGAGGGATAATTACTGCGGGTATGTTTAAGCAGGTAGGAAAGAGAATGGCTCAAGATACAGGTAAGACTCAGATCTGATGGACACCTTGATACAATCAGATATCATTCCTCAAGAAAAAGAAGGAATTTGTTTAGGTAACCAGTATGACATCAGCACCTCCTGGAAACTTCTACAGCTATAGAGTGGACTGGCTTACTATCAGAACAATTGAAATGGCTTAGACAAAGTATTGTCTAGAGTAGCCTTAAAAATGAAAAGGTATCTGTTCAGTAAGACTGAGCAAGAGGTCTAATTTGTATGTATCCCTTGAAAAAAACATGCAAGTAAACTACATTCACATCAGTGTATAAGTTAACCCATTCTCTGACCAGTAACAATGTAAACTAATTTCATTCAATATATTTGCCAGGTCTTTCATTATTTGTAAACACATGAGTACACTTCCAAGTCTGGCCAAGCTAATGATGTCTCCTCAGTGACCTGCAAACATCATCTCATCTGAATTATTATAATGCTAGTCATAAACAATGAGCCCTTTGATTAGACAACACACTAAACCGTCAACTAAGAGACCATTAGAAATATGTGCCTAAATCCTTCTGTTACTATAGCAAGAATTAAAAGAAAAATTAAAAAAATATTTCTAAAAAAAGCTGATTAAGAGAGATTTTACCTTTCCTTCTATACTTACTTTCCTCTGGTACAGTTCTTCTGGAGTCGTGGATCTCAGACTGACAAGGCTGAAATTCTTTGTAATAGTACGTGGACGTTTCCGTGGAGGAGCAAATCGTTCCATTTCTGTCACAAAGTACAGGCCTTGCTTTAGGTAGCTGAAGTATCTGTCCTTAGCAGAAGTCTCATCATCTGAGTCAGAGTCATCTTCTCCGTCATCTTCATCACCAGGCCTGCTCTCCAAGTGTAATCTTTTTGGAACAAGTTTTATCTCACACTGCACAGAAAACACGAGTATGAAGCATCCACCTCGTACACCTCAACTAGTTTGGTGAGAATCAAGTACATCTCCACTTCCAGTACTTCAAATTTCAGATTCAACATTCTTCCTCCCCTTCTCCTTTAAACCCTTTATTTCTCAGCTTACTCAACACTCTCCACAAACCCTGACTGTGTCTGTCTCCTAGATCTGAGGCTTCATCCCTCACCTACTGAGGCAAGAGCGAAGGTTCCCTAACAGTAACCCACTATTACACTAAACATCTTACACCACCCCAGGTACGACAGAACTAGAGAGACATCTTCATACACTGTTAAATAGCTTACTGCAGCATACAGCAGTGTTTTCAACTCTTAGCTATTCAAAGCAAGGTCTTCCATTCAATGTAAATGTAATCTCAGACTACTTCCTTAGGCTGCAATATGCCAGTCACTGACTGTATCTTATCTCCAGAATAATAAAACTTTCCAAAAAAAAAAACCACACACCTGCAAGCTTCAGTACATATTGAGATATCCTGATAAATATTATTTTAAACTTTTAAGATGTTTAAGACCTGTTTCAGTGTAAGCCTTAGGAAAGAGTAATTTTCTTAGTTTCAAAGAAAATTCCTGGTTAACTTCATTATGTTCTAATCCTTCCCGCAGTCCTACTAAAGATGAAAGACAAATATATCTCTTACATGGCTTTGTCTTCATTTAAATGTGTTCCTCATTTCTTTTAAATATACTCCCTCTGTAAGAGGCGTTTGTCTCAAAATGGGAGAGGGCTGTTTGCAGTATTCTTCAAATGCACTAACATACAAAGCAGTGAAAACCATCAACACAAACCGTTTCCTGCAGCAAGATTCCTCTCATTACAACTCAGCCTTCTAGGAGTTTTGCTTCTACTCTCCAGAAGTTATTTGACAATGCAGTTTTTATTACGACAGTTAAGTTGCGGCAAGCTCAGAATTTCCCTGCAATACCTATCTAGCGATAAGGAAACAAAATCACTTTTTCTATTACTAATAACAACACCACACACACGACACCCTTAGGATTATAGATACAAAAGCAAATTGTTTCTACTGCATTCCAAAAAGATACCTGCTTGTGCACACTGCTCACCTCCAGACTTAGAAATCCTCCATCGTGAGCTGAAGTGACCTGAGGAGAACTCTCAAACCATTCACACGACCTTCCCAGCAAATTTCTCAAGGTCTTGACGGATGACACAGTCAATGCACCAGAGCAGCGAGCCAGGATGACAGAATTATCTGTCCACCAATTTACATCTATCAATGGGTAATAGGATTCTTTATCTAAAATAAACAAACAAATAAGAATGTACAATACAAAGAAAGATAACTTTAAACACCAGATAAGAACAGTAGTGACTTTGATTACTAAGAGATTTCATCTGATGGCCTAATTTAACAAACATTTATTATTGTATATGCATCCTTGTTTCACTAAGTCTGTATTTTAGATCAGTTGTATTTTACTAAATCAGTTCTGCATTAAGTGAAGCTGTTGAGGGAAAAAAAAAAAATTACTTAATTGTGGATTTTTTTTTAGTATTATTCAGAAAAAGAACTCACAGTACACTGATTTACTTGGACAAAATATGACGAATTTTGGATATTTGATAAAGATCTGCTTAATACTTCCCAGGCCATCCTTCACCAAGTCTGCCTGGCAACAAACATAATATTGATGAAAATCAGAAAAGGTTACACTGCTTTTGAGGACAATTGACAGCTATGAACAAGGCTCCTGAAACAAGATGAGGTTGTTAAGAAGATTAAACCAACAAATCAAACAAATAAATGTCACCACAACTAAGGATGGAAGCTGTGTCATTTCTAAGATTATCCTGATTACGGTAACAAAGGTGGGTAAACATGTTCACCAGAGAGCTAGCTCAGTTTGTTCACTACAGTGTCATTTCCCACCCCTCTGATGAAAACCACCTTTCTCTTACCAAACAGCACTGAGAAAGAGATCTGCTTATCCCTTTTCTGCCACTTCAGCGCTTATCCAGTAGCCTACCCATGAAGGTCAGACGAGTTAACCCAAAGACAGAATCACCAAGAAAAATAGTAAAAAGAAACAGGGATCTTTTAATAATATAGATGTATACAAGCAGCAGTGAATGGATCATGGAATAGCTATCGATCTCCGCGCTCCTGCAAGAGCCATGCAATAACCAGGTGATAAATGGCTACACATGGTGGCCTGAATTTGGGGAATAGAAAGACTGACATGAGGCAAATCCAGTCGGAGGAAACAAAGCCCTCTTGTTAGAGAATTTTAAACTAATATCTTTAAGTTACATTAGCTTTCAAGACTTACTAGATATGCATAGGAAAAAAAGGTAAAGGTAATTTTAGGTTTTAGACTGTAGACACTAATAATGTGTTGTCTACAGTATTATTATGTAGTAGCTTCTGATACAAGCTGAGACCTCTGCTGAACGTTAAGCATTCTACAGAGTCGTAATCACATTTTAATAATAAATAAAGCCTTGTACTAACTGAAATATCATGTTATTCATGGTTATGGCTACAAAAGTATTCCTAAGTGAGGATTAAAAAAAACCCCAAAAACTATTGTGACAGTCATTTAGCTATGCCATGCTATAAATTACTATCATACACAGAATTTTAACTGAGATTTAATTAAGCCATTCCAGGTCTTTGCATATTTGTGTAAATATTTTTAACTACACAATGGTAGAAAATAATGATCTAACTGTACCACATACCTTTTATTTTCTTTCTTTTTTCACTAGAGAGTCTCCAGTTTGGGTTGATGCTATCATAACCTGGCTAAAAAAAAAAAGTGCAAGACAAAAAAAGGATTATACGCAAGAAAAATCTTTGTAACACAGACAATCTGTTTACTTATTCTATTGCTGACTCAATTATTTTTCAATGAAAATGCTCCCCATAAATTCAAACTTTTCCTGAACATAAAACATACAGCTGCTGTGGCAACACTACTTTTCTCCAGATAATTAAATTAAAAAACAAAAACCACATAATAAACATAACAAAATTGACTTCTGGATTCCTAAACCGCTATACTAGAAAACAGCAGTACCATCAGAGCTGGCCTAGTCAGCATTAAACAGTAATCATATCCTAAAGATTGCTGAAACAAAGGCTCTCCATCAGTCAGAAGCCCACAGAATATTTGCTTTTCACATCTACATGCAGGGTCTGCAAGCATATAAAAGAAGAATCTCCAAACAGTCCTCCTGTTTGCTCTGTGTTGTGTTGCTGAGTACCAGCCTGGTAGAGTGCTCTATTTACTCTAGTTGTTTTCATAACTGTAAAGCCCCGTTCAAGACTAGCACAGCAAGAGAAACAGCATTATTTAACTGTGTACTGCAACATTTAGAATTAGTAAGCTGTTGCTGTGTTGTTTTTAAAACTTTAGTAATATCAGAATACATGGGAACTACACAAATGTAGATGACAGTAACCCTGCCCCTAACTACAATGCAACAGATATACAGGTAGATTATACAGCTCAGACAACCAAAGCAGTTTTGGTCAGGCAGAAGGCGGTTTTCAGACTTAGTATTTTAGTAGAAAGAGAAGGGTCTACTAATTAAAACTAAACATGAGGTCACTTTCAGTTAATTTAACAAATACGTTTTGAGTGACAATTAAGCAGGAATTGCACACATTATGAAATATCCATTATACTTGGACACCAATTTCACCTATAAAATCATTCTGAAAACAGTCAAATAATGAATACTCCTTTATATCACCCTTGCTAAACGATAAAGTCCTGAACAATGCTTCAGAATTCATATTCATAATCACTAAAAACAAAGAAAAAAATGCAACTCCTCACTGCAAACATCCTTGAGCAAAATCTGAATTCTCACAAAAATCTGAACTGCACATTAAAACCAGATATAGATAGGTAGATAGGTGTGCATACACACACACATGTACATACACAATACTTCTGCCAACACTGGAGCAGAATTTTTGTTTGCTTGTTTTCTGTTTTTTAACAGTACTTTCCTAAATAAGCTTGGAACTACATTTCTGTGGTTGGTTGACGTCAGCCGGCAACTAAGCACCACAGAGCTGCTTGCTCACTCCCCTTCCCAATGGGATAGCACAGTGAGAGCAAAAGCAAGAACAGTCATGAGTCAAGATAAAGACAGTTTAATAATCAAAGGAAAGCGCAGGGGGAAGAGAAACAAAAACAAGTAATGCAAAGGCAATCATTCATCATCTCCCACAAGCAGACGATGCCCATCCAGTTCCCGAGCCATGGCTACCAAACCAAAACCTCCCCCTGCTCTGTTTTTATTATTGATCGTGACATTCTATGGCATGGAATATCCCTTCTGTCAGTTGGGGTCAGATGTCCAGGCTGTGTCACCTCCCAGGTTGTTGTGCACCTCCAAACTACTCACTGGGGGACAACAGTGAGAAACAGAGGTGGCCTTGAAGCTGTGTAAGCAGTGTTGAGCAACAGCTAAAACACTGGCGCATTATCAACACTGTTTTGGTCAGAAATCCAAAACCCAGCACCATACAAGCTGCTGTGAAGAAAACAAACTCCACTCCAGCCAGACCCTGAATAGTTTCACAGTCAATACAGCCTAACCAGATCTGACTGCTTCTCTGCAAAAACGGAAACTCAAGCTACACAACACCACAGCCATGTTTCCAAGTCAGTAGTCTCGCTCTTGCAGTCAGATCAAAAGGATAACAGCACACTGGTGGTGTTCAGGATGGCAATGCACTATTATCTCTACAAGCACTTCCTCACTTAAGTCTTTCCTACAGTCAAATTTTTTGGCCTTTTTTGTAATTTTTTTGAAAACGTTCTTTTAACCTCATAGTCATCATGATACCCAAAGAAAATGTCTTCCTTCATTTTGTCCTCTTCCTTGAGATTATGTATCATCATGAGGAAGTGTTTTGTCGTGGACCTTATAGTACCTACTGCATAAGAATGCAGAGAAATTCAATACAGTGTGGGGAAAAGCTGTCTGTTTCATATGAATGCGTAAACTTGAAGAATTTAAAGCAGTTTACAAAAACTGGAGGAAATATTTTTATACTGGAATTACTAAAGGAGTCAATACACTGCAAAGATTTACCCTGCAAAAGGAAATTATAGAGAAGAATCAGAAACCGGAAATATTTAATGATAACATAAGACATGGATTTATTATGCAGCATATGCACTAAACCTCAATTGTTTACTGCAAAGTAGCAAATGTTTCATTCCACAGTAATTTTCTTATAAGAAACACACGTGTACAATAAAGCGATCCAAGATCAATACTGTGTAGGAAATATTGGTGGTAATTTGTGGCACATATGTCTAGTGACCAAAGATCCCATTTGACTGGTTACCCTGTTCAGACTTAATGTTGGTTCATGTATTGTAGGTTGTCCTGGGTTCAGCTGGGATAGAGTTAATTTTCACAACAAGCTGGTTGGGCTGACCCAAACAGCCAAGCAAATGGGATATTCTATACCATGTGATGTCATGCTCAGTATTTAAATGGGGAGCTGGCTGAAGGAGGGGCTTTTACTACTCACGAGCAAGCTGGGCATCAAGTGGTGAGAATGCTGCATGTTGTATATGTTTTTTCATCAGTATTATTGTTGTTTTCTTCTCCCTTTGCCATTCTGTTAAAATGATTCTCCTCCCCATCCCACCGGGGAGGGGGAAGGAGTGAGAGAGTAACTGTGTGGTTCTTTGTTGCAAAGTGAGGCAAAACCACAACATAGGTTTAGAACATAACACACAGTACTTCAAGTGAAAAGCCTTTCCATATCTATTAGTCAAGAAATTAATGGGAGTAAAATCAGAATACTTCACATACTAGTGAGCATCATTTCAGATTCCTCACTTTTCATAATGAAGATATATTTTTCTCATTAAAATAAAGTGTTCTCTTTACCCAGAGAGTGTATTAGCTATTTGGAATTTTCTTCGAAAACTAGTTAGTTTTCAATTCCTAGTGTTTAAATTCACACTAGTCACATAAAAGTTTGCCAGCATCTGGGCAATTCTTAACTTTAGTTCCCCTACTTAATTTTGCAAACAATTCTTATACGAAGTATGTGATTTACTAATACCAACAGGATGAACAAACTATTCTGGAACATTATCTGCCAGAAGGTAAGGTAAACTTTGAAGAAGGAATAGATTAAAACATCAGACATCCAGCAGAATTTGCTTTCAACCACTCAAAGTCACCCATGTTGGCCTCCACCTACATTTTAAAGTAGTATTTCAGTCTACCTCTACCAGTGTTACCCATCTGGCACCGAAACACCTCTTAAAAAAATTCACTGCAACACAATTGTTGTTCTTAATTTTTAAACTTTAAAGCTTATGGTGAAAACATAGAAAGATTATCGTAGAAGTAAATATAGCTCTTGAAAAATATGGAGTTGACTGGAAAGACAGCATGAAGCTAAAGCACAGTTATCTGAGCTACTCTCATTTCCTAGAAAAAACACATCTCCAGAGCATTAAGATATATACAGCAAGTTTCTAAACATCTACATCCTTCTCACCTGATCAGTTTGGTCCCATTCCCCTTGTTGTCGGAGAGATGGAACAGACCAGATTGTCAGTTTTCCTGAGAAATGAATAGCTGCCAGAAGAGCTCCATCAGGAGAAAGATTCATCTTGAATACTCCATCCTGCCAAACATTATGTTAGGAAAGTACAAAAAAAAAAAAGCCACAACAAAAACAAAAAAAACCCACAAACACCAAACAAACAAGAAAACAACAACAAAAAAAACCCCACACATCAAGGAATACCCAAAAAAAATCCCCCAAACCCCAAAATATTATTTGTATTTTAGAAAAGATAAGTACAATGTTCCATCCTGAAAGCTTAAGATGCTTTAAATTTAAAAAAAAAAAATGCTAAAAGTCAGAATAAAGGCAAAATAACAATTGTGGCATGGAAGAGTAAGAACAACCTGTATAAAGGAAGAACATTACCATAACACTAACAAATCTTTAGGAATGAGAACCCCTGTATCACACTGTTCTACAGTAAATAAAATCTGAAAGTGTGGCAGAACACCGCAGACAGCAAAGCAGAGCTACTTCAAGGAAAAACTGCAGGTTGTTCTTTTTTCAGAGAAAATATTCAGCAGCCTCAGTTTTCTACTGTCCTGCCTCTCAGGTCCACCCAAGGAAGACTGTAACCAGAACACAGCCTAGTACAGCTCTTCCTCCCTTGGAGAAAACTTTTGGATGGGCATTACTATAATCGGGACAAAAAATGGAGGACAGGGAGACAGAATACAAGAGATACACAGATAAGAGAACTTGGAGGAGCACACTGTTCATTTCAGGACACTGAATCAGAATTTAAGAATCTCTTGGGTACAACAGACTAAGCAGCAACATAACAAACATCAGATTAAGTCCATACAGATAAAATAATTGAACATCTGTAAGTAAAGGTCATCAAGACTACAAAAAATCTCCTGAATTGTTTTCCTTCAGCACTGTGTATCTTGAGGCAAAACATACTTCTACCAAAATAGTTCCTTAAGAATTCATGAACTCCCACACAATTACAACTTGATCTATACACTACTTCCACAATACAGAAGCCTCTAAGCATACACTCAGATTTTAAAGTCAAACTTAGTACCACTAGCAATGCATAAGAATTTCTGAAAATACAATTTATATTTATTCCACCTGCCCTCAACACAACTTCTATGTTTTCAGAAAGATCATTAGGTTCTCAGAGAGTCTAGTCTTCACTGAAAGACAGTAGGATGTAGATTCCCAAAAATTAAATTATTTAGAAAATCGTATTTTGTTAGTGCAGTTTGCTTATTGTTTAGAAAATCCTATTTTGTTAGTGCAGTTCACTTTTAAGAACTTCCTAATAAGGATTCGTCCTACACTAATGTTAGAACTGTCCAAGTCTGCAACTAATCAATTTTTAGGTCA
>Ga0065711_1049416_pt1 | contig 11321 bp, 4 predicted proteins | sample Hoacrofraction12_FD_59098 | JGI IMG/M metagenome (GOLD analysis project Ga0065711, IMG submission 59098) | Hoatzin crop microbial communities from Cojedes, Venezuela - Epithelial fraction 12 v2 (version 2) | ecosystem: Host-associated > Birds > Digestive system > Esophagus > Crop | place... | reverse complement strand
GTTCCGTCTGAACATGAGGAAGAACTTCTTCCCTCTGAGGGTGACGGAGCACTGGAACAGGCTGCCCAGGGAGGTTGTGGAGTCTCCTTCTCTGGAGATATTCAAGACCTGCCTGGACAAGATCCTGTGCGGCCTGCTGTAGGTGACCCGGCTTCGGCAGGAGGGTTGGACTAGATGACCCCCAGAGGTCCCTTCCAACCCCTACCATTCTGTCATTCTGTGATTCTGTAATATCATTAAAAATCCATCTATTCCTGCCACACAGCAATCTGCTTACTCTGTACCTGTCTTCACAACAACTTTTCTTCAGTCTGCTGGAAAAATATAGAAATTACCAAGGAAATGGACTGACACATAGCTTCTGCTACCTTGCATGAAGTCAACAGATATACTGTGATCAGGACACAGATCTTCCCAGGGATTTCAATTGCTCACAAAGAACTCCTTTGGATTTAAGAAAAAAAAAGAAGTTCATTAGAATAAATTTTTTGTAAGTTTTCAGCAGCGATTTATTTTCTTTTTTTTTGTCTAGCTGCAGGATTTCCCATCTGAGACTTAGCAGGGTCAGGATTTTTGATCTCCTTTGTCTAATAAGATGAAAGAAATCTTGTATTATTGGCTGTCATTAGCTTTAGGATGTGGTAGAAGTTTTCCTGGGGTGATGTTCTCTGTTGCTCCTTTGTGGCTCACATTACCCTGTGGATCAGCCCCTGGTAGTAGTCTGTCTTTTTTTCCCCTTAGCTCTTCTCATCTAAGGGAATGGCTGTTTGGAATTATTCCAGCTTCCATTTTAGTGGTGGTCTTAGCCAAAATCAAGGTTAGTGTTTCCATACTGACAGTATGAAGATTTCCGATCTTCCTCTCCACTCTATGACTTCCAGGCCCTACCCAGTCTCTCTGCTTTACATTCTGCAGCCTGCAAGTTAAAAAAGGTGCTGATGAATGGGAGGGGCATTTGGAGGATTGAGTAGAAAACAAGAATTTGTTCTAAAATAATGGAATTCTTTTCGTTTAGCTCTTCAAAGGGAGGTTACTGATGCATGAATACTTAGGCAATAAAAATACAATCACAGTGGCCTCTGCAATCCAGCAGGTGAAACAGTAACAAAATTCAGCATTTGAAACTTAAAGCTAAGGTTTTTTATTGAGAATAAGCTGCAACTTCACAGGGAGAAAAAATAACCACTGGAAGAATTTGGCTAGGAAAGTAATGCAAATTTTTCTTATTTTTTTCCTGGGAAAGACGCTATTTTAGACAGCAGTTAATTTATAAAAATCCTGTAGCCCATGTTACACAGGAGTTACAGCAGATGATTGCAATGGTCATTTCTGTGTTTATGACTTCTCATTGTGCTTAGAGATGTCTAAAAATTGCATTTTGTATTTTTGACTCTCTTGCATTTTCTGTTGCAAGTAACATGGCAGTTACACACTTGCTGAACACTAGCTGAAGACAGTAAAGGTAAGACTTGCACAAATGGTCCTTCATTAGGAGCACTCATGACAATTTGATTGATTGCTATACCTTAGGGTATGTAGTCTAATTAGCTGCTGGAGTGTGACATACCATCTTTTTACTCACAGGATCTCTGAAATTTATTTTCTCACATTTTCTCTTCTCCAGTCAACTACATATGAGACACCTGATTTATTCTCTATGACAATCATTGTACTAACCTTGTCATGTCCAAGCATATAAAACAAATTCAGACATTTAGACATGAAGTAAGTGGCCATTAATGTAACCAAAATTATTAGTAATATATTTTTGTTTTCCTTATATTTTAGTCCTAAATTGTCTGTCCCCATGAGGCAGTTTGATAACTCCACTTTTCTGGCAGGCAGCTTCCACTGAGAGATTCAAAACTTGGTCAGACAGGGCAGCCTGATCAAAGCTGGTCCTGATTCTAGCAGAGGGTTGTAATGATCTCTGGAGGTACCCTCCAACCTAAATTATTCTACAATAGTTTTATGCAGGAGAAAGGAAAGGTTTCCTGGCCAAAGTCAGACTCCAGTTCAAACAGTCTGAATTGAAATTATTTTGCTATGAATAGTAGGCTGGGTACCCGTGACTCAAATTTGGCCTTCCATACTTACTATACTCCGAACAGAAAAACATTGCGAAAGATCTGGCTGCAACACAAGCAGTCATTTTTCTCTTCTATGAGAATGAAACAATAAAAGATAGAAATGACTTGAGCTCCTCTGATAATTGTACACACACATACAGCGGCCAAAGCCTGGGAAAAATGTAGGTATAATTCTTTTTTCCTGAGGTGGATGGAAGACACTGGTCTATTATGCTACTGGTATATTATTTCTGTAAGTAAAGTATGCAGGTATGGAAGGTGCTGCCAAGTCCAGAGAGAAGCTGTATGCCTCTGTGAAACTAAAGCTCTTCTGCATTGCCACCTTCTGAGGGGGGGTCAAAACTTTGAGCTGCCCTGTCTCACAGGTGCCATAGCTCAGAGCAGCAGCTCCTGAGCTGGTTTCCTCTGTGGAGCTAATGCTGACTGCATACCTTGATGTACCTACATATTTTAAACACTGGTTTTGGTGAGATAGTGTTGTTTCACAAAATGACTTATGATCTTCTTGTCAGTGTACTTTAACCCAATGGAAAATGCAGAACTATTCTCCAGCCAGGATGCCTATTTTAAGCTTTTAAGGGAGCTTTTAAGCTCCCTGCACAGAACGCGTGTATTTTGTAGGCCTACTTGTTCCTGTATATTGCATGCTGTAAAACGTAAGGTTGGCTTTATGTGTGTTTAAGAACAGTAGCTGAATCTGAGCAAACTTCAGATACTGGCAATCAGCTAAGTCCCTTCACAGTAACTTGTCTGGGTGGCACTCGGATCTGAAACACAAAAGGTATTTTTCTGTGAATTATTATTCTCTGAAAATATTTCTCCTATTTTAAGCTCGTGCTGCTCTTCAGTAATACCGATTCTGACACAAAAATAGAGTCACAAAGTGATAAATTCGATATCATTCAGTACTCATCTGAATATACAATTATTAAATCTACCCTTTGTGGTGAGCTGTGAAGTCAATGGAATAATACAAGGGATTCATTTGACCTCCTTGATCTACAGTTTCAACAGTTTAATAATTTTAGTTATATCACTCGCACTTTTAATTAAATACATTTTTGTCTGTCTTGTACACTGGGCTTTACACAGCATTAGGCTGTTGGAAAAGATTATATCCCATGTTGACCTGTGCCTCTGGGCTTTGCCTATTTAGATAACAAAGGCACAAGGAAACTGATCTGCATGTGAGGTTATATTTACCTAACTCTAATTATTTAATGACACAAAGTATACGAGAGAATCAGCTCATAGAGACCTAGTACATAAAGGACTTAATGTAATTACCTATCGAACTGTCAGAACCCCTTTAGAAAGATAGTCCATGTGGACGGCCTGGTGTTACTGAACCTGGGGTTTTTAATTTCTTGGTGTTAATTCAGTAGAAAAAATTGAATGCCCAGAAAGGATTTAGACAAAAACATGACAACAAAATAAATGGACTACTCAAAGTATGTTTTCTGAGGAGATAACATTGACAAAATCCTCTCTGATGTAAATGAGAGAAAAATCTAACCTCACAAAGATAAAGTGTCTTACTGCCTCTAACAGGGACCACACAGTGACTATATTGGATAATTTGTCTGATATAAATGAAACTTATCACCAGAGTGTGTAGAATGTCACTGCTGTCCCCCAAGCTCCTTACATTGGTCAACATTAAAAGGTGCCCATTTGCTCAAGTTGTAGAGGCTCATGCTTTTTAGCACTGAAAGTTTCTGACTGGCTCTGTCATGATACCTGAATTGCAACCTATTTATAAATCCTGAGGCTATGAAGTACTTCTATTTTAACAATTTTAATAAGAATTTCAAAATTATTTTAAAGATTCTTTAAGTAATTACCAGAGTAATAGGCTAAAGTTAAAGAGACAAAAATTAAGGACTCAGACAGTTAGCAGAAAACAGTCCCTACTCATGAGATCCGTTTATCCTATGAGATATAGCAAATTGATGCTGAATCCAATTTTGGGCCCACTAGTAGAGAAAAAACATTGATAAGATAGAGGTAGTTCAGGGAGGATCCACCAAGGTGGTGGGACCTGGAGCACTTGCCCTGAGAGGAGAATCAGGCGAACATGGACTTGTTCATCCTGGAGCAGAGATGGCTTCATAAGACCTAGCAGCAGCTCCTCAGTGCCTGCAGGGAGCTTATCATTGAGATGGATCCAGGCTTTTCAAGGTGGTGACTGGCAGGAGAAAAAAAGAAAATGGGCACTAACCAGAGTGAGAGTTATAAGGAGAAAGTTTTTCCCTGCGAGAACAGCTAGGCAGTAGCACAGGTTCCCCAGAGAGATTGTGCAGTGTCCATGAAGCACCAGCCAACGCAGTCTGACACTGTGGATGACCTTGCTTAAACAGAAGATTGGACCAGCAACATCCTGAATTCCCTCAACGCTGAATTATCCTCTGATCCTATGATCCCTCTGACTTCCAGCTTCTATACATCCCTCCATATGTTAAATAACTTTGACTTTGGTATGTCCCATGTGTCTATATTGTTGCACTCAAGTGATATTTACTGAAGGGTAGCACTGTGAAGAGCAGCATTTTCAGTTTATTCAAAAGACAAGCAAAGACATGTATTTCCCTGTTCTGAAAGACAGGACTGACAGAAAGCCCTTTGACACCAATTTGAAATACACAGAGAAACTAGAAGAAAAATAATTACCTCTTGGTATTGATTTAAATATAGAAAATTCATTTAAGGATGACTTGAGTCCTTCACTGTAGGAAGAACATAAAATAGAACATTAAACATCTAACTTTAGATTTCTGAACTTATTACTAAGAGAGTTTTACTTTAGTTTAGGAATTTCAGTAACTGATATTTGTTTAGGAGAAAAAGTCAAAATAAAGCATGAAAACAATAAAGGATTTTTTCCCCAGTACTGTGAGCTTGTTGATACGACAAAGTATCTAAATAACAAACTGTCTCTTCAGGTTCGCAGAATTTGGTTGAATGTACAGTTACCAGGTAGAAGATGTAAAGTATCCTCAAGAAATATCAGCTTTAGTTTTAAAATCGTGGTTTTACATGTGCCCCCCCAAAATGAAAGATTTATAAGCTTATGTGACGCAAGTGGAAAGAAACAGCTACTGACTGGGACTTGTGTCATCTGGTTGTGTGGCACTGTGGCATTTGAAGGTCAAATTGCAGTGGATCAGCCAGAATTCATTGTAGGACAACAAAAAATGAAAGCAGCTCCACCAGTCCATCTGTGGATCTGGCACAAATGCTCTGCTTACCAGTAGAGATACTGAATGACACCCAGGCACAAATGAAAAGCAGTCAGATTCCTCCTGATCTTCCCCTTCTAAACTTTAATGTCTGTCACCTAGGAAGAGCATGTTCTTCCCTGCTTAGCACCTGGACATCATTTCTACTTACCATCTGGATCATAAGATTCAGGCCCATCTCCTCCTGCACATGCTATCCTTCACTTATGAAAGAACAGGTTGATGCTGAAGGTTTGGGGGACAGGAGAACAGACAAGGTTTGGGGGATAGAGAGACATACAGGGGAATTTCATAAATAGTATCTGTCTATTGCGTTTGTTCTTTGAGAAGTTACTTATCTTAAGAATTGCAAAGGTATTGCAAATGTGCTCTCTTTGATACTGTTTCTGTGGTTCAACCAGTAAGAATAGGCATACCTTGTGTAAAATCACGTATTATACAGAAAGTGTGGGCAAAATTATTTACCATAAGATATAGTGGAAAAACGGAAATTTTTTAGTCTACAGTAGTTGAACTGCATTTCAAATTTGCATTTATATGTTAAACATAAGGTTGTGAGTTGCACCTACAGAGAATGTCTTGGTCCTCCTTCTGGAGAGACCAATATCCTACGTTGTTCTGCCAGTTTTTGTTGTTGTGAGCTACGCTTGAAACCTTTCTCTCAGTTCTGGTGATATGCTAAGCTTGACCTTCCACAACTAGCTGAGAAATTCAAGGCCATTTATGGGCTAGAATTCATCTGTAGAAAAGTTACATTTTTAAGACTCCTGTGAATGCTTAGTGGAATCAGCTGTCACAGTAAAATATTCCTGTTGCATAACTAAATGAGAAACAACCCAGTTTCAAAATTGGTCAGAGTTACAATTTCTGAAAGGTTATTGGGCTCTGTTCTTTCTGAATGACAAGTCATCACTTCGTAGTAAAGATATGTGCTGACCACTTACACACTGCAAGTGTACCAGAGCTCTTCTCAGAATGCTTTCAAAAACTGTATGCATTGATATAATTGCCTAGTGTAGAATCTCAGTGCAAAACGATCTCGTAATATATTCTTGAATACATGCACATGTATATCCTTGAACACACCACTTTTTTGCTTTTTCTTATTTACACTTGAAGAGATAAATAAACAAGGACATGCTAAGATCTGTGAACCTTCACTGAGACCTCTCATGCCTGAGATACATTAAGATGGATATCTAGGATGAAGCAAACCAGGAGATCGAGACTTGCCTCTAACCAAAATGAATTTAAACATTTAAACACTTTCTTCTCCCACCCAAACCTCCCCATACCCCCCAAGATTACATAAAGGTAATGATTCTGGAGATTACATTTCACATTTTACACGAAAAAGACTGGACAACAGCTATTTTACGCAACAGCAATTGAGCAGTCTGCTGGAGAGAAGCAGAATTTTCATTCCTTTCATAGCTGATGTATTGGAGGTACCTTCCCTACAGGCACTGTGCCACGAGAATCTATGCCAGCTCCACTGAAAGGCGGTGTCTGTGAGATCTAACAAGACTGACCAGTCATTGTCTTTGTCTACAAAAAGCTTCAGGAAAGGTTCACAAGTCTTCTGGAGAATTTCACTGTGGTAGAAAAAGAAGATAAAATGACACTTAAGAAAAACTGTAGAGAAAATAGATCTAGAATTTAAATTCTTTTCCCAGTGATCCCAATGACCAAGAACACAACCATTAAGGTAACTAGAAAAAAAATGAAATTAAGGCTGAGATAAACAAAAGTAATGTCAAACTAATGAACAAAAATTATTTTTTTGATATAAATGAGTGTAGTTTGATTTTCAGTGAATGTCTTCTGTGTGCCGACAGCCTTAACCTTCTTGGTGTTGTATTAAGATTAATCATTTTTGAACTAAACTTTTTGAAAGAACTGATTTGTGTTCTTTGATGAGACACCACTGTATTACATTATTTTCCATTGTCACATTATTTTACGTTGTATCTACTTCCTTTCCCCTTGGTCTCTTGAATCTGCTGTTATAGGTGTTGGGTTTTTTTCTATAATAGCTATTTCCAAACTTCAGAGCATTAATTTGTGCCATCTCTCCATGCTTCCTGCAGACCACCTTGCATCTTCAGCCTCAAGTGCTTAATTTAAATCCTTGTAGAAGCAATAGGCTTCTATTGATCAGCTACATATTTCTGTAATATATCTTCATGACCTACTGAAGATTCTAGTACTATTGGTCAGAAATCACTGGTTTACTCCTTTACTTGCCAAACGTGTAAGCATTTGTTCAACTGTTTGGATTTTCTTTATCATATTCATTTTATCATAGTTTCATTCACCTATTATTTTCAAGGAGGACAAATGCAGACAGGGGAACAAAACTTTTTCTTTCTAACAGACCAGCAATAAGATTGTGTTCAAAGGAATGGAGATTTAATACTGTCTAACAAGACATCAGGAACATAAAAAATACTGCAGTACAACTTCATGTATTAAATGATAACTTGGTAGTGTTAAGTGAAGTGATGAAACACAAATGAGATCCTTTCACATGCAATACATTTCACATTATTTATTTATGATAGGTATGTATATCAACATCTGCTATTTGTGTAGTTTGTTTACAGACACTAAAATATAGAAGTGCATTTAAATTTTTTGTGGTAGGCCAGGATATGTTCAAATAATTACTGATAGTATTGCAAATCAATAGAGCAGGCACATGAAAGAAAAATTTTGAGAGTTTAGGACTTGTTTGTTTCTTCCATCACTCTCAGTCTTTGTATACTGGAAGTTAGTGTTACGAGAAAAAAATGCCTATCCTCCCTTCACTTTTAATTAGGAAGCTTTTCTAGACTTTTGTACATGTATCCCTTCATATGTATCTATTAAGTTCCTTTTCAACTCTGACTTAAGAGAACTAAGAAGCACTCAAACAACTTGGAAGTGTTTAAATAATGATGGCATTTAAAAGGAAGTATTTAACAGGCAGAAAAACACTCAAGCTGCATTTGTGAGGCCGAGGAGCAGGTTTGCATGTAAGCAATCATCTTTTGTGTTGTCTATTTAAAATCAATGCCTACCCAAAGCTATATTTTCTCTGACATTACAGGTATTTCTAGAGATAGAAATATATTCCTACACTCTTTATAAAGTCTATGCAGTAAAGTAGATGCATAACAAAGGCACTTCCATTTCTTCCTTATTATTTTGAGAGACATTTGCTTCCACTGAAATTACAAGCAATAAATATGAAATGTTAGCTGCTTTTATGCATGCTGGACTCAGTCTGCTAGTCATCTGAAGCTGGATATTTAGTGCAGCAAGATGGCAGTGGCACTTCTGTGACCCTCTTTTCTCCAGTAAGTGTCTTCTCAAGGTGCGGAAAATTAGGTTGTATCACTCAGGTTCAGCAGGCTGAGCTGGAGGTTTTCCTGAATATACACATTGATCGCCAAAGAGATGGGCAAAAGATGAATTTCACCACATTGTAAATGGAAAATCCTTTAAAACATGCAACTCTTAGATTTTCTATACTGCAGAACATTATGACACATGTTAGGTATAAATATTGGTGTTTAACATTTTGATCAATGACTTAGTGACATCGAGTGCACCCTCAGCAAGTTTGCAGATGACACCAATCTGAGTGGTGCAGCTGACATGCCAGGAGAACGGGATGCCATCCAGAGGGACCTGGACAAGCTCAAGAAATAGGACTGTGTGAACCTCCTGAAGTTCAACAAGGCCAAGTGCAAGGTTCTGCACCCTGTTAGGGGCAACCCCCACTATCAATATAGGCTGGGGATGAGGGGATTGAGAGCAGCCCTGCTGAGAAGGACTTGGGGGTACTGGTGGATGAAAAGCTGGACATGAGCCAGCAATGTGCACTTGTAGCCTAGAAGGCCAACTGTATTCTGGGCTGCATCAAGAGAAGTGTGGCCAGCAGGTCGAGGGAGGTGATTCTGTCCCTCTGCTCTGCTCTAGTAAGACCCCACTTGGAGTCCTGCATCCAGCTCTGGAGCCCTCACACAAGAAGGACATGGAGCTGTTGGAGAGGATCCAGAGGAGGGCCACAAAGATAATCCGAGGGGCTGGTGCACCTCTGCTATGAGGAAAGGCTGAGAGAGTTGGGGCTGTTCAGCCTGGAGAAGAGAAGGCTGCGGGGAGACCTTGTAGCAGCCTTTCAGTACTTGAAGAGGGCCTGTAGGAAAGATAGGGAAATTAATTTCAGCAGGACTTGTTGCAATAGGACAAGGAGTAATGCCTTTAAACTAGGAGAGGGCAGATTTAGACTAGACATAAGGAAGAAATTTTTTACAGTGAGGGTGGTAAAACGCTGCAACCTATTGCCCAGAGAAGTAGTGGAGGCCCCATTCCTGGAAACATTCAAGGCCAGATTGGACAGAGCTCTGAGCAACCTGGTCTAGTTGAATATATCCCTGCTCACTGCAGGGGGGTTGGGCTAGATGACCTCTAAGGGTTCCTTCCAACCTAAAGCATTCTATGATTCTGTGATAAAATTACATACATATATCCAAGTTGTTTTAAATCTAAATCTATCACGGTCGTCCTTCAGGAACGGTTTCTTACAAAACAGTTAGTGCACAGCAAGAAACCCTGTGTGGTTAGAGGTTGAATTTGCCTTTACCGATAAGAGCAAAAACCTGTTGCTTCACCTTCTGCTAACGAATGGCCAACACAGTTAAGGGATTTTATACTTGCCGTTTATTACTTTTCTTACATTTATCAGAGGAATCCTTTGCCCTCTTCTACTCAGTTTTAGGCGTTGTAGACAAAATAACGATATCGAGAAAACAATCTGGAGATCAAGGAAATAGTAAATTTCCTCTAAATGCACTTTATTAATTCTCCTTTAACGTCAGATATCTACACTACAGGCAGCTGCAACTGACCTAATTGTTGAGATTCCCTATTTAATCTATTGCACTACTAGGATGCAATTCATTTCACGTCAACTTGACATCTAAAATAGGTCAAATGAATCAGGCCTTTGAAGTGTCTATTTCTTAGCATTGTCTTTAAAGGAAGATTAGGATGAATGTCTCAGATGTAGCTATCAGGCAACTGAACCCCACACTGCGAATAAAATGTAGCGCACACAAATGTTGCTTTTCTGGTGACATGTTTGAAGGAAAGAACTCATCTATATTCCAAACAAAGAAGAATTCTCAAATAATAGTGATAAAAATATAAAATATTGTTCTATTACGTGCAAAATCATTTACATAAAAATCAAACTAAAAAAAAGGCTTTCTCAGCATTAACATTATACTATTACCCTGAAGTATAATCACATGTGAATCTCCTCAAAGAGTAGTCACCATTACTTCATCACACTACCATTTTAGGTTTGATTACATTTGATTCATAGTTGGTAGGCCCTAGACATTTATGATACAACTTTATCTGAATCAACAAGTGTAAATATTCTAACATGATGGTTTTACTTGGAATGAGCTTAATCACAGCTAATTTTAACCTACAATCCATGCTTGAGATGTTAACTGGAAACATATAATACTTAGTAATAATTAACTTGCATAAAAAGAATGTATGTTACTACAGTAGCTGTTGTTGCCAATAATTTACAATTACATTGATAAAAATCCCATTTCATCTCCTTAGAGTGTGAAACATGTAAAATGAGGTTGCAATGATTTAAAGAATACATTTTATATTAAATTACATTGATAGCATGGATGCAATTCTCCTCAGGTATTTACAGAATCACAGAATCACAGAATAGTAGGGGTTGGAAGGGACCTCTGGGGGTCATCTAGTCCAACCCTCCTGCCGAAGCAGGGTCACCTATAGCAGGCTGTACAAGATCTTGTCCAGGCGGGTCTTGAATATCTCCACAGAAGGAGACTCCACAACCTCCCTGGGCAGCCTGTTCCAGTGCTCTGTCACCCTCAGAGGGAAGAAGTTCTTCCTCATGTTCAGACGGAACTTCCTGTGCTTCAGTTTGTGCCCATTGCCCCTTGTCCTG
>Ga0065711_1049415_pt1 | contig 11321 bp, 7 predicted proteins | sample Hoacrofraction12_FD_59098 | JGI IMG/M metagenome (GOLD analysis project Ga0065711, IMG submission 59098) | Hoatzin crop microbial communities from Cojedes, Venezuela - Epithelial fraction 12 v2 (version 2) | ecosystem: Host-associated > Birds > Digestive system > Esophagus > Crop | place... | reverse complement strand
CGGGTGTGACGCGGCGACAGGGGGTGAAGGGGAGAGGCAGCCGCCGGGGGCTGCGACCCCGGGCGCTGCGCGGCTCCGGAGCCTCGGAGCGCCGGGCCCGGGTCAGGCTGCTCCGCTCTCCGCCGCCCCGCGGCTCGGCCCCGGGCGTCCGAACGCGGTTTTCAAGGGAGGTTCCTTCTCCGCTTTTGTTCTGGAAGGAGAAGGTCATAGACATTAAAGACCTCGAGTCCTGTGGCTGAATCAATGCTGCTCGTCTCCCCGGTTCCTTTAATTGCTTATTTCTTCTTCTGGAATCAAATTCAGCATCCTCAACCTTCAATTTACGGCTTTCTGTTTCTTCTTTAGTGCTTATTTCTCAGCCGGCCTTTCATCCCACCTGATCGCTTCATCCGGCTCCTGCCACCAATTCTAAACTTTTTTTTTTTTTTTATCGTGGTGCATCTGGAATTCTAGATAGGAAACTTGCCTTTACTTGCCTAATGTTTGGGACCTTCTGATCTGAATTTAGGCATAGAGCTAGTGTTAGAACAGACAAATTTCCTTCAGCAGAGAGCGCTGCTTCTGTGTTAAGGTTTTGTGTTTAAATCCAGTTACTCTTGCCCCAGTGGTTTCTGTCAACTTTTTCTCTGAAGAAAAATCAAGTTGAAGCAATGAGATGCAGAATGCAAATCAGAAGCGGTGTATTCTTTTAAATCGTGTAACAGCAAAGAGCAGCACTGGTCTCAACATTTTTAGTTGCTGTAATATGCTTTTATTCTATCGATTCCTATCAAGAGCTAATATTTAAAAATGTAAATGAGAGAAAAATTAGATTATGCTTGCTATGTACCTTTTTAATATGCAAAACTGGATCTGAACAGAGGCATATATATATATAGATAAGTAGATAAATGATTTGTTCTTGGTGCATTAGGATATGACTTGTGCTTAAATAATACCAGCTGGAATGATGTCCCTCTCAGTCACGTAGAAAGCAGAGAAAAGTGCCGTGGATGAATTACTTAAGCTTCTAATGTCCAACTGATATGAACCAGCATCCCAAACCGCATGCCACCTGAACTTCCCCATCCTTTGCCCTCAGAAACAGGTGTTCATTGGTTTTTTTTCTTAGCAGTATTTCCTTGATATAAGATGTTAAGGGGGAAAAAAAAAATAAAGGAAAAATGTCACCTGGGGCTTGATGGCATCATGTTATCTCATGTGGAAAGACTGGAGCTGATTGTATTTTAGGGTGCTCAGCTCTAACTTTCACCGTACCTGGATGCAGCACAACCAGGTGCTGCCCCTTCTGCGACTGCCTCCACCACAGCCTGCTGACAGTAGGTCCGTGCCGGCCTCGATGCTTATGAAGGTGTAGGTGTGCCTGGAGTACATCTGAGAATGCTTCTTCAGCATTCTTCAGCATCCTGGTGTCCTGGGAGCAAAGGTGGCTGGGGAAACCTGTGGAGCTTCAGCTGGAGCCAGTGAATTGCTGGGCAGCATTGTACAGGCAGCTTGCTGACTGTATAAACAGCTCTGCGTTGGGTATTTTCTGATCTCTGAATGCTCAAGTAGGCTGTTTGAACATCATTTTAACATGGGTTTTGTTTTTCCCCTTAATGGAGTGTTATACACTCCTGCAGCTATTGTGCCTTGGGTTCGACTGCGCTCTGGTGTACAGTGGATGTTTACTTGTCTTTGTTTGAAATAAGATATAATTAAATTGGGCAACACGCACTGTCAGACAACAGTGCTCGGTGGCTTGCTGTCCTTGCAAAATGTGCCAAAACCCATTACTGAGCTAGAAACTGGTCTGATAGCTACTCCTTTTGTCTCCTTTCTGTTGCACAACCAGGAACCTGTTCAGTGGTGCCTTCTGACCTCGGTGAGGCGGGAGGATGCTTAGGGCCAGACGGGGCTGAGGTGCAGAGCATACATATTCACTCCTGAGCATTGCAGAGATAACAGATTAAAAAGGGTTTCTGTGGGGGAAAACCACCTTACTCATCACGACCAGAATGTTTGAGAGGACAAGTTGGTTTGAGCAAAAAACCGAGTTGTTTGGAAGAGAAACTGGTGTGAGAAGCGCCTGCAGACCTTAGGGTTTTACGGTTCAAAGTTCTTCCTGTGGTGCAGAGCTCCCATACATGCTGGAAGCCTCTCAGGCTCAGCTGAGCCCACTCTCAGGGGGCGGCAGGGAAACGATGAGACTCCCATCATCAGCGCTTGAATATTCTCAGACCTTCTGGGCCTCCTGCTTCAGCCTGAGAGTATGGGATTCCTTGCAAGATTTGCTTTGAAGAGATCTTGAAATGTAATATTTTATTGTGGGTTGGGGTGCATTCAGGCCTCCTTGGCTTGCTACATTTGACATTAAGCCAGATATCCTTAGGTAACAGGTGAATCCTTAGCAGAGCACGCTGTTGGAGGAAATGTCTACTGTCACAGCTCATTTCTTGATCTAGGGTGGCTAGCTCAGCTCAGATAAACTGCGTAGCTCGGCTGGATTTCTTAGGATTAAGCTCAGGTTGGCAAAGTAAATTCAAGCCAATAAGGAGGCAAGGAGGCCGGAGACTGAAAGTGAAAAGTCGCTTTACAGTCCTGAACTGAAAATGTGCTCATTGCGATACAGCCTTGAAGCAACGATGATGTCCAAAGCACGTAGCCCTTTCTCCATCACAGCCTCACTCCTCCAGTAGTACCTCCAGATTAGAGGGTGCCCATGCTCTGCAAACAACACAACTGTCTAGCAGAGTCTTTCAGCCCTGCTGGGTTGAATTTGATTTATTTGGTGTTGAAGGGGACTTTAGTGCCAGAAAAGATGGCTGTATTTGTCCCAAAAAGGTCCGCTATTCAATGCCACCACTGCAAAAGATATCTTCCTATGATAAACTGAAGATAAACCAGAATGAGCCAAGAGCTACTTTCATGTTTATCTTGTCTTTCTGAAGAGATCTTATAGAAAATCTGCCATCAGCCACCTTCATAACATGGCATCACATAGTCATTCTGTGTAAATGTTTTAATATAATAAATCATCAGTGAAAAACAAACAACAGTGCATTGTCTGTTTGCATTTTATGTCTGCTGGAGCTCTAAAAGCACTAAATCAACATGTATTAAATCCAATAATGGTCCTATGAGAAAGTCATACTAATAAGTTGGGTGGCTTGTCCCACAGAAGCAGGATGGATGTAGTAGGGCACAAAATAGCCTCACGTCTCCTGCACCGTGTGTTAAAACCAGAATTAATTGCACCGGCTGTTTCAAAACCTTGAAATAACTTAAGCTCTGTTTAGAACATTTATATTCTCCATCCATCACATTCTCCAATGAGACAGCACAATCTCACATGTATTTTCAGATTTTAAACATTGACATGAAATAGTGAAAATGCAGGTGTTCCTGTTAAGAAGTGTATTCAATGAAATATGCTCTATAGGACTCTGACAAGTTCCTTCCAGATAAGAGTAACTTCCAAAGTTACTGGCCTGTGCCTTTATCTGCAGCAGCTGCTGTAGTTAGACATGCTGTATCGCTGTATCATGATTTCTGTAGATGTTAGCGGTCAGGACAAAGCTAGGCAAGTGATGATATAAGTATCTGTAAATAAAAATGGACTAGTGGAGGTAGGATCACTGCAAACAGAAGAAATACACAGTGTTCAGCTGAGCAAATATCTGTCACGCAATGCAGCTGACATGAGAATAGCCTTAAGCAATGGGGTTAATAAGGTAATCAGAGTGTTAAAACATAAAATGGTTAATTCCTGTGACATCTGAATTTGGTTTAACCTGTGAATAGCAGTTAATTTTAGAAAAAAGATCCATAACAGTGCAGAGTATTTAGGGTAACGCTCACCAAAATAAGCATTGACTGGTATATAAAAATAAACAAAAGGAATATTAATTTTCTTGGTGCTTCCCCAGTGTCAATATTTAACATGTTCTATTGTTCTGACATCTGGACCATTAAACAGATAAAGATAATAGAGACTGGAAAAACGGCCAGCCAAGCTACCCACAAAGTTGGAGTATTATGAAACACTGATTGCAACCATGATGCCTAAATGTGAATACATAATTAAGACTCTGGAGGTAAAAGAAGAAACAAAAAACCCAACAGTGACAAAAACCACTGCCCTCAAAACAAAACAACCTCCCCAGAAACTCAGCCAAAAAGCCGCGTAACTGCATAAACAAAGAGGAATTAGTGTGTGCAGGTCATTAATATCAGCTTTTGGAGCATGGCAAGTGTGTTTATTTAGTACACTAAACCAGACATTTGACTTGGTTGTCACATGAGGTCAGTTCACTTTTGCTGCCCTGTGGTAGGGTGTGGGGTAAACAGGGGAGCAATAGGCAATGGAGTGGCAAGCTGTGCACACGCGCTTCCCACGCAGGGCAGAGCGGATGGCTCCAGGAAGTAAATGCTCTTCTGACAGCGTGGCTGCGTTTCTCCTCTCTCTCTCTTTTTACTTCAGGGTCTCTGCAAGATGGACTAATTCATCCTTATGACCTGTTTTATGACTTCACAGCATCTTACACCTACCTTTTCTTTCATTTACATACATACATGTGCATGAAAATACCCTTAACACAATGTTGTAAGTCCTTTTAATTCTCTTAGTATGGACTCCTCCAAAACTCACCAACCCTAAGGCTCAGCATGTGCAAACTTGACGACAGCAAAAAGTTACATCCCTTTTGAGGTATTTTTGCAATTTTTGTCAGTTTCCCAAGTAATTTATATTCTCAGGATGTGCCTTACTCTTTGGTGATTGTACCTTGTTAAAAAATAAGATCAATTCTCATGAAGAATAGACAGAACTACTTTTAAGGCAGTATTTCTCAGGATGGAAAAACACTTTGAGGAGTTCAGAAGCCTTCAGTCAGCTATAGAGGGGTTTACATTCCTTAATGTAAGGTTGCTCCATTACAGAGTTAAGGCTGGTCCTTGAACCCTGGCTTCATATCTGTAGCTGGGTGCCCCTCCTAAATGATACTGATTGCAGTATTTTGTGATACCATCTCTGATTCCCCACTTCTCACCTTTTTTTCCATTGCATGATAGACATTAATATTAGAATGCCATATCGTGAAGTTGAAGTAATCATGAAGACTAATGTTATAAAACATACAAAGACTTATTGCTTCCATACGTGGAGGTTTCTAAAATGTGAAAGACTGGAAGTGTTTCAGGAGGGCTTCTGAGTCGTATACCTGCAAATTGTGTAGATACTTGGAGGTGCAGGCGAATGAGCGCACACAGAATACCAGATCTGAATGGCTGTCATTTTTGCTTTGCACAAGTATAAAAGACTAACCATTCAAGTCTCAGTGCACTGATTTCATGCTGTCAGTGTTGCGTCCACAGTAAACACCCTAGTGAAATAACACGTGTGATATCTAAAATACTTATTTACAGGGGAAAGATTGCATGTGGTATGCAAGAGCGTGGGTTTACAGTGAATCAGCTGCTCTGTACTAACTCCCGTGGATGTTGGCAAGAGCTCTACATCCATACTCCACTTTCAGAGCTAGGGCCTTTGGTGAGAGAGCAATATAGACAAAGCCTAAGAAGGACTGGAAAAAGAAATGCGCCTTCACAGTCCAGCAGTCTTGCCAGGATGGCTTTTATACCCATCAGGGCTGTCAGACTCGCTGCTCCCTGCCTGCGTGGTGCTCCCTGCTCATGCTCAGCTCTCATTGCTCAGACCAGGGCTGCTGTGGGGAGGATGCTGTGTTCGTGCTGCTGGTGCTGTACTCAGCCAGTGCACAGCCTGCGTGCTGCCGGGAAGGTGTTTTGCTCTCCGTCTGGAAGCGCCGTTGATTCAAGCCTGTTTTGACAAAGTAAAATGTGTTTGTTGTGAAAAGCACTTACACAGCAAACTGTAATTACGGAGCAGTTAGGTTAATAGTGGAGCCAATGTAACAGGCTCACTCAATTTGATTTGATCCAACAGCCCAACCTACCCACTGAATAAACCAGACAAAAACGCTCCCTTAACCTTCCCCTTTTATCTTTTTGGGACTTTGTCCATTCTGCTGTCATATCTCTTCTAAAACCAAGAAGTACCAATTTAACTTGAAAGGGGTCTTTTTTCCCTACCTGTCTGCAATGGTGTAGCGTGTTGTAAAGTTTCATTTTCTGCCTGTTTCTAGGTTGAGGGAAAGAGATTATTGCCTCAGTTTCCTGCATTTTCAATATGTACATTGGAATTAGTGCCTAAATTAATTTCTAAATTGGCTCTTATTTTCCCTTTTTTTATATTTGCTGGCTTCTCAGAGCTTTAATGTTCTTTTCCCATGAACCTTTAATAATTCAGTTCTGGCTTTGTAAGCTAGTCTTGCGATACAGTCAACAATATTTTCTCAGATGCCACAGGTATGGCTCCTTTTATGCAAAATGGCTGCTGTGCTTGTTGTGTGCCCTCATCACATGACCTGATGTGGTGCTGCCTTTGCTGTGATGAAGGGAGGGCTGGGCACTGCTCTCACTCCTCCTTTCTAGGACTCATCACTGTCAGGACTGTGGCTGGCAGTGGGGATGACTGACTGTCACGGGGAAAGGTGAGGTGCTCGCAAAGATAAGCAGTTAGCTACTGGTGAAGGCTTGGCACTGTTTGGGGGGTGGTGGCATTAATTCGCAACAAAGCAAGAGACTTTGAGTTAGCTGGAGGAGAGGGCTGAAAAAGCTGCATTTTTTGAAGACGGAGCCTTGGCTAGGCACTGATGGTATTTGTGAACTAGGTCTGAGAGCTTCAACCCAGGTATTTAGTTGCTGGAAGTACTGCATACAATTGTGTGTTGAGCAGTAGGCATACCCGCCTGGCCTTATGCTGACGTGAGCTGCCACTTGCCCTGCAGTACTGTAGGGTGAATGTCCACTTCCTCAGCTACCCTGTGCCCTGCAGTGAGGCTACTGCTGGTAAGTGTTAAGAGTCATCACAGCCCTTAAACCTCCTTTTGGGGATGTCCCCAACTAGGCAATCAGGCTGTGACAGCTCATGATTCAAAAAGTGGTAATGTGCCCTCAGAGATGAACATGTAAGTCATGAATAAGTAGAGCTCAAACCTTGAGGAGGTTGCTGGTACTACCAAGGAAGGGCCACAGTCCATTTGCTCGGTGCAACAGCCACCTCACCGACTGACGAACGTGTGTGTGTTATCATCCCGTTTTGAAAGGGTGTTGACATGGCTGCACCTTTTTAAACTTTGTTTATTGTCTTAAATATCACACAGTTAGAAGTGGTTTACCTTTCGGATCATTTCTTTAACAAATGTTTGCTCCTTGAGTGAATGACAGGGCATTTTGTTTGCTCGCTTCTTTTGTTAATGGGTCCACTTTGCACGTACGACAATATATGGCTAACTGGTGGAAGAGAAACTGGAATATAGGCAGCTAGAATAATTATCTTCCTCACCATGTACCTGGGCCTTAAATGACTGCAAAGACTTAGATATGGTGAATATTCACTGTGTCCGCCGGCCTCTCAGGAGTGTCAGTACAAGTTAAGAGTTCTCTTGGCTGGAAATTTTCCAGAAGGAGAGAGGAAAAAAAGGCAAAGTAAAACATGTGACTGATGTGGGAAAGGACGCTTCAAGAAATAGGTGAACCTCAGGTCTGTAAGCTTGCCTGCTACAGTCTGAAGAAGCAGGAATACCCAGTTAGGAAACTCAATGAAAGGGCTGGCCAAGCAAAGGCAGGGCCAGGGTAGTTTGCATCTGGTTAGCACCACCCTGAAGACCTGTCTGAGCATATTCAGTTAAGTACCTCATATAAAAAATTCAGTACACTTCTGCAATTCTTTCTTGGCAATTGTTTTTTTAGCTAAAAGTTTAAAAAAATGCTTTAGGGATGTTTTTCAGGATTGTCTTTGGAAACTTTGTACTGATGTGTCTAACATAAATCTCTATTAAATTAGAGGTGTTTGTCTTTTAAAAAAAAAAGGCAAACAAAGAAGTGGAGGAGAGGGAGTCAGACAGAGGCTGAAATATGTATGGTAGGATGGTAAATTTATCCCTGTTTTACTTATCATGCTTAGTTTTTTATTCCAGTTTGATATTCACAAAAGGTACTTTCCCTATACTTTGCACTTTCTTTTGATTAATCTGTTAGCATAATCCTGCTCTTCATTAGACATGAGCTTACATCAATACTTAATTTGACAGAAAAGACCAATGCAGTTGCAGAGGCATCTTGAAACCAGTCAAAAAAGGTCTACAGGAAAAGTTAAAGAAGAGTGGAAGCAGTGTCCTTATGCCTTCCTCTGGTAACAGAGAACCTATTCTAGGTAGGGAATACACGGTCTGGCAGACAGATTTGTTCCTGGATTTCTTCCAAAATGTCAAAAGGCTTTGCTGATTTTCTGAACTTCTGCTACGTGGCTAAATCTCTGCCTCTTTCTCATCTGTGTATGACGCTTCTTTGGTGGTACAATCAGCATGCTTATACAGTGGCATACTAATGTCTGTATGTATGGAGAGAGACGTGCCACTGTGCCGGACGGAGAAAAACTACAGCTGCTCTTTTTTCTTCCAGATTTGCTTTTAGTGCCTGCTCTTGCCAATTCTTCCATCAGCCACTGATTTCCAGCCTTTGTTCAGCCTCCAAGAGCACTATCTGCCCTGAACTGTAAACTGATAACTCCATATCCTCCTCCTTCCTTACTTAATCAGTTTACATCGGACAAGAAAATAAAGAGGTAGAGTTTCTATAGCTTTGAACTTCTGCAGCTACTATTGGACATTTGGATGTTTGGGCACTCAGAACCCCAGAAAATCCTAATTCAGGTGTTTAAACTAATCTTTTGTTGCTTTGTTGCTGAGCTGCTTCAAGCTGTGCATAAGCAGATAAAGTAGGTGCATATTTTTCGGTGACACTAGGAATTAGTAGATTTAAATACAGATCATTCCCACAGCCAAGGAAGTAAAATTCAAATGATTTATATTGTACATATGTGAGCTTTGAAAAACTGTAAATTAAGACATAGATAAGTAAAACAAATCTGTCAGGAAAACAACCTGTACTATACCTTACCGTTCCATGAAACACATCAAACAGTTTCTCGCATAACATTGGGACTTTCATGCTAGTAAATACTCTGGTTTACTGGAAATCGACTGTTGATTTAATCATTGTGTTGGTGACTTGCTGCCTGCAGCTTTGGTATGCCTACAGCATTTCTCCTGGCGCCAAGAATCGCAGGCAGCCCATCACTTTCTAATCATCCTTGCTGTGAAGTCTGTGCCAGACTACCTGAGGATCCCAAACTGCCATGCTGCTATTACTGCAGCTGTGGAGTAGCCAGTGAGTAACTTGTGTTATCTCCGTTTTACAGATGAGGTGGGTGAGAGAGACAAAGGTGGGTTAAATGACATGCTGAAGGCCACAGAGAAAGTTTTTGGTTCGGCCAACTGTTCCTTTGGCCCCAGCTCCAAATATTCATGATGAGACTGTCCTTGCTGGCTCCACAAGCCTGCTACAGGTGAATGGGAAAGCTGGGGTTAGGCATGGGGAAGCTCACACTGTCTTGCAATAATATAGTTTTGTTTCTAAACACTTAGCCTGTTGTTTCATAGTTGAAAGGGGCTTGATGTAGAAAAATAACTATGTGTTTTAGACTTTCAGAGCCTCTGTGCTCTTCCTTGGCACTTTCCCAGAGCTAGGGGTGAGTGAATCTCAGCAGTGGTTATCACACCCTGCTTCCCAGCTTCCAGTACAAACATGGGGTGAACTGGCAAAGATTACATTTCTTCCCCTCATTTTCTAAATTGGTTTTCTTAGGGCCTTGAAATGGCATGAGGAAGAACACAAAGTGTGACTCCAAGGTAGTAGGTTCAACCTTTTGGCATGAGGAATATTTTATTTTATTTTTCAGTGAGATTCCACTCGGGTTTTTTGAACATTTTCTTCCCCTCTGCATTTCTTTATTATGGTTATTTTTAAATATTCTTTGATCATGCTGCCTTAGCGTTGTTTATCTCACAGAGTGTAGCCTTTTGTCTCACAAGAGCAGGTTCACTCCCTCCCTGCCTTGACACATGCTGCTGAACGTGGCTGTGTTCTTGCTGTGCAGCGAATCTATTCATGGTTTTTTGAGTGGAAAGGGCTGTTTGCTGTGTGGAGCCCAGCAGGGCTAATAGCATATTTTTTCCCTGAGCTATTATCCCATTGGATTACCACCTGCCATTTTACTATTTTGCAGGCTATTTACATGGTCAGCTGATAAGTGATAGGTAAGCTTACTACTAATTGAGTTCCTTTTTTAGGCATGCAATTTTTGGAAGGACAGACCACACATAAGACACCAAGAATAATTCTCCAGGGGTATGTAGGCTCTGACTCAAGTCAGTTACGAGGCTGAACCACAAACTCCATGTACCAGGTAACTTCAGAAAAAACGTTCCCCTCCAGGAAGAAGCTCTATACTTTATGGCAGAAGGTTCAGGAAGGAGGATGCCACCTTGAATAGGGAAGGTACCGTTGGCTGCTGCTATAGCCGAGGTTGTGTATTCACTCGGCTACTGCTCTGTGTCAAAGCACTCAGTTTCCAGGAGCAGGCAGCTGTAATTTTCAGTCTTGACATTAACAGTCAAAACCTTTTTACACATTTTTTTCAATTTCATAATCGGCTATGTTTAGTCCCCACTGCTTCCACAGAAAATTTGGAGTAGGGTACTGGTGATGGGCTTCCAAAAAAAGGTTAGTAAGTTAACTGTTATCCAGCCACGAACATTACAGGCAAACTTTAGGAGCTTTTGCCAAAGACCCAGCTAGTCCCAATCTCCCACTGCTGATTAGGAAGTTTAGCCCTCTCTTTGAGAGCATGGTCAGCAATGCTTCAGTGGTCAACAATGTATGATAAATGGACTGTTTTTTCCTTAATACAATTACTCACCTGAAAGCTAGAAAGCTTCACAGGCTTATACATCACATTTTTTTGTTTACACCATATTTTCAGGATGTCCATTCAGAACACAAGCTGTCCTAATCCTTGTATTCAAAGCTGAAACTTGAAGACGTCCAAGGTTACTCTCAATAACTTCAGGGTTATTAGCCACATCAACAAAAAAAATCCTTAGAGCATATGGTAAACATTGTGAATGTAAGAGTTTTGTGGTAGGACTCTGAACAGTACTTGTTTGACCCAAGTCCTGTCTACGGACCAATTCAAGATCAATCTGTTTGCTCAGTTAGCCCTCTGTGTAAAGCTGGTGGCTGGCAAGAAAATAGAAGAAATATTACCTAATACCAGAAGAAAATGATGGGAAGAAAAGAAGAAAAGGCAAAAAAAAAAAAAAAAAAAAAAAAAAAAAGAAAAAAAAAAAAAAAAAAAA
>Ga0065711_1049412_pt1 | contig 11321 bp, 9 predicted proteins | sample Hoacrofraction12_FD_59098 | JGI IMG/M metagenome (GOLD analysis project Ga0065711, IMG submission 59098) | Hoatzin crop microbial communities from Cojedes, Venezuela - Epithelial fraction 12 v2 (version 2) | ecosystem: Host-associated > Birds > Digestive system > Esophagus > Crop | place... | reverse complement strand
AAAGGGATTATTCAGGAGTCCCTTGTCTTGCAACCATCCCAATTATTCACAAAGAACCAAGACTTGTTTCTGACCACCTGAAGTGATAACATCCCCTACATGTTACATTTGTTACATTTACAGTTATCACGGGGCTGGCTGTGCTGAGTGAAGGTCCCTGGGGTGTGGCTGCTGTCAATCCTGGAGCGATGTGTGCTGATGAGAGGTCACTATATCTTCTACATGGTAGAAATGGCAAAAGCTGTGTCTCTGTTTACTTACAGTGCAAATGGCATGAGTAGGGCAGGATTTGTGTCCTAGTACGCTCTAGCTGGTGGAGGGCCAAGGGGGCATGCAACTGGGAGGGGGGGTTGAATGGAGACAAAACCTCCACAATATTTGCTGTATTTCTCTGTCCTTAAACAAGCCGCTTCACTTTTTCAACTCTGTCAGCATGGCACCTTTTGCAAGTGCTAATTTCATTTAACTTGCAGTGGAGTTGCGAGTGTGGTTACTCGGTGTCACTGGCTGACAGCGTGAGGGCTTTTGAAAGGCCGTTAGAGCTGTGTGCGGCTCGGATCCCCTTCATTTGTCTTCTTGAGCACCAGGCGCTCTTCCTGCCTGTGTGGTGCCCGCAGCCAGCATGCCTTGCCGGCGTCCATACCGCACCATCATGATCAGAGTGTCCCCAGGATCAGATGAAGCATTTGATTCTCTTCCCCATTCTCCAGCAAACTGGGCAAGTTTTGGTTAGAAGAAAAGCAACTCTAGGACATACACGGACACTCTAAGGGCTTTGAGCTTCTCTTCTGGGTGGTTCTGTTGTCACAGTGTTGCTTTTGCTAGCATCTGCTGTTAAAAATGAAGGTCTCGAAGCAAAGGCAGGTGTCCTCACCCCTATTTTATTTTGTAAGGCTCTCCTTGCTGCAACAGCTATGCTCTGCTCTCTGAGGGGTTTGTGGTAGATGTATTGTCCTTGTGTGTGTCTGCCTGCCCACTCAGGCTGAAGAGCAATGTTGAAGGTATGATAGTATTATTGCTGTTTTTACGGTGCTGCTAGGACTGGAAGCAGCTATTCATAGCGGTACTCCTCACTCCTTCCTTAATACATGTTTTTTCTCAGCTGCAAATCCCATTGCCAGCATGATAACTGTTTTCACTGCTTCACTGGGAGTAGTGAGGTTAACATCTTGAGAAGCAGCTAAAATAGACAAGACCAAATAGCACAATAGCTTAATCCCCTGGAAATTACTCTTTTCAGTATGGAGTTATGTTTCCTCTTTATCTCCCTCCCCTTTTTCTTTTAAAGGGCAGAGTTACATTTTATTTACAGCTGAGCCCAGGACCTGTAGTCTGCTGCTTCTGCATGCAGAGTCCCTGAATATTCCTCTGGATGTCCTTTTCCCAAAGGGAATTACTCAGCTAGAGGGTTGCAAGACCTTGGTGATGCAGGAGGGAGCGGTTCAACCACATGGTTTCACCTTCCCTGAATGTGGCCCATTGCAAATGGAAAACAGAGTCCCTCAATGGAGCAGCAGCTCTGGTCCCGTCCGCAGCAGAGAGGGGAGTGGGTTCAGGTTGTCCCTGCAGAGATGAGCAGCTTCCAATGTATATAAATATCCAATCCTTCTCTGTTGACTCTATCACTTTCCTCATAAACAGACACGCAGTCATTTTCCAAGTGAGCCATCTGGGTTTGACAGATGTCTCTGGCTTTTTCTGGGCCCATTGTTAAAGGGGAAAAAGGGAGGGAATATTCTGAATTGAAGGAAATGGCTTCTGATGGTAGTCTGCAATTTCATGGGCTGGGAGATGAACTGCCCCTCTTCGCCTCAATTGCCATCAGCTCCATTGATTGTAATCTGCATTTGCAGCCTGGGAAGCATCACTTCACTTCTCGCGGGAAGTGCTGGGATTGTTGCTTTTTGGGGAAGGAAGTTCAGGTGTACTTTTACCCTTGATACAGAGCTTAGTGGGCTTCTCATGCTGCTGAGACATGTAACACTGGTTTCTGAAACCAAGAGAGTGAGGTCTTCACAGCCGTTATTAGGGACCTAATTACCACACTTTGCATGCCTTTTATCTGTTTTTATCCCAAAGCTTTGCAGACACTGGTATGAGGTAAGGTCCCCCTCCTCTCAGTCTTGGAGAGCAGTGTGTATTTGTATGCTCTTAAAGTCTCTTTGAATCACGTTATTTACTTCTTTCTAATGTACAAAGATCCCTGTGTCTGGTTGTTGCTGACAAATTGTGAAGTTAGCAAAGTTGACATTATGGCTAAATACCAGCATCAAATGTCAACATTATGCTATCTATGCTTTTCATTTTTTCCTTTTGGATTTTTTTTGTTGTTCTTGATGAAAGCATGTGAAGTACATCAACTTCCTGAGAATGGTGATGTTACATAGAAGGGGGGGTGGTGGCATAAAGTGCTTTCTATGCTAAAGGTTACGCATCAGAAGTGAATTTCAAAGAATATATTCAGATACAAGGTTGTGGCGAGACTCTTCATTTCTCTTTTCTAATGTGTGTGTGGAAGTGAAGTCTGTAGGTCTCCCTTCATTGACACACATGTAGAGATTTTTCTCTGCTTGAATGTTTCTGCCATCCTCATGGTGCTGCTGTTGGTGGGTGCGAGGCATCTAGCACCGACGTCTGGAGTTTGGAGCTGTAGGTGTGCTGTCATGTGCTGAATGTGAACGTCCAAATCATCATAATGCTTCAGCGAGAGCAAAGTCTGAAGGGAACATTTAGCACAGCTTTACTAAAGAGGCAGTTTTTATGTTTCCTTTTAGAGTTTGTGATCAGCTGAAGAGGGGAGGAGAGAAGCAGGGGGAGCACTGTAATTATTCAACACTGCATTTGTGGCAGCATACCAAAGGGGAAATAGTCAAAGATAGATGTTTGTTAAAGAAATCTGTCAATACTGGAAGGCTCATTTCCTCTTCTGCGTTTTCTTCCCTGAGGGAGACAATAAAGGATGATATTACATAACCCTCGTGTTGACTTGCTGTAACAACTTCCTGCAGACCAGCGATTGCCAAATTATGATCTACAGACCATCAGTGGTCCAGAAGGTCATAGAAAGTAATCCATGTGACAATACTGCCATTGTTCAATTTTCATTTATGTGAGGGATGTTGAGATGCCTGCTTCTTGAAATGTGTGCCTGGACATGAGAAATGTTGAGTTAGGAGTTGTTCAATGGTGCAAAAATTTTGCAACTGCCCTACTGACCTGGAGAGATGTCTGCTGAGATCCTGTAGCCCTTTGGCAACAGCCCAGCCCACATCTGGAGACCTGTCTGAAGTCCTTGGTTTTGGGTCACTCTGAGAGCAATAAAAATGACATAGCTCATGGGGTCCAGCTGTGTGTACTCTGGATGCATGTTGGAGTATGTCCATGATGAGTCTTTTATATATAAAAGACTTATCTAGGGGCTGCTGCCCTGTTCTCAGATCTAAGCCACCAAACCGCGTGGTTCTGTTCTGTGTTTGCACTACAGAAGTGTGTTTCCACTTTGTCAGCTTTATATGTGTTTTTAACATAAAGCTGCCTGCCCTGCACTGTAGACATTTCTGAAAAGTTGTTGTCCCTACTATGTATTGCGTAGTTCAATGTTTCCTTGCAGATTGTTCTAGAATAGAGCTTAGGTTTGTAGTTTTATGTGATTCTAGGGAAAAATGGTAATTTCTACAGAAGGGTCTGACTGTACAATAATTGTAAGGGGTACATGGGCAAGAATGAAAACAAACAGAAACAAAGTGGCCAGCATTTTGTATCAACAGAATTTTTCTCTTGTCAAAAACCTGTTCAAACATCATTTGCATCTGAGTAAAGTGGGATTCAGGGCATGCAGAGAGCTTCAAGTGCCTTTCCCCATCCATCTGCTACTTCTGTGGTGTGTGGCACCAGTGGGCCTTTCTGTAGAAGCAGCAGAAACATCAGTTTGCTGATGTGTGCAGCTACCCAGTGAGCTACCACAGCTCAGTTAGGCATGGGAAAGCTCTGGCTTTTACCCCCCTCTCCAGGCTGAACTCTGTACTGGGGCTGTGCTGTCAGCAATGAGCTCTTTATATGGTTTCCATGCTCTTCTCCAACAGCTTCAGCCCCACTACTCTCCTCCTCCTTTATAGCTCGCTATGGTTCATGTTCTCTGATGGTTGATTGCATAGGAATAATCCTGGACTCCTTTGTCCTACCAAAGCTGGAGGAGGCACTGCATCAGTCTGGGACGCTTGCAGAACTGGCAGTGCATCTCTAAGAGCTGAGCCCGAGGAGGGTTTCAGGGGCATACTGATCGTGGTGAGACAGGCAAAACCACTGGGAAATGCAGAACGTTGTGGAGTACTGCAGTGTTGGTGGGTACTCTTCAGTGCCCAAACCAGCAGGCATGGAGTCTGTAATGTCGAATAGTGCGAGTGGTAGGTTCTGCTTGATGCATTTATTTTGCCTATCAAGATCAGCTTGCTAGCAGTGCCTGAAAGCAGGACCTTCACTGGCTGTGCTGAAGAAGTGAATGTTTATGAGAAGTTTGGGATTTCCGGTGGGCTCTATGGAAATCACATACCTGAATCAGTAGTAAATGGTGGCATTTAGCTCCCTCAGGATACTTGGAAAACCCTAGTCCCCAGACATGAATTGATTACAGCTTTGTGAAGAGAAGTGTGATAACAGGGTTTGAAAAGCTCAGCGGAAGACAGGAGGTAGCGTGAGGCCTCTACAGAAAGGGATTTGTGTATTTAGGAGCCGAAAGACTCTCTGCATCAGCAGCTGGATGAATTAGATTTGTTTCAGGGGTCAGTGCCCAAACAAATATTTGCAATAAGACCTTCACCAGCCTTTATTAAATCTAGGCCGAGGCTATCCTGTACTCTTTGAGGCAGTGAAGGAAAGAGACATGAGATAAAAGGTTTGCATTAGTGTTGATAGCTATGTTTGAGCAAGTATTTCTTTTTTCTCGTACTTAAAGGGAAGATGGATCCAGGAGGTATTTGTGAGATGAGAAAAGAGGCACTTTGGGACATAATTTTTCCTTTAGGTTGAATTTTAAAAACACCTGGAGCTAGAAAAGCTTTGCCCTCAATAGTGTCCCATGAAACTCAAAATTTACTTTGAAGTGAAAAGACAGCTGCAAACAAGCACAGGGCAAAATGCTGCTTTGAAGGAGTTAACAAGCCTGTGGAGCAGAGCGCGCTGTTGATAAAGCCTGCCTGGGTATTTCAAAGATGTTTATCAAGGATCCTCACAGAAGGAGAGGAAGCTGTGATGGAAAAGGAGGGGGAGAAGCTTTACCTAAAAAAAAAAAAAGCTGGTTAAAAAATGAGAAAGAGAATGGAAGTAAATAATGAATTTTCCTGATGGAGGGAAGTCACCAGCGGAATACTGCAAGGTCTCATGCTGAGACCTTGGATCCTTCAAATATGTGTCAGGGACTTGAAAAGGGAACAAAAAAGGAAAAGAAAAGTTTTGGCAGGACATAAAACTATTTGGGTTAGTAAAGACAGAGGCAAAGTGTGAAGATGTGCAGAAGGATGTTTGAAACAGTGGCGTGATGCTAAAATGACAGATGAACTTCAGGGTAGGACAATGAAGTGATGCACATAATTTGCATGTACACAAGATGAACTGTGAGATGCCAACAGGCTCTGGGGGCTTGAGGTCCTGAGTTACAACACAGATGTCTGGTGGTACTGGCTCAGCAGTGATAAAAACCAAATTGAACATTAGGTGTTACTAGCAAAGGCAGTGGTAAGAAAACATGATGCAGCTGCGCAAGCCTGTGGTTGCACTGCCTGCTGCTCTGTCTCCTGGCTCTGGAACAAACCAGGAGAACTGGAAAGAGACTCAGAGCAGGGTTAAAATCGGAGATAAGGGGTAGTTCTTGTACCAGGATGTGTGCTGGTTTTGGCTGGGAGAGCATTAATTTTCTTCATAATAACTAGTATAGGGCTATGTTTTGGATTTGTACTGAAAACGGTATTGATAGTACAGGGATATTTTCATTACTGCTGAGCAGCGCTTACACAGAGCTAAGGCCGCCTCTTCCTGTTGCCCCATCCCACCAGTGAGGACAGAACAGCTGACCACAACTGAGCAAAGGGGTATTTCATACCATATGATGTCATGCTCAGCATATTAAAGGGGGGGATATTCAGAGTGATAGCATTTGTCTTCAAGTCACTGTTAAGCATGATGGAGCCCTGCTTTCCTGGAGATGGCTGAATACCTGCCTGCTGATGGGAAGGAGTGAATGAATTTCTTGTTTTGCTTTGCATGCACAGCTTTTGCTTTACCTGTTAAACTTTCTTCATATCAATGCACAAGTGTTCTCACTTCTACTCTTCCGATTCTCTTCTCTATCCCACTGTGGGGGGAGTGAGTGAGAAGCTGTGTGGTGCTTACTTGGTGATTTGGGATAAACCATGACATAGGAGTTCTTAAGAAGACCAGGATTCCTTAGACTGAGAAAGAGATGGCTAAGAGGAAATATTGCTGAGGTCTGTAAAAACAATGAGAGATGGTGAAGATAAATAGGAAGTGATTTCTGGTGGTCCACCTCTATCCTAGTACTAAGGTGCATTGGATGAAGGGTGAGACTATAAGCTGTGCTTTGACAGGGGAGCATAGGCTAGGATGTGCAGTTGTAGCAATGCATGTGAAATAAAGTGCTAATCATGGGTGCCATGGCCTTTTTGTAAGTGTCTAGGAAGCCTTTAAAGAAAGGTTAATTGGGCAGTGGGTAGGCAGAGAGGTGCCCAGGGAGAACAGGGCGTGTTGCTGAGAGAAAAGGGTGAGTGCATGAGTGGAGACTCATGACTTTATTTCTGTGTACCACAGTAGGATAGTAATTCATACTGTTCCCTAGCTGATGTTTACTGGAATTTCAAGGCCACCATTCAGCTGGTGGCTGTCCTGCTGTCATGGCATAGGTGCAAATTGGTCCTTTGCCAACATGTGCCATTGGCTTGGCGTGAGGTTGATGGAACTGCAGCCCAATGGAACACCTTGGTCTTGGGAGGGGTGTTCCCTGGAAGACCTGGGTGTCTTGAAGACCTGCCTTGTTGTGGAAGCATGTGAGATGCAGAGCTCTGTCCTTTTTAACATTGTTGTGACCTTTTCAGAGCAGGACTGAGAAGTGGTGAACTCCACTAGCTTTGCTTCTTGTCACTACCCACGTCATAGAATGCAGGCACTGAAGATGCAAAGCTGATGAGATCCTGTTCTTGGAAGTGTCTGGGTTTTATCTCTGTTAATAAAAAGATTAAGGCTAAACAAAGCTCCAGAAGGGGGGGAAATGTTCAAATTAATTTCGTTTTCTAATGGGACGGATATCTTGAAGATCTTGGTGGTTGAATCAAGCTGGGATCTTCCCCTTGCTTGGCACAAGCGTTACCTTGTCAAAATGAAATGTTTCTGGGATCTGAGTGCCTGCCAGCTATAGAGCTGCTATGTCAGGCTTTTTTTGAAGTCTCTTTTATTTCTAATATTTCATGAATTATCCCTGAGGTTGCTACTGTAGTTTTGTGTTACTAGGCTACACCTCATGCACGCTGCTATTTTGTCGGCTGCTCAGTCTCTGACCTCCTAACACCATATACTTGTTATGAAAATCTTCCTTTCACCTGACTGTGTAATAATTAATGTGACCATATGCTGTCCTGTCTCTTGGTGCCACCTAACATCTGTGTGGGTAGGGTGAGGGCCATCTTACTGGAGGGTTGGCTTTGGCATGAGACACACACTGTGGGGCTGCGGCCAACATGATGCTCTTGATTAGGTGCCCCAGGAGCAGGTCTGTCGTCTCCGCCCTGGATTGGAGTCTTGACAGTGAGAATCAAGTCGAGTTGGGTTGTGGGTCAAAACTGGCCAGGTAGATGCCAGGTCTTATTTAGAAAAGCCTTCCTGGCATTCTGTTGGCATTCAGGCATGGTAGACACATCTGTATTGATTCTTGTATGTGCTGAGGACATATGACTGCCCCAAAAAGAAATGAGCATTTCAACAAGCAGAATTTGTCTGCTCACTGAAGTGTTAGACCGAATGGATGTTCAGTGCATCTGGCTTTCTATAAGGCTGTGACTGCTCTCCCATTCAGGCTTACACTCTTCACATTTACCCCTTTTCTTATTGCTGTTAACTTTCTTTCTTCCCAGCATTACTTTGTGATGTGGAAGTGATGGGTAAGAGGACTTGAACAGTGCTTTTGTGACACTGTTTTCAGAACATCAGCCCTTTGTTTAGATCTCAAATCAATTTTAAATGTGTGACCCTTACTTAGACTTGGATCTATGACTTTTTGTTGGTTGGTTAGTTGATTGCCACCATCTTTCTGGCCTTGAAATTTTGCATGGGCTCAAGTATTGCAGTCCATTAGAAATGTACATGGTTTTCTCCCCATTCTTCTTGTTTCTTCCCCTATTCTTGTCTTTTCCAGTGAGCTGCTGCTGTTGGCTGCAAGCCTAAAAATGCCCTTTTAGGCTTAGACAGATAGAAGAGCTTTCCAAAAGAAGAGCTGGGGTAGCTAGTGGGAGCATTGTGGCTACAGTACTCCCAAGGAAGGTTGAGTTTTGCTGAGAAAACCACAAGACAAGCTTCCTCACCAAGCCAAGTTTGTAAAACAGTTTTACTTGTTCAAATGCTTGTCTGCTATTGGCTTTTTCAGAATTGTTCTAATAAAAAAAAAGGAAGAAAGCTGATGGAGAGAATTTGATCGAGCAGTAACTAAATCTAAGAATGAATAAATCCAGGACAAAAGAGTTTAGGAACATAAGATTTGCAACAGCAAATAATAACCTGCTGGCCTGGTGATGTGTATGGGATACTGCAGAAGGTGGTATTTAACAGTATGCTCTTGCATGCTGGATAGGGATCTATACAACCAAAGTCACATTCTCTCTTCTGTTCTGATTGAGGACCAGCAATATTTCCTAAATCTAAACCCACACACCATAGAAAAGGTCAGAGAAACATCCTGGATTGCCTGAAGTTCCCTGCTTTGAAGAAAAAGCTCTGGGAAATTGTAAAACATCTGAAATTGTGCCTTTTATTCAGGATGCTTCACTAATTCCCTGGTGAGCAACCAAGCTCAAGTTCCCTGGGTGCAGGCAGGTGGAAGTGATCATGATGAACCCTGATGAATGCTCACGGGGGGCTTGGGCTATGTTGTTTCTCCGGAGGTAGGGACTGTGGAGGTGCTGTGGCTCCTGGGTTGCAGACTGCAGGGGTTCCTGTGCCTCTCCTGCACCCGCAAACATGCAGGGGGGACTAAGGGTTGTCGTACAGGCTGCAGTGGGCCCCTCTGTTTTTAAAAGCATGTTTTTCTCACTGTTGACACCAGCAAGGTCTCATGAGCTGGCACTATTAGCGTGTGTGTTTTCCCCTCACACTGTGCAAGAATAATTATCATCTCTCAGCAGTGCGAGTTTTTTCTGTTCCCTCTGATTTATGGAGGCAAAGAACTCGTTTGGGAGGATGAGTCAGAAGTAATTGAGCTCCAGGGGGGCTGTATTTCATGGCTCTTCTCTTTATTTTTGCGCTGTACTGTACCTCAGGGTTACCAGTGCTTTGGCCTTCCAGGGAATGTGCATCAAAGCTTAGAAGTGAGCTTGGGCTGTGTACTGTCTTGATTCACCAGCCTGATTCTGTAACTCAAGAATGCGACACAGATAATCTTTTAAGCTTTGTAAGATTATCATAAATATGATTCATTGAAGGCTATTCCTGAATGCTTGGCACCTTGTACAAAATGCGCCGGATGGGTGCGAACGCTGCTCTGCAGGAGTGTTCAGGTGCAGCTGCTGCTGGAGGGGCATGTGGCAGCTGTCGAGTGGTGGGGAGCGGCGCTGGCTTTAGGTGCAGAGCATGAAATAAAGAGGATTACTCGGTATAATGGAAGTTTGTGGAAAGAGGCTAGAGAAAGCTTTAAGGAAGGGCTGGTGCTTGCACAGAGAGGAACCCGAACCTGTGTATTTGAGGAGGGGGAGACTCGCAGCAGTTGGTGTGTGAGTACGATGCTGTTCCATGCTGCTGTTGCTCGAGTGAGTCATGATGACAGACCCAGCGTGAGTGAGGAATTGATGGTGTGGGCTGGGGCAAAGGGGCGATACAGAGCCATCGTTTGCTGTACTAAGTGGCAGGTGGGCAGCATAGATGTTTTGCACCTTACTAGCTAAGGTCTGTGGGGTTGACCCTCCCCATGCTGTTCTCAGAAAACCTTTGGGTCCAACAATGGCTGGGTGAGCATCAGGGCAATGTGAAAGACCTGTGGTGGGGTGAGCTGGTGGCTGACCAGCTGGCAGCAAGGAAGTGAGCTTTTATTATTCTCTTGAAATAATTTCTGTCCTGGCATGGTGGTGAGCCAGGCACTGATGCTCACAGGGGCCTCAATCTCACAGGCAGGATTGGAGTTGAGCATCTGAATAATTTCCCATACCTTTCAAGAAGGGCAAAGCAGAAATTTACTGGCAACCAGCTGATCTGAAAGCCTTGGGCCGCCCAATTCAAGTTGGGATGTCTGCGTTTCTGCTGTTTTGGTTACTCCTTGTGCAAGTATCACTTGGTTTAGTTCAAAACTTTTCCTAGTGAAACGTTTTGGTGATAGGAGACAGCGAGATGGCTCATGTGGTGCCCCATTGCGCTGCTGTTTTGCACAACGCCTTCGCCATTAGCTGAAACGGCTGCCTGATTCGGCTGCTGGCTTCTCCCAACTTGAGGCTAACTGAAAAACCTCTGTACAAACCAGTGACTGACAACTCTGCTCTTGCATTTCCATTTCTATTTACAGTTTAATTTATCCCTCCCTCTGAGTGCTTCTTGAGAACACTTCAGTGGCTTTTTCTTTCAAGTGTAGCAAAACTTAACAAAGGAGACTGATGTTTCTTTGCTGGGCTGAATAACTCACTGTTACGATTGATAATAGTGAAACTGGTTTATAATCTGTCTGAACAGTGATGCACATCATTAAAAATCAAGCAGACAAACTCCAAGTCCTCTACAAATCTGATTGCTTTGAACAGCAGATGATCTCTAGGGAACCCTGAGTGGGAACTCTACCTCCAAGGGTGTTTTGAAGCAAGGAGCTGAATGCATTGTAAGAACTAATCGTGAAAACCAAGGTGATGGATCAACAGTTCATTGATTTATGTGCCTTTGATAGGTAGATAGGTAGAATTGTCTGTTGCAAATGGTTTTTGCTAACTTGTAGCCAGCAATCTCTTGGTTGTTCCCCCTCGTTTATTTCTGCTAGGCTCTGCACTATCTCAGAATTAATCCCATTAGTTAATGACAGTGTGATGTCTTTCTCTGTGGCTTCTTTAGTCTGCGGATCCAAACTGTGAATG
>Ga0065711_1010762_pt1 | contig 11321 bp, 10 predicted proteins | sample Hoacrofraction12_FD_59098 | JGI IMG/M metagenome (GOLD analysis project Ga0065711, IMG submission 59098) | Hoatzin crop microbial communities from Cojedes, Venezuela - Epithelial fraction 12 v2 (version 2) | ecosystem: Host-associated > Birds > Digestive system > Esophagus > Crop | place... | reverse complement strand
GACTAAACCCTCTGTTCCCAGACCTAATGTCCAGATGGGCAGGGCTGTACAAGGGACATAGCAGCATTGTTCGTGTTTTATGATTAACTAATTCCATCACCTTGGTTACATTTCCCCCCTTTAGAAGTTTTGAAATAATTATCTTTTCAATACTTCCATAATTAAATTTTTCTTAATCATATAATGATTAAATATTATTAAAATATACTTTTAAAAATTACAACACTACGCTTATAGTCCACTTGTTTCGCTATAGGGTGGTGGAAGTGTAACAACCGACTCACTTAGGTTTTGTCTTGCAATAGCCTGAATAATCATTCGATTAAAAGCTGTTCTGTTGGTGAGTTCCTTTTTCAGACAATAATATATGAGCAGTATTATTAAAACTACTACCAGTAAAAGCAGTCCGGTACTGATTAAAGATTTGACCCAAGAACTAATATTCCACCTTAATCCATTAAAAATTTTATCAAGCCAATTTTCTTGCATGTCTTGTTGAATTTCCCCATGGGACTGATTCTCCTACTGCCCTTGGGATTGGAAGACACGCAGTTATTTGGGTCACATTTTGTAAATTTCCAAATTCTTTTTTAAGCCCGATCATCAAATTTTCTTCTGGAGTCCTCCTTGGGAGGTATATTAATTGTTCTGCTTTTATTGACAGTGAATCAACGTTTTCTGTTCTTACTTCTAATACACTGAACAAATAAAGAAATCAAATACATTTTTAAATCTGTTTCCCCTGCTATTTTCATATCTCCTGGGATTAAAGGAGTCTGATAAGGTCTGCCATACAGAATTTTGTATGGACTTACACCATCTTTAGATCTTGGTTGGATTCTCATTTTTAGAAGTGCTCATGGTGAAGCTTGTGGCCATTTTAAAGACACCTCTTGACAAATTTTACTTATTTGTCTTTTTAATGTTTGGTTCATTCTTTCAATTCTCACACTTGATTGTGGTCTCCAGGGGGTATGTAAATCCCAATTTATTCCTAAAATTTTGCTTACTTGTTGAACTATTTCTGCTACAAAATGTGGTCCCCTATCGGAAGACATGCCAATTGGTACCCCAAACCTTGGTATTATTTCTTTCAACAGTATTTTAACTACTTCTCTTGCTTTGTTGGTGCGACAAGGAAAGGCTTTCGGCCATCCAGAAAATGTGTCAATTAATACTAATAAATATTTAAATTCATTTTGCCTGGTCAGTTCATAAAAATCAACCTGCCAATAATCTCCTGGGGTATTACCCTGTTTTGTTACTCCTAGGGGTGCCCTTTTCCGATTTAAAGGATTATTTTTGAGACAAATTGGACACTTGGCCACTATTGATTTAATTACCCCTGTCATTCCCACACACACTGCAGATGATTTTAAACTCGAGACCACAGCATCTACACCCCAGTGTGTCTGCGCATGCTTTTCTTCCGCAAGTTCCAGCATAACTTGCGGGGTTACTATTCCCTGCTTTTCTGGCCTTACCCACCACCCTTCTGCATTCTGTGATGCCTTTAATTGTTCCACCAATTGCTCATCCAATTTACTATATTTTGGTTTCAGATTCGGGATTTTTATCTGTTTTACTGGTACTGGTGCAAGGATACCTCGTTCCGCGGTCTCCTTTGCTGTTTTGTCTGCCAGTCGATTACCTGTGTTTACAGCTGTCTGACCAAATTGATGAGCCTTGCAGTGCATCACCGCCACTTCCTTTGGCTTCTGCACCTCTTCGAGGAGCTGGAGGATTTCTTCTTTGTGTTTTATCGATGATCCTTGGGCTGAGAGCAGTCCTCTTTCTCTCCAGATGGCTCCATGAGCATGAATCACACCAAATGCATATTTGGAATCAGTCCCTATATTTACCCTCCTTCCTTCTGCCATTCGCAGGGCTTGCTGCAATGCCACCAGTTCTGCTTTCTGTGCCGAGGTATTTGCAGGCAGCGTTCCTGACTCCAGTGCCTCGGTGGTGGTGACAACAGCGTATCCGGCCGTTCGTCTTCCTTCTTTCACAAAGCTGTTCCCATCCGTGAACAACTCCAAATCAGGGTTTTCCAGAGGCTCATCCCTCAGGTCCGGTCTGCTGGAATAGACTTGTTCAACAGTTAGCAGGCAGTCATGTTCTAGATTTTCTGTTGGATTTTCCGTCGACAGAAACATTGCTGGATTTACGATGGTTGTGGTTTTCAATTCCACATCATCCTGCTCCAGCAAGACAACTTGATATTTCAGCATTCTTCTGGGGGACAGCCAATGACCCCCCTTTTGTTCCAAAACAGTTACCACCATGTGTGGTACATACACCACCATCTTTTGCCCCATAGTCAATTCTCGAGCTTCCTGAATCAGCAATACCGTCGCTGCCACGGCGCGCAAACATCCCGGCCATCCTTTACTCACGTTGTCAAGTTGTTTAGAGAAATATCCTACTGGCCGCTTCCAGGATCCCAGCCGTTGTGCCAGCACTCCAAGGGCCAGGTGTTGCCTCTCATGGACAAAGAGCTCAAAAGGTTTGGTTAGATCAGGTAAACCCAAGGCAGGGGCCATCATCAATGCCTTTTGAAGTTCAACAATGTTCCCTTTTCCTGGTTCTGTTTCTTCCATATTTCTAATTCTTTTGCCAACTGATTCCCAAATATTTTGGGGCTATTTTTGAATCCTTGTGGAAGTACAGTCCGTGCCAGTTGCATCCTTCGTCCTGTAGCAGGGCTCTCCCATTCAAAAGCTAATGTGCTTTGACTTTGTGCATCCAGAGGTATGCAAAAGAAGGCATCCTTCAAATCTAGTACAGTAAACCAGTTATGCTCCTCTTCCAGAGATGTCAGTAAAGTGTAGGGATTGGCTACTACTGGGTGTATATCTTGAACTATCTGATTTATAGCTCTTAGATCCTGGACTAGTCGATATTCTTTTCCTCCAGATTTCCTTACTGGTAATATAAGAGTGTTATATTCTGACTCGCATTCTACCAAAATCCATATTTCAAAAATTTCATGATTAACCCCTCCAATCCTTTTCAGGCCTCCCACTTAACAGGATATTGTTTTTGTCTTACCGGTTTGGATCCAGGTTTCAAGGTCACTTTTACCAGTTCTGCCAATTTGGACCGTCCCAGAACTTCACTTGCCCAAACCAAGGGGGTTACAGCATTTTCCACCTCTTCTGGAATTTGTTCTTTTTTAAAAGAATCCTGTAACATAAATACTTTCGCCTCTATGGCTTTTGATTCAGGTATCAATAATTCAATTTCCCCATTTTTAAAAGTTATTTGTGCCTCCAATTTACTTAGCAAGTCTCGCCCTAATAAAGGCAGAGGGCATTCAGGCATATATAAAAACTGGTGTGTTACCCACTGTTTTCCCAATTTAAATTTCAATGGTTCCAGAAAAGGCCGATTTTCTCTTTGTCCTGTCGCACCAACAACATCTACCGACCGGTGACTACATGTTCCTTTACATGTGTTTAATACCGAATAAGTGGCTCCCGTATCTACTAAAAATTCTATGTCCTCATTCCCCAGCTTTAATGTAACCAGGGGTTCAGCTAGGGTTGATTCCCCCGGTCCTCTTCATGATTCTTCATCCAATGTCATCAATTTGATTGCGCGAAGAGTCGGATCTAATTCCCCGGCCTTAGGACATTCCCCTCTCCAGTGCCCACGTTCCTTACAAATGGCACATTGGTCCAGTGCTAATTGAAGATTTATCCTTCCCCTTTCTCCAACATTCACCCCTCTCCCTCTTCCTCTACCTCTCCTATCATTCCCAGTCAGAGCCGCTGTTATAAAGGCTAAGAGCCAGTTATATTTATTAAAGCCAAATTTATTTAAGCAAGCAATAAGCAGGCAAGAACAGCGCTGGGCGGCCAGGGGAGCCTTCTGCTCCGCCAACGGCGCGCACCGCCCAGTCCCCTTCCCCAGTTTATATATGGTCTGCTTAATACATATTCATCAGAAAGTTCTGGACTTTGCCATCGGTTCTCCCTGTCCCTAATACATATTCCTAGGGAAGGTTCCAGACGGTCTACGTAGCCCACCCTGGTGTCTTCCCGCGGCTGCGCGCACTTGTCGGTAGGGGTCGTCCTGCTCCCTCCGGACAAAGGTCGCAGTCTCCCCCCGCGCCGCGGACCAGCCTTCCCCCCCAGCTGGCCATTCCAGCACAACAGTAATAAAGCTAACAGCAAAGGAAAGGGAGGGGGCTCTTCCCCTTTTTCCATCTGCCGGTTTGAGAACAAATTTTATATGGATACATTTATTACAATTCCCCCCTTATAATTTTTACCATTTTGTTCCTCAGACCGAGCAACAGTCTCTCGGGCTAACGAGAGAATTAGAGTTTCTCCTTTCCTATTGCCTTTTGAACTAGCAGAGCTACTGTTTGCCCTGACAGCGATCAGCCTGCTGAATTCAGCTCCTCCGAAGCCAGCCAAGGGCAATAACCCCTCAGGGAGACAGGCGTAATGCCCCACCGTCCACTGGGCGTGTTACAGCAGCTTCATCATTCTGGTGACATGAAATGAAATGAAATAAAGTACAAGGGAAGAACCTTCACTTGCAAGTATAGTTAAACATCCAGATACCCGAGGCTACTTTCCTGTACTGACTGTAACATTCAATTCTATCGATATTATTTCTTCAAAGCGAGGTAGTTGCTTTCCTTGAATAAATAACATTCTCAGGAGAACCTGAGATTCAGCTCAGATTCAACTTTAAGATCTATGTTACTTATAAAGACACAGCACTATTGTACTGTTCTCAAGAAATTCTTTGTAATGTTGAAAGAATCCTTCCACCAAATACACATAATTCGGGGTTGGTTCTATTCAGGATATATCTGTATTCCCTGGTTCTGTACCCATATGGGCCCCACTGGACCTTTAGGTATTTATCTATACCATCCCTCGGTATCCAACTAGGGGCTATGGTCTCACAACCCCAGTAACTACAGTAACATTGATTAGGGGAGTTGCAGTACCCCTTTACAGGATTTGAACTACCCATTTTAGGAGAACTGGTGGGTTGATGATAACCATTTCAGAGTGGGGGTAGCTATTCTCGGGTAGTTTGGTTTGGGTTGGAGTGTATTGTGCCATCCCGGACCCAGATTTAGGGGGCTTTCTCGCAATTGTATTGAAGGTCTTAGTTCCCCACGATTTCCTTACGTCTCTGCCTCCTTTGCCTACTCCGTTGCTTGGAGCAGCAAGGTGTTCCATCTTCTCGTCAGCAGTCGTAGTCTTCAGGGGTTCTCCCTTCTCTCCTTTTGCGAGTTGTATATGCCTCCCCATTTGTATTCTCTATTTCCAGGGCTAAACACGCCAGGTGTTTTAATTGTTTTTGGCACGCCACTCTAATTATTTCCGGATTGGCTTCCCTATGCTCATTAAAGTGCACACAACCAGGCTCTGGATTTACGCCCTTTGTGTATACTTCCCACCACTCTTTAGACTTCCAGACAATTTGTCTGGTTTTTATCACAAATATCTGGGGTAAAATCTCCCTCTTTACAATGAACCCACCAATTGCCCTTACACATTATTATTATTATTATTATTATTATTATTATTATTATTATTATTATTATTATTATTATTATTATCATTAATCACAGAATCACAGAACCACTATAACAGAGACATGAACTGATTGAAATGAATCAAGCTGCAGAAGTTTGGAAGAGGCCCTTTTGGAGACAGCCTTCTACCATGGAAGCTCACGACTTTACATTTAAAACAAACAAAAGGGTAACATATACAGCCAGAAATTGGGCAGAATGCAGTCCCATTCATTAAGTCCTTCGCGTGATGACTTCACTCATCAGTCCTCCTCCGGAAGGTGACCTTCAGGTTGTCAGGGTTCCCTAGTGCCTCCCAACGAGATTCTTGAACAGGTCCTTTTATTCTGGTAGCGTGAGTCCAACCTCGTTCGGCCGTTCGAACCGCAGTATCTGTGGTAAGTAACACAAGAAAGGGTCCCTCCCAACGAGGGATCAGGGAGGATTCTTTCCAGGTTTTATTGCTATTCTCGCCTCCGCTTCATCAATTGTATTATCTGTCCGGGGTTGTGTTCTCAGATTTAATAAGGCCATCGGAAGGCATCTTACCCAGATCATCTTAGTTTCAATCATCAGTTTAGTCAATTGTTTCTTAATTTCCCCGTTCATTCTTTCTACTTTTCCCGAACTTTGTGGGTGCCACGGGGTATGATATTCCCATCGCGTTCCCAGAGGATCCAAAGCTTCCCTAATAATCTTAGAGGTGAAGTGTGGTCCTCTGTCTGAATCTATTACAGCTATATTCCCATACCTTGGTACAATGTTTTCTAATAATGTTTTTACAACCATCTGTGCTGTGGCTCAAGCCACTGGGAAGGCCTCTACAAAGTGAGTGAGATGATCTACTACAACTAAAAGGTATTTGTATTTCCCCACCTTTGGAAGCTCCGTAAAATCGACCTGTATCTTTTCAAATGGCCTCTTTGCAAGTTCCCTCCCCCATGGTACTTTTTCCCTGAGTTGCTGTTCATTGACCTTCTGCCATGTCAGGCACTATCCCACCATCTTTTTGGCAATTTCATAAATTCCAATACACATATACTTGGTTCCAAAGTGGTCCACAAGTGCCTGTACTCCCCAGTGGGTCTGTCTGTGGAACTCTTTCATTATCCTCCAGGCTGTACCCTTAGGGATAACTTCCCTCCCACCGGGGAGCGTCCGCTTCCCTTCTCTCTCAGCTATCCCCATCTGTTGTCATTTTTCTATTCCTCGGGCAGTAAAACTCTTACTGTTTCCCGTTGCTTCCCTGGGTTTCTCTGTTTCTTTTACTATTAACAATGCAGCCCGTTTTGCTTCTTCATCAGCCAAATTATTTCCCCTTATCTGAACAGAGGCACCTTTCTGGTGACCCTTCACATGTACGACTGCAACCTGCCTAGGTCCCCTCAAGGCCTCCAAAGTTTGCCTTATTAAGGTTTCATGTACCAGATTCTTTCCTTGTGTATTTATTAGTCCCCGTTCTTCCCAGATCTTCCCAAAAGTATTGACCACTCCATACGCGTATCTGGAATCAGTGAATATAGACCCCACCTTTCCCTTTAGCAGCTGTAACGCCTTTAGGACCGCAAATAACTCGCATGCCTGGGCTGACCAGGTTGTATCCAAAGGGCCAGATTCTTTTACCTCTGAAGTGTTCCCATCTATTATGGCATATACTGATTTTCGTTTCCCGTTTACTACTCTCAATGACCCATCTACAAATAATTTCTCTCCGCTGGGCAATTCCTCCTCCTCTAAATCTTCCCTTATTTTGGTCTGGGACTCTATTAATCGGACACAGTCATGCGTCAGTTCTTCACTTGGTTCCCCATATAAAAATTGGGCTGGATTTTGTAGACTGGTTGTTTCAATTTCTAGTTTGGGAGAGTGTATTAATATACCCTCATACTTTAATAGTCTAGCATCAGTAATCCACTTTTTTGCTTTTTGCTGTAATACCCCCCTTATATTATGAGGTGTATATACCTTTAATTCCCCCCCTAGGGTGACTTTCCCAGCTTCCTCAACTAGAAGGGCTGTAGCCACTATAGCCTGTAAGCAGGTGGGCCAACCCCTACTGACAGGGTCCAACAACTTTGAAAAATAACCTATAAGTTTTTTCCTATCTGCCCATTTTTGGGTTAGAACCCCATATGCCATTCCCTCTTCTGTATTTACGAATAGATAAAAAGGTTTCTTGGTATCAGGTAAACTTAGCACCGGGGCATTCACTAAATCTGCTTTTAAATCTTCAAAACACTTCTTATCTGTTTGGCTCCATTTTATTAATCCTTCTCTAACTAATTTTTGATATAGGAATTTTACCTTTTTGCTATAGTTTTCAATCCATTGTCTACAATAACCAAGCAATCCCAACAATTGCCTTACTTGTCTTTTACTCTTAGGTGCCTGAAGTGACAAAATGCCTTTTACCCGCTCGGGATCTAGTTTCTTAGTCCCCTTACTTAGCCAGTGTCCCAGGTATTTCACCTCCTCTTCAGTGAACTGTAATTTGGACTTAGATACTTTTAGTCCCTTTAGAGTTAAAAAATTCAGTAGTTTTATACTTTCCTCCCTTACAGCTTCTTGGTTCTCCCCTGCTAATAACAGGTCGTCTACATACTGCACCAGTGTTACCTCCGGGTTCAGTTCATAGGTACTTAATACCTGATCCAGGGCCTGCCCAAACAAGTTTGATGACTCTGTAAATCCTTGCGGGAGCACAGTCCACCTGAACTGCTGCTTCGGATGAGTCTCGGGATCCTCCCATTCAAAAGCAAAGTAATTTCTGCACTCCTCCTTCAGAGGACAAGCCCAAAAAGCATCTTTTAAATCTATAACACTGTACCACTTCAGTTCTGGAGAGAGCTGGCTCAACAAAGTATACGGATTGGCTACCACTGGGAATCTGGTGAGTGTTCTCTTATTTACTTCTCTTAAATCCTGCACTAGACGATAGGAGCCATCTGGCTTCTTAATGGGTAGTATAGGGGTGTTGTAGGGTGACATGCAAGGTTCCAATAGTCCTTGCTTTAATAGTCTTTGAATTACCGATTGTAACCCCTTTTTACCCTCCTGAGACATTGGATACTGTTTTACCCTTATGGGGATCTCGGGGTTCATGATAGTAATCTCAAAAGGAGTAATATCTAATTTCCCGACTGACTCGGGGGTGTACCACACTTCAGGGTTGATTCTTGCCTCGTCTTCCGCAGTGAGAGCGTACAACTTAACTGCTATTTCCTTGTTTCTTACTTCTAAGTTAATTCCTAGCTCAATCATTAGGTCTCTTCCTAACAGATTATAATCTGCTTCAGGTACTAATAAGAAGGATCCCATGCTGAATCAGGAAGGGGTTTCTATTTCTACCTTTTTTATTATTGGGACCTCAAAGGGTTCCCCTTTTGCTCCTATTACTTGCAATTTCGCCGGGGAAGGAGAACATCCCCGGGGCACTATTTGGACTGTGGATCTTTCAGCCCCGGAGTCCACAAGGAACTCCACTTCTTGGCGCTGGGGACCCAATTTCAACTTTATCAAGGGCTCTGTTTTCCTATGAGTCCCCAGAAAATAGAGCCCCTGACCCCCCTAATCTTCCTTAAACATTTGCTCATCTCGTATGCGTTTTCTGCAACTCATGTGCCCTTTTCTCTGACAATAAAAACACTCAACCTGTCTCATGTCCCTCAAATCACCTTGGTCCCCTGGGGGGATTTCCCTAGGTCTTGAAACACCCGCTCCCCCTGTACGGGTTGGAGCTACCTTTTGTCCTTCTTGGATTGCCGCCACCAAAATCCTTGCCTGTTTCTTTTGAGTCTCCTCCTCCCTTCGCACATACACCTTCTGAGCTTCCCTCAATAATTCATCTAACCCCTTCTCCTGCCAATCCTCTAACTTTTCTAGTTTTCTCCTAATAACTACCCATGATTTTGCCACAAACTGAGTTTTCAACAGCGCCTGTCCCACAGGAGTGGCAGGGTCTAACCCCGAATAGAGCTGCAAATTCTTCCACAGCCTTTCTAGCCACTCAGTGGGGGTCTCGTCCTTTTTTTGGTGTTCACTAAAAGCCTTATTGATGTTCTGTCCTCTGGGAACAGATTCCCTGATTCCCTGAACAATGATAGTGCGTAAATCTGCCATGTGTGTTCTATGTTCAGCATTTTGGTTATCCCAATTTGGCCGTTGTAATGGCCACTTGATATCTCCACCGGGACACTGTTGGTGTTGCTGATCCCAAACTCTCATGCCTGCTCTCCGAATCATTTCCCTGTCTTCCATTGTGAACAACATGCCCAAAATTGCCTGCAGTTCTTCCCAGGCATACACATTAGGACCCAGGAACTGATCCAGCCTTTCAGACACTCCCAGGGGGTCTTCCAAAAGATTTCCCATTTCCTTTTTAAACTCTCTCACGTTTCCTGAACTCAGGGGAACTGATACAAACCCCATCCCTGGCTGCGGACCTCCCATCGCTATCTCCCTTAAGGGATATAATTCTTCTTTTAACTGCTCCATTCTCTTAGCGTGACTCCTTGTCACCCTTTTGTTTTCTCTGGGTGAATTAGGAGGGGTCGAACTGGAGTTCTGAATGATTGGGGAAGGAGGAGGAGAGGCATGATCGGGCACTGGGGCAGAAGGAGGGGACGAAGGAGGAGGAGTGGGATCTGGGGATGGTGTGGGAAGAATATAAGGAGGGGGAGAAAGAGGGAGCTCTTCGGGACTTCTAGTCTTTTTCTTAGAATTCTTTTCTCTCAAAGTAAAAACACAAATCCTAGTGTCTGATCTGATCCACAAACTAGCATATTCGCTCTCCTCTAGGCCAAAAGGTTCTTTGGAATTCACATATATGTTCAGAGCTTGACGAATCCAATCTTCAAAGGAACTAAAAACGGGCCAATATAGGTGGTCCCTTCTTATTTGTTTCCCACCCCATACCTACATACAATAATATACCATCTTTTCTTTACTCTTTCCTCGCCTAGACAGCCAGTGTCCCCAGTGGGCAATCATTAACCCTAAGGGACTGTCTGGCGATATACCGGGTAGCCCTATCCTTGGACCACCCATGGGATCAGAAGGCTTGTTTTTCTTCTTCCCATCTTCCGAGGTAGCTTTATTCACACACACACTCGCTTCCCCTCGTTAGTGGCCCACGCCCTCGTGGGCAATGGGAACCGCACTACAAGAGGGTCCGCACTCGCTTCACCCGGTGGACTACTAAGTCTGGTGGATGTCTCAGTCAATTGCACCTCGGGAAACCCACCCCGACCGAACGGAAACCTTGAATCTACTCACGTGTCTGGGAGTCTTCGTTCGGGTCTTCGTGCACAAAAATTACGGGGTACTGCAGTTTCTTTTGCCTGCTTCCTTAATTTAGGGTTCAGAGGTACAGGTGTTGGAAGAGGGAGTCGTGCACCCAGGGGCCATCCGAAGATGGGGTGCCTCCCCAGAGTTTGGATTCCTGAACCAAGTTAACCTGTATCCGAGTCACGGCACCAAATTGTTATAAAGGCTAAGAGGCAGTTATATTTATTAAAGCCAAATTTATTTAAGCAAGCAAATAAGCAGGCAAAAACAGCGCTGGCCAGCCGGGGAGTCTCCTGCTCTACCAACGGCGGCGCTCACCCAGGCCCCTTCCCCAGTTTATATATGGTCTGCTAATACATATTCGTCTGCTAATACATATTCATACAGAAAGTTCTAGACTTTGTCATAGGCTCTCCTTGTTCCTAATACATATTCATAGGGAAGGTTCCAGATGGTCTACGTAGCCCATCCTGGTATCTTTCCGCGGCTG
>Ga0065711_1049413_pt1 | contig 11322 bp, 6 predicted proteins | sample Hoacrofraction12_FD_59098 | JGI IMG/M metagenome (GOLD analysis project Ga0065711, IMG submission 59098) | Hoatzin crop microbial communities from Cojedes, Venezuela - Epithelial fraction 12 v2 (version 2) | ecosystem: Host-associated > Birds > Digestive system > Esophagus > Crop | place... | reverse complement strand
GGGTTGTTTGTTTTGGGTTTTTTGTTGGCTTTGTGGTTTTGTTTTGGGTTTGGTGGTGTGTGTGTTTTTTTTTTTCCTTCAAAACTGTTGTTTTCATCAAAGCCAAAAAACAAAGGAAATCGCTCACCAGCTCTGTATTATTCTGTATTCTTACATTAATGACTGAGCTGTGCTTCAAGCTACTGGGGCAGGCAAGTGGGGAGTAGGCAGCAGTTCTACATGTTTCAGGAGATTTTACCACAGCTAATAGTGATAGCGTTAAGGGAAGATTCAAATCAGCAGTATTAAGGGATAGTGTCTAATTCTGTCCAAAGTGTCTTAGTTAGTTGCTCCTGAATTTCAGGAGCAAAAGTGTAGGAAATGTGAAAAATGCTATGGAACATGTACTGTTGCCAAAATACAGGGTTTTTTGATGTTGGTGCCTGTTCTGAGTAGACGAGACAATGATTCTATTGCTTTTTCCAAAACTAAAATAGCAGCTTGGGAGAAGATCTGAACTTTTCTGACTCACTGCTGCAAATTTCTTTAAAAGTATCTTTCTGTCTGTTTTGGAAGTGGTTGGGATTGCCATGTGCACTTACTAAATGGTTTATTGCTACAACTGAAAAATGCTCTTCCCCTTGTATTTGTATTAAACTTATGCTGGATTCTCTTGTGTTGTTTTAGGGACAAGTCTGTATTCGTATTTCTTCACTTAACACTGTCTTCTCCTGCCTTACAGATTGCACTGTTTCCTCCTTTTGTTTTTATGTAAGTAATTTTTTTTTTTTGGTCTGAACAATACTTCGTTGATAAGAGGATAAACACAAATACTTATAACACTGAAGAATGTGTGGAGTTTCTGGCATGGACAGCTCTGCCTTCTGGGGTAAAAGCATGTGATAAAGGGGGAAAAAAATCCCCAAACCCAACAGTTTAAAACAATTCTTATTTTTGGTTTGCTGTGTCATAGCCATATTAAGAGAACAGTCATCAAAGGTTGGAGATAAAAGTAGGGAATTTGTCTGCAAGATTGAAATGAAGCTGTGCCTGTAGTTCAGTAGAATCAAATACGATAAATTAAAGCCGTTTTAAAAAGAAGACTGTGGAAACCACTGGTTTAAGTATTAAACAGTGATGCTTAAAGTGACCATTCTGGATGGGACTGAGATTTTCTTTTCTCTAATACCTCCTTTCTTGTAGATCCTCAAATTAATCTGCCTACTAATATGTTGCATGATATTCTTGGAGAACTCAAACTGCTTGGAAGTAGCTTGAAAGTTTGGACCATGCCTTGCTTCTTCCCCTCATGACTGCTGAATAGTGAGGTGGCAAGTAGGGTAGGACGCTGCGAGGGGTGACTCCGTTTGAGTGGCAGAAGGTTAAAGCGACCTTTGTGTGTCTCTGACCCTGGGCTGCCACAGTGGACAAGGTGGCCTGTACAGGAACAGCAGTTGGGGTCTGGCAGAAGTAGATGCATCAAGTCCTCCATGCCCTTTCCCTAGGGGGTCTTCAGCATTAGCAGCCCACAGCCAGGAGCGCTTAGTGCGGTGTGTGAGCCTTTCCATTCATCTTCACTCCCCAGCACTGCCGAGTCCTGGGTAGCAAACTGGCTGTGTAGTGCCCTGCTTGCTCTTTGTCGAGAGTCGGTAATGAGTTACATGTCTTTATCTCAGTCTGATGTTTGTATCCCAGGTGTGTTCCACATTTCACATGCGTTTTTATCACATGTGAAATGTTTCGTACCAAAATATGTGCACCATGCACCAAAGGCATTTGTGGTCTGCTCCTTCCCATTTGAGGAAAGTATTAAAGTATTCAGGTGAGTGCAGGAGATGATCCTTGATGTAAGAGAGAGAGGGGCTTTTTGATCTCCACAGAAGCGAAGTAATGCTTGTTTTAATTAAGAGGAATGACTAGACCTGTCTCGTGGATAAGGAGGAAATTAGTTTGGGAATAAAGATTAAATCTGTGTGGAGCCCCAGAAGGACTTCAGACAGGGCATTGCCTAATGCCTTGAGAAGAGGTTCTCTTGTTCTTTAATACGTGCCATCAGAAGTGTAGGCGTGCAGCTGGGTGAAATACTGGGTGTCAGGAAAATCTGTGGGAAGTCTGTTTAAATAATAGAGATTGTTTTGGTTTGGTTTTCCTAAAGACCTTTTTTCCCCACATATTCTGCAAACTCTTGACAACATGCTCTTAATTTTCAGATGTTGTGGAAGAAAACACTTTTTGTTTGCATTTGATCTTACCTTGAAATAACTCTTAATTAAGCCAGATTTACTGGAAAATGTGGTATTTCTGACCTAAAAAAGTTACCAATCTGAGCTGAGTTGGTTAATTGGAGTCATGCATCCTAGCGTGTTCTCCAGGGTACCCAATGAGGGGTAATGGACCACATAGCATAAATGCCAGCCCTGCCGCCCTGCTCTTGCTGACATTGCAGGAATCAGAAGGTGCTCCTATATACAGGCACCATGAAGACTCTGCAGCAAGATACCGAGAGTACTGGAAACCTAAGGGCTCCCAGGGATTCTCAGGTATCTTTGACCAGGCTAGCAAAGGTGGATACAAAACATTAAAATTAATGTTGCGTGCAGTATAAACCATTATAGCATTTTCCTACACTGTGAATATCAAGGGAAGTACCTCTCCTTAATTAATAAAAATGCCAGAAGGACTGTTGCTGTCCTCTGATAGAGCAGTCAACAGGAAGAGGAGCTGCAGCAAGGAGTTTCTGCCACCTCATCCAGATGCATCCCCAAGGAAGTTCTCAAAGTAGTTTCCATCCTCTTGAAACAAATACCTGACTTCTTGTGCATAGCGAGGCATGGGGCTTTCTGAGTTTGAACTCAGGAAAGTTTTTTTAGGGAAATATGAAGTCTTGATATAAAACCAGTGGCGAATACCCCATTCCTGTGCACTACCTTACTGTTAGAAATGTGTGCTTTACTTCTAGTCGGACTGCATTTGTTGTCAGCTGGCAGCCAGTGGATCTGGATTCTGTGCTTTAGTTTTCCAGATTGCAAATCACCCCTTTATTATGTCTAGACACAAGACAGTTTTCTGAGGTCACTTATTTGAGACCTGTTTTCTCATGACCTAAATGTTTTCAGGTTTCTTCTTTGTATCTCCTCTCCATTTGCTGTGCTTTTGGACCTTGGGCACTGTCACTGCACAGTATTCCAGTAGCAGTGGCTCTGGTATATTAAGACACCACAGCCTCATTATTCTCGCTGGAGATTTTCTTATAGGTAGGGGGGTGCCTTTTTTCCTTTTGGCAAGATTGTGGCTTTGAATATTCACATGCAGCTGTTTATCCACCTCCTCTTTTCCAAGTCTCTACTTCCTAGAACAGTGACTGCATCGTGCCTACAGACACTGAGACACTAGGTAACCTGTGCTCAGCTAAACATCGAAGTGACCCTCTAATTTGGCAGTATCTTCCCACTTGTATCTTCCCACTTGCTGTTCTGCGTGTTGGTTTTTTTTTGTCGTCTGCAAGATTTAACAGTAACTTGCTCTTTAAAAACCAGTAATCTCAATTGTTTATTTTACTTGAGTAAATAGGGAAATGGAGGACCAGCATCTTCAGAAGGGCTTTAGCGATATGGAAAGCAATAAATCGATGTTCTGTTTCTACTAACAGGATACATTTAAGATCCAAACCCAGAGAGCCTTTTTGGATGTTTACCTCGCTGATGGCAGCAATATTAGACTTGATATCCAGACATCGGACACTGCAGAAAGAATATTAGAGGTAATGGGTTTTGAGAAATGTGTTTAAATTGTGAGAAGTGGGCAAAAAATGAAGATAATTTCAGTCAGGAAAGGATAAAACTCCCTATTTGAAGACATACAAGAATATCTTCTGGGTTTTTCGAGGAGTTTATTGTACTAGGGGTGAGGCAGGTCGGGGGGTGTTGCTGATTTTGCAGGTGAGCTTTTTCTGTTCTTATATTTGTCCGTAATTTATGTCTGAAGTTACATGCCCTCTGCTTCTATGGCATTTGGCTGTCAAGTTCAGGTTTCCTTCATATATGACAGAATCTGAAAATATATACTGTTCCTTATGGGGGGACATTCTTAATTAACCCGCTCCCCGGCCTTTGGTTTAGCATAGTGTGGGTGAAGGTGCTTGAACACTGTCATCAGAAATGATGGTCTAGTCTTGGCTTACGTCTTAGCTGGTGCACTGCTCTTAAAAATTAAGAGTGCAACTGATACGTCTTGTTTTTCTGCATGCTTCTCCTTTACTTGTTTTGTGTCCCTTGATGTTTGCTGGGAAACTGTGGGACTTCCTTTGCAGTACTGGTGCAGTTCTAGCACTGTGGCTCTGGGATGTCTGTAACAGCTGTCCTAATACATACAGTAAACAATTGCTAGTTACATTTTGAAACCAATAGCAACCAAATGTTTACACAACTGGCTGGCTTGTGTTAGAAACTTTCAGCTGGGGTTCCCTTCTTATGCCAGGAGAGGAGGAGCAGCAGTGGCTCTACGTGTTTTGTGTATTTGCACATGCGTGTGCACGAGCAAGGCTGAAGCCTCTTCCTCGGTTGCTCCGATTTAAACAGCTCCTGACTTTAACAGCAAGAACAAAGCACACACCTGCCAGATGGGTGCTGCTCTTTGTCATGGGAATCTGAAATTTCCTCTAATCATACAGAAAATTGTGTACTGTAGTTCTGTTGTGCCTTTGCAATCTGAGTTTGTGGAGGTAGTTTGCAGCTGGCCATAGGTACAGCGAGTGTATTGGCTCTCTGTCAAGCTGATGTGTGTTGATGATGTTCTGGCCACAGAACACACAGTAATCTGAGCAGTTACTGTGAGTTGGAAAACAGGGTAACCCCTTGCTGGCTTTGTTCTGCCATCTGGTTTGCACCACCTGAGGCAGTGCTGGGACAGGTTCTTCCAGGGGAAGGTAAGTGCTGGCATTGGCCTTAGACCCCACAACAGGAGACTTGTGGGGTGGGAGATGCCAGAGGCAAAAAGTGTTGGAGGTGGCAGGGAGATAGGAATTTTGGTCTGGGGAGAGGGAATTAGGTGCTAATAGTGTGGAAGAAGTAAGGAGACATTTTTAGATAGGAGACTGGCATAGGAACCTTGAGTAAGGAAAGGATTTGCTAATATACTTTAAAAATAATAAATAGTAATAATTTGGACTTTAAAAACTTGTTAGTTTTGCAGTGGGTCAAGGTAATTTCCAAGCCAGACTGGTGTTGTATGTTGCTTTGTATATTACATTTATAGATGTTTAATGTTTATGTGGCACTGTAAAGAAACCATGACATTTGAAATATTGCAGACACCATTTCTTCTCTTGTGGCCTTAAAAATGACATAGGACTTTTGGGAATTATTTAGCTCTTGTCATTGTAAATGTGCTACCACATTCACTATCCTTTTGCAGTGGAGGCAGATTTTGCAGCCATCACTCACTAACATCCTAGTGTTCAGGCAGCACATACCAGCTCGTGCTTTGATCCAAGAAATAAAAAAAGTCAAAATCCTGCTGAATCCGTGATCTGTATTTGACATTCCTGGGAAATGCCATCTGGTACGCTTAGTATTATGCTGCTAAGGGATAACACATGGAAGCTCTGTGGCTAATTTCTTAAAGGAATTGGTGGGGACTTCTTAGCACAGAAGCAGACAGAATGAGAGATAGTGCTGCTAATACTCACTTTTTTGTCTTTTGTGTTTGGAATTCTGAAACGTTCTTCCCATTACACCTGGTGTCTGAACTGAGTGTGAGGCAAGTGATTTTTAAGCTCTGCTGCCCTCTCCGGTAACAGCCCTGATATTATCAAGTATAAGAAAAACCTCTTGAATCTGTCTTGTAATTTTAATTGGGAACAATTCTTCCCAACCTATATTTAGCTTGATGTCTACTTTTTTTCCATGCATGAAAACATCTGCTTCTTAAACGAGCTGATACAACTGGAGAAAACCCTTCTGACCTGTGGAGATGAGTGAATTTACAATGCTGTCACTGTGACACAGAGCTAGAAGTGTTTTGGGATTAGCACCCTTTGGAAGAAGACTGAAAACCGGTACTTCCACCTTTATGCTCAGACAAAGAAAGTTCAGCTTCTCTGACCAAAGCATGACTCCTCTGTCAGGTTGCACAATCTGCCAGATGAGCTATGACAGGAATATTCTCAGGGGTGGATAGTTTTCTTACAGTTGCCACACTACTTTCCTGATTGAACTCAGGAGATTATGGTCACTGAAGAGTTTAGGAATCCTCTGATGGCACTGTGCTTTTCTAGGTTATGGCTGCTTTATCTTATGCTTTGATTTTTCAGGACCTAAACCAGATCAAGCCCCAATCTGATTCAGTGGTTTCTGTGCTCACCTCTGCCTGAATTTTCTGTCCTCACTATCCCATCGTCCAGCTGGTCCTGCAATAATTTCTGCATTTTCTGATGGTGCTACTTCTGCCCTCTTTCAGAGAAAATGTAGAGGGGCCACAGCAAGCTAAAAACAATCCAAATGTCAAGCTGGATAGGATTTTTCCTCCTTATGCACTGTCAATAACAAAAGCTTAACAGAGCTCAAGTCTGCTCCTGTCAGAAGACTTCACTAAGAATTGTAGAACCCTGCAAGTAAGACTGGTGTTTTCAGTAAAGGGGCAGGACTTCTAGATATTTCCTAGAAAAACAAGAGAACTCTATCAGTTTGGAAAATGCACAAATCCTCTAAAAATATGTTTGTGATGCTCATGAGTGTTGTGAACTGAGAGCACACAGTGCTCCCTGTACAACAGGATTTGAGGGTTTAGCAGTAAAGATCTGGAATATCATGGCAGGTGCCTTGCGTTAGAGGATACTTAAATGCGTGGCAGAGTAGTAAACACTTTCTGTTTTATTACATTTTCATGTTCCTTTGAAACTTAGGAAACTCCTCTCAAACTCAAATGCTGCAGTATGGGAATAGTTATATTTGCTTTTAAATGAGTGGTTAAATGGAATATAAGGGAAAACTTAAACACGTTATGTTAATAGGTATTGAACATTTCTTCCTTATTCATGCTAATGGATAGCTAAGCTTCTGTCCTTTGTTTTTAAAGGTTACGTTGTGCAAGATGGGGCTATCAAGAGAATTAATAAAATATTTTAGCTTATTTTTCTTTCAAGATCATGACAATGGAGTTTTATCTGGTAAGTTTTACAAGGTACTTAACTTAGCCCTCCCTTGGATTTCCTTTTTTTTTTTTTTTTTTGGTGATGCAGTGATTGAACCTGGAGTCTGAACAAAGCTTGCATGAGCCTGATTAGGCTGAAGGACCCACCATGTCTGATAAACTCCCTCAAGCCCTCTCCCCACATGGCTTGGGAAGAGTGGTAGTGGGGAACAAACTATAGCAACAGTGTGGTGCAGGGGTGAGACTTCCAGGTGTGAATATCATGTCCCTTTCAGTTTACAAGACATGTAGCAACTTGACCACATGTGAACTATTGGGTGTATCTTCTGAGTAGGCATTTAATCAGATGGCCATACCTACATAAAACAGTTCTTCATTTACAGATCACATGCTGAGTTTAACAATGGGACAGGAAACTCTTTTGTAATATTTATAAACAATGTCTGTCTTACTTTCCTTTGTATTATGACATGTTTCCTTTCTTAACTGACAGAAACTTAATTTTAACCACGATGGTACTGAGCAAGCTGTAAATCAGGGTTGTGAGTCTCTTTATGGTCATAAAATGTGAAAGGGCTTTTATGTCCTCATTGCTCTGCTGATGTCCTGTTTCCCATGTGGGCGGGTGCATGAGGCTGGATCCAGGCCTGGGACTGGGACAGGCTCGGGCCACATCAGGGAAGTGAACACAGTTTTTGCTGTAGACTGGAGTAAAGTTAGGCATTGCAATCTCTCTGTGGTCTTGACAAGTCATCTAGCTTTTTTCAGTCTTCTCAGTGGAATAAAGATACCAGTCCTCTTCTGAACCTTTTCAAGGTGAAGGTCCAGTAGTAAACTCAGGCTTACTCAGTGGAGCAGGAACTTTATTGTCTGTGTCTATGTTATTTATTGTTCCCCTTCCCTATTCTCTCTGGCTGTGAAAGGTATCTCTTGAGTACACAGAATCCCTGGCTGTTACTATGTCTCAAATGTATCTGGACATAACACATTTTATATACTCTTCTAATAAAGTTGCATATGGATTTATTTTTGCCTTGTATTGTGACATACTCAGATACACAGGAGAACAGAAAAGTTTTTCAATTGATTACACTTCTGTGCATCTTTGATATTCCTCACAAACACATCAAGTCCAAATGTAACCCACAGTCCACTGCCAAAAAATATTTAGATGCTCACATGCTCAAAACCATATTTAAGTGTTCTGCTGAATTGTGGTATTGGCTTAGAGATAAACGTTTAGAGGTTTGGGCCTTTAGACTTTTTTTTTTTTTTTTTGAAGCAAGCAGGAACGTAGTGACTTGTGAAGAGTGAGATGCTTTTCTTGCTGTATGCTAATTACACTGCTCTTGTCTGGTGTTCTGTTCAAGAAAAGCACCAGTCCTGGAAGTGTGCATCCACACGTCCTTTAAATGCAGAAACATCTATCCTGCTTAGCTGTGTTTTGAGAGAAGGATATTCTATTAGAGCGTAGTCTAAGGGAGTAGAGATATTCTGTAAGTAGCAGAGCTATGTAAGTTTAGACTCAGAGAAGTGAGGAAGATAACTAACCTGTCAGCATACTTTACCCCAGAGTTTATATTTGTTAAGTTTTTTTTCTTCTCCGAAAGCACATTGCTAACCAGCACTAACTGATACATGAAAGTCGCTGGGCTATTTCACTAGATTTCACCAAATGTCTCTGTGGTTTTTCTTCTTTTCCCAGTGGTGAAAAAAGTGGCAGAATTTGAACTTCCTTATGTGAGTCTTCAGACCATGAAAGAACTGCACTGTAAGCTTGGGATCAGAAAGTGGTGAGCAAGAAGCTTAAGAGAAACTACTAAGATGCATGACAACTGCTATGAACAGAGAAAGAAATCCGTTGAATAACTTGGTTACAAAGTCTTCAAGCCTCGGCAGCTTGACTCTTTTTCTCTGAGGCCAATTTGTTACTGAAATTGGCTGGTTTCTGTGGGCCTGCATGTTTTAAATTTTACAACTGTAGTATTCCTGAAGCATCCTTTGCTGCAGTTAGCTATTTATTCCCTCTCTCAGAATCTATAGAGAGGTGCCTTGTGGCTGCCTGCCTCCTAATTTTTATGCCTGCATAATGCAATGACCACAAATGGGAATATACCTGTAAACAGTGTAGAAGAGAACTGCGAGTTCCGAGTTGCAAGCTGCAACTCTGGGCAGAGATGGATTGCTTTTTATCTGAAGTGCTCATTTCTATATAATAATACAGAGGCCATAGCTTGAGCACTTCTTTCAGTAAGTGGCCTGGCTTAAGCAGCAGAGCGCTCTTCCCCTTTCATTTGCTCGCCCCTTGGGCTCCTCCTCCGTTACGCTGGCAGAACTGTGTGGGCAGACATGGTGAACTGGACTGGCCGGCTAACCTGGCCTAAAAATAAGTTGCTGGCTGTTTATTTTTTATTTGGTTTTGCTGTCCTAATTTTGGCCTGGGTCGGTCCCCCGGTCTTATTTGCTGTACAGCAAACAGTTGTGCTGACTTGTGGGTGAGGATAAACCCAGGGGACAGGGAGTCTGGCACCAAAGTCCCATTTGTCAAAGGGTGCCCTGAGGGTGCAGCTGGGCAATATAGCTGAGCCAGTCTAATGGCTCGCTGCTGTGGTTGTGGCCTGGTCTACTTCTCCCTACAATGAAGAGGAAAAAAGGGAATAGATTTTTGCATGCTTAGTGAGTTGCATTGGCTGCATCAGATGAATGCTAGAGCCAGGGCCGTGGCTGGGAGCAGAAGAGGAAGAACAGACTATGCCTTTTGGTGGCAGTAAGCAAGGCTGTTTGGCTTGAAGGTACACAGAAACCTGTTGTTTGATAATTGTCTGGTTTAAATCTCCTGGGCTAGAGCTTAGCCTCCACAAAGCTTTCTCTGTTTCCCTATGTGTCCTTGCAAACTGCAGAACCTGTCAGCCTAATGAAAGAACTGCGTGGTTCTAAGCCATGACAAAGTGACAGTCTGTGTAGATAGTGCTCCATCTAGCACTGCTTCAAAGCACAGGGGTAGGAACCAGCAGTCCTAGGCTGGCTGTGTGCCGCAGGAAGGGTATCACCTGTGCAGTGTAACACAGCTGTACTAGCCATGGAGCCCACGCTGCGCTCCTCGTGCTGCCATGTAGACTTACCCAGCCTGCTTTTAAATAAAATGGCTCAAGCTAGCTGTTGCAGCATGGCACTTGGGTAACTGAGTATTTACCTTGCTTTGTTGCTGTACTGCTCTGATCCTGCAGCAGTTCTAGAATAGCTGGTAGTGCAGCTGGCTAGCTTAAGGCTAGGTCTTATACGTCAGCACTGCAGCATGGCACTGGACACTCCAAGAGTCTCACCAACTTCTATGTAGGCAAACCTCAAGTTGTTTGAGAAAAGGGGAGAGTTTTAGCTTTAGTTATAAAGTGCAACTGTTATGTTTGGTACCACCAAAATCAAAGTCGAGAGATTGTATAACCTGACTTCAGTTTATTTCTGTTCTGCTACAATGTATAAAGAATGAGCATAGTCCACACTTTAAGGGCAGGACTGGTTTTTTTGTTTGGTTGGGGTTTTTTTTTATTTGGTAATTAATGGGATCTTTCCGGGTTGAACTCCCACAGTATTTAGCTGAAAAGTCAAAATGTCATATTTAGAAGCATATGTTCATGTTCTCTTAATTTCTTCCCTTGGCTTGGAAAAGGTATATGGATCCTTCTCTTGATACGCTGCTGATGGATTGTAGAGCTTCACTGAATTTGCTATATATGCAGGTAAAACTGAAAGGTCTTTATAATTTTAAAAGTTAACTTTCTCACATTAATACTTTATATAAATTTTTGAAATGTTTGTAAATGCTTCCTGTTTAGCACTGCTTTATGCTTTTCTAAGTGCTGGGTATAGCTGTTGTTGATCATGTTCATTTTTTTTTTTTCTTCAAAATCATGTACTAGAAACTCTAATTCATCTATGGTTTGTGCATGGGAGAAGTACTGCACAAAAAGGACATATTTAGGTATCCATCCACACTACTTTAAAGTGTATGTATGTATCTGTATGTCTCTAATATGTAGGCACTCTGCTATGGTATCAGAGCATTTGATTTCTGAACTGTAGGTGTGTTGAGTTGTACTAGCTTTGGAAATTACTAATTCAGGAGGAAAGAGCAGTGTAAAGTGAACTTGTCCCAAAATCAAAGGCCTTTTTTTTTTTTAAAAAAAAAAAAAAAAA
>Ga0065711_1049387_pt1 | contig 11322 bp, 10 predicted proteins | sample Hoacrofraction12_FD_59098 | JGI IMG/M metagenome (GOLD analysis project Ga0065711, IMG submission 59098) | Hoatzin crop microbial communities from Cojedes, Venezuela - Epithelial fraction 12 v2 (version 2) | ecosystem: Host-associated > Birds > Digestive system > Esophagus > Crop | place... | reverse complement strand
TAGGTATTAAAACCAAACGCATGCCCTCTCACATCCTGACCGAAGCAAAGGTCTTTGCCTCTGCTGTTTATTTAAGGGGTATTCTAGGTGTCCTCTAGCCATTTAAAACATGACCTGGACCTTTTACTAGACTGCCCACATAAAGCAAGGGCGTGAAATTTTGGCTGCGCCATCCAAAACGCCGGCTCCCTGGAAGTCCTCGTAACCGCTGTCCTGCCTTCCGAAGGCAAACGCTGTGAGCGAAAGGAGCGGAGTCAGTGCTTTGTGGATTTGGAAGGAATTTCTATTATGCTACAGTAATGCTGGTATCTGGGTTACGTCTGAAAAAAGAGGTCAAGCTGACTTGAATTTTCCATGCATGCTGCCATAGCAAAGAAATCTGTTCCTTCAATTCCTCGTTAGCCATTTGTATCACTCAACAGCAAATAACCGAGCTTTTGAATTTACCTTATTAAGTTACATTTGTTGTGGGCACAGCAAAACCAGGGCAGAAACATCTAATTCTTTGGGGATTTTCTTTCTCTTTTAATTGACCTGCTATTTCGTGGTAGAAAGCTGATGGATCACATAGGCAGCTGATTATGTTTCCAGTTTCTGTTCCAACTCCTGTATTTGCCACCGCCTCGTTACTGATCAGAAGCACACTCCGCACGGAGCCGGCACGCCGATAGCTCAGGGAGTAATGTGAAAATGAGAGGCTTTTTCATTTCATTTTTATGGCTTTTCCACACTCGGGGGTAATTCACCTGCAGGGTAAAATTCTGCTGTGTTTATAGAATTGGGAGTCTGGCACCTTTCGGGTTTGTTTTGTGGAGGGAGAGGGCATAGGAATAAGGTAGTTTCAGGGATCTACTTTGCTAAGTCAGTAGACGTGGTCAGGAAATGATGGAGATATTCACAGCACGGAGCAGCAAGGCTGGGGATGGCATATTACCAAAGCAGGCACCGTGCCACCCTAAAATACCTATTGCCCGTGACATTGCTCCTATGAGGAAAGGTGAAAGCTAGGAGGGGAACAAGTGCTCCTGACCTCGCCACCTCCATCCCTCCCCAGCTGAAGGACCAAGAGGAAGGCAGCACCTCTGGGAAAGCACCTGAGCTATGCTGGCAGCAGGTGAGAAGGAAAACCTAGGGACTTTTCATCGGGGAATTTCATCTTCAGCTGGAAGCGTTTAACCAGCAGCCAGAAGACAGCTCTTGCCTTCTGCCCCAGCACCAGATATATGCCAAGATAGGGAAGCTCAGCTCCATGGGCTGAATTCAGCTTTTTTGGCTGACACATAAAGCTCTCCCTGTGCGTTCGTTTCCTAGCACAGCTCTAGGAAACCTGGCAAGAAAAGAGAAGTGAGGACACATTGGTAAGGTGGTACATAAATGACTTTTTACAGCAAGGACTCTGGAATATGCTCCCCGTGGAAGGTTTTAGTTGTCTTTTTAATATGGCTGTAATATACAATCTCTTAAAAATCTAATACTAACCTGTGAAACTTTTCCAGGCACCAGTTGGCTGGAAAGATGTATCCTTTCTGTTTGGGTTTGGTTTTTTTTTGAATCTTATAAAATAGGCAAATACCAAGAGTTATTTGCATAGGGACAAACCACGCCAAGTCCTTACTGACACTCAAGTCTTTTTGCTTCTACTCTGAACTCCTACCGGAGGGTGAAAAAGCTCTTGTGGAGCTCACGGACTTGCCCAAACAGCTTTGGGCCTGTTTACGGGATTCAAGAGTAATCTCATTCCTCCCATTACAAGCTTTCGTTGGCAAATGTTTACAGCTCCACACTCACATGGAAGTCATAAATGCAGAGGAGATGTGCACCTCGGTAGATAGCAGGGACACACCAGCAAGGCGGCGTTAAACCCCCACCACCAATGGGCCGTTGGTGCCATCAGCTAAAGAGACGACAAAAAGCCATCGAGGATGCCCAGGGGACAGGAGAGGAGGTTTCGAAGGCGGAACTTACAGCGAGGATGGCAATGAGGATGCCCGCAGCACACAGCACCGCGTCGTTGATTGTCTCCATCGTCTTCAGAGGGTACCTGATGCTGTCGTCATCGCAGTAAAAGCCCCGCTGGTAGGGCTGGATTGTGCTTGTTTCAATGATGAGGAAGGGCAACCCAGCTAGAAAGAAAGGGAGACAATAACAAAACCCATCAGCAATACAGGCAAACGCAAGCAACTCGCGGAAAAAAAAAAAAGACCCAGCTAGAAAACCCCTTGCAAACCACGCAGCACCTTTCCTGATGCTTTCCTTTTCATATTGCTATCTTTCCAAAGAGAACAGCATTGGGATTTGTTTTTGCAAGTCGCTCTTGCGGGGAAAAAGCATCTCCTCTCTTATGGTTATCAGATGTCTACACTGCCTGGTTTCAGTTAAGCCTTCTGCACTGCAAATATTAACTTACAGGAACGGGCCCTTCAAGCAATCCCTCTGCAAAAAGCCATGAAAACAGACCTGGCACCTCTCTCTGGGGAGGGCCCGATGCTCTGCCGAGCGCCTCGCTGCAGGGCTGCCCAGAGCTCTGCAAACAAACACTGGAGGATCCAGTACCAGCACAGCTTCTCCTACCTGGTCAGCCCAGCTATGCTCCATCCCCATCATTTTTATGCCTCTGCAGCCTTCCTCAGCTCCCTCCTCTCTGTATTTACAGGGTATATGTGTGTTTGTACCTACTAATGCCGTAAGACTACATGCTTTGAGCAGCTGTGGGACACCCGTCCTTGACCCATCCATGCAAGGGGAACCTGATCAGGCACCCAGCCAGCCCATCCACAAGAGCTCCCCATCAGAGCCCGTTCGCCTTCAGTCACGTTAAAGCCACTTGAATTCTGCTTTTAAATGCTGTTTGTGAACCCTCTGTGCAGGAGACCTGTGTCTGCACAGCTTGGCTGGACCTTTGCACCAGGCATGGAGCAGATGTGCTCAGAAACACAGGGTGATGGGTTAGGACACACACCATGGAGGGAACACCTCGAAATTGCTGCAGGTGTGTAACTCCATGTTCTTCTAAGGTTTTCAGAGAAATACAGCACTGTCTCAAACCTGGAAGGAGAGCCCTGGGGTTATTTCCCAGCCATGATGTTACCTTGGGCAGGGCACCGTCCCTCCCTTCGCCTCAGTTTCCCCATCCACCTTTCCTATCAAGCCCATCACGGAGAGGAGCAGTACACCCCTACACCAAAACAAGCCCCAAATTCCCTGAAACCTGTGTTCAGAGTAAATCACAAACCACACGGCACAGGAAACCCTCCTCCCACTTGCAGAGCGAAACCCAGGTAAGGGGAAAACAAACGCAGAGCGGTTCGGGCTGTCCTTGGGCCAAGACAGCAGGTCTCACGCCCAGATCCTACAGAAAGCACTAGGGTGTATTCGTCAACCACTAACTTGCCTAAGTATCTGTGGGTTTGTTCACACAGCTAGAAGTCTAAGACATCAGAGGGTTTTTCCTTCTAAAATTAAAAAAAATTAGAACGACGGAGTGCTGTTGGGTTCAACCAAAATTCAGCCACGGTACTTTTTTAGTGATCACGATCTGCTAGATTAGCAACGGTACCATCCAGGGAGCTAAAAAGTGTCATCAAATTAATACTCCCCATCTCCACGTGAACCACTTTCTGTATTTCACTTTGCGCAACCCATTTTGGCTCCTTTTCCTACGTGTTAATAGGTTTGTCTAATCCGGGATTATTAGGGGGTTTTGTTAGTCCAAAGAAAAAGGAAAGCCCCCAGCATCTGCTCCGTGTGAGCAGGGACAACCACATACAGACCTGAAGCCTCTCAGTACCAAAGAGCAGCCACGGCCACCGCTCAGGACCCCTTTCAGATCCTCTCCAAAATCTCTGCGAATGGGTTAATCGCAAGCGCCGGGCCCCACGGCGCTTGGCAGGGCATCACGGTTTCCACCGCACGTGTGAACCGGCGAGGAAAGGCTTCAGAACCGCCTGCCCAGCTCAGATTTGGTAAATAAAATCGGACATCTCGTGTGAATCCAGTTGATCTTCATTCCACCATTTAACCGTTTTGATGCCTCGCCAGCCTGGCCCCAAATTGTGCCTCTGATGCCAGCAACCCAATATTAATAGGCCACTTAAAAAATCCTTAAGTTTCCCAGTGAAAAATTGCAGGAGAAGAGCTAATGTCACTTGGCATGATCCAATTTCACATGTACTTGAAGGAGCGGCGTAACAGTTGAACTCGGGGAGTAGACATGCCACGGTTACGTGGCTTATTGTTATTTCTCCAGTTCCTCTCGTTAATAGCTTTCACATGACAGGTCTGTAAAACACATGTTCCCACAGACAATAAAATACATCTGAAAGCTAAAACTGGCTTGGAAAAAAAAAAAAAAAAAGGACAATAGTGTTCCTATATATTATGTGAACCCAGGAATAATAAAGATTTGTTTTCCCTTCATTCATTGAACAGCATGGGGTAGTATTTCCACGTTTCAATTATACGTACGCTTGCCGCAGCTATAATAAGAGTATAACTGACCTACATGGTACTCATTTTCTTCAAGCGCACATAGGCAGAGTTCAGAAAACCCAACGGTTTTGTTTTCTCTCCTACAAACTTGTGGTTTAGTGGGATATTGCCAATCGAGTCTTGACATTTTTCCAGCAAAACAGTAACCTCAGATTCCCTTTTTTTCTCCCCGCCCCCCCCCCTTCTTTTTAACATGAGAAACATAAACACACTCTCCATAGCTGAACGGATATTACTTCGAAGACATAACATGCCCTTGATTTTGAGGGCTGGGTGAGAGGCTGCTCTTTCAGCCGTAATTACCCAAGGAAGAGAAGAGTTCAGCCCATGGCGAACGGTAAATCATGCCCAAGATGGCTCCTCTTCCATGAGGTTATTTCTTGGAACATGGGTTGTCTAAGTGACTGGGTCACCACCCACATTTTTTTTGGCAAAGGGGTTCCAGCACGGAGAAGCCTGTAGCGGTGCCAAAAGGCAGCCAGCAAATGGTTTTTGCAGAAAAACGCTACAGAGAGAAGTCTGCAAGGAGACAGAAAATTAAACACGGAGAGAGATGCCGTTGGGATCCCTCGGCAAAAGACCTCGGAGACATTATTCACACTAGGAAATCCGATGGAGGCAAAGGTATCCAGAAGTGCGACTACAGCCCGCGCACACCTGGAAACGGAAGGCAAGCACCCTATGGTTGTACCATGAAGATGGTGCATCTGGCCTCCTCGCTTCTGCCCCAGCCTACCTCTCCGATTCAGGGCTTTCATAGGAAATTCAGAATATGCATCCCTGGCTGCACTCACCTGCACCTGCAAATTCAACAGCTGAACCCCCCCGTAAGGGTGCAAAGTTTTCAACCTCCACCATTTCCCATCCCTACCCACGGTACAAAGCTATTGAGGACACAAGAGGCACGTTTCAGAGAACAGTAAGAAATAGAGACGTGCATTAAAGCGAGTGGCAGACATACACGGCATGAAAAAAAACAAAATCAAAAACCAACAACAAAAGCCAACACACTGATGTTGGGATGGTCACTCTTCTCCAAAAATGGTCTTACCTGGCTATTCTGCCTGTGGCTATGACTCACCTACTTGGACAGACCACCTCCAAAATCTTTAGTAGGACTGAAGAAGGGCCTCGCATCCTACCTTAATACTGGTATCTCCATGCTGAGAAATTACTCGGCAGCCTGGGGACCATACCCCAAGGCACGGAGGCAACCCCGGCACATCCATACAGGACTGTGTAACCAGCGAAGCACTGTGAGCCTCATTTCACAGGCAGAGGAAACTAAAGCACAGAACAAAGGGATTTGCTTACCCCGATGCAAAAAAGGTAATCGGAGCTGAGATTACCTTCCAAACTGTAACATCCTTCACAAGGTGAAATAAAGATGGGTTTTTTTTTGATATATAAAGGGGATTTTTTTTCTTTAATAACAGAACAGCCAACCACTTGCTTTTATCCAGATACGCTGTAGGAGATCAAACAGGGCTCCAAACCATGAGTATAACAGAACTCTCTCGGTGGCTGATCCTGCCCCATCCAAGCCCACAGGAGTTCTGCCACCGCGTCCATCCATGGTGTGGCAAGTGGCTCGGCCCCGCTCCGAGCGGCGCGGAGCAGGCGTGGACACTAACCAATTGTGCAAGGCACCGCGGGACGCCGTGGGGCTCGACACTGAAAAATCATGTTGCTTTTGTTGGGAGGAAGTCCAAGTGACTTGGTGACCTCTAACCACTGGTGTCCTACGCTAAGATATCTCAGAGCAGGGCTTAAATTTATTTGTCTTTCCATTTAATAAAGCCAATCAAGTTTGGAAATCTAACACCAAGGTAAAAATATTCTTTTTCTTGGTTAGCACCTTTATTAAGAGGCAATTAATAGGCAATAATCCTGGAAAGCCTGGCAGCATGAAAGCTTAAACCCCACCACCAAGTCTAAACAAAAACCCTTGCAAAACTCCCGTGTACTCTCTGACCAGCCTGAAATGTGCATAAAAATCAAAGGCAGAACTAAAAAGGGCTCTGTGTTGGGCACAGCACTTTGAACCTCAGAGTCTCTGAAAAGTTAACATTTGTGCAGGTTTAACAGAGGGGAAAAAATAAATTTAAAAAGAGGATAAGTTTTCATTGGCCACCCATCGGAAAAGCTGCAGAGGGAGAGGGAGCAGGAAGGGATGAGACGTTTCTGCAATGACCCACCCATGCAGCTCTCATCTTCCCAGCCCAACCTTCACCTTTGCGCTAAATTAAACACCATCTCGGGGCTGGGTTTTTTTTTTTAATGTTTGGTTTTGATGGAGGTTGGGTTTCTTTCCACTAAATCTTTCTTCTTTCAACCCTGCAGGTCAGTGGGATGTTGCTGGCTATCTCAACAAAGTAATGGTAATTTCTAACAAGCACTCTGTGATGTGTTTGGCTGCCAGTGTCCATGCTCTGGGCGTGTTTTAAAGGCTTCAGTAGATTAAACGTCTATCTTTATAAGTGAAAAAGATCATTAAATAATTTGGCAGGGCCGAGTGGGGCATCTAATTGCTCATTCAAGACACACTCTGCAAATATTTGGGTACCTACAAGTGATTTGCTTTCCATTTGAAGTACTTAGTGGCTGATCTTGGGTACATACAAACCTTATTTGGTTTACAACATTTGTACATATTTTAGAAATGCATAAAAACTAGACTAGCCTATGGTAGGCTTTTATTGGGGCTTTAAAAGTGGGCTTCCCAACTTCTAGAGAAGAATTGCAAGCACTGCAGACCAGCCTTGGCAGCTGCTGCAAGAGCAAACAACTCTTGAAGCCTGATGGCATTATATATCTATATCTAGACACAGATAAAAATTAATAACATGAAGAATAGAAGTATTTCCACGTTTCCATCATATCAGGCATATGCTGACAATCACACTAGGGCCTGATTCTGCACCAGCACCAACCAAATGGGTGGTGGAAGGAGGGGTAGGAACGCGGGTCAACCAAAAAGTCATCTCAGGGTGCCTGATCCACAGCCTAGCTGTAGTCGAAGGAAGGATCCCACTGCAGGCTGCACTGGGCCACTAAATTGTGGGGATTTTGAAGGGTTTTCAAACCATCTGTGATGTGCCTCCTTCCTCAATAGTTTTTGACTGAATCTGGATACTTGATGTCCATAAATTTGCAAGAGACAACTAGGCTAACATCAGAAATACAGAGTACCTTCAAATCTGTATTGTACTACCTGCTCAGTCTGAATTGTTCTTCACCTGGCTTCCAGCAGTCGAGAAGACTGCTCTGTGCATCTGCCTGTATTTTGGAAACACATCTAATATCTATGTTTGCAAAACAGATTGCCATTCAACTCCATTACAGTTCCACTAGTCTCAGCTACACAGAGGCGTAAGGATAGACAATTCTCTAAACACACAAACAAACCCTAGACTTTACTGTAGAACAGGTACCTGCTTTAGAGTGCTAAAGAACCCATAAACAAGGATCAGCATATCTTGCATTTCTCCGATTTGACCTGTTTGGAAAAGTCCTAGGACACAACAGGTTGATTTCCACAAAAAAAAACCCAAAATATTCATTCATTTTCTCCTTGCTGTAGGTTCTCCCACGTAACTCACATTAACCTTTGCGTCTACCTATGTCAATCTCTCTGGTGTCCTTCCCATCAAGAGGGTGATATTTCAGTCCACTTTATTATCATTCTGTTTCAGTCAAGTCATAGGAACTTCAGCCTAAATCTCACCATCACTTAGTAGGCATCGTGGTGTTGGGGTGATGGTTGGACCTGATGATCTTAAAGGTCTTTTCCAACCTTAACAAGTCTATGATTTTTAGGTCCACCAGCTGCTATAGAGCCCAGGAGACTTCCTAGCGGGCAGACACAGGCTCATTATGACCTAGATGATGATATTTTCTGGGTTTTTACTTTTGGGGTTTTTTTTTGTTTATTTTTTAGTAAGAACTGGTTATTCAGGAATGCTGGGCAAAATGCTTTCTCACGCCTGCTAATGCAATAGCAAACAGGAAGAAAGCCAAGAATATTCATTTTCTCTCTGGACAACCCTATAACATCGATGGCCCCAAGCTGCAGAGGTATTTGAGAAGTGCCTCTAAAAGGAACCGGTGATGGTGGCAGGAATGACAGGTGTATCTACCTGCTGCCCAAAGCGATCATCCAGAGGCATACCCATTCTCTGCAGTAAGTACAACCCTGTGCAACCTGGACGATGCCTATTGACCCAGCCACCCTGGGAGAGCATTATTATAGACTCTTGGCCACAGATACTTTAAACCAAATGTCAAATTATTCTCCTGCACTGCAAATTCCCCTGGATTCAAAACCTCATGCGGCTGGAGCGCAACGTGCCAACCTCACGCTCCAAGAGCTCCAGATGAACAGCAGTGCTGCCACTGGTTTTGCTGGGAGAAATACTGCTTTTAGAGAGTACCTGTTACCTATTTGCAGAGGTAAACACCACATACAAAGGACGAAAGAGGAGAAGGGAATTCTAAAAAGTGTAAGTCTTTCTTCCTGGGAGTTTGGCATGAGCCAATGCATTAAAACAGCTTTATATTAAAGTGCATGCATATTTTTAATACCTAAAAAATGCATCAATAAGAACAAAGGGTCTCATCTAAGCCACAATACCTAGATGCATATAAACTTCTGCATTTGTCAGGTAAAACAAATGTAAGCCAGACCGGCTGACCAGCAAAAGTTGGAGAGGGTGAATATAAAAGGCATTATCAATGGGAATCCAGAGCCAGCTCCAGTCAGACACGATGGAAACAAAGCCATCATTTGACATTGTCTACAGCAAGGAATAAAATGCGATACGCTGTGAAAAATCTGATGCGTCAGCATCTTTTGAGGCACCTCTATCATTCCAAGTGCTTTGGAAGGTCTCGCAGATACGACAACTCTGACCTAGGATGACCCGGCTTGAATAGAGAGAGGGAAAAAAAAAATCAAAAATCTGTCTGTGAACTCTGCAATACTGAGGGCAAACTGATCGTGTGAAAAATAGGCTGCGGCAACTATTATGTTTTCAATTACAAATGAAGCGAACACAGTTTGCTCTGCCGGTCAGCGGGGTTCGGAACGAGCCCTGCCTCACCACGGCTCCTCTGGGCTCTGCCTTCGAGGAAGGGCTCGGACCACTGCCCGGCCCCGGCAGCGCTCACGCCACGGGAAAGGAGCACGACACCCCATTTCTTTGGGGGAAATCTGGGAGTTTTCTTCCAAACCAATGTAAAGGCGAGCAGACCTCCTGCTCCCCTTCAACCACATCACCCCGCTGACACACACTGGACACACGAACCCCAAGATTTCCCCATATAATAACAAATCTGCTCCGCTGCATCAACCTCTACTCAAGAGGAAAGTTCTGTGGGCTTTTGGTGTTGCTTTATTATATTATATAAAGCAACAAGCAGAAACTCCGTATCTGAGCTCACTGGCCCTGAACACCACCACGTATAAGCTCTGGCTTCTTCTCCTTGCAAAACCATGCTGAACCCTAACAAGAGGGAGTGGAAATATAAAACGGCAGTCAACTCGCGACGCAGCCGACAAAATTCTCCCGATTCTTTTTAAAAACCGATAAAGGCGTAAAGCTTTTGAAGCAAAAATAAAGCCAGTTCACCTGGTCAACACCAGGTCTCTTAAAAAACCAACAAGACATAAAATTCATCTGCGGAACTTCCCAAGCTTCCTTTCCCCAAGCATCCCGGCCAGGCACTGCAGCTATAATTCAGCACATTTTCGGGAGCAACTGCCCGTTGCAGAGCCCATGTCCGCAGGGCTGATGCCTGCTGCCGGTAGCTTTCTGACCCAGTTCTGTCAATGTACCTATTGTAAATGCAAAATCCTTCTTCGGATTTGAAGCAGCAGCCACCTGCACAAATAAGGCCGGGTTATAACTCTGTAACCGAATACAAGCACTGAAAGCTTCAAAAGTCTGCAGTCCAAAAGGCACTTCTGACCTCTTCCTTAAAAGTTCACTAATCACTTTTAATTCATAATTTATTTCCTCTTAATATACTTGCTTTATATAATACCCCCCTTTTCTTCCCCCTTCTCCTCCTTTCTTTTTTCTGGATGTTCCCCAGGAGAAAATGGTATTACACAACTCTCTTGATTAACTGGAAATGAAACTTTTCCCCCCTCGGTAGTCGAGATTTGGTGGAGTTTCCAGGATATAATGCACGGTACGCAGTGCTGAAAGGAAGGCAAGAAAACATGAGCATGAGTGGAAATGATCCCAAGGCCCTTCAGGCGATGGGGTTTTGATCTCCGTGGTCCCTGGAGCAGAGCTCTGTCAGGCTTTGCCTATTCACCGATGGGTTAAAAAGCTGTAAGATTATCTCTTTTCTCCCTCCCCTGTATTTTGCCTGCAGTTACTGAATGGGAGCAGGACCCTAATGTATAACAATACATGATATAACTGAGATTGCACTGGCACCTACGTAATATTAAAAACAACAACAAAAAAATCATACTTCTAATTAAAATAGCTTTGTATTCTGGGGAGGGCAGACTTTGCAGCGGAAGGCGGAGGTGTGACGGCTGCTGCCTTGGCCACGCCGCCACCACGCTGCCTGCAGAAATTTGAGTTACTTTGGTGGAAAGCAGCTGGGAAGGGGATACTTCGGTGGCAAGCCATCGCCCGCGGTGCCAGAGGTGCCCACGCCACGGCAAGCCACAAGGACTTACCTACCCTGACCCATCTGCCCCTGGGCGAGACCCTGTGAATGACCTGGGTCCCTGAAAGCCAAACAGAGATTTGTTTGCGACAGCATGGTTCCACGCCGCACACCATCTCGGACTCCTGGGTGCTTTTTAGCTCC
>Ga0065711_1049410_pt1 | contig 11323 bp, 4 predicted proteins | sample Hoacrofraction12_FD_59098 | JGI IMG/M metagenome (GOLD analysis project Ga0065711, IMG submission 59098) | Hoatzin crop microbial communities from Cojedes, Venezuela - Epithelial fraction 12 v2 (version 2) | ecosystem: Host-associated > Birds > Digestive system > Esophagus > Crop | place... | reverse complement strand
GTTCCCCCTCCCCCCCCCAAAAGGGAAAAGGTATTGATTCCAGTAGCTCTTTTTGGCTAAATTGGAAAGGAAATGTGATTTTGTAGAGAAATTTTCTCTGCCTAAGATACATTAAGTTACAGTACTCTTCCTGCTAGAAACGTAGTGACTGGCCTAACAGCAGAGGAACATTCTTCACTTTTGTCAGAAGGTGACATCTTTAGAAAGGAGTAAAAGTAAATGCTGTCAAAATTGTAAGCTTTCTACTGTCCTGACTTCCAGATGTTTGAGACTCTATCCTTGAACCAGTCTTAGCAACAAAGGAGATTAATCTACATTTCCCCCCCCTTTTTTTTGACAAACTATTTGTGATAAATAAGTAATCTCTCCTGTTTGCTGACACATAATTATTCAGGTATGACTTGAAGTTTACACAAAAAGCTGAGTATGCAACAGTTAGGTCCCTTCCAGGAATGGTTAGCTGAAGAAAAGGAGATACGATCTCGGACATGTGATGCTGGCAGTGACTAGCTGCTTCAACAGTATTGAGACTATCAAAGGAAGTCAACCAGTTGGCTGCACCTTTAGAAGCTCAGAGTGTTTTTGTAGGCAATGCAAGTCCTCAGAGTTGTTCACATATTAAAGACCCTGTATCTTAATTTTCAGGGCATTCTGGAAGTAGTGCGTGGGATCGAACTGTAACAGGATTACAGGGTGTAATGTAGCACTGGTTAAGTATCCCTGACCTAATTAAGAGCAGGTGACATCTTTGTATATGTATGTAACTCAGATCCTGAGTGTGGCAAAACTTCCATGTTAATTAGTTCTGCCTCAAAATGACATTTGTTTTACTCTACTGTAATGACTTAGCTTTTCTCTACCTTTCATACTCTGGGCTATTGACACATTCGCACATTATTTTTCACTTTCTAAAAAGAGTAACAGAAAAATGTTGTGTAAACCTTCAAGGACTTTTGACATAAGCTGTAAAGCCCAGATGATCAGGGCTTTTCTTGAGGCTGTATCAGTAGGTTAAGTTCAAAACGCTACTGTGTGACTAATCATACAGCAGATAGTACAGTAATTAAAACACTCGAATGAGTGGTGCTGTGAATGCATTTCATAGGGCCCACAAAGTGCTAAATGTACATCACAAACACTTTATAAAAAGTATGCATTTGTGTTTGTCTGACTCAGTACAGGCCTCTCTGGGCTTATTTGGAACTGGAGAAAAACGGGTGGCAGAGTTGAGCTTTTTATCTCTATCTGTGTAATACAAGCAGATGGAAGTCAAGTTGATTATTCATCCTAATGATTTAGTTGGCTAATTTGTCACAGATTTGCTCATCCCCTTAGCTTTCATTCATGGTTTGTAGAACCTGCAAGTATTTTCCCTTTGTGCAAGAAAGAGTACAGTAAGTGGTAGCTGGGTCAGCAGAGTATTTCTCTGAATTTTGTCTTTAATACCAGATGTCATTAGCAGAGAATTCATTCTCTCCTGCAGACTCATTTGTGGAACTGGAGTTTAGCTGTCTGCTTTGTCTAATTGGCATTATCATTCACAGCCAGTCAGCATATTAGTTTTTCAGTTTCCCATTTAAAATCATGGCAAAACACACATAACCATAATGGGCTGAAGGTTTTATGTTTCAAAAATTATAATTTGTAATGACTAAGTAACAATGATTGTTCTCTTAAAAGGTATAACTTACATGGCAAGAAATCACCAATATTAAGTTGAATATTTTCCCATAAGGAAAAGAGACCTTTGAAATACATTCTTTCATCCAAAGCCTCAAACTGGTATTCTGCCTGGCTTTCCTATGTGGCCACCCCTTTCTTCCTCACTATGTTCTGCTTTCTTCCTCCCCATTAATTCAGTGAAATATTAGCTGTTAGTCTTTTCTTCTTCTACTTTCCCTCCTGTTGCCCCTTTCTGCTGTCCCCATCCTTCACTGTCTAGTCCAAGCTGCTTCTTCTTGATCAATCAGACTACTGATCAATCATGTAACTCTGCATTTGTCCCTATTTCTACTTTGATAGATACTCTACTCTCCTTGCTTTCTAATTATACCTGTTCTTCTCTTTCTTTGCTGAGTATAAGATCTTGTTTTTCTTGTGCAGGTAGCATTATATATGTTGGAGTACTTGAGTCCAGCCTGATTTTCAAGAAAGTGCTGAAGTCTTCCCTTTTCCACGAGACATTCCTGCACAAAAAAGCTACTATCCAGTCAATGTACTGACTTTTTTTCGCCTTGTTCTTCCTTCATCACATTAGACTTTAAAACTCTTTAGGAAATGAACCTTTTCTCTTGAGACTGCTTTCTTAGCAGTGTGTGCGTTTGCAGTGCTCTAGAAAAGAATGTGTATATAACTAAACATGAGGCTTATCTTTCCAGAATGAAGTCAGTATTGTCAAAGGAGGTAAATTAAAAAGATATTTCAAGATACAATGTGCCTCATTATTAAGGGAAGAACATGTTCTGACTAATTGTTAACCTGTGCAGATAAATCCTTATGAATTTGAGTACACACTTGTATTTGCATTCAAAACCAAACACAAGGAAACTTGCCAAGCTGTACGCAATCTGCAAAAAAAAAGCCAAAGATCAATAGGCATTTTCTGAAGTGTTATTTAGACCATGTGAAATCTATCAGACTGACAGATAGAAAGTGAGATTTCCTATGTATGTCTTTAGTATGGCACAAGCATGTGGCAAATTCTTCTTTGGCAAGCAGAAGTTATGATGGCTATTAGACTTCAACTCCCTGTGCTAAGGCAGCTGACATTTTAACAGTGGTGTGTCTGCCCACTCTGTAAGAAATCTGAGGCAACAGTATCATCACCAGTCAAATCAGTGAACAGTTTTGGTTTTAAACAGGAAAGCCTGATATAGAACCACTTGCATGTGCTCAATGGACAATCCATGACAAAATAGCAATTTATAACATGTCTTCTAGCAATTTGTCTTGATACCCAGTGATGTATTCAGGGTGTCAACAGCTCTGCCTGACGCTGTTGTAAAAAAGACGGTTATTTCTGCATGCTGTGAGAGAATGCTTTTCATTTTTTCAAATAAGTGTCTTATTAAAAACGAGAATCTGAATGAAATGGAAAAAGAAAAGACTGAGTAATAAGCAAAAGCCAGATATTAATTACATTTTGCACCACTTTATAAAGATGACCTTTTGTCTCGTTTGAATAAGAAAGGAGCATTTTTGCAATTACTTTTTGGTTTAGAATTCCCTTTCAGGAGCTCTGCTAGAAACAACAGCATTTATTGAAAGATAAAGCTTTTCATAGGGATGTTATTAGTACAATTGATTATAACAAGTTTTTTTCTTTAAGTGATATGAGTCAGATCTTTCCCATTGTTACCCTGTTGCCAGCCTGGAATAATGAATGAAGCTTATTTCCTCTCACCTTATAGTAACTGTACGTGTATATGTTTCACTGGAACATGCTACATATCTGATTCATTTTGGCTGATAATATTTTTTACTTCTTTAGTACATAAGGGGATTTCTTTGTAATTTTTTACATGACTTCTTTCTTTTTTCATTCCTTCCTTTATCATTCTTTTCTTTCTCCTTTCTTTTTACCATTTTCTTTAAAAAAAGAAAACCTCCTGTATCGAGTCACTTGGTTATCTTTGTCTTTCTAGTGGTCTGTTTCGGCTCTCATTAAAGTTGCTGGAAAAGCAGCAATTGATTTCAGATGCACAGGATGTGAAGTTGATGCTGAGCTTGTCCTGAAGGTTGTCTGACTCTGTTTCTCGTGCTGCCAGGGCTGAGTCTAACTACACATTCAAGCACCTCGTTTTGTTGTTGGCTCTCGGTCTGTAATGTTGATGTCTTACAATTCTCATGACGTTCATGGGATAAAGGAGTAGAAGTGATTAATCTCTGGAGTACCTTGGTGTATTGTGGGTTATGCCACTGTTCTCATCATGACATATGTCAAAAGGAAAAGTGAAACCCAAGGAAAAGGTGGCTAACTGAGAAATACTAGACTAACAAATGGGAACCTGTGCATCTGGTTGGTTGTTCAATGTCTGCTGAGAGGTCTGCTCCAAAATGGTGAGCTTCAGGTTTGAAGAATGTTTCTCTGGTGTGTGCAGTTACTGCAGTGACTATTCAGCAGGTTGTTCAGGAGAACAGAGATGAAGCCTGCTTTCTCCTTATTCTGAGATTTACTTTTTTCACATATCTGGTCCTAAGTCAGGAAATGTATTGTTAATTTTTATAACTTTTAAACTCCAGTTTTGATTTCGGTCTGGTAAATATGCCTTTTCTTGTGCGGACTTATCAGACAAGCAGTGCCTCCAAGTTCACAACACAGACGACACTAATATTTATCTTAGAGTTTTAGACTCAAGTTAATTAACATTTTATAGGAGCGATAATTAACATTTTATGAGATGGATTCCTTCATCCCTTGAACCTACTTTGGCTTCACTTCATACTGGAACATATAAGTAGGTAATGCTACAAAATGTTAATGTTCAATTTGGGCTTAAGGGCAAAATGAACTTCATAAACACTGCTGAATTGCAGTAATAGCACACTGCTCCTTTTGAAGGAAAAGAAATGTCAGGAAGCCCTTAACACCCATCTGAGATGCTATGCTAACAGTCAGTAATAATTATTCTGTAAATGTTATTGTTTGTTGTTATGCTGGCTAATATTGTCTTAATGATATGACAGCCCCTCAACTATCTGTAACTGTGTTGCCTTATATTTAGATTGTAAGCAAATAGGGGCAGGCCTCTGTGGTCTAGTGGCACTCCTAGCAAAATGAGGTTTAGAATAAGGTGCTGAAGTGCTATCCCAGGTCAAAATTTTAAATGTAATAAATGATCCATCAGATCATTTGAGGATATGCCAGGGGAAGCAGTATGTTTTAGTCCCATGCCTAGGCTAGTTGCTCTCAGCAGCAATCCAAAGTCTAATTTCTTTCTGCCTGCAATAGCACTTTTGACACCGGCAGACACAGGGCCTCAGATTCCCAGCAATAAGAGCTACATGCATATTAGTGACTTTTTGGACACATTATGTCGCTTTTTATGGAAAATGCAATAAAGCAGATATCTGTTATATTTGGTTCGGTTTATGCAGTATTTATACTTTGTGTGAGTGTTTTTCTGTATAAGGTGCCCCATTAATTTAAACAGAACATTTTTTGTCATTACCTCTGTTATTAAGGAATGGTGCTGAGGATGTAACCCAGATGAAATACTTAGTTTCCTGTATAATAATACAGGAGAAATGACACAGAAACATATATCAAAGTGCAGACATGCTATCTTCTTAATGTTTTTTATGACCAAAATAACTTTTTTTTTTTTAAGATTTCAGTTCACAGAAATGTATACTTCTAGTTATCTTCTCTTAAAATGTTATTTTTTACCAATACGGTAGTCCAGTGTCATTTTTTTCAGCTCCCTGGATCTTGGTTTACTTGTGAGGAGAGTTGCCAAGAAGGCCAGTGGTATCCTGGGGTGCATTAAGTATAGGGTGTCCAGCAGGTTGAGGGACATTCTCCTCCCCCTCTATTCTGCCCTAGTGAAGCCCCATCTGGAGTCCTGCGTCCAGTTCTGGGCTCCCCAGTTCAACAAACATGAGGAACCACTGGAGAGAGTCCAGCAGAGGGCTATGTAGATGATTAGGGGACTGGAGAATCTCTCCTACGAGGAAAGGCTGAGGGAGCTGGGCTTGTTTAGCCTGAAGAAGAGAAGGCTGAGAGGGGACCTTCTACATGCCTATAAATATCTTAAGGGTGGGTGTCAAAGGTAAGAGGCTAAGTTCTTTCCAGTGGTGCCCAGTGACAGGACAAGGGGCAACGGGCACAAACTGAAGCATAGGAAGTTCCATCTTAACATGAGGAAGAACTTCTTCCCTCTGAGGGTGACAGAGCCCTGGAACAGGCTGCCCAGGGAGGTTGTGGATTGTCCTTCTCTGGAAATATTCAAAACCCGCCTGGACAAGGTTCTGTGCAGCCTGCTCTAGGTGATTGTGCTTTGGCAGGGGGGATTGGACTAGATGACCCACAGAGGTCCCTTCCAATCCCTAACATTCTGCGATTCTGTGATTCTGTGATCTGAAGTATGTGGTGTGCAAAATGTATTTCTTTGACAAACTTCAGTGAAATATCTCATTAAGCAAAAATCTTATTTTTTCAACCTTGAAATTTTTAATATAATTTAAGTTAAATTCTTGCAGAATTAAACCAAAAAATGCCTGTTCAAGGCTTATCTACTCGATATTTAGGTCCTTTCTCTTACATTCTGTAGGAAACAAAGAAATACTGGAGGTTTGCTCAGCTACATAGAATTTTGTAACAAATGCCTCCTGCAATCTGTTTTACGTGTCTTCTGATACTGTTTGAAGTAGCAGAAAGTCTATGTGCATAGAAAAATGCACAGACTGGCACAGTGGAAAGCAGAGTTATCTGTATTATGTGCTGGAAACATCACATAGAATGGAGCTTTATGTCATTTAATGTGCATGGGTTTAAGGCACTTTCTTGGCTCCAGCTGGCTAGGACAAATGTCCTCTTTCAAAGTCCCCATACCTAAGAAACCCCAAGGGGGTTAGATGGGACAGCAAAGAAAGTCAGATGCAATATATGACCTTGTTTCTAGTAAAAATGTTGTGGACCGAAAATCAATGTAGTTTCTGCAGCGTTACTTCATGTACAAACTTCAGATAATTTGTTAGCTGGAAAAAAAAAGTTAAGTAATAAGGGTGATTGCTGATGATACTGGGACAAAGTGCTGCTTCACAAACATTGCCAGTCAACTGAAAATTTCAAAATCCAAGCTCTTTAATTTTCACCTGAGTTGTAATGTCATCTTAAAACATAAACTTTTAGCGTTACACCTTTGACACACAATAGTGTGTCAGAAGTAAACATATCAGTTCCAATACTGAAGAACAGCATGCATTTTGAAAAGAAAGTTAAACTTTTTTGCACAATAAAGAGAAAATACTACAAGCCACAAATGATAAAGAAGTGTTCAAGGAGCAAAAAGACTCCATTTTCTGATGGTCTAATGAGATCTAAGAAATTCTTTAGATGTCTATTTTCGGTTTAGGACAACAATCCTGATTATTTGCCAACAAGTGATGATTTAAATGGAAATCTAGTAGTTTTTCTACATATTCTCAAGACAGAAAAGAGATGTAAAGCTAGGTTTGTGTAGGTGTAGGCTAAAGTTATCAAAATGAACCTATTTCTAGAATTATAAAATCCAGGAGCAATTAAAAAGATAGACCATAAATGGTATCTTAATTTGATTTAAACTTTTAACACTGTTGTAATGCCTAGGTTTAGGTTACCACAGAAGAAGAAACAAAATAAATTTACTTATCATTAACATCTTTATAGACTTCTACAAAAGTAACTGTGCTCTCAGAAGAGTAAACACTAGTAGCAGAGCTTGCCTAAATGGCCATTGTTGTTACAGCTGTTCACAGTCTGACAGTTACAATCTTTCTCAAAAATATTTTCTCTTCTGCAGCTTGCTCAATAGATTCTGTAAAGTATGATTTTAAAAAATTACTTCAGCATTTTGGCTGGGCAAATAATCATTCTTCTCTTCCATCTCCAGCTAGTGATTATAGTTAGAGCATTTACTGTATGTATTGAAGCATGCTTAAGTGATTTTTATGAGATCAGCCCTTCCACGCACATTTCTGTGCCAGTTTAATGCTGGTACCAGAGAGTTCTCCAACCAATTGCTATTGTGACTGGTGTACAGGTTGGCTGAGTTCAAATGGACCACAGGACATAGGACAAGAATGTTGCTGTAAGTGGCTCCACTAAACATAATTTTGAAGTTGCGCTATCCATGTTAAATCAGCTGTATTGTCATTCACCAGAGAGTGGGATCAGATCTAGGATACCTGACAATCACAATCCATCTCCAGATGGAAGGTCTAGAGGCATTTCCTAAGATATATATAAATTAGGTGGAAAGTGTTAGATGAACATGGGCCTTATTCTCTTATTTCCCATGTTTCAGGTTAAAGCGTCTCTCAGGAGTGCAGAACAGCAGTCTTGTCACTGATCTTCCTGTACTTTGAATTCATTGCAAATGACAGTATTGCAGGAGCTGTAAATTCATTCATAAGATCGCTTTCAATCAGTAGAATAATAAAGTACCCTGGAAAAAGTGTATATCCTGCCAAGTTTATTCCTGTGTTTTTACTCTGTCTGAACAGATCAAGAATAATGTCATCACACAGTTTTCAGAGAACCACAGAAGGTGCAGGTGTCCTCTGGAGGTCATCTGGTCCAAACTCCTTGCCAGCTTTCCAACAGTAGATCAGCTCAGCTGTGGCTTCACCCTTCCAAGTCTTGAAAATCTCCAAGATAGACATTCTTTGCCTCTGCACCTGGTACTACGCTACTAATAAAGAAGCTTTTAACCATGTCCTATCTTGACATTGCTACGTACTGTTTGTGGCCATTGCTACCCGCATGCTGAGCTGGGAAAGAAAGCTGTCATGGGCATGCTCTGTGGTGGATGAATTTTCAATACTCTTTGCGCTCTGCACTGTCAATTGAGAAGCTCTAAGCTAGGTCAGGAGGGATACTCTGCTGAACAGAAATTCAAGTTTCAGCATCCAAAATAGGTGGATTATCATTCATCGAAAATGAATATAAGGTCTAGAGAAGCTCGGCAGGAAAATAGACTGATTGGTTAGCTTTGGATTTCCTTACAATGTGTCGTATTGGCACCAGTGATATTTCTGGAGTGTAATGTAAAGATCAGAGAGGAATATGATTTTCTTTCTAACTGAAGAACACATCATGAATTTTCCCAAAACCCTATTTTCATATCTTTAATGCACCAGTTCTTGAGCTGGGAGGGAGAGTGCAAAGTACATATACAAAGTGGATACATGCCTGGAACTTTGTGGGAGTCAGTGACGCGATTACAACTTTGCACGGTTCGATTTAGATTTGATATTCCTGGGGATCAGTTTGAAGTGTCTTGTAGGACACCTGCGTTGTGTTTTGTAGGACTTATGTGCTTAATACATTCGTAGAATCAACGGGAGACAGGATGCGCTTGTTCATAATTGCCATATGCTTATTTTATGGGGTAAGATTTAGTTCTGCTGGTATAACAAAGCCATACTAACTTTGAAAAAAAGATTTGCATTTTTTTATAAGTATATGCAAAAATGTAAGCACACACATGTGCATGTACAGTCAGTAATTGTAATTAACCAAACTTCATTTTCCAGATCTATTTTATATATTTGATGTTTACATAAGAAATAAATATATACCTATTTGTAGTATGTTTCTTTGTCTGCAGTTCTGACCTTCTATCTGTCTGTCATTTCACTGTAACATTCTGTCATTTGCAAAGTTTAACTGGTAATAATTCTGTCTTTTTAGTTCTTCCCTGTGGTAAATCTGTAACATAAATGCCCTTTAATCTAAAAATTACTTGTGAAGTTTAGGTGAGAAACCACATTAACTTGATTTTATAGATCTGTTTTTGACTATGTCCAGGACTTAGTATTCTTCTAAATGGAGTGTGATGCTCAGTAAGTGTGTGTTTATTATGTAGTTGACTATTACCTTGGCAGCTAAGGAAGCTCTCCCTTTTGTCCCTTTAAGAGAGCTAGAGCAACACCAGAAACACTTCTCACTCCATTAAATCTAGATATGGCTTAACGGTTTTTAAAGCCATGCCCCTAGTAATAGTAATAATATTGGAGTGCATTTTATACCTTGTTGCTAGTCAACTGTAGAATGAACCGGCTGCTGTTAGCTCTATGTACAGTTACATTACTTAATTTGCACGTACTTTTAGTTTTTAGATAAATTCATTGACCAAATTAAATAATTTGTAGTAAATAAAGTCAGGAGCACACAAACCAGATCAGCTCACTGGCAATAATGTGATTTGGGGATATCTTTTTCTTGATTTCGTCCTTGCTAAAGGAACAGAAAGAAAGCATATTGTACTTGCTGAAACTATAGCAAGTTACCAAAGGATCATAATAGTAGGAAAAGAGCCCTGTATTAAATTATTTTCTGATTAAAACAAACAAACAAAAAAACCACCAAGAATAGCCATATTAGCTATTCTTCAGTTTTTAAAGAGAAAAAACTCTCACTTTTTTCTGCTGATTATTCTGCTATTCATCAATGCTGATCTTACAAAATTACAGAGTAAACACTATTAGAAAAATAGATTTATTTAGTATTATTTCATCAAATCAGGTGTTTATTTTGTTTTGAAGTTGAAGAATGCCAAACCAGTGTATGTATTATATATGAAACTACTGCATCATATTCACAGGACTCAAAAAAAATGTGCTTTGAACCCCATGGATAAAGAGGAAATAATAAATGCATCCTGCTTAGGACAAATGCCCTCCAGAAGGGTATTGCAGGCATATTGCAAGGACTGCTACCTCATACAGGTTTCTCAGAATAACTTCAAAAGTCTTGTTTAGCAATCTCCAGGTGACTGAACAAAATTAACTCTTGATCTATTTTCACCCCCTTTGCAGATGGTTTGACTTGTTTGCATAAATTAAATCATTCTGCAAGACCTGTAAGCTTGAGACACAGGATACAGCATTAAGAAGATTATTCTTGTGGTATTATACATGCCTAGCTTTACTTCAGAAGAGTTCTAGGACCTTGATTCAAGGGCAAGAACTGTCTTGTACAGTTAAAGAAATGATTGCTGAAAGTAATGGAGGAGGAGGGGTCCTGATTGGACACTGAAAAATTGACTTGTTAAATTAAACTTATGTGGAGGTGATTCCTCCAGCTAAGAAGTTCTGTACGAGGATTGCCATGAAAAAACTAATATGCAATTACTTGTTTTTGTTGAGTTGCTCATTTAACTGAACTAAATCTCTCTTTGGAAACTATGTTTTTAAAATCTTGGTACAGTCATTACTATGTGCATATTTGTGGTGTTACTCACTACTTAAAATACTGCTTTGTCCGTAGATATTTTATCTAGTGCTTCATTAATATCTCCAAATATCTCTGTATGTTACAGAGATTAGTCCAAAGAAGCCCGCTACATGTGTGGTGATTTTATGTGCTCCTTCAGTTGCAGTGCTTTGTGTAGAGGAGTGGAGGTGGTTGTTTTCCCTTGTTTCTAATAGTGCTATAGAATTAACAATTAAAATGGGATAGTCTACTCACAAGTACAAATTATGCTGCAAGAAAATGTTTTCACAGAATCACAGAATCACAGAATGGTAGGGGTTGGAAGGGACCTCTGTGGGTCATCTAGTCCAACCCCCCCGCCGAAGCAGGGTCACCTACAGCAGGCTGTAGAGGACCTTGTCCAGG
>Ga0065711_1013442_pt1 | contig 11323 bp, 8 predicted proteins | sample Hoacrofraction12_FD_59098 | JGI IMG/M metagenome (GOLD analysis project Ga0065711, IMG submission 59098) | Hoatzin crop microbial communities from Cojedes, Venezuela - Epithelial fraction 12 v2 (version 2) | ecosystem: Host-associated > Birds > Digestive system > Esophagus > Crop | place... | reverse complement strand
AGGGAGGCTGTGGAGTCTCCTTCTCTGGAGATATTCCAGCCCCGCCTGGACAAGGTCCTCTGCAGCCTGCTCTGGGTGACCCTGCTTGGGCAGGAGGGTTGGACTGGGTGACCCCAGAGGTCCCTTCCAACCCCCACCATTCTGTGATTCTGTGATTCTGTAACGTTCAGCCAGGCGAGCGGGTGCTTGTGACGCAGCACGTATCTCCCCCACCCTTCGCTTCAACCCATCCCACCGGTTGTGTCTTTAGACGGCGCGAGCGTTCACGGCCTGGATGGGCTCATGGTCCCCTACCCCAGGATCCCCCAGCAGCAGCTGCTGCCCCTGGATCAGAATGGCTACAGCACAGATTTGTACAGACAAGGGCTGACGCCGCCCCAGCTGCCGGGAGACCACCTGCACCCCTACGGTAGGAGAGCGGTGGGGAGATGGTCCTGTCTCTGCGTCAAAGCCGCACGCAGCGGTCCAAGTCACGACAAGCCAACTCTGCTGCGGCTGCTGACGAAGTGCTCTACAGGACTTGGTTTTTGTGCTGAGCCTTTCTCAGCAGCTTGGTGAGGCCAGAGCCTCTGAGCTCTGCTAGGGGCCGGGGAGCGAGGCTGGGGTCTTCCCTCCATCCACCGTGAAACATTGGGGTGAGGGAGGAAAGAGTTATGCCTAAAGCTGGTCTTGTGTGTGGGGCTCACCTCATACCAGCCCTGCTGACCACAGCTCCAGGTAAAACACGGCCCTGCTGTCACCCTTCTTCTGTCCTGCAGCTCCCCATGAGACATGCTCACACCATGTTCATGCCACGTTCACACTCGTCTCCTTTTCCTTCCTCTTCCAGACTCAGAAGGAGTTTTTCACGACATGGACAGTGACAGCATCAGCCACCTGGGAGACTGCCTGCTGTCCACAGCTGAAGCCAACCTCCTCCAAGCCCGCGTGGGCAACCCCATTGACCGACTCTACTCCATGCAGAGCTCCTACTTCACGTCCTGACCATAGAAAAGCTCCCAGCTCTTCACGAGTATCGCGGATGGATGCTGCTTCAAATTCGGAACGAGGGTGAGGGAGAAGAAACAAATCTGAGACCTTCAGAGACATTCCTTGAGCACTGCACAACGGAGGAGGCAACTAGGTCCGCCACACATATAAGCACTACTTCATGGAGAACTTCCACGGCCTGAAGGACTTCGGATCACCTCTCTCCTTTTTTCTAGCCACGAGTAGATCGATGGTACGATGTTGTTTAGCTGTAACTTTAGCAGTTTGTCCAGTGTTTAAGCTTTTGAGCATTATGTCCTGCAAACAAAGACTGGCCAAGCTGACCAGAGCTGCCCCTAGAAGCAGGAGGTGACACGAACTCGGTTTATTTAAGTCTTGGTTGCAGCTGAGCTGCTCGCTGTGCGGTTTCGCCTCATTTCCCAATCCAGATGCAGACTTCACGGGACAAGGTTAATTTTCAACAGCGAAATCCAAGGTCCTGAGGCATCTCTAAGGGACGCCACTGCTGCTCCAGAGACTTCTACGTGGCTGTCGATCAGTCGGCCCAGGACAGTTTTTTAATGTTTGACATTTCAGAAGCGCACGGTAGTTTGGCCCCTGATTGAAACGGCCACGCTCGGGTATCTGCTTCGAGAATCAGCAGAATATTTATCCTCTGCCATGTTCAAGGATGCCAAGAGCAGTGTAACACACCCAGTGAGTTCTCTATCACCTTTACGTCCGTTTGTCTCTAAAAGAGCAGTTTTACTCACTTTCTGGACAGAACACAGACTTATTCTCACAAAACGACAGCTGCCAGCCACGCTAATTTCTGTTTGTTTGGTTTTTTAAAACAGCAAAGCGAAACAATTTTACTCTAAAAATATTCCTGCTAGAAAGCTCTTCCTCTGTAGGTCTGTCCTACAACCTACGTTTGGTTTTTCGCTTCGAGGGCAACCCAGGGGCTACATCAGGACTCGGCCAAGAGAAAAGCACGTCTCCGCTGTGGGTAGGAAGGAATAATCCGTTTTCTCTACCCACCATCACGCCACGAGGCCGGCGAGTTACGAGCAGCACGTGGGCACCAACACGTGTACCCACAAAAAGGGCAAGAGCGAGAGAACAGAGACTGGAAGTCTGAGTTATTACCAAAGGGAAATTCTTCACTCTCCTGCCTAGGACCCAAGTCTGGGATTTGGTTCTTTATCTACGTGAAGGACAGCCGGTATTCCTGGAAAGGTCAGGTTTTCCCAGGAGCCTGCTTACAGCATGCCAGCCGAAGGAGCACGGTCCTCCAGAACTAACCTTCCCTTGTCTATGTGAACTGAACAACCAGTTCCGAAAGGAAACGACTGACTTTTAAACCTCCAGAGCTGCGAGTCCAGCGGTGCGACCCGAGAACTTGGCTGACTGATGTTTCTGTATGCGATGTTTTGCTTCTAAACCTCCCCAGGCTTGTCGGTCTGATTTTAAAGGTGTGGAGCCTTTCAAATGAAAAGGTGAATTTTTGTTGTCTGCGGTTACGGAGGAAGATTCCCGGTAACCACATAATCCTGGATTCGGGGATGAAAGGAGATGCAGTCCTGGTGCGTTTTGCTTTCCACCCGGACTTTCTCACCTTCCCGACCACTTATAGAGAATGGACATAAAGAAATGATGTGTAACAGAACCACAGCCCTTACACAGATCGCTCCACCGTTGCTTCACCCTTAATAAAGCTGTGTGAACGTGCCACGTGCTGATGTGCAGTCGCTTCCCGCTGGGTTTCCAGGGCCGCGTTCCGTAGCTGGACTTGCCTTTGCTCTCAGTGTCAGACAACGTCCCTCCCCAGAAGGCAGCTGTGTACACAGTTTGCAGACATTTCTTTTGATGAGGGAAAGGGGGAGCCTTTTGCAGAAACAGCTAATTATGACGTGTGTTTGCCCAGATAGACAAGTTCTAGACCAAGCTGCTGCGGTGGGGTGACTTCCACCTTTGTGGTGGGGTCATCCACCCCTCAGAACCCGAACGGAAAAACTCCTCGAGCCGTGCGTTACCTCTAGAGGCTCTGGCACTAGAGACAGGCTCAGTTTAGATGAAGCTTTAAGAGAATGTTACAGTGAACTATGTGCAGATTGATGTTTCTCCCAACTACCAGAGCCAGCTTCACCCACTGACACCCCACCCTTCCTTCCTTGTGATCCAGTGCTGTGATGTGCCAATGGCTTTTTATTTTTATTTTTTTTTGCATGTACATTTGAAAATAAAAAAAAAACCCAAACCAAGTGGAAATCTGAAGCTTGCCTCAGCACAGTCAGACGAACCGCACGCACGAGCAGTCAGCCGGCTCCCCGCGGTCCCGCGAAGGGTGGCCTGGGCTCCTCAGGACAGCCCAACCGTTCCCCTTCCCAGGTACGAGGTATCCTGGAGCAAAGGAGCAACGAGCGCTGGTGGCTGCTCATAACGGGGTCAGCAAACTCAATAGCAGGAGTGACAGTCACGAGAGGAACTAGAATCCCAAGGTGAATAAATAAACACGGTGAAGAGCCATGCTAGACTTGGAGCTACTCCTGCAAAGGAGTCTGATGGTAACAAGAGAGTTCAAGTAGAAGAGCAGCTGATGAGATTCATACTCTATGGTTCAGCAAAGAAACAGAATCACAGCATCACAGAATGGTAGGGGTTGGAAGGGACCTCTGTGGGTCACCTAGTCCAACCCTCCAGGCGCTCTCCAATTTAGAGTCCAGATTCTGCCCGAAACGAAAAGGGAGAAATCCAAAAGGCAGATGTCAGAACCACACTGTCAGACCCCGAAAGCTAACGGGCTTGCCAAGCAAGTCCTGCTGCTGCTCTTAGCGAGGGACAGAGCTGCTCCTAGCATCAACAGCCAGGTATCAGAGTCCAGCGACTGCGGGCGAGTCCACTCCCAGCCGTATCTCGCAGCTGGAAGTCTTCTTGCAGGGACAAGAGACTCTGGGAGACCGCGACAGGAGTGCCGCCGAGCGCTAAGTGGGACGAGGCAGAAGCAGCTTTGTGTAAGGATGCAGGAGGGGTCTGAGCCTTTGGCAACCCAGGGCTGTCAACGTGCATCCCAAAGCACCTATGGACATCAGGGAATTGTGTCTCACGGCTATCGTAGGACTTGGGGAATGTGTACTTGAGAGAAAATAATCGCAGCAAGAGGCTAAGCTCGCTCCGCAGCAGCGTGAAGAACAGAATCACATGCACCTCGAGCAACACCCACACTTTTTGGCTTTCCCTTTTTTGCTCTGCATGGTCAAGAGGCAGCACAATGGCTCCCACCGAGCAGGGAGGTGCGGGTCCTGGGCTGAGGCACGCCAACGTTATCTGCTGAGCAGGAGGGCCGGGGAAACGCCCGCTGCTCTCCGAAATGCCCAGATCTGCTTCTCTCCTCTTTGCAGACAGAGGAGAACGAAGGTGAACGAAAGCGAGTCGAGGTGACAGACTGACCACGGGATGAAAAACGCTCCCCTCTGCCCGCCACGATTGCCCTAGCGCTCGCGAGTGACTCAAAAACTCGTCTGGACGACAGCCAAGGAAAGCAAATGTGTGTGTGAATGGAATGTGGCTCCGCACAGCTCTCTGCCCTCGACAGTTGCCCAGTTCAGACCCGGGCCTGCCAGCAGCACTAAATCTCTCCCTGTGACTGCAAACACCAAAGGAACACGCTGATTTATGGTTCCTTTAAGTAAGAGAAGCAGAGTGTAAAACGAGAATATTTTCTGGATGAAAAATTAAAGAGCTCTTTTTGTTAGTTCCTCATTCTAGGATCATGTGTAATTTACCTTATTGGTTTTAAAGTTCCACTTGAAAGGAAAAGTGACATCAACAGGAGCTAAAGCAACAGGCTGAAAAAAGTCCTGACACACTTAACTTCACTTTCTGAGAGATCTAAACCACGAAGAAATGGAGGAAAAACAAAGCAGAGAATTAACCAACCTAATGATCCTTGGCTTTCTCCTAGTCAAGGAGCTCAGAACTCCCTGCATGCATTAATTGATTACCCCTCATTACTCCCCAGCCCAGTAGGTGTTATTTATTTCAGAGATGAGTAAACAGAGACACCGAATGTGTTAGGACGAGCTTCCAAGGCCACACAGAAAGACAGTGGGTAAGTTAAAATAAAAAAACCCTGACATCCAGTTTGCTTAACTACCAGGCAAAATGCACATCTGACTGAAAACAAGAGTTGAGAACCATGACAAGTGGGGAAAACATAGAACCAGGAGGTGGAAACCAAGCAGAGAATGGCAAAGCCCACGCCAGAAGACAAGAAACAGGACTACAGTGACACAAAAAGGGTGTGAATGAAGGGTCCTTCACAATAATTAACCCCCCAGCGAGAACGCTTACACAGGTCTGACACTGCTCGCTCAACAGTTCCCAACCATCCGAGAACTTGCTCCTTTGGGTTCTTCTCCTCGGTCCTGCAGGGTTTTAGTGTTTATTTCTGGTCTGGTGTCGGTTTGGGACGATGCGGGAGGACCAATCTATCTGAGCCCTGCTCTAATTTGTTTTTTTTTTAACCCTGAGTCTCCCACTCTGGGAAATACAGGCTTCTGCACTTACTGATTTCAGCCACTTGGCATGAATTCAGCTGAACCTCTTCGCAGCCTTTGGAGATAAAGCTGAACCTACCAGTTTAATTGACTGCTGAGGACTTTTTCCCCCTTGTTCAGCTTTATGCCCGCAACCGTCCTACTTCTAACGGCTTCTGGCACTTGCTTCCACGAGCCTGTCCTAACCAAGCTAAGAGGTATGAGTAACATAACCCCGTGGCACAAAAAATTCAGAGGCGGCTTCCCAATTCTTGTTTCGTTCTCAGGCTTTCAGAGGTCTCCTTTGCCAGCTCACACCTCGTGGAAGATACTAGAGCAAGCGATGCTCCTTTTACCTCTTATGGCTAAACATGTTTCTAGTGACAGGACCNAAAACCCAGCAGCTGGGTTTGGAGCTAACAGCTCTTCCCGGCGCTCCCGGGGACGCTCGCTCGCCCTGTGGACATGGCTTTGCCTTATTTCCAGCTGCTGTCACGCGCCCAAGCAAGCCAGACCCACGGCAGCCCTTCCCTTCTGCTCGTCGACGCCCGAAATAGCTGTAACTTCCATTCTGCTTTTATTCCAGCACGAGCAGGCAGCCCATGCGGTTCGAAAGGAGAAAGAGCTGTGAAACTCCTGCTCCGTGCTTCTCACTTAACGAGGTTTTAGGCCCCTCTGCCTAAGTGAGAATTAAACAGATTAATCATGCAGTACCGCACATACAGCTACAGATTCCTTCGAGGCTAAGAGGAAAGCAGGAGAGTACTCCCAGGCTTCTTCCAGCACATCCAGTCAGAAGAAAGAAAATTGTTAGTATTCCTTTCACATTTCACAAAGGAATTTGCCAAATTTGCCAGGGCTACAAGTTGATTTAACCTAGAAACTGAGGGAGCTGGTAAGCTGAGGAAGGCAACAGTTTCAGGTAGCGACCACCACCACAATGCTTCCCTCCATGGGAAGGTTCCGTCACTCTCTGCTACGCGAAGTTCTTTTACATTTCCATTACACGTGTAGGGAAAGATGTACAAGGACATTCTTTACTCAGAATAAAACTTGCAGCTGCCTAATACCGTCTCAGAAATCATTTCTCTTCTCCATTGCGCACGGAAACAGGACGGAGCAGCATCTTCCTCTCCCCCCTCTCCCTAGTAACAAATTAACCGAACCCTGTGAGAGTTTGGCTCGTCGATGACAACAGCAAGTGCCTGGCAGCTCAGCGGTTAATGGGTAAGAGCAAGTAATAATAGAGCAGCTCAGGCTCCTGAGGAGGAGGAGGCATAACCGGGCTTAAGAGGGGGCCCAGGGCACCTTAAACATAATGAAAAATGGCTTTTCTGCTGACAGGCTGACATTTCAATACAATGTCAACAACATGTAAAGCACCTTCGCTCCCGTATAACGGCATCCTTAATAAAGCTATTCACACCACAGGCATTTATGACTACCGGGGTGCTGCCTGGTATAAATAAAACTCAGAAAACTCACTGAAAATAGATTTCTCCTCCTTTTCTGGGAGCACTTGCCCCCTCTCTAAATTCATCACGAAGCAAAGCTACCGTCACTTTTTTTCTCCCAACTTTTCTGCCGGGAGATAAACCGGCTCTTTACGTTTCAAACATGGCATTTGATAAAAGGAAACAAAAGAGTTTTCTACCTATGTTTTTTAGTCATGACCCCAGCACCTTCCTACGTTCCCATCGCTGTTGAAACGCAGCCGCCTCTGTGAGACGGACGACAACCAACGCCGCAGGCCAGCTGTGTGGTTCGGGCTCTGCCAGAAGCTGGAACAGATCACCCGAAATCTGCTGTCCCTCTCCCCAAAGGAGTTAAAATGCCGAGCGATGTTTGCCAACCACCACGGGCTCAGCGGCGAACGCTTGGACTCACGCCTGGCTGAAACACGGAGAAGGATTAACGCGTCCCAGGAAGGGGGTACGAACCCCTGGGAACCAGGTCAAAGCCAAGTTTCCCCGGTCCACGCCTCCCCCTCTTGTGGAGGTACAAAAAAACCCTCACAAACACAGCAAAGCTGTGCTGTGGCTTCAGAGCAAGGCTCTGCACACAACAGTTCTCCGCCTGTCAGCTGCTCCCTGCGCACCCCTGGAAAATTTTGGGGTCTGGTTCCCCGTAACTCTTCCGGAAGACCAAGTTCCTACCCCGGACAGCAGCAAAGCTGCTCCTCTGAAGCTGCCTTCGTGTAACTAGGTCGTAGCAGCTCATTTCTCCCTCCTCGAACCCACTCTCGAGTACCCCAAAGGACTTTCCAAGGTTTTAACTTTTGCTGGGAGAGGTTTTCAGTCCTCACCTAACAGAGCGAGCACTGAACTGGCCTACAGCGATTTTCAGACGCAGGACCCTGGAGCAGACCCAAAGCTCTCCCTCCGCAGACGCGCTCCCAGATCTCACGAGCCCCAGCTCTCAATCCGCTCCTCATTTGACCATCTACTGGTTCTTGTATTGTTTTAATATTTTTTTTTCCACTAGTTACAGCCCAGAAACAACCTCTTCTTAGACCTGGGCTCTTTGTTCCCCCGTGGGAGAACAACAGAGGTGCCCCCCAGCCCCCCGCACTGGAAGATCCCTGTTGCGCCGCTGACAGAGCAGTCAGCACTCCGAAACCTGCAGTTTTTCTGCCACCTCTGCTGGCAGGAACACTCCCTCTGCTGTTCTAAACCAGCAGAAGGCCTGGGGCTACAGCCCCTCACGGCACCCCCAAAATCGGGAGCTGCATGGGATGTGTCCACGTGGGTCAAGCCAGGACATTATAATCAAGGAAACGTCCCCGTAGCGGGTCCAGCTCAGAGAGCAGCTTCTGTCTTCAGTGGGAAAAGCCAGAAGCGGCTTTGGGTCTTGAAAAGTGGGGTGTTTTTTTTATTGGGACGATGGAAAATATTGTGCTTAATTATCAAAGGAACTGTCAAAGAATAGATTGCAGAAAAAGAGGGACGGGCTGGTTTCAGCGTTCGGTTCTTATTCAAGCACATCTGCAGGTTGCTGCTGATCCTCTGGCGCCGCTTCGACACAGTTCTGTGATTTATTTACTCGTCGAGTTTTTAGAGGCAACTCAGCAGACAAAACCCAGCGTGATCAGCACGCGAGTGCCGACGGATCAGGAACGCTCCGACAACCCGCTCAGCGTCCAGCTCTCTGCTGAAGGCAAGCGTAGCGTGACCAGGACCAAGAGAACCACACGGCAGGGCTGCACTTCATTTTTCAGAGGGGGAAAAAACCAACCCAACCAAGCATTGGAACGATATTCCAGAGTACCGAAAGACTTTTCATTCGCTCTTGAAGACGAATTTTAATTCCCAGGCTCCCCTGTGAAAAAAAACCAGCAGAAATTAAAGCATCAGGTAGGCTCCGTGCGTGTGCAGCACCCCAGTTAGGAGGCACAGCAGATTACCACGTCAGGGGATGCGAGTGCATCACATTTGGGTGATTTCTACGTGCACAGTAACACGTTATTTACTTTAATGTTGCTCCGTAGACGTTTACAAAATCTTTAGCAGGGCACTGCAAGCTGACCTACCCCAACAAAATCATTCTGTGTAATTACTCTACAGAACTGACAACTAGATCCGGACAAAAACCCTGACTTCAGCTCAACAAGGCCATTTTCATCCCAGAGCCGTTTGCCACAGGGTCTCAGCTTAGCCCGACACTGAGAAGGACCGGCACATTTGGAGAAATCCGCTGTCACAGAATCCCAGAGTCCCAGCATGGCAGGGGTTGGCAGGGCCTTCTGTGGGTCACCCAGCCCAACCCCCTGCCCAAGAAGGGTCACCCACAGTAGGCTGTAGAGGACCTTGTCCAGGCGGGGCTGGAATATCTCCAGAGAAGGAGACTCCACAGCCTCCCTGGGCAGCCTGGGCCAGAGCTCCGTCACCCTCAGAAGGAAGAAGTTCTTCCTCGGGTTCTGCTGGAACTTCCTCTGCTTCAGTTTGTGCCCGTTGTCCCTTGTCCTGTAACAAGCCACGCACGCACCGCTTCCATCCCCTGACACTCCACGCCACTGAATTACGCTTTTAGTTGGATAAAACTTCCCAGCCGCGCTCTGTATTTTCCTGAGATAGGAAGGGAGGCGAGGTCTGAATTTACAGAGGCAAGTAGGAAAGGTGGAGGGGGGTGAAACCACGGGTGGGTGTGCACTCTGGGCTGTACTGTGCCACTCCAGCTGTTTCAAGGAGCAGCTCCCGAGCAGCCGTGGAGAGCGGGAGCAGGAAGGCTCCGGACCACAGGTCTAGAGGGCAAACGCCGCCGCTCAGCATCCCTCACCTCACGTGGAGAGCTTCACCCGGTCAGCGCAGAGCAGGAAGGCGTTGACGTGCTCGCTGCAGTTCACGACGGAGGCCTGGTTCTCCTTCAGGCACTGCTCGAAGGCGGCGAACGGCTCCGCACAGTCCTGACGGATCTGCCGCACGATCGGGCTGCGGGACAACACCGGGCCCTCAGCTCCCCGCCAGCCGCACGGCCCAACCAGCCCCATCCCGCCCCTCCTGCACTCACTGAGCGGCGGCGCAGCGGGACATGCTGAGGCGGAGCCGGTGACAGTCGCTCTGCCAGGAGGCCGGGCTGGAGGCCACGCACCGCCCGTACTGCTCCATCTCGTCACGGCAGTAGCGCGCCGTGATCTCCAGGGCCGCCTGCCTGCGGGGACACGGTAACGTTAACGCGGATGGGGGGCGGCAAGGCCTAGTGAGGCCTAGTGAGGCCTGGGGAGGCCTAGCGCGGCCCAGTGCGCCCGCCGCCCCCTACTCACATCCCGCCGCCGGACCACCGGGCGCTCCCGCCGCTGTGCGCATGCGCGGACACCGCTAGCAGCTGTGCGCATGCGCCTAGCCGACCCCCCCCTCCGTTGGGCTTGGCGCATGCGCACCAACGCCGCCCTCAAGCTGCCAACTGCGCAGGCGCCGCCCTCTCGGCCGGAAGCGGAAGTGGAGTGGTTGCGGTTTCTCCCAAGATGGCGGCGCCCGGTGCGGCTCCGGGTGCCGTGGACGAGCTGGTCTCGTCGGTGACGCTGTACCGCCGGCGGCCGCGCCTCCTCCACGGCACCGTGCTGCCCTTCGTGGCGGGGCTCTACCCGGCCTGGTTGTGGCTGTGGGGACCGCGCGTGTGGGCGGCGTGGAGGGAGGCGGCGGCGGCGGCGGCGGAGGAGGAAGAGGGCCCGAAACCGGGACCGGGCCCCGCACCCCCCGAGGCCGCGTTACTGGCGCTCGCCGCCATCGCTGTCGTCCATCTGCTGACGGCGCTCTCGGGGCTGTGGTCGGTGCACGCTCACTGCGCCCTCACCTGCGTCCGGGTGAGTCCCGGGGCTACCGGTACCGCGGGGCCCGGCCGCGCCGGAGATCCCTCCGGGGCTGCCCCCGAGCAGTGCGGGGAGACTCCTGCCGCTTCCCGCGGCCTCTCCTCTCGCGTGTGGGCGGCTGAGGAGGCGGGGGGCGTTCGGTCTCCGGGGAGGGGGGGGAGGATTTTCCTTGCGACGTGGCAGAGCCGCATCGGCCACGCAAGGAAGCTGTGAGGGGCGTGAGGAGCCGCTTCGGGCACCGACGGTGCTCCCTTTGGCTGGGCTTGGGCAGCGCGGCGAGGAATCCCAGAATCCCAGCATGGTGGGGGTTGGCAGGGCCCTCTGTGGGTCACCCAGCTCAACCCCCTGCCCAAGCAGGGTCACCCAGAGCAGGGGGCACAGCACCGCGGCCAGCCGGGGCTTGGATATCTCCAGAGAAGGAGACTCCACAGCCTCCCTGGGCAGCCTGGGCCAGGGCTCCGTCACCCTCAGAGGGAAGAAGTTCTTCCTCGGGTTCAGCTGGAGCTTCCTC
>Ga0065711_1049409_pt1 | contig 11324 bp, 18 predicted proteins | sample Hoacrofraction12_FD_59098 | JGI IMG/M metagenome (GOLD analysis project Ga0065711, IMG submission 59098) | Hoatzin crop microbial communities from Cojedes, Venezuela - Epithelial fraction 12 v2 (version 2) | ecosystem: Host-associated > Birds > Digestive system > Esophagus > Crop | place... | reverse complement strand
TGAGGATGCTCTTGGAGACTCGTCTGGGGTTACATTGCTTACCTGAGTGGAGAGCTGTTACTGAATACCTGAAACGCTGGATTTTGGCACATCCTGCCCCAGTTCCCTGCTCTTCCAGGAAGGTGGCCAAAGCACCAGCCTGCATCGGTGTGCTGTGTTCGATGGGGACACCGTGCAAGGCCCCAGCTCTCCGTCAGCTGCAGTGAACTTGGAGGACCTTAGGTCTCCTTGCCAGCAGCCATGCCTGCCTGTGCCGCTACGGCGATGTGCACCACATGGTCACCGTGGTTTTTTCTCCTGTCCTACGCAACTTCCAGCCTGGTGAGTTCTCACAAGGGTCAGAAATGGATTACCAGCCTGGGAAACCCCAGGCCAGAATGACAGTCGTGGAGAAAGGACTGCTTCTGAACCCTGGGCAGGGTTGCCCTGCCGGAGATGTGGTTCGCAGGAGTCTGCAGCCCAGAGTTCCCAGTAGCAGCTCCCTGCCCAGTTGTGTGGGCTGCACGTCCAGCAAAGCACAGAGATGCCATGAGAAGGAAAAAGGCAGTGGGGTCCCTGCCAGGGTTTTAAGGGAGGGGAACGAGGAACAGGAGCAATCTCAGCCCTGCTGGAACCCCTGACCAAGCTCAGTGGCTTAGTCTCAGCACAGGGACCTGAGATTTTGGAATGATTCCTTTGCTTTGCCTGCTGGGCACCCCGTGGTCCTCACGGACAGGGTGAGGCAGTTTCCCAGGACGGAGGTGTAAGCGTGACACAGCCAGACCAGGTGGAACACCCTGCTGCACCCCTGCCAGCGGTGAGCCCCGGGACGGGGTTTTGCAATAGCGCAGGCAACAGCCCAGCGTGGCCCCGAGCAGCGCTTGCGAAGTAAATACAGGGAGGATGAAGAGATCCTCAGATAGCGCAGCGGTAACGGCCTGATGAGTATCTTGAACAGATAGAGCTGGTAGAAATTGAGATTGGAAGACAGGAAAACTGTTGAACTGATCAGAATCTTCATCAGACGGCTGAACTGCGACGCTCCCAGCACCTGCTGGGGAATCTGAGCAGGGAGACAACGCTCCCTGCCCGGGCGCGGGTCCCTCAGCTCACCTCTCGCTGTAAGCTGGCCTTGACAGCTCTCCTCTTGATAACAGGCCAAAAGCATGAGAAAAATGGTGCGTGTCCTGCTGTCCAGGGAGCGCGAGGAAAGACCATGCCTTGGTGCAGTTTGCAAGCTCTTGACGTTCCCCTACCTGATGGCAACGCGAGGAGGAAAGACTCGGAAAGGAGGATGCCATGGGGCAGCTGAAAGAAGCCCGGCTCAGACAAGCTCAAAACTTCCCTTGCTGGCTTCAGAGACACCGTTGAAGGAAGCATTAACCGAGAAAGAAGGCAAAGTCCTGAGCCTTTGGCCTCCAGGCACTTGTGGAGGCTCTGCGGTCTCCCCAAGAGCCCAGGCACCAGGCAGGAGCCCCGTGGAGACCGAGGTCCCCCAGCAGTGCCCGCTGGGCAGGCTCGGTGGCACCAGGCAGGGCTGACCTGGCAGCCACCACAGGGACATTGCTGGGGCAATCCAGACGCCGGCGCTGGAAGGACTTTGCTTCAGATCTGGGGGTTTCCAGGGAGTGGGTTTGTTCCTGGTGCTGCGGGTGGGGGCTGGGCTAGCAGAGGGTCTCTCGCTGGCTGTCACTCTCCCAGCCACTCTCTGGGACGTTTCTCCGAAAGCACTTGCTCATTGCGGCGAGCAGATGCTTCAAGATGGCTTTATCGTGCTCTTGGAAGTGCCCTGGCACGTCGGTCTGTCTGGAGAGCCCGCAGACACACGACAGCCACCAATATGGCCGACCAGGGCCCAGCAACGCCTGAGAATTTCCGTACCATTGGGTGTTTTTGCGCAGTGGGACTCACCTGGTGTGCCGCTGGGCTTGCTGCTTACGCCCGGTGGGATTAGGGAGAAGCAGCTGCCTTTGGCTCAGCACCCGTCCCGGGACAAGGCTGCTCCGTGTCCTCACGTCCTGCTTTTATAGAGAGCGAATGGAGAGAGCAGGGAGAGGAGCAGGGAGGATGGGATACGGGGCGGGGGGTGACAGGCCTGAGGACCCCCCTCCTGGGCTGAGGGCCTGAGGACAGGTCAGGAGAACTGCAGAGCTAAGGGTGAAACTTCGCTTTCTATTCAACCGTTTCTCCTCCCGGGAGAGCTGCAGAGCCTCAGCGGGCGGCAGGGCAGAGCTGCTGGGCAGCCGTTCCGCGGCGTTCTGGGGACCCTCGGAGCGGTGCAGGGGGGTCCATGCGTGACAGCCCCAGTCTGGGGATGTTCCCGGGGCCGAGGCAAGCTCAGCCTTGCTCAGGGAGAGGGTCGGCCCTTTTTTTTCCCTGGATCTCACCCACCGAGCGGGCCACGTCAGGGCTTGTGGGCACAGGCTGGGCAGCCCCCGGCTGCTTGTCAGCCCTCACTGCAGAACGTGGTGCGCAGTGCCCTCAGCTGAAGGACGGCTTTAAACAGCTTTAAAATATTTCACAGAATATTTCCATCTCCACACTTTGTGCCAAAATGTTTCTCCCTCTGCTTCGTTTTTTTTTTTTTCTGAATTTATCCGTGAAAAAGAAATCCCCAACAAAACCCAAATATTATTTTCTTCTGATTTCAACCAAAAACCAAGAATGCAAACCCCCACCCTCATGTAACAAAAGGCAACTGGGAATGTGTTGCTTGCAAAACTGCAGCTGCAGAGAGGAACCTCCCCTACTTGAAGCCTGCGGAGAAGGTGTTGGCTGGAGGTGGGGAGCAAAGCGAGCCCCGTAACAAAGGCAGCCGGCTGAGCACCCTTTGGCCTGAGCCACGGAGGGGTACCTTCAGCAAGGGGAGCGTTGCGGCGCGTGTTGGGAGCAAGCCCAGCCCTGCACGTAGCGCAGCCTCTGCCCACGGAGGATACGAAATCAGGAGACGGGCTCGGTTTATTTGCAGGGTAATTGCACCAGCTCCACGCAGCGAAAGGGCAATCCGTGCTCCCGGCGCTCACCCGCCCGCAGTTCCTCCCAGCAGCTTGCTCTTCCGCTTGAGGATAAAACGCTGCACGTTTCGAAAGCCAAAGCTTCTTCCCAGGGGTGAAATCTGCCTCGAGCCAGCAGCAACGGCCGCCTCGAGCACCCGCGGAACCCCCCGTGTGAACTCGCCAAACCCCGCTCGTCCCCAGGGTCACAAGGCCGCAGTCCCCGCGGGTTCGCTCGGCTCTGCTCGCCCGGGGATGCTCACGCTGCTGCCCCGTTGCCCGGCGGCAGCAGGAGGGGCTTTGGTGGAGACGTCCCCATGGCTGGTGCGGGAGAGGTGGGAGCGGGGAGCAGGCAGCGCGCGGGGAGCCCGGCGCTAGTGGCCTCCCGCCTCCGGCAGCTGGGCAGCGTAGAGAGCTAGCGTGTGATGGAGGAACTGGTACTGCTCGCTCGTCTGGATCATCCCGCCTCTGCAAGGGAAAGGCACGTCCCGCTGGCTCCGCGCCGAAGCCCGCAGCCCCGTCCCCGGCTCCCCGCTCCCGCGGCACAAGTGCTCCCGCTGCACCCGCCACGTCCAGGTACATCTGGAACAGGCACCAGAGCTGCCCGAAGAGTGGTTGGGCTCAGAAGCATTCCTGGGCTGTTCAAAATGCAGTTAGCAACTGACCGGGCTCTGATTTTTACCAGTACTTCTTCCTTGAAAAGTGGCAAAACTCACTCAGTGTTTCTGAACTTAGTGTGTGAGCTGGAAGGAGCAGAGCGGCTACGAGGTTCAGAGCCGCTCTCCCCTCCCTCGCATCCTCAGGTCCCCAAAGCTGCAATAGCCCTGACAGCACAACCAGCCTGGTGCTGGGCAGTCATTTGCTGTCACCACATCCGCGGGTTTCAGCAACCCTGCTGGTTTCCATCAAAAATTGTCCCCATGGCCCCTCGCAATACCCATCCCCACGTCCCTCCCACATCCCTCCTCCCAGGCACCCAGCGGGACCCCCCGAGGAGCAGCCTGCTCGGAGCACCCACCTGTCTATACGGAGACGGCACACGATTCCCAGGATATCCACCTCCCCCTTCTCCTTCAGCTGCTGGCACCCGATCCTGGTCGCGATGAAGCAGCCCGTCCGGCCGATGCCTGCGCTGCGGGACAGACACCGCTGTGCTCAGCACTGACGACGTCCACTACTTGGACCTGGATCTGTCCGAGCTGGACGTACTCCCGGGTTTGTTTGCTGCCGTGATTTCTTCCTAGAGGATCCCAGTCCCAGCTGCCAGACCAACTTTCTCAGCCAGACACCAGAAGTCATGGGCTGGCGTCATTCTGCCACGGCAAGGGGGCCTTGCCACGCTGCACAGCCACGCGGAGGTTGCTCTGGAAGCGCAAACCCAGCCTGTGCGCCCGTCCCTGCGTGGTGTGGGGGTCTCTGCAGCCCCTTCACCCCCCTCCCATCTGTGCTGACCCCAGGCACGGAGCCGTTTGCCCTGGGGTGGGCAGCCTGCAGCATCGCACGCCCGGTGCGTTGCGTGGGGACGACTGGGCACCCCGCTCCGCTGTCCCCAAATTCGCTTCGCAGTGAGAGAAAATACACAGAGGCCACCTCCTCCAGGAGAGCTGCCCCGAAGACAGCTTCGCAGCCGAGCTGCAGGCTGTGCTCAGTGGCAGAGGGAGCCTGAGCCATGGGTCTGCCGTGGGGCTGGTGGCTGGGTCCCGACCCTGCAGAGCCCTCCTGCTCCCCCCGTGCTGCCCGCAGACCCAGGTGCAAACCAGGTTTCTGTGCGGGGCAGAACGCACCGTGCTAACGGCACCATCCTGATGCCAGGACGGGAGGTGCTGGTTGAAGAACTCTGCTGTGGGGATGCCGTGCCCTGGGGTTTCTGCGCCGCAGCGGGACCAGCTCGTGAACGTTCACACGCAGGATTTTCCCCCCCGGCCTTTGCAGACTGACCCCAAAGTGGGGGACACACAGGGGCTCAGGTGAGCGGGAGCTCTTACCTGCAGTGCACGATGATGGGCCCTGGGCTGGCTGATGCCTGCAGAGTCTCTTCCACCTTGGACACCAAGTGCAGCACGGGCTTGGCTGACTCGGGCGTCTGCTGGTCCGGCCAGGAAGGGAAGAGGATGTGTTTGACCTGGCGGCATTCCCCTGCAAGCTTTTCCAGCACAGAAGAAAGAGAAATCAGGATGTGGGAGCACAGGCTTACTGGGCTGGGCCAACGAAGGCATGGAGTCCAGCTCAGACAAAGGCTGGGCAGCCTGCGACCATCTCATCTGCTCTCCTCCCAAATCCCTCCCTGAGCCTCTGCCAGACACCTGGGAGACACCACTGGGTCACGGACACTGGGAAGTGTCCCATCCCCGAAGATGGGAACAGAGTGTCCTATCCTGTCCCCACAGTCCAGGCAAAGCCAGCAGATCCTTTTGGCTATGGAGAGCCCCTGGGGCAGAGCCCGGTGGCACGGTGCAAAGAGCGAAGGGCCAGCAGAGAAGCTCTCCCCAGCTGAGCCCCTCTCCTCTCCCCCCAGGGCCGGGTCCTGCTCCCTCTCAGCCTTCTTGGCAGGCAGGAGCTCTCAGACCCCTCCTCTGGCAGGGGCTCAGAAGACCCAGCTCTTCAAGCCGTGAACCCTCTGCTCCCCTGTCACACAGCGTTGCGGTCCCACTCGAGAGCCCGGGGATGGCAGGGGCACCGCCGGGCCCTGCTGGGCTCCCCCTCTGACCCCGCACGGAGCTCAGACCCACCTGGATGGAGAGATCCCGGACTGCGTACTCCACGCGCTCGCTCACCCCCTGCACGGAGATGGTGAAGGGGCCGTAGGTGCCCTCCTTCTCGGGCCAGTAGTGGACACATTTCTGAAAGAAGGCGGCAGGAGGTTTTGTGGCTTGTGGAGATGCTCAAGGCACCCACTGGATGTCTGAGCTATGCTTTGGGAAGGAGCAGAGGAGGGGTGGGCGAGCAGGGAAGGTGGATGTGGAGTGACCCAGAGCACAGGCTAAGGACAGGGCAGATCCCTCTCCCCACATCTGCTCCCCCTGCACCCTCTCCCATGCTCTGCCGTATGGCTTTCAGCCCCAGGGCTGCACGGCTCTCCCCAGCCCCACGGGAGCTGTGCCTGGGCCAGCCCATGTCCTGCCAGACCCAGGAGGACCCAGCCTGCCCGGTGCAGGTCACAGGGATGCTGCACTGGCCAGGGACAGAAGGGAGGAAGGGCATGGCCAGGAAAGAGAGGGTGAGTGACCCCATGCTGGTGGTTGCTGGACATGGAGCCAGGGATCCCACCCCCCCACAGGGCTGGCTCCCATCCCAGCCTGGACCCACCAGCTGAGAGCTCCCAGCCCACGGGGAGAGCTGCCCAGGGCTGGAGGGACACTGCTGACCGCTGCCTCTGCTCCCTCTCCCAGGGGTTGCCCTAATCTCTTTATCCTATTATCCAGCTGGCAAAGCATGCCCAGAGCACGAGAGGCCACGTGTGGAGGAGAGGCTTTGCTGGATGGGGCCAAGGCTGCAGCCCTGGGGCTCTCCTCCTCCAAGTGTGCTCCATCAGGGGCACCCTCTGAGTGCAAAGCAGAGAAGGCAAGCGGGTGCTGAGACCCCACTTTTGGTCTCGCGTAACCCTTTACCGTTGATATTACCCCACCCTTTGCTCCTGGCCCAGGCCAGGGGAGGGACAACGGTACCTCTTTGCGCTCCTGGAGCTTGGTTATCATGATGATGAGGGGTGCCTTCTCCTGCCACACCATCTCCCAGAAGTCGGTCACAGTGTTCAGCATGGGTCCCTGCGTGGCAATGTATTCCTGGGGCCGGCCCGCATAGCCCTGCCGAGCACATGGTCCATCAGTGATGGTGGGGGGCCCCTGATGACCTGATGTGTGAGGGGAGGCTGCCTCCAGGCCAGCCCAGCTCTCATGGTGCTTGTCTTCCTCTGCAGGTGAGAGACTGAGCCACATGGGCTATTTCCTACTAAACCTGTCCTTGAAATTCTTGTATAGACCTGCTCGGGAGCTACCAGACATCTGCTCCTGGTCCTGCAGGTCAGGAGCAAGCAGTGTGTACCCAGGCTCCTTGCAAGCCCCCCCAGGTCGTTGGTGTGACATTAGCCAGCATGACGGACGCCTCGGCGAGGCAGAGCTCACACAGGGACAGCGCTTCTCGCCGGAGCACTTCCCCAGGGACAAGCAGAAGTCATCAAGCTCGGCTCTGCTGGGAACTGGGATAGTCCTGGCTGGGTCCCACCAGGGCTTTCCCTGCCAGGAGCAGGAGGGACATGGCAGTGCCAGCAGTGGGAAGGCTGGCTCTGGGGACACCGGGAGGGGTGGTGGGCACAGACCCCCACCCAGGCTCTTTTTCACAGCTCCAAGCATCCTCTACCTCCATGGTCACTTCGTCCCCCAGTGTAAAATTGCCACAGAAATAGAAAAGCTTGGAGGTGCTGCGAGTCCTGCTCAGCTCCTGCTTCACCCCCCGGCCCCGGGGGCAGAGCGAGGGGAGAGCGCACGGCGGCAGCAGGCAGGAGGTGGAGGGCAGGCACAGGCAGAGCTGGGGGAAAGCCTTCTCCCGGGGTCAGTTCCGTGTTAGTCCAGCTCCCAGCCGGAGATGCAACCGGGCAATACGGCGAGGAGTCAGGGACCCGGCTGAGGGTGCCCTGGGGATGCTGGGGGAGGCACCCACAGCACCCACAGCTTTTGGAAAAGTGAGTACACAGCACTCTGGGGAGGGCTTTATGGCTTTGTCCAAAGAGATCTCAGTTAAAAACGCACCCAAACCCCTGTGATTTAATCCAGGTCTTTCCCATAATCTTGTTAACAGCTTAGTCCCGCAAGAAGCTGCACCGGCCCAGCCAAGGGGCAGGAACATTTTCAGGAACGTTTTGTATAGCTCTTTTCTCATGCTCCAAGATTTTTTTGTCCTAGGAAACATGGTTTTCCATTCAGAAGGAGACTTGCAGTAAGACCTGGAGGTGTCAACACTGGGAATTTCCCCCCACCTGCTCCTCATGCTCAAAAACATCTCATGGGGTACGGTCAGCAGGAGAAGACACTCAGTCCCAGGTGGGGCCCGACGTGATCAAAGACCTGCAGAGCTCTCCTGGGCTCCCTGGGCCTCCCAAGCACGCCAGGAGCCGGCTGGGCCGCCCACCCGCTGATGAGCGCACGCGTTCCCGCACCGCGACGCTCTCGGAGAGGTCGGCGGAAGGAAGGAGTCAGGAACCACCCGCTCCGCACCGGGACATCTGGGCACACGCGTGCTCAGGTGTGTGCACACGCGTGCGAGAGAGGGCTGGGCAGTGTCTGTGCGCTGGCGCTGGCGTGGGGCAGAGAGGATGCCACGCGCTCACAGCCGCGTGCGGGCAGGGTGATGCTGGCACCTGGTGCGAAGCTGCACGCTGCCAGGCTGCTGCAGGAAGGCTGCTCGGAGAGTGGTCCCCTGCTGCCCACGTTCAGACCCTCGTCCGGGCCAGCAGCCTCCCCGCAGTTGCAGGCACGGTGCTCCTGCACCCGAAGCCAGGCTTTGACCCTCACCGCGGGGTGCTAGCAGCTCGCGCCGCTGCTGTCTCGTTGCATCACACCCAGGAGCACCGTTGGGAAAGAAATGCTGCTAAATGCCCTCCAGCTCCAACCTGCACCCTCAGACCCCCGGCCAGGGCTCTGCCCGTCGTACCAGAGGGCACGTTTCTGAGCCCCGCATTCCCACGCACCCGGAGTGGCTGCAGACCCCCTCCTGCTTCCCAGCGTCCCTGGGCTGTCCCAAGGGGAAGGATGCTGAAACGAGACGAATTGCTCAGAAAGAAGCCTGCCCACCAGGCGAAGCTGGCACCTGGCTGACATGAGGGCCTGTTTGAGGGTGACGTGTGGGCAGCACAAGCGAGACCACAGCCTGGATGGGGTCATTTGCACAGGAGAATGATTATCATAAACCAGGCTGATTAACACCCTTGGGGGTGGGGATTTTTCAGTCCCTGGAAAGGGACCCCTTTGGGAGCCCTCCCCTTCATTAGTTTTCTGCTCGGGAAATGGCACAAACCCGCTGGGTGAAGAGGAAAGAGAGAAGCTGTGGCTGCCCCCTCCCTGAAAGTGTTCAAGGCCAGGTTGGATGGAGCTCTGAGCAACCTGGGCTGGTGGAAGATGCCCCTGCTCATGCCAGGGGGGTTGGAACCAGATGATCTTTAAGGTCACTTCCAACCCAAACCATTCTATGATTCTATGATTCTATGAAAGCCCCGGGTGGGTAAGGGTTGAACAGCGCTGGGCTGTGATGCTCTGCTGAGGCGGTTTGCCCGCGGTGGTCTTGCCCGACAAGGGGTTGGTGCACGAGGGAGAGGTGGGGAAGCCACTGGGAGGGAGCCCACTGGGTGCTCAACCCGCCCAAGCAGCGGGAGCCGAGAGCAGCCACCTTCTGAGGGTTTCCCACCAAAGGGGACAGTGTGTCTGCCCTGCGCGGGTGGAGCCGCATCTCACCAGCTTGGAAATGGGTGGCAAGTCCAGGCTGCTGCCCCAAGGCAGTGGGTGACAGCCAGTGCCCCGGTGTGGCATGTGGGGTTTGCAGCTCGATGCCCTGTGAGCCGTGGGCTGCAGGACCTGGGAGACCACCCGTGCTCCAACCAAGCCGGACACTCACCGTGATGTAGTTGGCATTTATGTAGCTGTCTTCCTCCTGGCTCCCTGCCCTCCTGAGACAGACCCGGCTCTCGGGATCTGAAAGACACGGCAGGCGTTACCCCAGTCTTCCAGAGGCTGACCCTGCCCATCCTCCCTGCCTCAGCTCCAGCAGCTGGAGGCTGAGTCGTCCCAGCTCCATGCCATGCTTGGAGCTTTCTGCACCCTCCCTCGGGCCCCTGCTTGCCCCACTTCACCCTTGCTGCCGTGGCAGGATACAGCCAGCCATGCCCAGTCCTACCTGCACCACCGGGAGCATGCAGAGCAACTCGCTTGCCAGGTGATGACCCCCCAGGACCTCCCCGCAGTGCCTGACTGGAGCCCAAACCAGCCCTCCTGGAATGTTCTCAGCCTTTATTCCCCCCGTGACATGTCCTTGGGACATGGTGACAGGGAGCAACCCAGGCTGGGCTGCCATGCGCCGCACACCCTGGGAATGCACCCCGAGGAGCAGCTCCCCACGTACCACCCCACAACATGGTGTACCCCCCTGCAGCACAGCTCCCAGCTCCTGCAGCTGGCGGAGCAGGAACCAGCATGACAGGACCACCAAGAGCACCCAGGAGTGCCCACCCCGGTGCCAGGGGTGCTCTGAGCCATCCCTCTCCCCTGCACACCCACCCACCCACACCCCCACCCACACCACACTCCCTGCACGTGGCACTTGGGCAAACGTGGGACAGAGGGATGCAGTGGCACGTACTGGGGAGGATGGTTTTGTATCTGTCCTTGGAGGCACGTCCCGAGATCTCCAGCTCCTCGGGACTGACAAAGTTGGGTGGGATTTTCTGCAGGAGAGAACAAATGTGAGGGAAACTTTCTTGCTGCTGCTTGCTTCCCCTCGTCGTGGCAGAGCTGGTGATGCGAGGCTGACCCAGGGACCTAGCAGAGACGTCAGCATCGGGGATGAGCCCCGTCCTTATCCCAAACGTGGTGTGACACCTTCCAGAGAGGCCACCTTGGGAGAAGAGCTTGGCACGGCCATGCAGGACAGATTTTCCGTGGACATCCCTCACCCCTGTTTGCCCACATCACCTTCCCTGCCACCTTCACAGCTGGGCTCGCAGCCTCCCTTGGAGATGTCCACCCCTGCCAGAGCCCCCCACCGCCATCCCCGGCCGTTCCTTGTGTGAGGAGGGAGAGGGAAGGGAAGCATCGCACCGAAAACTCCTCCTGGAGCTGTGTCAGGCTCTGGGCACGTTGCTGGAGCTCCTCTCTCCTCAGCACATGGCTGGACGTCCTCAGGAACTTCAGTGTGATGTCCCGAGGTGTACAGACAGGCTGGATGGGCTCCACGCTCCCCAGTGAGCTCATGTCCAGCATCAGCGACACGTTGGAGCCCCTCCTGCGAGGCAAAGTGGTCCCTGGCTGACCCTGGGCCATCTCGGGACAGGAGGGCAGCCCATCTCACCACATCATCAGCTAAAACCACCCCACACCGAGCAAAAGCCAGGCAGGGAGTAAGAGAGGATGGAGAAAGGGGCCAGACAGAGACCTCAGAACACAGAGGGGGCTGAGGAACAGGAACTAACTGGTTATTTGGCCTTTTTCATAGAATTATAGAATCATAGAATGGGTTGGGTTGGAAGGGACCTTACAGATCATCTGGTTCCAATCACCCTGCCATGAGCAGGGACATCTTCCACCAGCCCAGGGTGCTCAGAGCTCCATCCAACCTGGCCTGGAACCCTGCCAGGGAGGGGGCAGCCTC
>Ga0065711_1049408_pt1 | contig 11325 bp, 7 predicted proteins | sample Hoacrofraction12_FD_59098 | JGI IMG/M metagenome (GOLD analysis project Ga0065711, IMG submission 59098) | Hoatzin crop microbial communities from Cojedes, Venezuela - Epithelial fraction 12 v2 (version 2) | ecosystem: Host-associated > Birds > Digestive system > Esophagus > Crop | place... | reverse complement strand
GAGGGAAAAAAAAAAAAAAAAGAGTGAGAAGCATTAAGGGAGTAGAACAGAAATGCCAAGAGATGCCTTTTTTTTTTTCTCAAATCTGTTATATTAAAACATATACTTTCATTATCACATACTTCTGAAGACTGGGAGTCCACTTCAGAGGACCCAAACAAAGTGGCCCTATACATAACAGAAACTACTACTGTTTCCGTGGAGTACAGCAGGAGCTAAATACACTGAGTGTCTCTTAAAGCCTCATTTATTTTACTATATACCCAACAGGGAGTGCATGGTGTAATCACTATGAAAATCTGAAATTGAAACAATTTCCATTCTCTATCTCTTTCACCTCTGCAAGAAATAAATACACTCATAAGCAATATATATCTTCAGATCTGAAGAGGATCATGTGTGAGCAAAGCTTTTTCTACACAGGTACCTATGGGGGAAGTCAAGACTTCAAGTATTTAGCACACAAATGCGCTATATGGATGAAGCTTTAATTCATTTAATTCGAGTACATAAGCCAAGTGCTATTCTGTTAGAACTGGAGTAACTTGTAGTCTCCACTATACAGGACCCGCAAGTATCAAATATTTTGTTCTTCTGAATAAAGCTGTAACAGAAGCTTGAAATCTCAAGTACTCAATGTAATTATACTTTAAAAATGTGATGAAGACGTCTGTGTTATTAAGTATCACATAAGTAATGAGCATTTCTTTGCTTAAACATTTTCATTAAACTTCAGTGCTGATGCTTTTTTCTAAGTGACATTCAAAAGAAATCTCCATAGAGACAGAAGCTACTGTCAGAAATACAGGTTTCTATTTAACAATTCATCAATAAAAACAAATTAGACAGTATAGCAATGAAGATGAATAACAACTAAAATATTTCAACAAACATGAAGATGTCAGAGACCCCAGAACTCATCTTGCAATGTCATAAACATCAGAGTGACCACCTAATATTTCATGAGCATTATGGGGGTCAGTTACCTTGATTCATTTCCAGAAGATACACCATTTCCCTTTACTATCACAATCCCTCATTAGCGAGCAGCATCATGCTTTAAAATAAATAGTCAGTTAAAACTGTTTTCAAGACTGGCTAACAATAAGCAACACTAGAGCAGAAAAAGTGTGAAGTGGAAAGTTGAGAGGGGGACTGAGAAAGGGAAAAATGGCCCAAATAGAGATAGCTGGCAACTACGAATGTTGCAGCTCGGGACTGGAGAGTTTTTCTTCAGAGCTTCTGGTTTTACTTGAGCCAAGACAACCCAGGCAGAACTGTCTGTCTCAGGGCCTTTTGATTTTCTGCTTCTGCTTAAGCAGACGCTTGAAGAACACACAAATTAAAAAACGTATTAAAGAAAATGAATCACTCCATTTCACAGAAAACAAATTTTGTTTCTGGGCAGTTCTTTAATCCCATTTGCTTCCCCCTCCCTGCGATAAAGTGGATTCTCTTTGTCTATATCCACATCTGAAGCTAGGTACACCATCTGTCAACTCTGACTATTTTCCAGCACCCTGACAAGAATTTTTTTGGATTTCTTGTCAGGACAAATCTCCTCATTCCACAGAAACGTACCGAAGAATGGGATTTAGAGGTTTATTTTCCTCAGTGTTTTACTTGTGTTCTCACAACATGTGAAGATAACATTTACTTGCATAGCTTCTCTACATGCACAGATGGTGCTTTCTGAACTGATTCGAGTATTGATCACCCAAAGTATTGGAAAATAAGGACCACTCAGCTCCCTCCCACTGAAAAAATAGCCATGTGCATTACCAAAATACGTTCGGGAAACTAACAAAACAGAAAATAAAATGTGTAATTCATTTTAATTGCCTTTTCACTCCTGAGTTCCCCAGATACTAAAGTCGTCTTTCTCTATGAGGACTAAAAATTTAAAATTTTTGTTTCTTTCTAAAAAATAGAAAAAGAAACTCATGAAAAAAATTGTGAAAACTGGCAACAGTACATCTCCTTTGGAGACTAAAAGTCACTTTGCAAAAAGAGTGCATGTAAAGGCGTTGCAGAAAATAAGGTTAAAAATATACCCTGGAGAAAGCTAAATAGCAAAAGAATCTCTTTTTGGCAATTCAAGTGCGAATGGGTCCACAGATGAGATCAAATCAATGCACTGAAGAGATCACATAAAGTTCCACTGGCATTCTACAGGCTGGGGAGGGATCAGAGCGTTTATGATTCCCTTTCATGCTTCAGAATAAAGACGTGTCGTTTGTGAAATTAACGATTTGGAGAAGATATCTGAAGTATATAATTAATGGTAACTAAACAATATGCAAGGTGAAATTCAGCTATCCTTTCTCATGTTAATTGGCAATAAAAAAACCAACTCAGAAAATCATGTTCATTTACTCATGGTAAACAAAGAGCGACAGCGTCTGGCACCTGTCACTGCATTATGTGCAGACACTATCTGTCACCAGGATACATCCATCTAGAACCAGTCACAAGTCCTTACTTATTGCCCCCACATCCATGGCCTCCATCTCGGCTCTTGGATATATCCAGCATCCCTCAGGGAAATCCCAGAGCAGAACACCCTGTTCCAGCAAACACTGGCCGTCTCCTCCTTCTGGCCTGCCAGAAGTAAATAATTTTCCACAGTAAATAATTCAATTTCTCCAGTGTAATTTAACTCCTGACCCATAATCTCTGCTACCCTTTTCACCACCTCTCTCTGAGTCTTCTCCTCCTGCTCCAGTACCCTTTTCACAGATTTCAGTGGCTTCCCCAGAAAGAATACGTTCAAAATGATCTGTCCCTTCCCTGGCATCCATCTCGCTCCCCCCAGCTTTCCCATCTTTCTTCCCTGCCACAAAAGCTGACTATTGACCTCTGCTATCTTCCTCTGGCTTCTCCGCTTGCTCAGTTCCTCATGTTCCTTCTCTTGGTCTTCATCTTGGTCTCAGTTGCACCCACTCTTCTCCCTCCGTTCCCTTCCCCTCTGCTTCCTGATCCTTCTCAATACAAATGTACTTCAGCCTCTTCTGCACTCAAAACCACAACAGAACAAACCAAAAAGCTTGCCCACTCCTCATTTGGCTCTCTGACTACATTATTTTGCCTTGAAGATTAAATGATTTGCCATTTTCAGATTCTGCCTAGAACCGTCCCTTAGTCCCACCACAGAGCCTTATCAGCAAGTTATTATCTATCACAATGCAGTAATGTAGTTTCACTCTTCCTAACTAACTGACCACCTTCAACCTTGGGGAAGGCAGCTTCTCTCCACTCTACATTAACTTGCTGCTTAGATAATAAACTCCTGTATCCCAGTTTCTCTTCAGCATCCCATAACCAAGCAAGCCAAGTACTATCTATTCAGCCCAAAGATTTAAATTCCCCAGATTCCTTACCTTACACCACGTAGTTAAGTTTTCCGATCTTCATATCCCAACCCCATGAGCACCTTGTCACTTACTTACCTACTCACTCAGCACTAATTCATCTATGACAGTCACCACTAGAACTAGGTAAAATTTTCAGACAGATCCTTTTTCCAAAATGGCCAATCAAATCAAAATTATTTCTAGGAAGACGAGACTAGTCGAGAAATGGCAGTCATACAGCTTAATCCTCTGCTATCATAGGCAACTTCATCATATAATCTTATGCAGAAATTTATCGAGTTAATCTTAAAATTTATCTTATTTTTTATCTTGTCTCTATTGCTCCAGTTGGAAAAGCTGCTTCTGACATTCATTCTTTTGGGAGTTACAAACCACTCTCCAAATTCCAGCCTAAATCAGTTCTTGGTTTCCTTATTCTTATTTGTACTTATGCCAGCTCTCATTTAGCTTAGAAGTTTTACTCTCTCTTGTTTTTACATCCCTGATAGCCTTCAGTTGCATCCCATCTCAATATTCATTCCTTACACCCAAAAAAGTCAGACTCTTCTCCTCTTATATGACAGATGCTCCACCCTCTGTTGTCCAGTGGCCTTTTTCTTCACCAGCTTGAGCTCATTCTTCTTGATTCTCTGTGTATTTGTATCAAATTATACTCACAGTCAAAAAAAATGGGGAGTGGGAAATAATGGGCAAAAAATTTCCTTTCAACTTTCTCAGAATGGAACCGATAATTGTAACAAAATGTTTCTTGAGGAAACAAAACAAACAAAACTTTTTCCTTTCAGGTGAATGCATTTTACCTTCCTCCTCTTTCCTTTGGTCCATCCATTGAATCACACAAGTAAATTTGTCACGGAACTCTAATAACCACCCAAGAAACTGCAAGGAACTTGGCAACTCCAATAGAAATGAGTATTAAATCAAACAATCTCACTTCAAAGTAAAAACCTAATGAGAGCACTAGCAGGGATGCTGCATATGCAACTCTCCCGAAAACAGTACGGGTTTTTAAGAGAAGCTATATTCTTCCATTTCACTGTAAAGACAAAGCTGCCTGTCCTCAGACTCAGAACAATCCTTCTCAGATAGAGAGATTACACAGGGATTACTGAATGGAAGTATTCCAGTTTTGAAAAAGTAGGTTTTAATGTTCCCTCATCAAAGCATCTTTGAAAGGGAACATAATATCTCAAGTGACTGCTATTTATTTTGCCAGTCAGTGTGAAATCACAATCTGCAACCTCAGAGAGATGGCAGCATTTGTGCAACATCACCCTTGATGCTACACTCCATCTTTAAACATTACCAGCAACAAGAAACACAAAGGGAGCACCAAGTGAGGCCAATTACAAACAAAAAAGGTGTATTAGAAAAAGACCTATAGACAGCACACAATTTGCTCTCATTCAGTGTATTTTTAATACGATGCAGTAAGGGATACATTCTCTTCTTGATACGCAGGCTTAACTCCACTGTACTCATAAAAGGATTATGCAAATACAGCTATGGTCAAAGAACACGCAGTTATCTGTTAAGTATATCAGAGAATTCATAATGTGGCTATACAGATAGATGCTTAAACACAGAACCCAGTAAAAACCATGAGTTTTCTCAGGGGAACAGAAATTTTGTCTAGCTGAAGTCACAGCATCATTTCAAATTGTATTTAACCAGAAATTGGCTAGTGATGACATGTTCTTCTGTTGAAGTTCTCTCAAATGAGACATTAATTTGACTGTCATGCCTCAGAGATTATAAAGTATATTCAAATAGCCCTATTTCATTGTCTTCCGATTGCAAGATGATAGCCACTATAGCAAAGAACTAGAATTTTACAGTATAATTCTCTTGTACAAAAACATTAAGATTCAAGGGAGATAATAGGCACTTCTCCCTAAAGGTGGGAAAGCATGCTGGAAGCAATAGCATCCACTTCAGAGGGCAAAAGCCTGTATGATATACCCAAGGGTGCTGACACATAAATGGAGAAGACAGACATGATCTCAAAACAATCTCTGCCCACACAGACTCCAGCAGGTGTAATCATTTGTTTATCTCCCGTCACTGAAAATGTTGTGGCCATAATGAAGAACGTCAAACACATTTTCCTTCTCATTAGTCATTACTATTGTATTCCCAATAAGACGAGATGGCAATACACAAAACCACTCTATCTCCACTTCATCCCTTCACTGGGGAATTATGAAATCATCATTAGGTTGTGAAAATATTTTTACAGCAGCAGAGCAGCATCAGTGTATGTGAGAATGCTTTCCCACTTCTAATTGCTTTCTACATCAGATACATCAGTGTAGATACAGAATAGGAAGAAATCACTGAGCTGAAAACAGTCAGCCACTGGCACAAGCAATCAAATCATTTCTCAAATATCAAATCAGATACCAGATTGTCTCTCTCAAACATGTTTCTGATATGGAAAATATCCAGTCTCTGAAGACCAAGTGGATTAAGTTCAAACTAAGCAGATTAAATTCATTGTGGTATCTCCCTGGTAGTGATAATTTCCCATTTCATACCTTCTTTCCTAGTTCTGCCTTTTCACTCTGCCCTCCAGCCTGTGACCCACAGCCTATGTTCAACCTACACAGACAGTTCCTGAAGCTCATGAACCTCTCAGAGCCATCCATCCCCAGAGGGCTCCACAGCCATGGAAAAGGAGAAACTGGGGGCCAGATAACAAAGTAAATCTCTTCTAGCTATGCTTCTCTCTAGCTCCTCAAACGATTAGGAAAAGAAAGCACTTACTGTGCATGATCTAGGTCAGTAAATCTTGTTGGCCCCAGACATTACCATTTATGGGCACACTGAAACAACCAGTGCTTCACATGCATGCACAATCATTTGGCCCACCAGAGCAGTGCCCTGCTACAGTGGAGAATAAGGTATATTTTTCACCTACACCATAACCCTTACGAAACATAAGGTAAAGTCTCAACATAATTTAGGGGCCAGATCCAGATGTACTGCAACATCCTCTTCACTGTACAGCAGTCTCACTCCTCTTTTATTTATACAGATAAAGAACTGTTTAGTATTTGTTTTAAATTTCTTAGCAAAGCCTGACTCTGCTTGACCTTGGGGCACGCTGCTGTTTAGGTGAAAGTGATATCGGGCAGAGAGGCTTAGGTCGTAGTGACACTGTTTAATTTAGGCCCAACTAACGACCATGCCCTTGAAGAGGAACTAACAGATTGATAAAAGGGGAACATCCAGCCCAGAAGGCACCAAAAGCTGAAAGCATGCCAAAGAAGCATGAAGTTAAAGATCTAGGGTAACTAGGAAAAAGGTAAAGGTGGCAGTGGGAGATCATGACCACCGACTCAATTCAAGACCAGAAAGACTGCAGCTCCCAGCTTGCAAGCACGTGTAGTTAAAAAAAGAATATATCTTTAACATGAGTGCACAATGAAATGAACCAATCACAATGTAATGAGTAATTTCTTTGGTTTTGTAAGAGAATATAGTCCTTGTGACTCTGCTCAGTGGTGTGCTAGCTTTGTGGAATCATCGCCACAGCTGTGCAAATATGCAATAAAGACAATACCTCTGCTCTGTGTGTATATTGGGATATCACACACTGGATAAATGATCCCACATTTAGGACAACAAAAGCATTAAAATTCCATTTGGGTAAGCACTCACACAGTTCTCCTGCTAAATAAAGGAATATATTTGGGCAATACAGAGGTTTGGGGAGCAGAATTCAATAATGAAACTACCATTTCTTCTCATCTTCATGTCAAAGGTGCAGGCTACCTCCACAGCCTGTACAATGGTGTAATATTGTACAAATATTTTTACCCTGATATAATGATAATTTTGCACTACATATCAATAGACTTAATCCTGCTTCGAATTAGCAGAATCACACTAAACCTTTAGAACCAATACTATGATAAGACAGACCAGAAACAAGAATAACTAAAAACCTGTCTTCTGCGGCTTTAACATTTGCCAAAAGTGGCAAAAGTTTAGAAGAAAGAGGACACAGATGCAAGAGCCGGTATACGTGAACACACAGTGCCAGCGCTGGAGGGATCAGAAGAGAAGGGCAATTCTCCTTCTCCAGCACACAGCACTGAACTCAGGATTCCCAACAAGCAAACGCTAGGTCTTGCAGGTGAGCAAAACTGTGGACAGGCTTGTGTGTTTGAGGCACTGGGGCTCATCATTTATAGTGCCAACAGTGCGGTGACAGGAAAAGCAGCGCCTAAGCTTTGGGATACAGTTACGAACCTGTAAAGAGAGTCTTGAATGTTTGGATTCAGACTTCAGTAAAACATTTCTAAATCATGTATTTTAGTAATTTGTTTTTCTTTGAGTGTTCCTGGGACTGAGGTAGAAACACTGTCATTCAAAAACCCTTTGAATACTTGGAGCCTCTCCAAGACTAAGCTTTCTTTGTACACAGTACAAACAAAAGCTGTTTTTAATTGTAGCACAGACAAAGGTTCCTCCTTTCTTCATCTGATCAGTCATCATTTCAACTCTGCCGCATGCTCGAAATGCAATTAAAATATTTTTCCACATGCACCCACTCTCTGGCAGGAGTGACAAGTCAACATATAAAATCATGTCATTGCTGAGTAATGACAGGATACAGAGTGATTGATATTGGTGCCTAGGACTTCAAGGTAAGTGTAATGTGTATTCTAATGCCATACATTTCAGCATAAGAAGCCCTTTCAAGATTATTAATGACTACAGGATTTCTTTTAATGATGGCTGCTAAATAACGGATGGCATAAAGGGCTGAATAATATTTTCTATTACATCAAACCAATTTATTCATGGCTTCACTGCCATTGCAATGGAAATACTGAGAAAACAAATACATTTAATTATTCACCTCATTAATTATATGAATTGATACTTTCACAAAATAGTCTTGTAGAGTTAACAGCACAACCAACTGCCAGGATTCTTTTAGAAAACAAAGTTTTTATAATATATCTTTGATTTCTAAAAGAACAGAATAAATTAGTTCCTAAGGAAAATGCATGCTCCTTTTGGGGAAAGGTGTGTACCTTGAGGGACTCTCACAATTCAGAAAGGCCTGACAGAGAGCTCCTCACTAACAGCAGCTGAAGCATGCAAACTGTCGGGCAAGAACCCCAAGTAACAACTCACACCAAGAACTAGAGGACATCATCCCATGGATTGTAATGGCCTCTTCCACCAACAGAGTTATACCTTACTCCAGCAAAGGGTATGGGGAAACGATGCACAAAGCAGCCCTACTGCTCAGCGATCTGCCTCTCCCAGCAGACTGGAAGCCATACCGGTAGGACTACGCTAAGCTATGCAGCTTCTGTTTCGGAGTTGATTCATGTCGTGTTGATGATAAGCAAACAGTGAGCATGTAGCTGTGGACATGCCCTGCTGGTTTGCTATAGTGGAGAGCGTTCTGGGTTTTCCTCTCCATGTTGAGTCCTGCAAGCACAAGGACTGAGATAACATCTTGACTGTTCAGCTGCACAGAGAGAGGAGATCCTACCTGGGATATCAGACAAATACAAGACTAAGTCATCTATCTGATCAAGATAATGGTTTTAGACTTTTGGTGGTGGTGGTTTCTTTTACTTTTTGGTAATTTAAATGCAGAAACACTTCAAGGAAGTACAAAGCATTTAATGAAATCTAAGGTAACTCCAGGCTCCAGCAACACTCCTAATAAAATTCTGCAAAGACAGAAGCTCTCGGTACGATTTATTCTCTGTGTATGTACCCACATTCAGTTGTTCTGGACGGAACTCACCAGCAGAAAGCACTTCTTATCAAATAGAGCTGTAGTCAAAACTAGCCATCTATTTTTAAGCTTGATAGGTGCTAAATCAGAATAGGATAAATACAGGGAAGGGGAAAAAAGCACTGCTGAGCTCAGGAGAGCAGTCGTTTAACACTGGTATTATGGAAATGAGACCCAAAAAAAGCCCAATCCTGGAGAAGTTGGTGGAGCACAGACCTCGCCAGCCTCATCAGTCCTGGAGGAACTACATATTGTGATAGAAGTGCTCAAAGGTCTCAGAAAAATGGGCCACATACTTGTCCATAAACACCTCGAGGAAGGACAGGAAATGTTTCCACTAACCCCGACTACCTCACACAGACCTTCTTGACTCCCTTCCTCTCCATTCTTTATGTTCCTTTTTTGCCTGTTTTCCTCTTTTCTCTCCTGTTCACCACTAGCCTAGTATTTTTTCCCTCTTTGAACTTAAAAAAAGACACAATAAGACCAATATCTAATTTGATTTTAATAAGTCAGTTTGGTTACGCTATAAAACAGACAACACTACTGATGATCTAGATACTAAGCTTTACATTGTACAAAATAAAAAACATTTTAATACAGTTAAGGGGTATAACGGAATAATGTCAAATTACAAATTGCGGATGTATCATTTAAAAAAAAGTGTATAGATGTCCTTCTTTTTACCTCAATATATTCTTGATGATAACAAGAACAAGAAGTTAATCAGAAATGCAAAACCATATGTACATTTTAAAAATTATGCTGTAAATTATAGTCCAAAAGTAGTGGTTTTGTCAGCTCATTTGTATATAATGGACAAGCTGAAATAAAATGGCCTTAAACGTACCTCAGCCTTATCTGTACTGAAAAGATAAAAAGGCAGGAGGATACCACAAAAGAAAGGTGAGTGGAGGCATGCTTTTTGAGACCAACCAAGCAGAGCTTCCTGGGATGATTATGTGGTTGCCTGTCTGGCTCTACCTCCATCCCAAGCTTCTGCAGAGGTTTCAGAAGCCCTGCAACAAACATTTAACTTCAAATCGGCAGTTCCCACTTCCAGTTCTAGTCACCTCCTGGGTTTTATTACACTACTAACACAACTCCTAGGAACCAGGAGAGGCTCCTGGTAAGACAAATTAACACGAACAGCAAGACATTCCTTGCAGACAGTTTAGCAGCACAACACACTCCTACATGAAGCAATCACTCTGCTATTCATGAGTTAAAGACATGACTCTCCGAGGAGCCAAGTCAGGTTTGGTGGAGTTATGGGTGCCTCCAACAGGGAGCACAGCAAGTCTCTAGCAGGCGCCCTACAATGGTCCCCTTTCCAGCATGTGCATGGTTAACATTCCTCTCCACTCTTCCACAATGCTCACCTACCTAAAGAAAGTCTGTTCCTTTTTTAGCGTGATATTTGAGAAAGACTTAAACAGAAGTGTCATGATTCTGCTTCTGATCTTTCCCAAAGAAGAGATTCAATAAACACTTCGCTAGACAGTACAATAATCTAACATTACAAATGACAGTCACAAAGGGAACAGCAGAGCTGAGACACCTCCTCACAGACATATGCAAAGTTAACAGGTATTTTGGGGCAGGAATTCAGCACACTGTCAGAAATACACATAATGGTGTTTTTTACTTTTACATTTACATCAGATTTTTACCAAATTAAACATACTGAGGTTAATCCACCTTCTCCTCCACTCCTAGCCTTCAGATGTCTTTTACTTGAAAAGATATTGGAAAGACTTGGAGTGGGACATGCACCTCATTTCTGCACTTACCCTCTCCACAGATCCATCAGAAGGTATAAATATTTGAGAATTTTCTAGCATCAAGTATGTGCCACCTCAGCCAACAGCAATTTAAAATGACCAATAAAACAGCAATAGCTACCACCTTTCTGGTTTCAGTAACACCACATATTTCTGAGAATGCAGCTGTACCTATGTCAGGTAAGGAATGGCAGAATAACCAGCGACCGAGCATACCTATCACGGGGCTGTGGCGCTCCTTTTCATCAGAACCAGAGCAAGACATTGTGTCACACAAGACAATCCCCATCAAAGCTTCATGGTTTGGCTGAATGTCCTGAACAGTCAGACAAGTGTGTTGAGAAGACATCACCGCAGCTGCCAGTTTTTCAGATGATGGCCTCATCTGCTCCCCACC
>Ga0065711_1049407_pt1 | contig 11325 bp, 6 predicted proteins | sample Hoacrofraction12_FD_59098 | JGI IMG/M metagenome (GOLD analysis project Ga0065711, IMG submission 59098) | Hoatzin crop microbial communities from Cojedes, Venezuela - Epithelial fraction 12 v2 (version 2) | ecosystem: Host-associated > Birds > Digestive system > Esophagus > Crop | place... | reverse complement strand
GAGGGTGGTGAAACACTGGAACGGGTTGCCCAGAGAGGTAGTGGAGGCCCCATCCCTGGAAACATTCAAGGCCAGGTTGGACAGGGCTCTGAGCAACCTGATCTAGTTAGTGGTGTCCCTGCTCGCTGCTGGGGAGGATTGGACTAGATGACCTCTAGGGGTCCCTTCCAACCCAAAACTTTCTATAATTCTATGATTCTATAAAAACTATCATAGAACGAATTTTTACTTGGAAAATATTGTGATTGAAAGTTTTTGCCCGCAAAGTTTTGCACTGAACTGTATGCAACTTGTCTTATGGACAGAGAAAAATCATGCAGTTCTGTGCTCGAATAGCTTTTGCTTCTGCTTCGTGAGAACAGTACCCGCCCAATAAAGACCTGATGGGTGATTGCCAGGCTCCCTGCATCTTACCTGACAGCACCTGGTTATCACAGGTTAGCTGGCCTTGTGCAACTGCTGGGCAGCCGGCAGGCTGCTGCAGAGCAGAGCCTGCACGGAAGTTTGTTCTATCTCCCACACACATCTCACTTGTGAGATCAACAGGAAGATAAAAGGGGAAATTAACCCCAAAAAAGCAAAGCCTGAAATTGGACGGAACAGATACAAGTCAAATTGTTTGAAGACGTGGTGAGGGTGTGTAAAGAAAGCAAAGGCCAGGGACATAACTATCCATGGGCACACACGCAGGGCAGCTCAGAATGAAGGAGGCTGCTCTGACTCCAGGCCTGTGCTGTTCCCACAAAGCACCCCCAGCTTGATTAGTCCCCAGGCTGGGTAGTTCACCTACGAAAAATCAAAAGTGGCCTGTCTCTATAATGACTTGGTGAAAGGGAGGAAAAAGGCTCTGTTTCGTAAGGGATCTCTCTGAATCATCTTCACATCAAGGTACTGATGCTGTTTGGACCCAAATTCTCCTGACTGTGATGTAAGATGCAAAGCGCTTTTCTGCTACTTTGTTGTATGCTTTTACCTCTAACAACTCCTCAATGCTTCCTGTAGAAGAAGATTAGGTTATTTTCTAATTCTCTTACATTATTGGAAATACAGGACACTGTCAGGTTATTAAAGGGAAAATTCAAAATTATATATCCTGCAGTCATCTCTGGTCTTGTTGTACTTGTTAAGTATGAAAAGTAAGGTATTCCCACAGTTCATACAGATGGCAGGATCCTCTGACAACTTCTGGCTTGGATTTCGTTCATGCAAGGAAGGGGAGAAACGTTGTTAGTGTTTGAGGGGCTTGGGAGATCCTGCAGGGTTGTCTGCTGTGGGGAGGATGGGAACAATGCTGTTGCCAAACCCTGACCCAGTAAATTCACCTCCTAGATGACAGACATTAATTAAGAGCCAAACCCAGTTTACAGACATTTGCGACAATGACTAAACCTCTGCAGAACACTCTGTTGACACCTGGAAGAGAGTGAGCAAAGTCATCCACCCACGTCCTGAGCTTTGATGCTGCCATGGCATGTCTGGCACATTGTGTGGTGTGGTGCTAAAGACCCCCAGCAGCCCATGGCATTGGGCTGTGACCCTCCAACAAGGATCGTTCTACTGCAGGCCCTGATGGGACACATCCTTTGTCTGTAGCTGGCTGGCAGAGGCTCCACCAGCTTCGCCTGCCTGCTTTAGGAGTTACGGAGCAGGAAGGAGGCCCCAGCGCTTTGCTGCAAGAGCTAAAGGACATGCCTTGCCTTGGGGAAGCTTGGCATTAGAGTGATAAATGACAATGAGTGATGTACAAAGCATTTCATGCGACTGTCTCTGCCCCTGCAACAAGCAGTAGCTGCTAGACGGAAAACATTTTGTCTCTAATCTGTTTTGAGTATATTATGATATACACATACTTGAGGCTTATAGTTCAGTTTTCTTCAGGATATTGAAACATCTGTTTAAAAAACGCACAAGAAGGGGGAATATCTGTTTCAATGTTAATACTGAACATACTGGGGGAATAAGTGAACAGAATTTAGCTATCTAGAAGATTAGGGTGCAAGGGAGGTTCTGAGAGATTTAAATACCACTGTTTGGATTCACTTGCTGATCTGTTACCAAATGCACTGAAGAAAACTGGAATAGGATAAAATGGGAACTTGACCAATTGCCTGTGCTTGTAGACAGAACTGCAGATCCCTGTGCTTCAAGAAATAGAAGACTGTCTTTGAGGAACTTCCCATTTTGAAAGAATACAACAGGGCATTGTTTCATGGTGATGGGACACAGAAGTGGGTGGAGATTACGGGCAAGGAGGCCACATCAATAAACAGCCAGCTGATTGCATATGCTTTCTTTCAGTCTCTTGTTGGTGTCCCTAGTTGAGCTAAGCAATGGGGTTTATGTGTCACTGTGCACAGAACACTAGTGTTCCACTAAAGCTTCAAAATATCGTTGAGGAAACCCAGGCACTGTATGGGATCAAACAGTCTCCTGACAGGTTCTTAAAACACTGCTGGCTTCTGACTGTTTTTACCAATGAACTTCATTCAAGTCACCAGCCTGCAGAAACTCACAAACTCTCAGATGGAGGAAGGTTCTCTCCCCTGGGAGGATTTCCTTTAGACACTGTGCTTCTGTGTAGGAAAAGCCCTCCCACACGTAAGAGTAGTTGATAGAAGGTTTTGATTTTGAGATGCCTGTGGACCATAATCCAGCCCTAGGTGCTGTTCCTGGAGGGGTTGTTCCCATTTTCTGTACTACTGGTTCCTCCAGAGAGGACTAAACATTAATTCCTCACCCTTCCTTCGTGCTATCCACATTATGGCTTGTGTGTTTCAATCCACTCTGGGGGTGAGAAAGGCAATGTTTTGGAAATGCGGGATGTAATTGGAAGCAGCGGATGGTGACAGGACTCTGGAGTTGTTTTCTTAATCAGTTTGGACTCTGACTTCGAAGGTGGGTGTTCTTTCTGTCTGTTTCTATCCTGAGTTATTCTTCTGTCATAGCAAGATCACTCTGGGATATGTCTTCACCAGACGTATGCTGGTGACCAGTGACAATGCTGAAAACAGCACAGTGTTGTTCATGATGAGGACCAAGGGTGGGCTTTATGAGGTACCTACCCCTTTATCTGTGCAGTTAGCTCTGCAAGGGAGCAACCTTAACAGCTGGAGTCCCAGAAGATGTGTGATATAAACATGCATCTACCTGTCTCTTCCTTCTTCCATCTTCAAAGGCTGATGCAGCCATGTGCTGATTTGCTCTTATATAAGTGCCCTAGAAGTGTGCAGCACAGATGGGAAGAGAAGATGAAACATTGGAGCCCAAAATGCGGATCTTGGAGATGCTGCTCAGGCAGTGTGAATCTGTTAGCCTGGGTTCAGAGAGCATGAAAGGCTTCCACAGACCGAGGGCTGCCAGGGGGGTACAGTGACCAGTGGCACAAGGCGGCTCCAGCCTGCGCTGGAGCTGGTGGGTCATCTTCTCCTTGTTGCCCTTCAGGGAAGGATATTACAAGCTGAACAATGAGAACCGTGCAGCTACCCAGCAGTACCCATGTTGTGTGTTGAGGGGGGGGAAAGGTGGTTTAGGAAAGGGATCCCAACCCGTGTAGCACTAGATTTCTGGTATCTGCACCTCATGCCACGCCACTTCACAGCCTAGTGGGGCTGGATAGACCAATTCCTTGCAGCAGGCAGGTCCTCACGAACCTACAAGTCAGATGTAAGGAAGGTCTCCAGCTTAAAAATAGAGAAGGAGGTAGCAACAGCTGGTGTGCTCCATCGAATTCCTGCTCATGAAACCTCTTTCTGGATGCTCTGGGTTTTCTGCTGAATGAAACTCGAATGAATTGACCATCCATTATAACCACTTAAATCATTAACATTTACTCTAGCAGTAAACGAAAATTTAACAGTAAAATCCCGCCCCCTCCTTTTTTAACAGAGGTAATTTACTTTTCTGGGAAATCTTAGTGATCTGCATTGGGGAAAAAAAATGATCAAATTGTGCAAGACATCCCAGAGGAACACCGATCCAAGCTTTCTGACGCACCATGTGCTCAGTTGCTGAAACATATTTTACACAAAATCTATTAGAAAAATGTTCAGAGTCTTTTTAAAAATAGCATTTTCCCACTATTTTTTCATGTCCCTTACTTTCTAAGAGCCAAACATCTTTTCCCCCTCAGGGTAACTATTTCAATCTGTCAGGGAATAGTAGTTTATGGCCAGTAAAAATGTTAGCTCAAAATCTTTGTCAAAGCTTTATATGTATATAATATATAATATAATATATATTATACATATATATTATATACATATATATTATATACATATATATTATATGTATATAATATATAATACAGTTTTAAGTTCTACTTGATTTGTCACCTGAAAAATCGTCTTCCATTCTGAAAGGCTTTACTGGTTTGTGAGAGAATCTTTCTGATTAAAATAGACTCATAATTTGTTTAAATAATGTCCATTGTATTTTGGGAATTTCTAGAGGGAAAATGAGTTGTAAAGCAAGGAATTTGTATCTTTCACTCATGTCTGATCTCAGCTCTGAGTAAGATCTTAGGATTCATCCTGATGCCAATTAATAACTTGTGCATAGTGGATTACTGGATAATGAGTACTGCCTGACTGCTGTGGCATTGCGAGATACTGAAATGGAACAAACAAAATCTTGGCAGGTGGTTATTCTGCTCTATATTTGTATTAAATGTCAGTGACGTGAAGCTGTCCAGACTGAATTTTAGTACAAATGCTGCGTAAGTGAATTCTTGTAGAAAAAGCAGGTGAGGCAGTCAAAATCAAGGGGCTTACCACAGGTGTTGCATCACTATGCAGCTTCTGCTGTTTGCCTCCGTAACCACAAAGTGTATACCTAGAAATCAACTCAGCTGCACAAATATTTCTGTTGATTTTTTATATATGCATATATAACATGAAAACACATATTTCTCTATAATTAGAAGTGTGTGCATATATGTCAACTTATAAAAGTACACAACACATATCTATAATATGAATTAAATATGTGAACTTCATAACTGGCAATATGTTTACGTATACCATCACTATTGCTCCAGCCCAGCATACTTGCTTTTTTCATGAGGCAATGCATACTTTTTAAGAAGTCTACCTTTCTCTACCATTTCTACTTTAAAAACCCTCAAAAAACATGTTTGGGAAGTTCTGTTGAAGCACAGCCTATTGCATAAACGAAAAGCACAGCTCCTGGCTGAAACCAAGTTTCTGGTGTGTGTTGTTGAACTGGGAATTGTATCGCAGTGAGTGGTGACCAAAACTTAGCATTCCGGGCATAGCAAACCTTCCCATTGGTGACAAAAAGGCTGAGGAAAAAAACAACAGGGAATCAGGGGAAATAGCTTCAAACTAGAACAAATTGCTGGATGATTCTGTTGTCAAAAGGTCACATTCTTTCTTTAGGCAAACCCGCACATCTCGGCCGAGGTCCAGTGAAGGAGTATGAGGAAGAGGAAAGCATACCGAGGAAATAATCCTTCCTGTATGACCTCTGGGTGCTGCTGCTTGACCTGAGTGGAGCACAGAAGAAGGGAAGAACCAGAAGGGAGCACACACAGCACTCTCAAGAGAAGAATTTTCCCAGACACTTTCAGCCTCTCATAGAAATGCTGGTTGGAAGGGACCTCTCAAGCTCACACAGTCCAGCTGCCTGCTTAAAGTAGGACTATCACTGGTACTAGATCAGGTTGGCTGTGGCTTTCTCCAGCCGAGTCTTGAAGAATGACTAAGATGGAGACCTCAAAACTTGTCTTGGTAACCTGTTTCAGTGCTGCATGCCTTACCTAGTTGATAAAGCCTTCCTCATGTCCTACTTGTACTTTCCAAGCTGTGATTTTTGGTTTTGGGCCCTTGCTATACAATCTGCCACTAGTAAAAAAGAACTTTGCTCCATCATCTTAGTACCTATCCTTCGAGTAGGCTGCTACTAGATTGTCCCTCAGCCCTCTCTTGAAAATGGCTGTTGTAGGTGACTGCAGAAGGCAGTCGTGGGACCACTCTTAGCTGTTGTCTATGTGGTAGTAATCATTCCTCCAAGTATGCTGTTCCTGAAGCTGAACCTTTCTGAAGTGGTGTTCCTAGGTCAAAGCTGTATCACTGGAAGGTTAAAAACATGAAGACAAAAGTCATAAAATGGAAGATGATGGAAAATGAATCTTTTGTATGAGCACTGAAAAAATCGTTGCTGATCTATATCAAAATACATGTGCTACAAGTACAGAAATATCAGTTTCAGCACAGAATATTATGTATACTGTCTAAACTAATAGGTTGCATTTTGCTAGTATACTTTGGCCTACATCTATGTCTTATCTCAGGACCATTCTCTTGCATTTGGGTAAGATGGTACACAGTAATCTATGTCCATGCCGTTAAGCTTTCTTGCCCTCCAGTTAGAGATTGCATCCAAATTCCCTGCTGGGAATGGATCCTCGCTCATTCTAACTCCCACAGCCAATCCATGGAGAAAGTCATTTTGCAGTGGCACAAGCCGTACCAGACTGTTTCAGCAGCAAATACGAACAAGTTCTGATGCTTGTGAGCAACCTGGCACTGTTTAGACCCGTATGCCTAGACACAGCCTCAGCACCTAGTTTGGTTCACAGCAAGGTCTTTTGTCTTTTGTGCCATCTTGAGATAGGAATTTTTCCCATAAACGCTTAAAGTCTCCTTCTTGGCCCTGTTAAAAGGCAAGGTCTGACAGGATGATTGGTGATTTGAATGTGGAACTTTGTTAGTGGAGATCTCTCCTTTGTGTTATGAAGTCCTGACCAAAGCAGTGTTGTAATTAAACTGGGCCCACCTACACCATGGATGTGCTTGCAAATGGAAGAGAAGAATGGCTGGCCTCAAGAAAAGGGACGACAGCAGATGATTTCTTCCATGAAGTACTATTGAAGCCATGTCAGTTGGCAAAAAGGTAAGTCATTAATAACAGTAATCTGACTCAGAAGTGTCTTCTCCAAACCAATTGTCCGTACTCCCTTTGCCATCAAGAGATACACATTCTCCAGGGAGTGGTTCATCATCCTCTAAGGAGTGTCTAATAGAAACAGAATGAATTGCCCACTGACAGTGCCTATTTCTCTCCATCATCTGCAGAAAGTTGTTTTAAATGACATGCTTAAACTAGCTACTTAACTTTTAGAGTGTTAGCATTAGGTGAAGCAGATCTCTCCCAATAGAGCTGGATGAATACCAAGGAAAATATTTGCAAACAGAGATTTGCAAACTTGCTTTGGCTTTCAGAACCTCTTTTATCTGGTTTCCATAAACAGTGTTTCAAGTAACGTTTTACATGGGAATATTTTACAAGCAAATGCATTATTGGGGTGCAAATACTTGTGCGATACCTGCCAAACAGCAGGTGAAATCTTGGCAGTTGGTGAAGCTTTCAAGCGCTGCTACTGGCCCTAAAAAATTGGTTTCAGTCATACCCCCTGAAGAACTCTGGATTTTTTACCATCCAAGTCAGGGAGAAGGAAAACCGTCGTGTGTCTCTGAAGGCCAGTCACTCTCTGCAACTTGCCCGTAGTGAATTCTTAAGTCACTACCCACAGTGAACATGCTGACATCTGTTTATGGGAACTATTTGCTGGGTCATTATGGATAACATGCTATTTTGTAAAAATCTATGCCCTCTTTCCGATTGCTGGTCAAGCAGACTAAGAGGCTAGCTTAGTTAGACAGCATACAAGTGGCTCACCTCCCTCTTGTTTTTGCTAACTTTGATTCTGTCTGAATTAGTTACTGGAAAAAGATTATTATTTCCTTGTCTTCTAAGCCAGCTGTCCTTACTCCTCCAGCTAGTATTTTTATTAACACTTTTTATTTTATTCTATTTTATTGCACTGCATTTTATTGCATTTTAAAGCTAGTGAGTCTAAATCTGTCAAAGAGATTGTTCTGTGTAAAATGGATCATTACATTTTCAAAATTTAGTATCTCCACCATCCAAACGCAGTCTGGAATTTGAAGCAATCCTCTATACTTTGGATTAATAAATACAATTTTCATGGCTTCTGAATGGATGTCGGTGCTGACATAAACTAGGAAATATGACCACTTCCAGTACTACTACTATCATCATTGTTTATGTACTTGGCCAGAACTAGATCACATTAATATCTGTCTCTGTTTTCATTATAACCTTATTGCGTTGGTGGTAATAGCTCATGCACAGAGATCTCTGCTTGTAAGTGACATTACAATCATCAGTATTAAAATCAGTTTGGAAAAGAGATTTAATTTCCCTTGTGAAAAAAACAGAAAAGAAAAAAAAAGTAGTCACTGGACTTCTGAACAATTTTAAGCTGCTATTGAAAAAACAAAAAACAAATATCAACATATTCTTGTTCTGAGTTGTCAAAACTTCTTTTCTTTCTCCTTCCTTTCTGCAATCAATCTTGCTTTCTTTTTGGGAATTATGTAACTTCAACTAAGATCTGATAGGCTTTGAGGAAAATCTCCTCAGGTATGTTTTCTTGGACTTGTCAAGTTTTATTCCAGTGAAAAATCATGTAAAAAACCCCATTAGCACTAGTAAATGAAAATAAGTATTACTATTTTGCAAGAGGTTCTGATATGGCTTCCCTCTTCTTATTAAGCTGTCCATACTGAAACCTGTTGTCTAGCAAATTGAAAATGTATTAACTTCCTCAGCCATATATTTCTTCCATGTCCTTATTCCCCTTCTTTTTCCCTTCTGGTTAACTTGCCTCCTGGCCATTTCAGACAACCAGCATATTCCCACTCATTCAAAAGACTTAAGTTCTCAAAAGCAGATGAAAAATGTCAGGTTGATCAGTCTTCTAGTAAGCACAGCACATGGAGCTCCTGATCTCATTAGCTTCAGTGTCACCTGCCAGCCACCCCTGGCTATGACAGTACTCTCTCCCAAGACCTCTAACTGTGAGGAGGTCTGTGCCCTACCAGGCCCCAGCAGCCCAGTGCTCCTTGTCTCCTGAGTTGAAGCTTGTCTGACTTCCTTTCTCCCTGGCCTTGTCCCTGCCCTGTCCATCTCTTTACTGGTCCTGCTTCCTCTCTCCTCGAGGGCTTCGTCTGCATGGTGTGCACCAAAGGCTTGTTCTGTGGAGCCATGTGCCCAGTGTTCAAATAGCCATAGAAGTAGTTCTCAACCCATGACATGAGAAAGCTAGTGGTTGAGCATATCCCATGGATTAAGAAAAACCCCAAACATGTCTGAGAACTGTTGATATTGTAGTCTTCCAAAAACTAATCTGCACTTGAGGTGGGTAAAAAGACATAAAAGACTCCTGATTTTATTTTTTGCCAATTTTTTCCTTTTACTTAGTATGCGTGATCTTTGCTTTGGTGAAAAAACACCAAACACCAAAAAGCCAGGTTCAGAATAGCAGTTTCACAATGTTGAAGGCTTTAATGGCAAGCCCTATTTAGACAATGCCTTCCCCAGCCACTCCTTCTTTCACAAAGTTTACCTCCCCTTTTGCCAGTTTCCTCTCTAAAAGCAAAAAGCAGGGAAAAAAAAGGAGGCAGTTTAAGCTGGATTATGTCACTCATCCAGGGCATCACACTGTTTTACAAACAGTTGCGCAGGCACAACCGAGAGGTCAGTGAACTGGGGTGCAAAGGCAGGAGAAGGGAGAGGGGAATTTCTTAAGTTGACACTGCTGCCAAAACCAAATTATTGTGAAACTGCACTGTCACACTCCATAAACACTTTCTTCTAAACCTTAGAAGACTATAGTAAGTGGTGAAAATCAGTGGAGAAGGCCCCTTCGGATCAGGTTGGATGCTTTTAAACTCCTCATGGTAGCTGCAAAGGCTTGTGGGAGCTACTCACTAAGTCATAGGTAGTAATTTAATGCTGTCTTAAGACAAGGTGAATTCTCATCCCTTCAGAGCAAAACCACGGCTCACACAAACCAGTGCTTGTGAGAGCCATGTTTCAACCAACTCCTACAAATAGAAAAGAGGGAATTATATTCTTAAATAGGCACAAGACCACCCAAGTGAGGTAATCCCACTGGTTGGAACCGTGCAAATGAGGCAAACATCTGACCGCAAGGGCATAAGATCTGCCAGCATATCCAATTAGCAGGATAAAAGTAACTGCCCTCCTGGCTTACTAATTATTTTCAGTACACACAGTGTGATGAAAACCCTTCCAAAAATCAAATCTGTCTTGCAGCAGTTTGACTTACAGGCAGTGCAGAATGGAACGTTACTAAGTACATTGCAATTAATTACGCTTTCAAATGCACTGACTAAATTTGGCTGTGCAATTAGATAAATAATAACCGAAGGGAAAGGTTGTATTTTGGAATTACACATTAGAATAGATGAATATGTCTTTTGCCTTGGCTGCTTGTTCTTATGTCATGGCAGGCATCTTGATATGGAGCCCTGTCTGTTGCAGATAAAATGCTTGTACAAACGCAGCTTCCATGTCCATTTAAATGCACAAGTGCCATTTTCATGGACTCAACATAAGCTCTTCCTTCAATTTGTTTGCGTATCTGCCTCAAATATCAAAGAGGACAACATTTCAACAAAACAATGACCAAAGAGTAACATCAAAGAGCCTGGCTTGGCAGCCTCCACTCTTTTCAGGGAATATTGACTCAAGAAATGGATGTCACTGATTTCAGTCCAGGTGTGCCAAAGACACCCCTCCATGCTAAGCAAGTGGTTAAGGGTGACTGAGAAATTCACAAAACATTGCCTTTTCTTTTTCTGTCTTCACATTACCCTTCCATTTATTCTGCAATTTCTGAATAGAGCCAATATTAAATAATGACCTCGGGTAATCCTTGGGTAAAGGGGAAACTGCAGTGACAGGAAATTATGTCCCTATAACTAGGCCTTTCATCAGTGGATTCCCCAAATGATCATTCCTTTTCTTACCTCTTTTTAATATTCAGAGGGCGAGCAGCTGCACTAACTTTAATCCAAGTGCTAGCAGCAGGGGACTGACACATGTGCTAGCTGCAATGACTGTCACCCTGGTAACGTTGTGTCTTGGAAGGGCTCAGCCGCCAAGTGAAGACCGATTGGCTGAAGGTGAATTTGAGCAAGGCAAGAGTATCGGTGAGCAGAAGGAGTGTATCTCATAGCCTTGGTGAAGGTTTGGATGAGTGAAAGGGCATGTCAGGAACTGGGGCGACTGGTTGAGGGATCAGGGGCGCAGGTGGTGTTTTCCTCCATCCCAACAGTGGGGAGCCTCCATCCCATCAGTGGCAGGGGACAGCACTGAAAGGGGCAGGAAAACTCACCTGGTTAACAGGTGGCTCAGGGACTGGTGCCATCGGTCAAATTTTGGCTTCTTTGATCATGGGGAGGTGTACACAGC
>Ga0065711_1049406_pt1 | contig 11325 bp, 6 predicted proteins | sample Hoacrofraction12_FD_59098 | JGI IMG/M metagenome (GOLD analysis project Ga0065711, IMG submission 59098) | Hoatzin crop microbial communities from Cojedes, Venezuela - Epithelial fraction 12 v2 (version 2) | ecosystem: Host-associated > Birds > Digestive system > Esophagus > Crop | place... | reverse complement strand
GGGGGGGGGACGGGGGACGGGACAGGAAGGGTAATGTAGGATGTGGCTGCATTGCCTAAGGAAGAGATGCTCTAATGGGAAAAGCCTTGTGAGAGGAGAGCTTTAGGGCTCTTCTCCCCCTGCGTAGCAGATGGGTATTTGCAGGTACATGCTGGTTGAATTTATTTTGGCTGGAGGTGGACACTGGACTTTAGTAGGTCCCCGTCTTACTGCGCAGTGATGCTGAGCAGTGGAGAGCGACTACAGGAGGCGGGCATTTGTACTACTTGCATTAGGAAGCCCCACTGCATCTATGCATCAGGAAGAAGCTGCTGACAGGACCACAGAGCTCACATATATAATAAATATAAGTAACTGCCAATATATAATACAACCCTTCCCATTCCTCCAGCACCATTCACTCCAGAACCCCAAAGCACGGTACAAACAGTAATTAAAAATTCCCATCCCCCATCTCTGCCAGCAGTGCTGATTTCATTTTCCGGTGTGGGAAAATAAGCATTGCATGGTTAAGAGAGGCAACACAATTTCAACAGCAGGAGAAGTTACTAGTGAAACATAAGCTGTGGTATGAACCCCAGTCCTTCACTTCCAACAAGAGGCTCTTCAAGAGAAGAACGAGCAGTTGGTCTCTTCTCCATCACGTACACTACGTCTGTCTATCCCCGTAACGGGCAACACAAGCCTAATGCACCAGGTACATCTATTCAGTCCCAGTGGCTACAATCCAACTGGCTTTGCAGATTTGAAGTCTGCATGGAAGTGGGGAGTGCTAGAATAAGGCAAGAGATGCCTGCAACAAGCCCCTTGTCCAGTTCCTCAAAGCTTACCTGCGCACCAGAAACACTGACCATTTGATTTCTGGTTTACTTAACGCAGTAACGAGAGTCCAGTATCAAAACAGCCTGTCTCTCTTCTGGTTCCAGCCTGCCCCATGCTCTCCAGGAACCCTTAGAGAAAAAACATGCAATGTCAGATGCAGACACAGCCGTTGGGTTCAGAATGAGCATGTAGGAGCTACTCAACAGCATGTACTGCTTCAGGTACCAGCGGACAGACAGTAAAGAGCCCATGGTGGGTGCACCTGATGACAGGGTTTCACTGGAGCCCTTGGCCAACATCTCTCCCTTCCCATAGTTAACGTGCTGGTCACCAGTGTGGACCCATGCAATGCCTGGTTGCTTCCCTTCCCCTCTATCCCACCACTGCCTTGCAGGTTGGCCAGCCAGAACACCCCTGCCTCTTAACACATTGGGCTGTCTGGAAGCCTCACAGAGGCCACGGGGCTTAGCAAGAGGTCCCGCCGCAGAGGGGAAGGTCCACACAACCAGAAAGTCCAGCCTCCCCTCCACTGTCAGGTTGTTTCCAGACGCGTGCCAGCACCACCTGCATCTGCTTGCTCCAGGGAGTGCTCCTGCAGTCTCCCAGCAGCTGGGGAAGCGCTTATGGAGCCGGCAGCACTGCACGGAGGGTTATTTAGTTATTCCTAATGAATTTTCCATACCTGTCAATATTTCCAGCCCCGAACTGAGAGAGAGGGACAGAGACTCTTCTGGGAGATGGGCTGGCTTGAAGGGCTTTGGTGAAGCCTGTGGTTTTGCAGTTTAGCTCCGGTGAGGGCTGGGCACTCACTTTTTTTCTCTCGTCATCGCTACAGGCCGATCCCCAAGGAGAACAGGGATCTGGTTTGGGCTTGCTGCATTTCATATTTGAAAGGCATGGTCGTCTGTGAAGGAAAAGAGAGAGCAGGAAATCTGCTGCTTTCATTACACTTTCTTGGGGGCTAAATGAGTTGCTGAACATCAACACAACCACGAAGAAAGCAGCCGGTGGGATTCTACTCACAGCACCTACTTCCTATTAAAGATCTAAGAAGTAGCAGCATGGCAACAGAGAGTGTTCCCCGCAGACAATGCGATTTCAGATGAATGACTCCACAGAGGGGGTTTCCCGCTCGCCCAGCAGACTGTGAGGAGGCCAGGCAGGCATAGTGGAAGAGGGGACCACCCTGCACCAGCAGTTTCACAGTCCCCGCTCCATCACCTTTTTAAGACTAGAAATGTTTGCTTTTCACTTCAAGACAAAATGATGCCAAGCTACAAATATTAAAATCCTTCAGGCCAAAGCCATTGCCTTTTTCTATTCCTGCTCTGGTCTGAAAAGTGATTTCCCAGCTTGAGGTACCCTATTGTGGTAATTACCGTAAGAGAGCCCTCTGCGATGCTCCCAGCAAGACCCTGCTGCCTGGCAGTGCCAGCGTAGCCCCACCACGGACTTCTGCTCATTTATAGCAGCAGAGCTGGTGGGCAGAAACTGGGCTGAGCTGGAGCTGGCAGGACACAAAGTTTCTGGTTTGACAGCACTCCCCATTTCTAAGATTTGCAAAGGTGCTAGAATTGTGACAAAGCTGCAGGGAAACGGGAGCGTTGCTCCAGTAAAGTTGCTTTAATGAGAAATGGTTTCCTAGAGGGCAGCAGAAGATAGAGGAGAGCCCACTCTCACCCAGAAACATGTCAGTGAAGGTCACTCCTGCCAGAAGAGAAGGTAGCACTGAGCTGAACAAGAACATTTGTCTGAACTAATGGAGCGAAGGGGGCACGTCTCTGCTTTCCCTTACTATCCATCCATGGCAGCTCTTTCCTTCACTTGGCACATGGTTCTCATCCCTCAGCTGACATCCCATGGCAGAAAACACTAATCACATCCTCCTCCTAAGATGAGACAATGAGGAAAGAGGCTTGGCAGGGGACGAAGGACCTCCTGGCAGCCCCTGCAAAGCCAGCCTCGTGGTGCAGGGTCCCCCCAACAGAAATCACTGTGGTTCTTGTTTGCTGAGCTGGGACAAAGTGGGAACAGGGTTTTAGCCAATGTTGGTTAGAAAATAACCATGAGAAAGGAATAAACCAATTAATTGCTGACCCGCTGACAGCCAACACCTCTCCCTCACCTCCCCCCCACACAATAAAACCTGTCTTCATGGCTCAAGCAGATTTAGGGTGGCTGCAAAGAGCCTAGAGGAGGAAAAAAGCCCTTTCCCACTGCAACTAATAATATTTCCAGATAATCTGAGGCAGCACCCTCTGTGAACCAGGAAAGCCTTTAAGAGCCGTTAACACCTTTATTCAGACTTCCTCATCCTCCCCCAGACAAGCTGTGATTAATTATCCAATCCACCCCGATCCCCCTGGGAAACAGCATTCAGACCGGGCGTTCATCCGAGGATTTGCAGAGTCCCTCTGACTCTGGAGCTCTGAGAGCTCCTGCTCTTGCTGCTGGCTCCAGATAAGCAGGAAAGGGTTGATAGGGAATAAACTGCTTCCAGCCACGCTTTCACGTCGCCGGAGGTGGTGGATGGTGGGAGGGGAGGTTAATGCGGGGTCTAGGCTAATGCGGGGTCTAGGCAATGTTCATGGCTTTTTCTTTTGTGGGTGTCTGCAGGCAGCACCGGCCAGACTGTCCATGGATGCCCATCTCTGAGGAGTTGCCGCTGGAAGTACAGCCTGTTTTGTTCCCACCTAGATTTTTGCAGCCCTCCTTCCATCTTCGCCGCTCTCCGACTTGGCCTGTTCTGAGGATACTTTCTTTCATGCCATTTCCCAGTCTTACCAAAGGTGCTGGGGATGGAGAAGGCAGCGAGGAAAGGGGAATTACTGCCTCACTACATTATGATGCACTACAAATGACACCAAGTGCATGTTTGTCCACCACAGCCCTTCATCCATGGTAGCTGCAGCCCTCAGGCTGTGTAAGGATTAAAATTCTTGCGATGCCCCAATCCCCTTTGCTATGGCAGGGTGAAGGCACAGGTCTTCTGGGGAGACTGTGGTAGCAGCACCTACATGTTTTATGACTTTTCTCACTGCAAAGGCCCTACAAATCCCCCGTCTTCAGGGGAGACCTGCATCTCCCCATCACACCTGCAAGACCTACCTGCATACACACTAGGAGGGTGTGAGTGAGGGGTGCACCGTGGGGCTGGCACATCCACATTGTCCAGCCACAGAGAACCTGAAATTAATGAGTCAAATGCTGTGACAGTCTTCCTCTCAGGTCTTGAGCTGAGGTTCCATGGCTTCATGACACTTGGAGGAGCTTCTTTCCATTAAACCTTCCCCCTTTGCTACCTGGGGCCATCCAAGAAGCCACCACGTGTTGTCTGCTGGCCTATTTACATCTGCCAAGGGCAAAACCTCAGAAATACTGGTCTGCTACCATGAAGCAGTATCTGCCATCACCGTTTTCTACTAGCCACCTCTAGAAACCTTCAGCCAGGAAGTAAAAGCAGAGAGCACAGTAGCAGCTTGGGAGTCCCAGGCGGTTTTGCAAATGAAACCCATTTTACTTTCTTTGTCCTCTTCTCCTTGTGACCGGAACAACATGCGTAGGTCATTTTTAAACAAAAAGACTTTAGATTCATCGTCTCAGGTGCTCCATGACAAGGTGCCAACGAAAGAATGAGAAAAAAGAAAGAACATGTCTGCCAGATGGGTGCCAGCTCCCCCAGGATGCTTCACAGCCCCAGGTGTTGGTTAGCGTCACACCTACACACTCTGCTTCGTGGGCTGGGCTTGGTTTCAGTAGTCTCTATTTTTAGCCACGCTTTCAAGAAAGGCGGGAAAGAAAACAACCTCTGAAGCTCTGCAGCTTCCTGAAGCCCTTAAGAAAGAGAAAGCTGAGGAGCAAGCAGGCAGCTGGGACGGCCACAGCCCTCCTCCCTGCTGAAGGCTCTAGTCAGCCTGAGAGATGTCTCTGACTGTTTTCCAGTCCGTATCCAGGAACAACGGTCATCGAATTGTCTTCACCACACCAGGGAAGTGTGTGGGAGCACAAAACATCCACGGCTTGCAGATCTGCTCTGCCAGGTCTTCTCCAGGCCAGGGAGCAAGTGGGACATTCAGGTGCCTTCTCCAGGAAGGAAAGCAATGGAGGACCTCCTTTGCAGCGGGTTCCTAACTCTGCCAACAGTGTCCGCTGCTGCTGACTAACTGCCGGGCAGAGTCAATGTACTGAGAAAATAATGACCAGGGGAATCAGTGTGGGTTGTCTTTGGCACGTAAGTTGTGAGCATGCAACTCCATGGCAATTGAGGGACCACCAATGTACTGTGCTCAGGGTGCCAGCTCAAGAGAGAAGGTTCTCACCAACCCCATGCCCTTCCCAGAGGAGCTTCTTTGGAGAAGGGACCTCTAGTGCAGGACAAGGGCTCATGCTGGCTGTCCATCCCCATCTGGATTGATGTATCCGAGATCTGAAAGCTGGTACCACTTTGACCCCAAAGACACTTGGGCAGCTCTCCCAAATGACAACTCCTGAGGCATTTCATATCTGGAAGTACCCCCACACCACATCTCCAAAAGCCTCCGATCAGCCACAAGTGCTTGCGTGTTGCCTGTCTCCATTAAGGGCTGTGATGAAGAACTGTACTCTGACAGGCTCCAGTATGGAACAGGGCCATGCCCTGGCTCTGCCCACGGTGTGGGCACAGGCGTTACTCTTTCTGTATTACTTCCTCCGCAGCCATCCCGCTGGTGATGTGTGGTGTGGATCCAGCAATGCCCAGCCCAGCTATTTCAGCAGAGACAGCATTTTTTACATGGGTCTAGCCACTATTTGGAAAGGAGACGTGAGGAAAAACGAGGTGCTGCAGGAAGTGGTTTGGGTGATTTAGTAGGTGGCATCTTCCCTTCAAGTCAGCAGCACACTGAAACTCCTTGGCAGCTCTGGCTACTGCAGGTGTTGCTACTTTAATGACATCCCAAGCTTGCGGTCATCCAAGATCCCACTTCTTGCAAGCACAGAGGTGTTAGCTCCAGTGTCCTGAGTAGGCTCCAGTCCTCAGCAATTATGCTCTGCTGAGCCAAGAGCTGTAGGAATTTGCACTGGACACATTATTCTTCACCCTCTTTTGCCTCTGTGACTAATGAGTAGTTTTCCCAGGTGATAGAAACCAGCATTTAGAGGGACATATCAAAGATAAATGCTTCCCATTGCCTTGAAAGACCTTTTCTTGTTTTGTCACATGCTCTCTCTCTATGGTCCACCAACCTCAGTGTCTGCTTCACCTTGCCTGTGTAATTTCTGTGCTCAGCTGTTGGCTTTGCTCTCCTCCAACTTGCCTCGGGTTGTGCGGGTCATGACCATCCATAGCTTTGGCTGAATTAGTGTATCATGCCAGACCGCATCTGCGTTGTTCTCCATCACCACCCAGGAAGGTATCAACTGCACCTTGGACCTTGACAGGAGATCCCATCTGCTACCAGAAAAAGAAATAATTGATTATGAGACTGACATTAATGAAATATGAGATTGTGACTTGGGACAGACTAAAACCATAGGGAGCATTTTAAATAATTCACCATCCCGAAAATAAAGCATATTAGTGGGAAAGATGTTCCAGCTCCTTTCACAGTGGCATTAACTTCTATGTAACCAGAGCTGATGCGGTGAGCTGACAGCAAAATGGGACTAGTGCTCAGTAGGGAATCCTGACACTTCAAAATGTATTTGAAAATCAATGTTTTCCCCCCACCCCTCCCCCCCAAATTATTTATAAACATTAAAATATTTTGTTTTCGTGGTATCTCATACAAGAAAATGAAATACAAAATTAAACGGAAACACAAAATGCTGAAACAAATTGCAAAAACGAAAGATGCATGCTGGCAAAACATTCAGCCAAATCATTGCCTTCTGCAAAAATGCTTCTATTTTGGCAAACCCATGTTTTTTGGGGGCAGACTGATCCACCAGAGACTTCTGAACTTGCAGCAAGCAGCAACAGAGGCTGAAGAGAGACACTGCGTAGGAGGCAATATTTAAAATGTTGCCGTTTTGTTTTTCACTTGAAACCACTCCAAGGGCCGCAGGAAAGATGTTCAAGAGCAAGAATTGTGCTTTGGCTGTCTGGGAAAGTTGCCGTCAGTGCCTGGGCAGAGCGTGGGGTTACCAAGATAATCCCTGCTTCTTCACAAACCCCCCTAGAAAGGGGAACGTCACCTGGGCAATTATTTTACGTTTATCTTGACAATTAAATGCAATTACATTCACACAGCACATGTATTTGTATCGGCTAAGCTAAGCTTAGCCCTAGACATTGCTGAGGACGTTGTGCTGGTGGCACACGCTTCAGCTGCTCACAGTGCTGGGGTAGCAGCTGAAAGGGACTACTACTGCCAGCAAGGGACACCTTCATTATTCATATCTTCATTATTCATATCTTCATTATGGAAGCAGCTCTTCATAGGGGAAAAGTGCTTCCTTGGGGTTGGTGGACAGGAGTGAATGAACATTGCACAACTGGCATGAGTTTGCTAGCTCTGACACCCTGCACAACTCACAGGCAGGTACGTTGCAGGGCCAGATTACAGTCACGTGTCCGCCCCAGCGATAACTTCTCTGGAATGGCAGAACCATTCCAGCCTCCTTTGGAGACCACATGGACTTCTGGGCATCTATGGACATCTGCGCAACCACAGCCTCATGCAAAATTCAAACTCAGTTCCTTCCCTTGCTGTTGAAATCACTGCAGAAATCACAGTGGGAAACTCCTCTAAGATGTGACAACACTTGTGGGACAACACTCCTGCCTGCTTCCACCAGGCCAGGAGGTCCTGATAGTTGCAAAGATGCTCTAGCCAAGCAGAGCGAGGATACACCTATGAAAGAAACACCTTAAAAGGTGTGTTAAAAAACACATTGTGGTTTCACCTTAAAAGGTCAGTTATATTACCCATTGTGCAACGTGCTCAGAACCTACCACAGGTGATTCAACGGTTGCCAGTTATTAGATCACACATCGTATAATCCTCCCTGTACCTGGCAACATGATTAGTTATGATTCATAAATTCCAGCCGTGTTATGACTCCCAAGCGGAAGTGGTGTGCTGAAAACTCTCTTCCACGACTTTCACAACAGAAGACCACGAGGGACCGACACAGGCAGCAAGTGAGACCCTCTTTAGGCTGATACCCACGTCTGGGGGCAGCAGTGAGAAGGTGGAGTCCTGCCTCCTTAATTCTGAAGGCACAACAGAGTTGCCCGCACCCTTCTCCACCAAGACTCTGTGAGATGAGTGAGCCACTGCTTGTGCTGGAGATGGCTGGGGACAGAGCAGCAACACTTCGCTGAGGGGAGGCAGCCTAGAAGGTGGCACATAGGAAAGAGATGTTATTAGCTGGTGAGGGAGGGAGAAAGGGCAGAGGAGAATCGAGGTCTGTCTGCTCTGGGCTAGGGGTGAGTCAATACAAGAAAGCTTGATTTGCAAGGTGGATGCAATTAAAACCTTGGATCCTCAGGGTTGGTTTTAGTAGCCGTGTTAAACTAAATCAACTCCTGCCTCACTGTGTGCTGTCAAGGGGCTGTTTCTGCTTCTTCACTTTCTCAGAATTGCTGCAGCTCTTCAGGCCATGGCAAAATCTAGCTGAGCTCCTGAGGATGAGCAGGAGCAGTGTCTGTCTCCCTGAGCATTGAAACAGGATCACAGAGCTGGCCTAGGAAGAGGTAATCTAATCCAGAGAAGAAAAATCCTTCAAAGACTATTAAATGCAAAGACAAAAATGATGCCTTCTGAGTGCAAACTCATGCAGGTGGGCAGCACATACGCAGGAGACCACCTGAAGGAGCTCCTGTGTCATCTTCTTCCAGAGGCATCTGCTCTGGTCACTTTGCAAGAGAAGGAATGGGGGTAGCTAGACCCTGGATCTGATTCCAAGTGGTTCTTACCTTAGATGAGATGAATAGCTGCCTGTGGGTGTAGCTGGATCTCTGGAGAGTGCTGCAGCCACCCTAAGTACTATTAAGAAATATCAGCTTGCCCCCAAGCAGCAGTGCTGGGTCTTCAGTAGGAAGAGCAGGAAACTCTGGGGTTCAGAAGCAGCCACCGCTTCCCAAAGCTCACCTGCTACTGACTCATGCACCTCTCAGGCCAGATCTAATGGTGACCCCAAAGGAGAAGCACCAACAAAGCTGGGGAGATGATGGCCAGATGCCCATCCATCCCAAAGTCATTAAAATTTTGCTTTTGAGATGCACCAGTGTCACCGAGTCCGCAGGTATAAAACCCCATTAAATATTTCATCAATTGCTTTCAGTAAGTGCCTGTTGAGGAATTCATGGGAACATTTTCTCTTTGACACAGAGATGCTTTCAATTCTGAAAGATGGCTAAAAATAAAAGAAAATTATACTGCTCAGACATCTCTGGAGGCGGAGACAGGAGGGGGGACCCTCAAGAAGAGCCAGGGAAGAGATTTTTGTTAGATGTAAAGAAAGGCTACTTATTTTTACTGAGAGAAAATGTCAGGAGGCAGCCTGACTTGAGTATCTGGAATCTGTCACTAACCTTCTCTATTAATAATTTGGCCTCAACTATTTAGGGTCTGAGCCAGAGTACTAGAGTTAAGAGTCACAGCAGTCTCTTCCTCTGCTTGCAGGGGGTTGGATCACCATCCTAAATCTCTCAGTTGTACACATATTCTTTTTAATGTGCTGTTTTCACAGAATCGCATAATGCTAGGGGTTGGAAGGGACCACTGTGGGTCATCCAGTCCAACCCCGCTGCCGAAGGAGGGTCATCTACAGCAGGCTGCACAGGACCTTATCCAGGTGGGTCTTGAATATCTCCAGAGAAGGAGACTCTACAACCTCCCTGGGCAACCTGTTCCTTTCCTTTTCGTGTTTTGTTTTGTTATTTTGTTTTGTTTTGTTCTGTTTAAATGCAGGAGCCCAGCCTGTGACACTTAAAAGACTCTTTCAGAGCTTTTTTTTAATGTGGGAGCCTTGGGCTGATAGCTTAGGGCTTCTTATACACTCAGTAAGTCTATGGGATGTCTTAATGTTGTTAATACATTTCCATTTTGTAGTGAAAATGACCTGGCCGAGAGCAGTGCTCAGATAATCAGTCCTTTATGTGTCAACCGTTTGAGATAAGAGATTTATTCCTCTGACAGCCGCAACAGGTTGCTTAGCTTCTCCTACAGACCAGCATCAGAGGGAAATGGCTGAGCTGCAGTAACCATCTCTTTGCACATTTTTAGCCCTTCACAACATTTCCAAGCTTAAATCTCTTAGCGAGTAATACAGCTTGCGTTACCAGAGGTAATACCTTGGGCTTGGAGAGTGCTCTCCCCCAGCTCCCCATGCTAACACAGTGGCGTGGAATTGCTCTCTGACACTCCACTCTCAAGATGAGCACCCAGGAAGCCCATCGCTCTAATTTCTAGGTGATATAAGTTGGGTAAGATGATTTCCCATGTTCTTCAGAAAATTTAAGTCTTACAGTGTGTTTTGCAGGGCCACTCCTTGACCTGGCTGGCAGCCAAGTCACACCATCATTTGATGGGCAGACATCCTGCCTGTCATTTTACTCTACTCAAAGTCAATTTTCAGGTTTTGGGATTTTCTTAAATACGTTCAGTCCACTGAGGCCGTGGTGGTGAATGTTGGATGGCCTACTTCCCAGACAGCATTAAGCCAGTCGGTTGAGAAACATAGAAATAAACCTCACTTCTGGCAGAGTCCAGCCTTTCCCAAGCACTGAGCCTAAATTGGGTTCCCACCAGATCTCAGAGCTGCATCACGTTTCAAGCGCTAAGCTACTCCTTTGCTGACATCTGTTTATCAGCCGTGATAAAAAAAGGAAAACGTTAAAATAAAACACTCACCTCTGTTATCATCTCAGGGACAAGGAAGAAGGGAGAGCCACAGAAAACAAAGGCAATTCCTGGGATGATGGAAGAGTCTTGAAGAGTTCCAGAACTGCTGTGATCAAGGCAGCATAACTACCTGAACAACACAGAGAGGAGAAGACATCACGGAAAAGCAGTGACCTTGGTGCACTGAAACACCAAACAAAGGTTGAATTATACAGGGAATCATAACTGATGAGGGTAATTTTGTGAGCCTGTACTGTCTGACTGCTGACGTAATCTCTGTTCTCCAACATACATGGCACAGACTTTGGGGCTCTGAGTTAACAACTGGATCTCCAGTTCCATGTGAGATGCAAATTCTGCAACAGTTTTCAAGCGCTCTGAAGGCTCCAAGGCTGCTGTATGGACTGATGATGTGGGTTTCCCTCTAAGTGAACCCTGTAAATTCGCCTCCAGAAAACCAGTTGACTCATTCCACTTCTAAAGGACCATATATTCTCTTTACATGTCCTTGTTTTTTTTTTCAAGCCACATCCTCCAGCAGTGCCACAGCTTACACTGTGGAGGCTCCTTGTTGAGGACAATTTCAGGTTTGAAACAACATCAGTGTGCTCACATCTCAGCCTGTTCAGCTTCTCTAAATAAAAAAAAAAAAAAAAAAAAAAAAAAAAAAAAA
>Ga0065711_1049405_pt1 | contig 11325 bp, 5 predicted proteins | sample Hoacrofraction12_FD_59098 | JGI IMG/M metagenome (GOLD analysis project Ga0065711, IMG submission 59098) | Hoatzin crop microbial communities from Cojedes, Venezuela - Epithelial fraction 12 v2 (version 2) | ecosystem: Host-associated > Birds > Digestive system > Esophagus > Crop | place... | reverse complement strand
CGCCTGGACAAGGTCCTGTGCAGCCTGCTGTAGGTGACCCTGCTTTGGCAGGAGGGTTGGACTAGATGACCCACAGAGGTCCCTTCCAACCCCTACCATTCTGTGATTCTGTGATTCTGTGATTCTGTGAAATTTCTTATCAAAAGGCCTTAGAGCATCTGAGGAAAGAAAAACAGGTGAAGTGCCTCAAAAAGTACAACGAACAATGGCAACAAGAATTTTAGTCCCAGAATATCAGAACACATGCTGGCTCTAAATGAAATGCTGCAGAAGCGTTAAACAAGGATTAAACAGTGTAAAATTTATCATACCAGGTGAATAATTCTGCCCTTTCAAAACTACAGTTCTCTGTAGAATCTCCCTTTTCCACAGTTTGATCCACGTATACACACTCTTTGGCGACTATATTAAAGATACCACTACATTTCCAAAAGCAGTGACTACAGAGAATTTTGTAGTTATAGTATTGTGGATTTCCAAGCTAGTTCTGCAGTCTATTTAATGTAAGTCCACTTAATAGTTACGCAAATAAGAAAATAATTCACATGAAACCAACTCCATATTCTTAGATCATTACTCTTTTCTCACTTTCATCTAGTTTTTGAGTATTAAACTACACAATTTTCTTATAACAAATTAAAATACAGATCCTAAACATCCCCTCAACCTCTGTCAGATTAAAAATACCAGGCTTGCAATGTTAAGGAAAACCTAGAGGAATCCTATTTCACAGGATTCTCAGCAAGGAATTACAGTCCCTTAAAGAAAATCACGCAGGTAAACACTTCAAGCTCAGATCAAGAGATTTTTCCTGTTCTGGAATCAAATTTTGGGTTTTAGATATGGCTGGGGTTGGATGGGACCTTCATCTACTGACAAATCATTCCTGCAGTACTCAGAACTTTCACACAGCTAGCAGAACTTACAGCTAAACCCCAGCTTCTCTACACCAGCTGCTCAGTTTATCACTGGAAGAAAAGTTGTATTGGTTTTGGCTGGGATACAGTTAAATTTCTTCACAGTAGCTTGTATAGTGCTATGTTTTGGAATTCTGCTGAGAACAGTGTTGATAGCACAGGGATATATTAGTTATTGCTGAGCCGTGCTTACACAGCGTCAAGGCCTTTTCCGCCTCTCACACTATCCCACCAGCAAGTGAGGAGGAAAGCGAGATGTTTGGAGTGATGGCTTTTGTCTTCCCAAGTCACCATCACACGTGGTGGAGCCCTGCTTTGCTGGAGATGGCTGAACACCTGCCTGCTGGTGGGAAGAAGTCAATGAAATCCTTGGTTTGCTTTGCTTGTGTGCATGGCTTTTGCTTTACCTATTAAACTGTCTTTATCTCAACACATGATTTTTCTCACTTCTCCTCTCTGACTCTCTCCCCCATCCCACTGAGGGGGAGTGAGTGAGCGGCTCTGCGGGGTTCAGATGCCTGCCGGGGTTAAACCACAACAAAACCACTTTCCATTGTTTGTTTAGTTATATTTTGGAATGACCACTGACTACTATTAACTTGCTCAGTCAACATGCATAGATCACATGTGGCAACCCAGGATCTGCCTATGTCAAACAGGCAATTCATAAACATTTTACTTTCTCTTAGACAAGCAGATGGTATCATTTGCTTGCATATAAAATATCCTTCCTTGGAGTTAAAATACATCATTTGCCATGATGTTCAAATTTCATTTGCATATACAAATATAAATTACCTAGTTACTCACATGACTATAACTCCATATATATATTCACCCATAATTCTAGTGTGGAATACAACAGGGAAAAGTAGAAGGAAAAGTAGAATCCACTAATGACTGCAATTCAGCATTAAGTATGTGCTCGTGTCCCATTAGCTTCATGTGTTTAACGTGGTGTACTGAATCAAGGAGCAGTCCGTACACTATGCAGAACAGCCTGTACGCAGCTTTTAAGAACATACATTGTGATAATGCTCAAGTTCTGAATTAGGACCCAGAGAAGCACTAGGCACTGAGCAAAACCAGTGAGACACAGAACTGTTTCTAGTCAAATTGCTTAATCAATGTTAATACATATTTATGTATTCCCATCAAAATCATTTGACCTAACGATACATACATATGCTTACAGAATCACAGTATAAATAGATACTGCCAGTTCAGAGAGAAGTGACTCATGAAGAAAGAACTTAAAATTGTACGTTTTCAAATATATCCATTATCCTCTCAGAAGACAAAAACTTGCGAATACTACTGCATAGAATTATGAGTTTTCAAGATTTGGATTCTTGTCAATTAAGGAAGAAAACATTACTATTCTTTCTTCAACTCTAGCAAAAATCAGAGAAAGGGAAAAATGAAAAAGTTATGAATTTGCATTCAAGAAAAGAGAAAAACCATAGAGAATAATCTGAACATCATCAGATATGTCTGAATGAATGTCTACTTCAGAAGAGATAAATATAGTAGATGAAGCCTACATGAAATAGAAAAGCAAAGAAACATACAAGAAAGTAATGGAAAAAAGTAAGAATTACCAGGAAAAAAAAACCCACCCCTGAATCAAACTTTTAAAAAAGAAAGTTAAATATTAAAAAGTCTTTTTGCTAAATAAATATAAAAACCTGTGAATGGAAAAGAATAGAGGAGCAATAATAATGTTAGCTGATACAGTCTTGATACTGATCAAAACAACAGAGTCCAGAGGTTTGGTCTTAAAACTAAAATAATAGCTAGCTACAAAAAATGTATCAATAAAGTGGTTCTAAATCTATGCAGTATGATAAATGTGTTACTGCATAGGGAATAATTAGTGTCACCATTGTTCGTAACAGTAAGTGAAAGGGTTACAGCTGGTCACTCGTGTTCAAACTGCAGCAGGAACAGACAAGACCTTTTAAGATACCCGTGGGAAGACGGAAACTATTACAAAAAGGGAAAGCAAAGTTAAAAACTTGTAATACAAGTCTCTAAAAATAAATCTTACAATGAACATTAGGCAGGATGAACCTTCAAAATTTACAAACAACATATACAGGACAAACAAGCACAAACTGATAATAAATTGGGCTTGAGAAACAGATAATGATTTCTAGCTATCAGAGAAGAAAAGTCAATTCCAGCTTTATGTCCCACTACACCAAATTAATGGACTATGTGAAATCGTCTTGAGTATGAAAAAAACCCCAAGGTCTACTCTCTATGAATCTAAAATTCTGAATACAAACACAAAAATCCGTCAAATTATAATATTAAACAATATTTTTTGAGAAGTTTTGCCTTCTTTGATTATAGAATGGCTCAAAATTTTTGAGGTATGCTCAGAATCAAGAGCTAGAATATCACGTAAAACTGAACATGAAGGCTTTAATCTTCAACTAAAGTATACTGAGGTGATCAAGCTTAGGCACAAGATTATAATGAAGTTGAAAATAATAATGGAAAAATGTTTCCAAGAATATTTAGCTGATTTTTGCTAATATATTTCAGAAATGATTTGAATGAAGCTAGAATATCTTAACATCAAATAAAATGAAACAGTGCAACTGGTTTTATTAAACTCTTTAAATTTATTTCAGTGTTATCATGTGCTAATTTAATTCTTAATTTTCCTGCACTGCTGCTCAGTATTCCATTTACTTGCTTAATGAAAAATGCAATATGTCAATGATCATAACCTGCTTCCTACTCCACAAGCATCCTTATTTTTTTTCACTAAGAGAGAAAAATATTTATTTTCATAAAATTGAAACAACATACTGGAAATTTTCAGATCATCCCCCTTTGGGAAAGTGGCATTGTGAAACGACCGCTCTGGGTGTTTATTTTTAAAGGTAAAGAAAAGTTTCTTTTGAAAAGCCTTAGCTGAAGTTCTGAAATACAGAAGACATTCTGATGAATCAGAAGTGTACACAAAAGGCACACTGCAGAGGTGAAAAAAGATGCAGCGTACACTCCAGTTTGCTTCCCACCAAAACCAGACTGCCCACTTACAGTCTAAGGAAGCAACGAGCTGTTTCTTCCTACCATATCTGCTCACACGACAGATCGAATAAATCCCCACTAAGGCAACCAGGTCCATGGAGGAGCTGCAATGCACTGAAAAATCAGTGCTAACTCAGAAAGAAGGCACTCGAACAGGTCATCGGAAGTGGCTTACAACAAATAATTTATTATATTCTTTATTTTCTGCCATTTCATTATGTTTCATTTTCCAGTGTTAAAGTCTGTATCTTCACTCAAGACTAGATGGAAAATTTTTTAACGCTTAAAGGCTAAGACTACTAAACAAAATCAAAACTGGTTTGAAACAAGATTTTGGTTTTAAAATGTTCATAAGGAAAATAAGGATTTTCAGCCTACAGCCCACAAGTTGGAAATACATTGCTAGCAAAAGCTTATACTGAATGTCATTTGCTTCAGAAGTGAGGGATAGAAAGAGTAATGGTTGAGAAAGCAGGAAGCAAAGCTAATGAAGAGGAAAGCTGACAGGCCTCAAGGGGTATTATTGCTTTATTTGGTGTTGTGAAGATTATCATTCTACAGTCCATCACAACATTAAAGAACACACAGCATCTTCCTTAGCTGTTTATATCCTTGGCTTTCTTACACACTTCATCAACTAAGCAGCAGTCTATGCAGTTTCACGCAAACTTATTTTTGCACAAGTTTTACAGGGTTAAAACATCCTAACTCTACTGATTCAACTGTTACGAACTGTATTCACAGTTCGTCATTTCTAAATCCCATCTGGTAGTTTGGAATGCTTATCTCTGGAATATCAAACTGAATTAAATGTTGACTAGCAATCAAGCAGAAATAAAAATATGTAAATTTTCAAATATCTAAATTCCTTAATAGCTATCACCTATTACTAGCACTACCTAAACATTAATAGTAATTAAACTAAAAAAGAAAATAGTAATAGCAATTAAATATGGTGATAATACACTTGAAAGTTCTTGTTTCATGACTCATTACTTTTTAATTGCCTTTTATTTTTCTGAAAGAAAAGAATTCCAGATGAAAGTGAGCTATAATAATAACCTAGGATATTAAGTAAACTATAAAATTTGCAATTTTTAGTACTGCCTTCTTGTGTTCTCTTCCTTAGCAGAAACATTCTATAAAATCTACCATTGATCAAGATAATTTTGCCACAGTAAGTAGAGGCGCTTTTTTAATCAGAACTTCAACAACTTTCAAACAGATCACTGCCTCTTCATTTATAACTCCCTTCACGCTCTTTGGAATACCACATTTCATCAGTGGTTATGAACCATTATTCACCTTTCTGCTTAGATGTCATCAAGTCCACATTTCAACAACTGAAGGGCAGCACTTCCTGACACCTCATGCTTCATAAGAGAGGAAAATGTTATGCCTATTTTAAGCTTAATAATGAAATTGGTCCACGCATATTTAACTGAATCTGCTTCAAATAATCAGTTTTACTGTAGTTAGAAAATGTCAATACAGTTGAAGAAAAACAAGTACAGAGACAAGTTTTGCTCTTACACACAGGGCAGTCAGAAGCCTTTACATCCAAGTATCAGTTCTTACTCACCTGGAGAGGTCTACTGATGTAAATGGATTTATTTGAATGAGCAAAAACTGCAGGATTAAAATTCTTGTCAATAAGTCACTTTATTCAACTTCATAAAATTCATGATAACTCCACTATGTAAACTGTTGACTTCACATTGCCTGAACATCTACTGTCAATAGCTTTGCATGCAGAAACTCAACCATCACTTGCGACATCATGTTAAATATACGAAGATAATTTTTAAATCTCTCTCTCTAACACAAGTGCAGACATACTATACTTTGTTCCTGTAACAGGCAGGAGCAAATGGCAAAAAAGGTACCTTTAGCTAATGTTCAGCTGTATTAATCAGGAACCAAATGCCATTGGCATTGATTAAGATCACAAAGAATGTAAGTAATTTGTATTAGGACATTTCCTGCTTAAAGACTTTACCATTCACAAAATGTCAATGCAAATTTATAGACATAGCATGCAAGTCAGAATGGACCATGCAGAACATAAAAGATGAAAAAGTAGCAAATGGAAAGAGTAAATAGCTATAATGTTATAAGGGTTTCACATACTGAAGCAACGCAATCAATGGCAAAAAAAAAATATTTTAAAAAATAAATGTAATGCCTCGGAAGTTCATCTGCGCATGCCACCATCATGAAATGCAACTTTTCACTCACCAAAGTAGAGTTATGTGAAGCATCACCTGAGACCTCGGGTGTTCTTGTGCTGTTTGGAAGTCTGTGAGGGTTACGAGCTATCGCTTGGCACCAGCCCAACATTTTCTCCTTCCAAATATCCCTTCTCAATTTCTGAAATTCTGAAAATAATTTAGATTCCCTGAAACATTGACACTTTGAATTTATTGCGTGCATGTCTCTGGGTGCATGCCCTTAAAAACAGCTTTTTAAGTTATGTCTAAACAAACAAGCAAACATATTTTTAGAAGAACACGTTTATTTAAAGTACTCTGAAGGGTTATGCCATGCAGGTTAGAAAAGAACTATGCACTTTCAGCACACCTTACATGCATTAATACTACTTCAGCGTCAGCAAATTCAGTGCCTTCTCCCCATGTTAAGTCTTTCTCAAGTTGTCACTTCAGTCAAAAGTGTTATTTTAAAGGAATTTTATTACAAAATAACTGTGAGACTAGCATCATTCCTAAAACCATATAACATCTGGATGCAACATTCTCTGAAAAAACTAGAAATCGCCCTAAACCAGTAGGAGATATTAAATACAGAACAGCATGAGAACGCACATATACATACTTACGCCCACACACTCCAGAATACCTGGCTGGTCTTGAAGTGTTACACTAGGATGTATTGTAAATAGCAAAAAGTAAAGCACATGTGCCTGCAATAAATGCTACATGCCAACTGTAAGTTGCACTTGAACTTCTTTTTAGTTTGTGACAGTAACAAAATAATTTTTAAGTAAAATATTCTGGAAAGATAGCCTAGAAGGGTTTTTTAAGTGTGAGAAACCTTCATAAGTATTTTTAAAATTTCACAATCTATTTTTCCCAGTTGGAATAGGTAATGTAAGTATCCAGTGCAAAACTTTACTAATTAATTACAAAAAAATAACTTCAAGCAATTTGTTTCTCCACAGCATCTGAAGCAATTTATAATCTGGTTGTTTACAAAATTTTCCAATTTAAAACGTGTTACTCTGTAACATCATGAAACGTAAGAAACAGAAAGATTAACCTACCAGATTAAGTGCCTAGTACTCCACATGAGACTAGCACTAGACTGAATAGATCTGGAATGAACATACAATAACGCTAAAGGTCTTACTTGGCAAAGTAGCACCTATTTAATGTCATTGAATATTATGTACTTGTAAAGTGGATTTATTTTTTCTGCAGTACATTTCCATGCAGTACACAAGGACATGCTTGCTTTTACAGCAGGCTGTCATCTTCCTAGGTTGTGATTCTGACAAATTATATCCCCTTCTTGAATAAAAACAGTTCTAGCATTTCCGTACTTACCATTAATATTTAATTTTCCAAGTATGAAATGCACGCAGTTGTATTTCTCCACACAACCTCATGGAACTGACAGTCAGGAGTAAGTGGGAACTAGCTTTGGCTTTATCTCAATGGAGATGATTACATGACTGAGTCTACAGGTGAACTGATTCTTACTAATTCTTAAGTCTCTTGAAATCTTAATGTGAGATACAAACACATGCCAGTAAAGCATTAGTAACATGAAGACTGCCGTATAGCCTGTTGACTGTCTGCAGAGTCAAATCCATTTTTCCATTATAGAAGATTTCAGCTGCAGACTCTCCAGAATTCGGTCCTTCAGGGCATGGGCACAATTCAGTAAAGGCTGCAATGAGAAATCTAACCGAAGCACTGACTAAACTCCTTGTCACCAACTCAGTAGCAGTTCCTTAATTTTGTGAATGCAACTACCAGAACTTCACATACCAAACTGGTTGTGAAGCACCAGTGAACAGCTTGTGCATTTAAACAACCTGTATGCAGATATGAAAAATGAATCCATGTTTTAAATGCTTTTCATGGTATATCCAACATATCATGAAGTACTTATAAGTAAAACTGCAGCATTAGAAAAAGCATCAAAGTATAAATATATGCACATCCTCCTCTGGGATATGAGACAACTGATCACAATTTTAATTTTTTTCAAGCTTCTACTGCAAATTCTAGGTAATTTCTACATCATCTGTGCCGAAATACTATTTACCAACTAAGCAGTAGTTAAACTAGTGCCTATCCCATCCCCCCTGCTTTTCAAATGGAAGCACACAAAACCTTTTGAGAAAGTAAAATGTCTTTTCAAAACTGTTCCAATGTCTCTAGAATTTTCTGGTTTTCATTCCAAATTTCAAGCAGAAAGTATTTCAACATTGTTTAGACTTATCAAAATGAGACAAACCTTTTGTTTCTGCTGCTCTGGAAGTGGTTCCTCACGCATTGCACATAAGTGGAGTTTACAAGAAGCAGAGAGGAGCTGTATCAGGTCTGACACTGGTCTACTCTGTTAAAGTGGGTGAAAAGGGATGAGCTGCACCTGGGGCTGGGCAAAGAGGTACCCCTGGCTTTACAGCAAACAAGTGACCTTTGTAGAAAAGACATTGAGCCAATCTCATGCTACTTGAACCTTCACAGGTAGACAAATAGCTCTGGGGAAGAGGCTCTCCATTTCGGTAAAATCAATCCGTAAAGTGTTTCAATACACAGGACTTACGGGCAGATTTAATTTGTTGAGATTGCTGAACTGCAGTCTCCCATGACCAGTAAGTTATTGCTGTGCATTTTTAGTGCAGATGCCTGGAAACCAAAGATTAATGCTGGGTAGAGGAAAAAAATACTAAAAAAATTTTAAAACCACAAAATGCATATTTGGAATAAATGCAAGAATTTTTTGAAGTCTGCCCAGAAGAATAGTGTATAAAGATTATAGCCGAGAGGAACTTATGTATAAATTTTTGGCTTGATATGTCTGAAGAGGTCCCAGACTTCACTGTTGCTCTGAATGTACAGCACGAACAAGAAGGCTACACACTCAGCTGGTGCAGCTCACTGCTTGGGAGCTCTTTACTGCTTTGGTTCTTTTCTGAAGAAAGAATAGGAACTTGGGGGAAAAAAAAGTATATAACTTTTAAGAAAGCGTTCACTCTGATTTTAAAAGAATATTTCAATTACTATTTAAAAGATACTTCTCTCCAGAACACTGTTCACATGGAAAATTTCCTGATCTTTCTCACACAAGAGTATCCAGTCTTTCTACTACTGAAAAAACAAAAAAGTCCCTTAAAATGGTCACTCACACACTTCCTTCCCTGAACCGAATACACACAAACACGTTTTTGCAAAGGCAATAAAATTAACCTAGTATGTTTAAGATACCCTAGGAATAAAACACATGGTTCCCAAGTTCCTAGAGCTCTAAGGCCAGATTAAAAGTCTTCTATACCTACTGATGAGCAGCAGCTCCCATGACTAGTTAGCTGAAGCTTCCTTTTGAACCATCACATTCTTGGTCACTTATGAAGAGGTCACTTATGCCTTCAAGTCTTCACTGAAGGCCCTTCCTGATATTCTATTACTTCTTATGAATTAGAGTCTTACCATTGTTATAGGCTTGTATTTTAATATAGCTTTATGTGTCCGGCTACTTTCCTTGTTTCTATCTACCAAATTTTGAAGTAAACTTTTAGCACCAACGAACCTATATTGCTACATGCTTCAGTGTACAGAGAATTCTTCCAGAGATGTGTTACTGTACAGAAGTAATACAAACTTCACCATCTCTAGAGGCATATGCTCCTCACATTTGGGGTGGCTATAAGCCAATTCAACCTGAGAAAACAATTCTACACATCACATATAAGCATGCAATATATTATACTACACAGTTTGGGTTTGATCATAGATGAAGTGAAATAATAGCTTAGTCTCGGGAATATTCCAGAAAATTACTCTGCACAGCTGGATATTCCCGGTACTTAGAACTGACAAAACCCATAAATCCCAAGCAACAGCTGTAGTTCAGTATGACAACGGTAACTACCTGAAGTCGTTACATTCTGAGTTTCTACACAGTCCAGACAGGTATATGGCATTTTAACAATTTGCACCAGAGCCTCTATAATGTCAGCTGGCAAGAAGTATAGGTTCTCAAAGTTCACAAACTTTTAAAAACATGTTAGTTTAGAGCTCCACAGAGTCTACCTGAGCCACAGGTGTAGTGAAAAGTGGACGCCCAAAACCAGTGCGTGCCACCCACCTGTGGCAACAGCCCTCCAAGGATGTGCAAGGAGACCTTTCCAAAGAGTGACACCACCACCACCCCTCAGTAAGTGATCAACCAACCCTTTCTATACTGCCTGTACCTGTGAAGACAGGGAATCATCTGATTACAACTACAGTCCTGTTCTGTTCCTTTTAGGGTGCAGAACTACTTGGAACTTTTGCAATCCTTTTTTGCCCTGAGAATTCAAAATGATTTGGAACATTTGCAATTCTTTTTTGCCCTGAGGAATCAAAATGATGACTATCGCTGTACAGATCATAACTGAAAGAAAGCCTTTGCACTGGCTCATACAACAGAACCACCACAACCTCAAATAAATTGCCTGAAAAAAATCTTAATTTGTCCCTTATAAATTTGTTTAAAAATAAAATAATTACTTTATTCATACTTCTTCAGGGGAGATGACTTTTACTTCTAATTTAGACAAGCAAAGGGCATACAGAATTACAGATTTAAGTACATCTTGCACAATATTAATACTAAATAAAGAGAGGTTTAGTTAGGAAAGTTGTATTAAAAATTAGCCAGTTATGTGAAATAAAAGCATAATGTCTCCAAAAAAAAGTTAATCAGTCTAGTGAAAGAAAAGAATCGGTAAGCTTAATTCCAGAATATAATTTGATTCAGGTAACAAAGGCCTCAGCAAAGGATGAATTAAGATGAAGTACATGAGCAGGTTATGCTTTTTCATTCCTTACCAGCATCTAACAGCTACCATAGAGCAGCAGGAAACTGAAGACAAAACATACTGTTTTTTATCTAAGCTAAATAGTTTTGTTCTCTGTGTTCGAAGATGCCCAACAGCAACCAAAGTAATGGTATTTGTCCAGCAACTAAATACACTGCGTGACTTGGCAGATCATCAAAATATTCCAGGAGTAGAGTTGCAGGAATACTGAAATGCAAATAGCCTTCAGCTGGCTGTGACTTCCAATCAATTATTCTAATCACAGAATCATAGAATGGTAGGGGTTGGAAGGGACCTCTGGGGGTCATC
>Ga0065711_1049404_pt1 | contig 11326 bp, 4 predicted proteins | sample Hoacrofraction12_FD_59098 | JGI IMG/M metagenome (GOLD analysis project Ga0065711, IMG submission 59098) | Hoatzin crop microbial communities from Cojedes, Venezuela - Epithelial fraction 12 v2 (version 2) | ecosystem: Host-associated > Birds > Digestive system > Esophagus > Crop | place... | reverse complement strand
AGATGCTCCAGTCCCCTCACCATCCTTGTAGCCCTCCGCTGGACTCTCTCCAGTAGCTCTTCATCTTTCTTGAACTGGGGAGCCCAGAACTGGACACAGTACTCCAGATGTTGATCTGTTTTCTCCATTGCAGTCTCTATGAACTTCTAAACATAACTTTCAACCATTTTAACTTTACCATTTCCAAAGTTTAAATATTTCCCACCATCTGTGAATATCTACATCTTGCTATTCAAAGGTTTAAATACCTCTGTGCAATAGATCCAGACATATTTCCTCAACCCACTGAACAAGTGAGTACATCATACACAGGGGAAAAAGAATTCATCAGGTTTTGGCCATCTCTGAGAACAGTCCAACAAGCACGTAATAGAAACTGAACAGGCAGAGTCTAAATTATCTTCTTGCTCTCAGGAAGGCACATTTGCCACTGTTGCCCACTACGGGTAGAGAATGTCACTTCTCTCAAGATTGTTCATGCAACACCTGTCATTAACATTAAACTGTTAATTTAATGTTGAAAAAAGGAAACAATTAAATGAATACATATACATATAGCCTGAGTTCTACCTTAAGTGTCTGCTCTGCTGTACTTCAACTTACCAATAGAGTCCCAGAAGGAATGATTTTGACTCGGTGTCTAAGGCTATTACGTTTTCTACTATAATGTCTTCAATGTCTGTCAACTTAAAAGAATAAAGGAAGCCATCACTCTGTATTGCCTGCAGGTCTTGTTTTCCTGTAGAAGGGGAGTGATGCCAGTTTAACTGACAGCAGGTTCATGGAATATTTTCAGACTGCTAGGTGGATAACCACATCTATTCTGTAAAAAGTCATTGGCATTAATGAATATAGTAATAGGTATGTTAAACAAAATTTTGTAACTTCTGAAAAAATAATTCACTTATGAGGGTTATCAGTAATATCAGCAGAAGAAAGTTTAATTTACTGTAATGAAATTGCACACTGTGCCTAAGTGTATCTCTAAATCAGTCATTTTGACCCTTAAAACAAACACTGAGATTCAGAGAGACAGAGTTGAGGTTCAGGAGGGTCTGGTTTTGGTGAAGCTTTCTAAATCTAGATGGTGTTATTAGTAGAACCTGCGAAAATATTCTTCATTGATACCCAATCCATGCTAAAAAAAACCCAAAACAAAAACCTAAAAAATAAATTAAAAAATACATATAAATTGTTATTACTTCCAATTTATGTGCCAAACACAAGGCTAAAAGGTAGCACATTTGTAACTTAAGCCCTTTTTAGTGACTCCCTTTGCTCTTCATTCTAGATTCCTCATCCAGCCAAACCCAAACCTCTCACCTCATATTGATTTTTCACACCTCTTTTATCACTTTCTCTGCTTACTACTTCACAGAGCCTGTACCCTTGCCCTGCTATTCCCAGGATTCTCTCCTGGTTCATCATACAAATTCAGTCTCTCTACACTCACGTCTTTGCGTCCCTTTTGCCTGTCCTCCAACTCCAGGCTCCACGATAATCTTAGTCCTTCTACCACCCTATTCCAAATCCCAAATTTCTCTATTCCTCTTGCAGCTTCTGGTGACCATTTTCTACCTCCAGGTGCTTTTCACAGTCTATCTCCCCGCACCCAGAGTTCTGTGCTTGTCCAGTTCTGCCTGAATCCTCCACATTCGTGGTCCAAGTTATGGACTGATGAGACACTGAGAGCACAGAGATGAAGTAATGAGTGCAGAGTTTTAACATCTATCAAACAATCCAGCACCTCATAAATACTCTGTCCTAGGCCAATCCCAGGAGTATGGATTAATGCTCACAGACTGATTTACAATGCCTTTTCAGCCCGCTTCATCCAACAGTGAAGTGAGGTGTGGTAACAATTGTGTATGTTACAAAGCAATATAGCAGCATTTTCCGTCTCAGCTGCAGCACATGGTGACATGTCACAGACAAGAAGGTAAAAAGCAAGGATTGAAAGTGAAACTGCAGTGGATAAGGATGGGTAAATTTAAACACAGCTTTTATACCAACAGCACAATTTTCTGAGTGGAAAATGAAGCAGATTTCCACACAGGAAGGTCTATCTCCATGGTCATACTAGTGAAGAACAGATCTAAATACATACACTTTACCCCACATTAAGGGTGAGACAGTCAGTGATGCCATGGAGACCTGCACGCCCAAGTCCCATTAACTCTGATTTTGAAATCCCCAATTCAGGATTTCAAGTATGTCCTGAGTGAAATGCACTTCATTTGGTTTCCATACCAGACCACAGGAAAGCTCAGGTTGGATGGAACTTCAGGAGGTCACATTAGTCCCAACTTCTGTTCAAATATCATCTTTGCACTAGCTAGATCAGGACTGAGGTATCTGGATTTGATTCTTTGTTCTACCACTTATTTCCACTTTGACCTCAGGTCACTAGTTTACACAGCTGCTGTCTGCGTGAGTTGGCTGCAGTCTCAAAAGAAGAGACGTTGCACTGTTAACACTGCACTACATTAACATTTGAGCAATATTTAAGTAACGTGGTTTGAAATATAGGCAGACATCTAAATAATACAGCTGGGCTAATACAGGAAACTTTAGATCTTAGTCTAGCACTCTAAAGCATTCAACCTGGGTATTTTGTTCCAAGGGCTTGTGTCCACAGATATTAGATTTGGTTCTGAAGTTGCTGTATTTTAGAAATTCTGATTTTTGTTTCAAGCCTGCTTCTTAGTTTCAGAGGAAAGATTTAGCTTGTAAAAATCCTTATCTACAGTGTGCTTCAACTGGACTAAAACCAACTGTAAATAAAACTGTCATATGAAATAAAGATTATATCAAGTAACATTTTTGTTAGTTTTAAGAATATAGAGTAATATATTAAGTAGTATTTCCTTCTATTTCCTTTGCCATTGTTTACTACATCTGTAAATGGCATTTTAGTCAGACACTCAAACTTGGCACCTAGACCTGGGGAAATAGATAAATTACCCTGGAATTTGTTTTCTGTTCTCAGCTCTCCAGGGGATGCTGCTGGCAGGTTGAGCTAAACCACAGAGAGATGTTTGTCTTATTTCTTTCTACTATTTTGGATGCCAGTACTAATACACTGCTAGAAAATGAACAGCTCAGAGAGAAGGTTGTCTATTTTTTTTTTAAGTTGTAGCTTCAAACAAAGCACATTTTCTAAACGGGTTCACAAAAAAATAAACAAAACACTTTTCCCAATTAACTTCAATGACATCTACCTGCCAACCCTTTTAACACCCACATCAATAAGCCAGGCAGAGTGTCAAAAGTTCAACCTAAATCTAGGTCTGAATTCTGATTAGGAGACCTTGGAAGCCACACAAGAAAAACTTGCCATGAAATGTTTGTCATTTGCCCTCAACTAGTCTGCTAAAAGTGGTTTAAAATTGTCACGCATCTATCTCCCCCTGCAAAAAGAAACCATCCAAGTGAGATCACAATCAATAAAGTCTGCTGCTCAGCATCTACAGGGAGAAGAGTGAGTCCAGAGACACCTGGGGGGGGCGGGGAACAACCCCAAACCAACCCAGGACAAATAAAACCCCACAAGCGTATGACGTGGCTACACAAATAAGCTACATGCTAGCTGGTTAGTAAGTCTTACTACTACATAAATATGTGCATCTGTGCATATACACACACACTTGCTGGACACTGCGCCTATATGTTATGTGAATACCATATGCATAAAGCAACTAAGAATTTTTTTCTTTAACCTTTCCTCATTTTCATTTCCTTTCAGACCAATGCAAGAATAGCATATCTAAGGCTGGTAAATTTCCTGGTCTTTGACGGTATAAGACATCGGAGTAAAGAAACATTTTAAATCAAAATGTATGCACTATCAATAAATCTGTCGTACTACAATAGCTGCATATTTTCTATGCATCAAGGCAGTGAGCAAGTCTGACTAAAAGGCTAGTGGGGAATATTTGCAAATAATGTAACAGTTGCTGTCTGTATTTCCTCAGTGAGACCACAGTCCTTCTGCGCTAGGTACTGTACAAATGCCTAGCGAGAGAACCTGCAGGTCATGCTGAGCTTACCAATTTAGACAGTTCACAAAACAAAGAGTTGCAGTGAAATTATTAATACCACCTCCTTAAAAGTGGGGTTCCAAGGCATTTATCCCTGCTACAAAATGGAATTTTGATCTAGGGAAGATCACGAGCGCACTGTTTAAAAGAAATACTTATTATCACATTGTTTAAAGAAAATTTGCATCAGCACAAAATTACATATTCCACCAGCAACAAAAGTATGTTTAGATCAGCATTTATAACACAAAGTTTGTAATCTTAGATATTAAGGTGTCTACCAGGATTAAGAAAAAAAAGGACACATCAATCCAGCATATTGAGAATGACGCATTTAACTAAGCACTGCGCTTGTTAAATAAAGTTCATGGAAATCAATTCTTCCTATAGTGTCTTTACTATAAATGTACAAGAAGGTTTTTTCCATCCTCTTGGAAAATTACGTTGAAGAGTCAGTCCCGTCTTCTGTAGTCAGTGAGAACATCGTCATCGATTTTTGTAGAAAAAGTAACAGGCTCTTGTACTCTCTATGGTATGTTAACAAAAATGTCCAACATTTCTGTAGTTTCTCTACAATGCATCACATCCTACATTAGTCCCCGAGGTTATAACTAACAGTGTAAAATATACACAGACTTAATGACTTTTGATTCTAACTCAGAACTCAGTTGCACACATGCTGCTGGGAAACACTTTATTTCACTGTAGAGGACTGATTCTTCCTCTCTCACTGCAAGGACAGAAGCATTGCTGCAACAGGCCTTTTAATTCTGAAGTAAAAAGGCAGCATGGCTCAGAAACAGATGCTAACCCCTGCCTTTCCCCCAAACCACAATTCATCTTTACCCACTGATAACAATGAGAGGAGCACACTTGAACCAAATCCCCAGCTATTTAAAACCAACATACCTCATGAACTGTCCACAGCTGACAAACCGCTAGACAGAAAACCCCACCGACTCTTTCAGTTTCAAGGCAGCTCACTGACTAGTGTCACAAGACTAATAGAAATGTATCCGAATATATTTCCAGTTCACAGCAAGTAATTTAAATATTGTCTGTACTGTATACAGGGATTACTTGAACACATTTGCAACAGAAAGGAGTCCAGATCAGTTGCTTTAACAGCCTAACGCGACCCAGTGGTGTGACATGGTTGGAAGCAACACACCACCCAGCCCTCCCAGCTTGTAATTGCCCTGGAAACGTTACTCAGAGTTCTGGAGGACAGGGAGTCATGGGAACATTTTGAAACAAGAGGTAGGTGGGCCATTCGAGCAGAGAAGCTATAAATCAGACTTGCTGGGCAGATGGCACTGCAAGCTAGCGAACTGATGGCAGATGGAAGTAAAGACTTGGATAAGGCAAAAAAAATGGTTGCAAACTAATGAGATCTGTTAAGATGCTAGAGGCAACAACTGTCCCTTCCTGATTACTCTGCTTTAAGTGAGGGTCATATCAACCTCTCCTCCCACAGAAATTTACCCAGGAAAATTTTCAGAGCCATACAGAAAAGGCAGTTTTGTTTCCCTCAAAGCGGGATACCCACAGCAGCCATCCAGAGACTTACTCAATATGAAATAAGCAGAACACTCATAATTCAAAAATCCCAGGCTCTCCTGAAATTTTTGAAGTCTGGAGCATTCTGCATAGAATCTATAAGCCCTCCAGTCTGATCCAGAATGATATAAAGACTTGTATCTTTTCACAGCAGAGGAGCTTCCATCAAAGGGGAAGTTTCAAGCCAGGAAGGATCTTCAGTGCAAAACTGCTACACAATACATTAACTTTCGCAAGGATTTGGCTTTAGTCCAGACTAGAACTTAGTTAGCTTGGTGCTCACAAATGCTCCACCTTCCTGCAGCTGCCCTACAGTTCCTTTGCTGCTGTTACGGGATAGATAGCATCTATAACCCTTACAACTGCAGAATAGTTACTATCAGAATAAATGCATGGCACCTCTTAAGATACTCTTAAGATACTCTTAAGTCCCTCTAACCTCCAAATCTTAGGGGGAAAAAAAAAATCTTTCTCTTCTACTTATATACATACATACAGACACATATATACCCACACGTATATATTTTCCTTTCCTTTGTCAGAGCATCAGGGTTCTTTTTTAAAACACCATTGCCAAGACTTCAAAATTTTTTCTGTTCTAATCCAATGGCCCCAGAAGCATTAATAACATTTCCAGAACACAATACAAAATGAGCTACTTCAGTAAATGAGACAGTGTAGGCTATGTGAGCTTCTAGCATATAGCAGCTTCCACAAGCTTCTAACATTACTTCTAGAAGCTTATGGAGTTTTTCTCCCAAGATATATTATGAAGGGTGAGTCTTTCTTACCACTGTCATGAACTACAAGGATCTGATGGTCTTATAAACTTCTATAGCTGCAATTTCTGACAACTAATGAAGAGGGAGCACAGCAATAGCACTGCAGTGACACAAAGGATTAACAGGCTTTCAGCAAAAAATTGCATTTCCCAAGATATTATGAAGCTCTTGTATCTTAAACACACGTAGAAAAACAGCCACATAGCATAAGAAAACTGCTATACGCCATATACGCACCCATGCGTTTGTAGGGCCCCAGTGCTTAAGGCAGATACAGAAATGACATAGGTTAAGAAAAAGTACATCTCATAAAGGAGCCTACAGAGAGAAGTGTATTCATACAACATATACACATATTAACTATCTCTTCTTACGATCAAAAACAAAAAAGACCAGAAATGAAGTCCAGCCATTTAAAGTGTTTTAGAGCACACTCTTGAGATTTTCATTACATTGGGATAAGCGCATGACTGAAACCTTGCATATTATAACTGAAAATCCACATTCTCTCAACAATTTTCTATGCAATCTTCATCAAGTCTCTTGACCTTTTCTGGGACAACTTGCTCCAGATGTAGTCACGGGGCTACACAAGCTACATTCAAATGGAGATGAGCTATGCTACTTGCTCCTTTTTGACAGGCTTTAGGTCATTGTATCTTCTTCTCATTACAGGGCAAATCTCAATCTCTGGCTACCAGACAAGAACGAAAAAAACCCAAACAAAAACACAAACACAAAACCAAACAGAAAAACAAACCAGCAAAACCCCACCAAAAAACCCAAAATCTACAGAAATTGTTACTGAGCAATAACAATCATGGGGTTCTTAGAGACCCATTCCTGTCTAACAAACATCAATTTCAGATATTTTCAGATGCTCCCTTTATTTGCAGCTATCTTACATCTAGCCACTCTTGCACCATCTAAATCCCCTGTTCAGCTGCAGAAGATACACAGAGATAGGTTGTACATAACTGCAGAATAACAGGAAGTGACTAAGAAATGCTATAATTGCAATCCTATGACATATTCGATCTGTAAATCTGTGTTCTAACAGAAGAAACACCTTTAAAAAGAAAGGTTAATTCCAGCATTGTGACTAGAAATCATTAATTTAATGCACGTTTCATGATATTTTTCTTAAAACCTTAGCATCCTGAGGCATATTTGTGCCTCTCTTGTGCCCAGCTCTTGTGGCTGCAGAGAAAAGTGCACCTCAATGACCTGAATTTCAGAAAGCACATCAAAATGACCTGACTGTATTTATTTATTTATCCCAATTTTTCTTAAACTAATCTTACAGTTTTAGAGGAATGAAGAGAGCTGAGCTACTTGTTCTAAACATCTGGAGAAGTCAGCACTTCTCCTGGTAATCAAATTTACACATAAGCATACGTTTTCCCTGGGCAGTTTTATCATATCAATGTAAAAAAGTCCTCATTCATGCTAAATGGAAATTCAGGAACTTTGACGGGCGTCTTTCTGATCCAGCTTCTACAATTTTGTGTCCTTTGATGGCTTGGCTTCAAGTGTGCTGCCAAGCACGTGTTCAGACATGATCACGCTGATGCATCTACATACGTGGAGAAAAATGAAAGAGGAGTGGGAAAGCATAGTATTTTCTGACTATTCATCAAGAATAATTACATTTCTAAGAACACAATTTTTGTCTTCTTTCTTGTCTGTGAACAACTGTGACAGACAAATCAACAGCATCGTAAGGTTACAGATGCAGACAACAGAAAACTAAGCCACAAAGTTCTTAACAGAAGCACAGAGAAGTTCTTGGACATAAAGATGATACAGTTAAAGCTTTTAGACCCACATACTTCACGTGATGTTCTTCCACTCCTCTCAGAAGTGCATAAGCACGGTGGTGATCCTCAATCTATACAAAAGGTGCCTCAGCATTACAACAAACTTGTAACTGAGCTCCAAACCCTGCCTGGGGCTGACAGTATCCCAGAACTCATGCTGTCACTGTCTGCAAGGAGGCACCGACTCTGCTGTCACACAGCGTTGATCAAAGAGTCGTATTAAAAAAAAAAAGAAAATCTGAACTTTAAATTAATTTGGCTAGTGCCATTGGCAAAATGTCTCATCTCCCCCACACTGTAAACCACAGAGAGGCAAGGAGAGAGAGAGAAAGGAAATACAAGCTGGAAAGACAGATGGGAAGATGAAAGCATTGTGGACTAACACTGATATTAAAATGCGTCATCTATCCCTGCCCTCAATCAATTATTGTTGCCTGGCCAGGACAGATATCCTGAAATAAAATGGATTCCAGTGTTTCCATATTACTTACCTCATCATCCCTCTCCACACCATATAAATTCCTACTCTGAATACACAGTTTATCATTAAACCAGCAAAACATGATTAAATGTATAATGTTGATGAGTACAAATTACTGTGCTTACATGGTATCTCAAACACTGCATGTTTAGCTACCCATAGTTTCAAGAAGAGTAAATCTCTCATTACCAGTGCAATATACACAGCATCAGCTAGATAGGAATAGTCACTAAAAGAAAAAAAATTAGAGAAATCAAATTATCAGCACAAGTCTCATAATGACCCCAAAACATTCTTATAGCTGAACATGAACTTTTACCTTAGAGGATAAAGTCATGGCATTATACAGCACAATAAATGTTATTTCTACACAGAACAGTCCTGATTTTTTTTAAGTTTGACATTTTTATGTTTACCCTAACATGTAACCGCAACTTGGTCATGACAGCACTACGCAATACATCTCAAGACACTGCAAAGTTTTTAGATCTTACCTGGCTCTGTACAGTTCTTTCCTTCATGTGTCCCGTTAGGTGATGCCATCAACCTTCTATTCCTCCATATTTCTGACAAAACATGTTTGTCTGCAATAGCTGATTCTCGGCCTATGTTAAACAGAAAGAGGTTATGCCCATTGTCACTAATTTTTTCCCGCATCACCTTAACTGGCCTATATGCCCCTACTAGCGACAAGCATGGACAGAGCATCAGTATGTGAATGCAGCAAAACCAAGGTATGATTGGGGCAGATGCCAACATACAGACGCTAGGTGCTACAAAGGGTGAAACTAGCTACGAAGGTACAGTATCAGAGCTGCTAACATGTTCTGGCTATCAGAATACCTGGCTGCGACCCATAACGGGAAAACATTCTGCATCAAGCAAATGCTGAAGCCTGCACCTGTGAAACTCCACACTTAGCAGTTCTTATAGATGAAACCAGCCCAGCTATGCTGACATGAGCAACAATCACACTTCCATTTAGTCATCTGCACTTGCACATATTACATTACTGATGTCTCAAAAAATAAAAATGCATATGGACATGTTCCAGCTACATTTTGATTTACTGTGAGTCTAGGGGCTGACCTTTTCAGTGTTGGGTATACTTGATAATATCAATCCCTGCACAACTTTTCAAGGAAAATGGAAAATAACTGCATTGTGAATCCCCACAAGTCTTAAGAAAAACAAACTTCTGTAGAAGTCAACGGAGCTTTTGCCTAAACTTGTATTTCAGAAGCATTCTCAATGGAATTTGCTGAATAGAGTACAGAAAGAGCACTTGTGATAATGCAAGATATGCAATTATAATAATCAAAGGAAGAACAGAAGCTCTTAATTAAATCACTTCCATCTCGACTTTATCCATTTCAAATGAACATATTATAACAAAAATTCTTCCATGGCTGATCTTAAGGGTTTATATTCAGTCATCATGTAATGCTTGTGCTTTGCTACAGTGACTCTTGCAAAAAAATCTAGCTTGGAAGTTAGTTTGGCTAGAGTATTTGCTAAAATAATATAACACCACAACTAACAGATGGTCAGTGTTTAGGGATACAATATATTGTAAATTAGCCAGCTGAAAGAAACCTACCTGATGCAGCATACCATCAAAAATTAGGTTATGAGGGATTTAGTTGATAACCCAGGAGATTAAAAACTTTCATAAGTCATAACATTTTTCATGCAAACCAAGAAAAGTTCTCAAAAACTGTTATCTGCAACAACCCCCCCTCCCAACTATGTAAACGTAATCGTACCCCATTTATTTGCTTTTACAAACAAGTAAGTTTATGAAAATAACCAGCTGGTGCAAGGAAAAAAAAAACACATCAGCATGACAAACAGTTCTAAATAAAGAAAGCAACAGTATACTGTAAAACCACAATTAAAAAAAAAATTAAAAGTTTTAAGATAAGCAATATGCTAATATAGTCTGAGACACTGAATTCTTACATGGATGGCTTGTTGCTATCCTAGATATATCTCAAACAACACAGGAAATAATTTGAGCACAAGAGCATTAGAAAGTATGACACTTTCCACCAGATTTTTCTTCCCCTAAAGCACACATTTTAACTTCAGCTTTAATTTAAGCAGAAGACCCATCCTACTTCTGCTGCAATCAGATTTTCTTACATTAAACGTGGACATAGGATCTGGGCTTAGTTTGGTTCTGTTCTCAAATCCTCGAGGAGTGTTGGCAGACCTACCTAGAGACCTCATGTGCTGTCCCAGCAACCTTAGACTGCTTATCGCAGGGATGCAAAGCATATTGCAGGAAGAGGGCCTAAAGCTGCACACTTACAGCCCAAACTGTGCCGGCAGGCAGGAAAAAAAAACACGAAGGGGAATGATGTAGTTAATTAGAAATGCAACAGTTTACCAACCAAGGATGCAACAGACTCGCTCTATAAAACACGAGATTAGCACTGTTCCTCGCCTAAAACGCAGAATTTTCTGTCAAATCCACACTGTAATTTGGGGACGGTGATCGGAGGGGGAAGATGGAGAAAAGAAGCGGTTGCAGCTGATGGAGGTTTACAACCTACGGACAAAACCGAAAGGCGGCCCGAAGTTGCAGAGGGGACGGCGAGCGGCTGGAGAGGATCCAGCTCAGATGCGGCGGCGGGGGGA
>Ga0065711_1049403_pt1 | contig 11326 bp, 4 predicted proteins | sample Hoacrofraction12_FD_59098 | JGI IMG/M metagenome (GOLD analysis project Ga0065711, IMG submission 59098) | Hoatzin crop microbial communities from Cojedes, Venezuela - Epithelial fraction 12 v2 (version 2) | ecosystem: Host-associated > Birds > Digestive system > Esophagus > Crop | place... | reverse complement strand
GGAAGGAAGGAAGGAAGGAAGGAAGGAAGGAAGGAAGGAAGGAAGGAAGGAAGGAAGGAAGGAAGAAAAAGAAAAAGCTTGTGATTTTTTCCTTTGTAACAAAAGAAATTATGGGCTTGCCATAATGCCTTTGACACTATTACTTTGAAAAACCGAAAAAAAATTAGAGCCATACACATAGCCTGGAAAACACATTACATGCAATGACACAGAGTTTCTGAGAGGCTTCTTGCAGAAAAGGGAACCCTGATCTGAAGGCAAACGAAGTGGCTTGGTCTACTGCGTGCATGTCCTGAGGGTGCAAACAATAAGAATCCTGTTCAGAAATGGCAAATACCCTGCCAAAAAGCACAAGCAGTAGCCCTACAGCAGTCTGCAGCTTGTGTTGGTATCCATAGCCGTTAAATCCACGTTTATCACAAGAGATTTCACCAGCTTACCCTGGTGGCACAGCGGGGTCTGAGGGTCTCTGCAAAACACTGCTTCGGAGGCCATCCATGACCGAGCACCCCCGCAGATCAGCTGACCAGCAAAATATGCTCCTTCCTCTCTCCAGTTCTGTTCCCCGCAACTCGGCTGTTTATCAATTAAAGTGATAAATACAAATGACTTTAATAAGGCGGGCGATGCAGTAAAACAACCTGCTGAAAGCCTGCCATAAGACCCGCCCGCAAAGTTCAACAACTGTGAAAGAACTATTAAAAAGGACACACAAACAAGTGACCTTGACTGACAAGCGCACTTCATCCCAGCTATAAACAGCGGAGGGGCTGATAAGTGTTCATTGGCGCAGAGAGTAATTACCTATCTGTCAGTGTTGCTGGTGTGTGCGAAATAGTATAAATGAAACATACATAATGTACAGCAATAATATCGGGCATGCAGAACCTAATGCATTATCATCATTCTCAGGGCTCAGGTTTATGTGGCTGCCACCACTGAGTAAATGCCTCCTAGCCATGATAATTTCATTCTAATCTCTGTTCCATATTATAATTTTCATAGCTAAAAGATACTGAGGAGCAATACGTTTCAATCAAGGGCTAAATAGAACACAACCTGTAACTGGGTATTTTATACACCTATATATATTTTTTTCTTTCAAAAAAAAATTTAGTCAATTTATGAATAGACTGAAATAAGCTGTAAATTTATGGATGACAAACTCTGTCTGTAGCAATGTCACAATGTCTGGAGACAGGCTCTACATATCTTGTACAAGGGATGCCAGCTTTGTCTATCATATCTCACAAAAGAATTCAACCCTCTGGAAGGATAAAGGTTTCGGTGCCCCTTCCTAGCACATCTCAAACAAGGTTAACTTCTAAATGAATAAAAGAAGGGTCCTACTGAGTTAAAAATACAAAAAAAAAAAAAAAAGCTTTTAGACAATGTATGCTATTATTTTAAATGCTGTTTAAAATTCTATTTCATTACATAACATCCACAGCTAGACCACCACTGCAGTGAACAAATCTGTCTGCTTCTTCATTAATATCTGCTCAAAATACAGCCTTTGTATATTCGGAATTTATTTGGGGACTCTTTACGAAGAAGGAGGACAGTGATTTAAAGGCCAGGTCAGCTCCCCTCCCCATCACGCCAGGAAAAGGGAGAGAGAATAGCGCTCGCTGCTTTATCGATGTCCATTTGATGGGATTTCCATACCGGGGGGAAAGCCTGTGCAGTGCCAGCAGCCTGCCTGGCAAACTGTTGCGCTGCCAGCCACCCTCCAGCATGCCGAAGGGATGCGTAGACCTAATGCCTCCCGCTCGAGGAACCCCAAAATTCAGCCGAGCGGGCGTGCTCCGCCCGACGGCACCCCGGAGGGACCCAATAGATAAGCGACACACGTCTGGGAAGATAGGTAAATGTGAAAGCTCGGTGATTACAATGAGCAGGGGTGGGAGGTTTATGCAAACCTTCATTCCAATTTCTATCAGCAGCCTGTCTCATCATCTGCTTTTCTGACCTTCCACCCGCGAGAAACCCAGCTCTTTCCCAAACCTGCCCCGGAACCAGCCCCGGTTTCCCAACCCTCCCCGGTAGTGCCCACAGCTCCCGGCAGAGCCTCCGCCGGCCGCCTTCGGAAAGCAGCCTGCGCTCGCCGACAGATTTCATGAGCAACCCCTCCGACAAATCCAGACGAAGCTTCAAGTGGTATGGAAACCTGAAAGCCAGCATGTTTTGCCTGGCTGGGAGTTTCACTAGAGAAATTTCACATGGCTCTAAATATAACTCAACAGCAATATTTATTTTATTTAAATGTCTCAGAACATTGCATTTGACAGCAGACAACAGACTGGAAAATTGCTTATACAAAATGCAAGAGGTAGTTGCAGTATTTTCTGGCACGTGGCGTTGCTCTTCCCTCCGCTGACACCCATATGGCTGCAGCCAGCCGCCCCTCGCCCCCGTCCCAGCACCCTCCCGCTCTCCACTTTCCGACACGAGTCCTTAGATGATCGTATCTCAAATAACTACCCAGGACCCAGGGGATCGGCAGACACAGGGCAGCATTTTGGCTGCTGCAAGTTGTATTTTTACCGTACGCCGACATCTGAAAGTCAGGAGGTGAAACTTTCTACTGAAGTCAGAGTCGGGTCCAAGGACGGACATATCAAAAATATATCACGAATTCAGCCCCCTAACAGCACACTGACAATCTGCCTTATAAATTTAACAAAATCTTACCTATGCTGAAATATTATACCTTTTTTGTGAGGTCAAAAACAGAATAAAAACGCACAAGGCAAGTTTCTGTGTCCACCTTAGAGGATTAAAAGCGTTGCCCAAAACTTCTTAAGCCACTGTTCCCGGATTTACAGTCAGAATGAGTTTTAGAGGAAGAAGAGTTTAGAAACAAAGGGCTTTTTCTGTCTGTTTTCAGCAAAACACAACAGCTTCTCAGAGAGGGGGAGAGAATAATAACTGAAGCCTTTCTTCGCTGAGAAATGAAGTGAAAACGAAAATGTTTTTTAGCCCAGCTCAGCACGCTGGAGTGAGCAAAACAAACCCGGAGCTCTTCCATCCCACTTGCATCAGTTTACTAAGTCGAACCGGCATCCTAACTGGAATACAAAACCCCTCTTTGCGATGCTCACTGACATCCAGACAGTATACAAAATTTAGTGCCTTGCTCCCGAGTGCCACTTGCAGGTGCAATAAAAAGGAAATACAGCGTGCTTGAAGGCAGCACGAGGCAGGGTCCCCAGCAGCCACCACCCCAGCAGAACCCTCCTCTTTGCTGCCTGCGCATCGACCCCGTGAACAGCTGAACGATTCAGAAAGCAGAAATGGCGGTGGCTCAGCACACCCCGTCCCAGGCTGCCAGGGACTATCCCCCAACCGTCCTCCAGTCCTCCTTTATTTCTTTTTCAGTCCCGCTAGATAGGGCACCGTTCAAACGTGATGTGCATACCCCCGTAATGGCCTGTGCCTAAAGGATGAAAGGCTTATGACGCTTTCAGCTGAAGTTGATAATCCCCAAACAAGCGGAAGCAGCGCGTGCCGCAGTCTCGGAGGCCCAGGGCTGGACGGGCAATCATCGCCTAGGTAGGAAGTTGGTGCTACAACGGCAAGCGGCATGGTTCCTTTTGGCTTTCCGAAAACACAGAGGAAACAAACAAACTCAGGGAATGACACTTCAAATTCAAATTCACATTAAAGGTGCGTTTCTTTACCAAGCACAAAGTCAGGCAGTACCAGAATTAAAGCCGCCCCACGTTACTGCATCCCACCCCCTTCCTTTTGATACGTTCCGACCCGATCACCAGTCGCAGGCCCGTGTACGCTCTCTTCTTCCACGACCCAGTGCTTCATATGGATAGTTTTCAGGGAGCAAATTAAGACTAGGAAGTAAACGAGGCTGTTTTCAGCAAGGCTCCTGCCTCTAAATGGCTCTCAGGGTCAGAGATTTTCCAGCAAGTGACAGGGAAATAAAATTGTGTTACAGAACTGGAGAGGACCACTGGTGTGGCCAAGGGAAAAGAACAGCACACCAAGACCAGTCCTGCACCCCATGCTCTTCCAGAGTTCTGCTGTCACATGTGGCAAGGCCTTTAAATCAACGTTTTGATAGACAACTTTGCCATATGTCTCATTCTTTGGATGCAGGATTTGTGGCACCTGGAGCCTAAACTTAAGCAGGCTTGAAGCACTTAGAGCTGGCACAGGTATACAGGTATAAAGGGGTTTGGAGACATACTATGTCTGGCAGTAAAACAACATGGCTTGGAGAAGAGGCAGAGGGTGAGGAGCTCATCAGGAGGTGTCATACCACCATCTTCGCTCCACCAGCGGTTCACCACGTACAAGTGAGTTGCCTGAAACTATCTCCATTTCCCCAGCTGTAAAACAGGACTAACAACAATCTTTTACCTCCCAAAGGAATCATAAGGACTAATTAAATTCACATTTAACGGTTTCTAAAATACTCTGCTGAATAGTATGGAAACTCTCAGCTAGCTCTGGGTTGGTTTCAGTTGCTAGTGCAGTGAGGTACTTTTCCAAGAAGTTCTTAAACCATCCTTACCCCCCCTGTCACAAACCAACCCATTATTTGGAGAATAAAAAAATCAGACAGCAGTCACGTGGCAATAAAAAGCTCATTATTGCTTAACACATTGGATCTAACATTCAGGGCTACCTGTCTTGAATTGAAGATAGCCAGGAAGGCCTTGGGAGGCTCAAAATGCCCTTAGACCTGTGTGCTAGCCCTGCTGAGCCCTGCAAGTCCTCACTGTGATGTGAGACGGGAGGCACCATGTGTGAGATGATGTTGTGTTTTAGAGATGACAACTTCAATGCCCAGACAGGTAAAGCTGTAAAGGTACTCTGCTCTGTATCCTTATTGGAAAGGGATGCCAGGAGCTAGGCTATTCTTGTTCTTTATATTTAAGACTGAATAGTCAAACTTTTTTTTTTCTGGTAAAAAATAAACATTCTTAGCTCTTCTGTTCCCTAATCCCAACACGTGGGGGGAAAAGAAAATAAAAAGAAAATGCAACAGAAGAGTTTGTTATCCTTTGTTGTTCCTCTTCCCAAATTCAGGCTCTTCCCAGTACACAGCCCAAGCAGAAAATGTAACTCTTTGTTAAAGCAATGCAGTACATTAGCAGCTTCCCCCGAGCCTAATGATGCCAGAAGTATTCTACTGTTTTTATTTAATTATTAATAAATTCTCCAACTGTTAGTATTGCAGAAGCAAATAAAAGTCCAATTAAAATTTTGAATCCCTTGTAGTAGGTGCCTTCATACCTGTCTCTAATGTCCTTTTGTGTTACTGTCAAACACTGAATTTCCCGCAGTATAAATTTTCCTGTTGGAAACCACTGGCATCCTCCCTCCTAAACAGCCTTGTCAGAGAGTGGACTAAGGCAAATTACACTGAAGCCAAGAATATGCCTGTTCTGGCTATATACTTATTTAAAGTCAAGGACATTTTAAAGAGCAGCTCCGAGCTACTGTAGAGATGCCAGCCTATGATATTTTGTGAAGTATGCCTATGAAGTAAATACAAATAATAATAAACACATAAATAATCTTTAATCAGAGACATTACCCATTACACAGTAACTCTGAAAACAGCTCTATACCCTAGCTGTTACTCTGAAAATAAAATATAATACACTACAATTAAAATGCTCTAATACGCATTATCCATCCCCCAAGATGAATTATTTAAGAAATTACTAATTGTTACTTTTTTCACTAGGTGCTTCATAATGACACATGAATAGTCCCTTGTCCTGAAGTAAACTGAATTACCCCAGTGAGCAAGAGTGGAACATTTGGGCTTTTATTAACAAACATCTATGCTTCTTTAATTCTCTAAAAGGTCCTCTACTCACCCATAAATGCTGCCTTATGCAGCTTCCAGAATTGTAAGGATTCCTGACAGACACTGAGATGTTATTTTTCTTCCACAAGAGAACGATTAATAAAATACTGCCTCAGCAATGAGAGATGATAATACATTTCTAAAATAAAATAAATACATAAAATAATATTTATTTCACACAGTTAGAGATACCTACTGAAAGTTGTATCTCATCTTGTCTGGGATATAGGTGTTCTGTCACCTATACCATGCACCAGATCATAATCGCAACAATGAAAAATACCAGAGCTTTTCTCCCAATTTCTGTGTAACATTATTCAGATCTTTGTAACTTTCTGATAGAAGACAACCGTATGCCACAACCAAACATATACGCAAAAGGTCTGAGTTATGGAGTGTGAAAGAAACATAAACATGGAGCTGTTTCACTTTTATGAATTTATGACTTGGTATCATTTGAATGTATGTTTTATGGTTGGGTTTTCGAAAAAGGCCTCACATGACCTCTCATTTCGCATCCACAGCTTAACAGTGTTAAATTCAAATCTGCACCCATAGTGTGTGGAGAAGTGGGGTTATCTTATCAATATAGATGGCTGTGCTTTCAGAACATATGTTGTACCGAACATCCAAATGACATTAGCTACATCCAAGTCTAGCTACTATGTAAAAAGGAAAGATTAAGGGTTTAAGGTTTTTAAAAACCGACAATTCCCTTCCTTGGTATTTTTATTATAGATAAAGACTATGTGTAGACACATACATACATGAACTCTTCTTATATAAATAAGAGAATAAACAGCTTCCATATTCTTGTAAGAATGCCCATACTAAAACAGTTGCTTTAATTTCAATAGCTGTGTTTTGAAGTATTTTAATTCAATTAGGACAAAGCTCTTCTTACAAAAATTCTAATTAATGTTGAAAATATATCAGTTTCGTAAATTTCCAAAGCAATAATCCCACACTGTGAAATGGAATACAATGGGAATGCTTTCCAGTTGAAGAGAGGCACACATAAGAAATCATGGCCATGCCCAAGTAAAGATACAGTTTAAATCATTCGTTTTTTATCAGTTTACAGCTTGGCATGAGTTTGAACCCAGTGGCTGGAGGTGAAAGATCTCTGTACTAATTTACTGCACCACTGAAATGCTTCCTAATCCCTCCTGTGACTCCAAATTAGCTTAAATCTGTCTGTCTTTGTAATTTTATCTGTTGTATCCTAATATTAAATAACAACTTCTGCTAACACTGAAGATTTCCGTTCTTTCCTTTCTGCTCTGTAAGCAAAATGAATCTGAATGGCTGTCAACACCAGCCGTGTTCCTGGGATTACAAGAAATTTCATCCTCTGTGCCTGAACCTAGTGCGGCGCAGTTCACATCCGCAGCCACGCAGGTTACCAGGAGCACCTTGCCTTCAAGTCTTTATATATAGTTTGCATTTAGCCCCTGTTTTCAAAACCTTTCAGAGGCTTGCACAGCATTCACAGAAGACAGCGTCCTCTGCTTTAAATGTCAACTGCTTGTGACAGCTCTGCCCCTCAGGAACTCTGAATCCTGAAGGATGAATCTTGTTCTCTTGGAACAGGTCTCCTTCAGTACCCAGCTTCCTCCAAAACAAGCCTGACATACAACCTGTGAGCGTTCACACTAAGGGGAAAAAATACAGTGAAACCTACTTCTTCAGGGAGAACTAACAGGGTAATTTTTCCTTAAGACGCAAATACCTTATGTTTTTTCTTTTCTCTTTAAAAAAAGTACATATGTATCTATCAATATATATGTATTATAATACATATACACACACATAATGAGTTTTAATACTGTAGTCTTGGGCACTGTATGGAAATCTGGAGAAATGCTTTGATTTGTGTTTCTCTCTGAGCTTTATGATGATTTCTGATGACATCCAACCTTGTGCTGAGTTCCAATAAATCATTTTACCAGTCCAACAAGTTCCTATCTAGGTAATTATAAGCAACAGAAGAAATATCCTGTAGCCTGCCATGGATTTGGGACAAACAAATGTCCCGGTCTGCCTTCAGTACATTTTCTTCCCTAAACCCCTACCTGTGGTCCATTGTGATATCAGATTTTATTTCATTGTTGTGTGGGAAGACGACTGAATTAATTTGGGGATATCCTAGCCACACTGAAGTAAAAAGCAACACCTTCAAAGAGCATGCAAGCTCTTGGCTTCCAGGCCATCTTGAGGACAAATGGCACTGGAAACAGCATAGAATATGTTACTGCACAAAGGCCAGAGGCACCTGAGATAACAGTCTTCTAGATCTCCACTTTAATCCAGCCCAGCCACTCCTCTGAGCAAGCAAACCCCTGCAGCGCTGTAGACGGGCAATTTCAGCCCAGAGGGCTGCTGCTAAACAGCTGGACCTAGAGAAGCTGGGACTCCCAGATGCTGTTTGGGACTAACCCCCCTCTGCAAGGTCAGGAGAAAAGAGATTTCTTATTCACTGGGCCACGCATTTAGTTAGGAGAAACGAAAAGAGCAGTATTTGCGAGTTAAGGCAGGATGGGCTGGGTCACCAGTGATGCTCTGCTCACCAGCAATGCTCTGCTGATTTACGCTGCCTGATGTCAAAGGAGCTCTGCTAACTTGCAGCAACAGAGGCTCTGTCCTGTTTATCCAAAAGCTTTCTGCATCTGAATTTTGTGCACGTTTATCTCAGCTGCACATCCACATGACTGTGTAAATGGGTCTAAGGCAATCTCTTTACATGTACATTTATTCAATGCACATGCCTTACACAAAACACACAGAGCAGCAGAGAGTCAATAGATGTGTTAAAGCTGCTCCTCTTACTAAGTCTCCCCAGAAAGTAATCAGGCCATTAGTGCTTTCAAAAAACATAGCACATTCATCAGATTTAGGAAATTTGAAAGCCTTGCAGATAATATGCAGCTTCTCTTTTTTCTTACCGTATCTTGAAAATCCTCCCCTCCCCAGATCTCATCACATACAGCAGAAAATTATGATGACACAGTGAAGACCATCATCACCATCATCCTGATTTAGGTAAAAACCACGTTTATCATATCTAACAGCACATTGCTGAAGTCCTTACGATAAAGAATGAAATTAGCCCTCCACATAGGGAAGACAGTGCCTGTCTAACCTTTCTTCCTCTGTTGCTGTGTCAAGAGGCAGATCTTTCCAACATACAGATCCTCATTGGACTCGGAGCTATTGCGGGAAGCTTTCAAACGAGATATATGGGCCATTCTGCTCAGCTCCTCTGGAGTCTTTAGGGCCTTGTGTGCCTGCCAGATTACAATTTGCCTCTGGCAAAGAGGCCACTATTTTTTGAGTCAAAACTAAAATCTCTGTATAAGAAACTAAGAACTCATTTTCTAGGTAACTATTCTAGCAATGCCTATCTTGTCAAACAAAGTCTGGAGTATCAATTAGAAGTAAAATTAGAAAAAAACCCCAACCATCAATTACTGAATTTGGGATTTCTCCTCGCTATCCATATGAGGTTGTTTAAAGAGAAGTCAACTTTAAATTCAGTCAATTAAGAACATGATTTAAAAGCAGCTCCAGGGGCCAGACCTGCCCCCAAGCCAATTTACCCGTTTTGTGGCTTTGCAATCAGATTTGTCTATTTTTGTTGAAAAAAACCCCAACCTTCCTTCTGTATCAAAGGCACAAACAAACAAATGGCAAATCTGACTAACGCTCCACTGGCTTCAACAGGCTTTGGATTCATTCTCACCATTTCCTTCAGGGAAATAGCATAACAGTTTATAAACAAAGTACTAAAAAAACATAAGCAAATGGAGAAAAAAATATTTTCCTTTTTTCCTAGACAGTAAACTGCCTTGGAATAATAACAGAAATGCAGCTTAAATGGCTGGTGTCCTTCATTTTTGTGTTCAGTGGTCCTGAATGTTTATGGAAGGTTTTAGCTAGGGATGCTCTTACTTTATAATCTCAGAATTAATTGTTTTGACTTTGACATTTACAGGAATGTAAAAGTTACTGCTTGCAAGTAAAACTATAAAAAAAGACAAGACATAAACAATGCTATTAGAGGTAATCACTAGAACAAACTAGTTGTACTTTATTATTTTTGGAACTATGTCTGTAACCTAAATCATGGATCAGAAACCCATTGCATCAGGCACTGCACAAAGCCAAAGCAAATGAAGAAGATCTTACGTTAGACACGAGACAACAGCTGTCTAAAGACAGAAGACAGAGGAAAATAGCATAGGAAAAGCACTCAGTTAACATCACTTAGCAGTCACCTTGGCACATAAGCAGATAAAATTTTTTTTGTGTCGTCACAAGAAAATGCAGGCTCTGAAAGTGATTTCTCAATGGCAATACCCTCAATATGCTCAAAGATGAACTGGGATTCTGGGCTGATGAGGAAGAGTGTGTAAATAGTTGGATATTATATGAAAGGTTAGTTGAATCAGTGAGAAGAAAGACCACGAGAGACTGCTAGAATGAGACTAAGCATGTGGCATTTGATGGATTCACCCCTGGTGGTCATATGCTGAGGTGCAGTAATCGAGGCATAACAGAGCAGGGCACTGAACAAGCATGTGAGATACACAGATGGACAAGAAAGGTGGTCTCTTACAGATGCCACGCAAAATCATCTGTAAGATTTGGCATAGTCTGAATAGGAAGATGTGAGTAGATGATAATGACGTCTGCATCACATGTCTGATTCCCAGGAAGACTGGTGGCAGGGGCTACAGCAACGGAGAAAAGGGCAGCAAGAACAGTGGAGGTTGGTAGGAAGGTTAGAAGAATGTTAAGCTGTTTCTTATAACAAGGGCAGAAATGAGAAAATGAGGCATACCAATTAAAATTAAGTACGTGCATGTTTACGCCTTTAAATAAACAAGTTCAATTCTATCACTGGTGTTTAGGCAGTTAGGAGCTATATTTGCCTACGTAACTTAGATGATTGACTGCTGCAAGTTTTTGGAAAAGATCAACTCTTTACTGTCAAAAAGACACTGGTTGCTCACCATAAGACCAGTAATAAACAAAGAAACACTAAGTACTTATTCCATGGCATAACCTTGCAGTGAACTTTGAAAACCAAACCCAAGCTTTCCTCATCAAGGATAGCAACTATTGGTCAGAGACTGAACAGTACTCTCCAGAAGCCAGTGTTATCAGGGAAATAATGAAAGTGCTATTTGAAACATTCACAGAATCACAGAGTCACAGAATGGTAGGGGTTGGAAGGGACCTCTGTGGGTCATCTAGTCCAACCCTCCTACCGAAGCAGGGTCACCTACAGCAGGCCGCACAGGACCTTGTCCAGGCGGATCTTGAATATCTCCAGAGAAGGAGACTCCACAAACTCCCTGGGCAGCCTGTTCCAGTGCTCCGTCACCCTCAGAGGGAAGAAGTTCTTCCTCATGTTCAGCTGGAACTTCCTCTGCTTCAGTTTGTGCCCGTTGCCCCTTGTCCTGTCGCTGGGCACCACTA
>Ga0065711_1049402_pt1 | contig 11326 bp, 6 predicted proteins | sample Hoacrofraction12_FD_59098 | JGI IMG/M metagenome (GOLD analysis project Ga0065711, IMG submission 59098) | Hoatzin crop microbial communities from Cojedes, Venezuela - Epithelial fraction 12 v2 (version 2) | ecosystem: Host-associated > Birds > Digestive system > Esophagus > Crop | place... | reverse complement strand
AAAAAAAAAAAAAAAAGAATCCCATATAATAGAAAATACAGTCTAGAATACCTGAGGATAGCTGAGCTAGATACCTGTAGGAGGCATCTGGCCAGGGAAGGGGTGAATCACTGGGGAAGCTGCTGCTGACTAGAGGACAGCTCCTGGGTGCCTGGACTGTGGAGTTCTGCTGGGAGAGGCAGAGAAGAACTCCGTAAGTAAGTGCATGGGTGGCAGTCGGACAGCAAGAGCTGAGAAGGAGCTCAAGGAGTAGCACTAATTTGAGAATATTTGGTTTGATATACAGTTTAGGACTCTCAAGAGGAGACATACCTGCCTTTGAGATATCCTCTCAATATTTGCTTTTCAAAAGGTTCATACCTCAAACCCATTTAAAAAAAAAATCTTGTGCACACAGTCAGTGGTCATCCTCACCGATTTTCAGGTGCTACCACAGTTTGCTCATCAACCAGGGCAGGAGGAAGCTGGTGCGTCTACTCCAGGAGACAAAACACATATGGAGAGGAGCGGGAGTCCAGAAGATCTATCATCCTTTGCTCTCCTTTCTATTCTCTGTTCCTGGCTAGGTGTTTCTCTCCCTTTAGATCAGACTGTTGGAGATGAGGATGCTGACAGACTCACATCCTCACAGGAGAGGCAAGAGTGAAGAGGCCTCCAGAATATAGCATTCAAGGAAACAAATGTGAAAAACAAGCATGGCAATTGATTTAGATACACTGATATCTCATTATTTTTAGGTGCATTAAATGTTTTTAGCCAAAATACTTCTACTTATTAGAAGCGTGCCCTTGACTACCACATGGTTCCTACATTCTACCTTGGATTCTCGCGTTCCGATGAGCAATCTGCACTTCAACAGCCAAAACTTCTATGGGAAAAAATTATTTGCCACACACTTATTAGACACATTCTTTTGTAACACCATTACCATAACCAAAGCAATCTCTCACTGCACGTATTCATTATTTGATATAAATAGTTTGGTACATGGACAGCATGCCTGTTAACACTGCAGAGAAAACCAGCAAGAGAGGTATGTATACGACAGAGGGCCCCTGACAGAGCTTACCTGAGGGAGATGAAACCGTGAGGCTTCCCCTTCACAGCATTATAAAGTTCTGATGAATTTTGATTCATTACCAATTCACTACAAAATTCACACATAAGCAATGGAGTATTCCCAGATGTTCATATAATGCCAGTAGGCCATTTATCAGCATTTTACATAATACTGTTACAGTTACCAAAGTATTTGCAATCTCAATTCTGCAAATACAATGTGCGAACCTAGAGACATCACATATATAGGCCACCAGGCATCACATCTAAACAGAAACTTTCAAGAAAGTCTGTGCAAAGCAGGACTATAAAATACAATGAGTGTTCTCATTTCAAGTCAAAATTACAGCTAGACATAACTTATTATTCTGAACACCCATAAATTACAGCTGTGTAGACAGACTTAAAAGTCTGAACATCTTTGTATTAACCGTTGAACTTGCACATTAAAGTAGGCTTGTCAGCAGTGCAGCACGTGATAAACAGTAGCAAACACCAAAGAACTGCATTTTTATAAAGCACGTAGTCACATCTGACACTTAGACACATGACGTCATTGTATAATGCACACACCTTTCCACAACTTTTCTACCTTTTCTATGATCAAAAAAATCACCTCTATCAATGAAGCAGCATAAAAATTACACTTTTTCTAAGGCCTAACAGCCACCTCTCTTTTAGTGTACTTAAATTTTTAGTACCATAAATTCATTTAGGGACATAAAAAAAACCCCTGTAACTGCATGAGGCATTAGCTTGGACATAAGGTTTATTTCATTAAAGTCTTTCAGTGACAATTACTAATTTGGCTTACAACATTCATTAAACTATGAAATTCTAAAAATTCCCCTGTTGATCTGTTCAGTGTCCGCTGTATCAAAATATTGCTTTAAAATAATTACTTTAGCAACCATGAGATTCGTGCACGCAAGTTCAGCACACAGTGAGAAAAATGCAAAGGGGAAAAAAAGCAGACTTTGTTCGGAGCTCATGACGTACCATAAACTATGAAAATAGCTAATACTAAGATTAGCATTTTAAGAACAACTGGAATTCAATGTACAGTAACCCTAGCAATTTAGGAGTGTCTATTGCAAAAAATAAGCATCAGTTACCCCTTCCAGTCTTTTTTTTATGAACTCCTCCAGCAAAAATACTTGTATATACTTAATTTAACACCAAATACCTACATGCTAATTTCTTCTTTAGTGGATAAATGCATCACTAACATGGTGACATGCAACGAGCCAGAGTGAACCATTGCTTTGGAAAGTCTTTGATCCTTTTGTATTATTGCATCCTGGACAGCCTGAATATTGCCAGTAATCTGGGAAGACAGACAGACACAGAAACAACAGTTAGCCATTACAATTACTGTATCCCATCATGCAAGTGAAGAAGAAAGCACACAAACTGAAATCAAATGTTTATGTAAAAAACATTCTAGCAGAAGAAAGTTTTATCCTTTAACAAAGCTGTGCTAATTGACCCAAGTAAACCCAACATGGGTACAAATGGAGTGATTAACAAATCACTGGACACTCCCCATAACATCTTAACAGGAGTTTGCTTGATAAATTCCTGAAGCAGATTAAGATCATCCAGTTTTACGCTGCCAGTAATCCAAATAAAAGACTTCTTCAAGGCCTTTCTCTGCCCGCTTTGCTAAACTTGTATGTTGCTATGTGCAGACAAGTGTCTGGAAAGAGATCTTTGCAGGATCGGACACATACAAAACAGGAATATTCAGTAAATAATTTGTAGAGATACCCAATTTACAATTCTGATTATACTGTCCAATAGACAGATATAATTTATATACTCTCTTCAAACATTTTTTAATTAATTTCCATAAAACATGTATACAGTTCTAACTTCATCACTCTTTTTCTTTAAAATTATTTGAATTATATTTTCTTCATTGAAAATTATTTGTATGGTTATACATGCTTTATAAATTGTATCCAAAATGTTTACTATGCTTGCCATTATGTTAGTTGTATTGTAGTGATTTAAAAACAAAACAAAAAAACCCTGCAACAGTTCTTGAATATGTTAGTGGAAATTAAATCAAATCCAACAACCTTCACCATCTGACAAAATGAGTTATTTCTTAAAGCATAGTAAGCAAAGACATTACAGACAAATCAGCTTTGCTATCAAGTCTCAAAGAAGCATTTAGAAAAATTCTGTTTTTTTTTTAATTTGAAATTCAGTGGTGAATGTTTCACAAACAGACTGTACATAGTGACTTTTATAACATAAGCACAAGTAGCTCTTAGGTTAAAAAAAAAAAGCCTTGATATATATTTTGGTAGCTCTGTTAGTTATAAGGAACACAAAAATTTCCTGAAAAAAGCAGAATCTAATGGGAGTAGTCAGTACTTTTCTGAGGGAATTTTCTCAAGATGAGTTTTGCCATACAGGAGTTTTACCTAATGTGCCATAGGTATCTAGTAGTGCCATATAAACAAAAACAAATTATAACTGAAAGGAACCAACTCTAGGGAGGGTAGGGAGGATGAAGGAAGGTAAAAGTCACTTGCCAGTAAAAGGTGATACGGCATCTACAAAACTACAAGTGTCCCAGGTAGTGTAAGATATATAAAGAAAATTGCACCACCGTTTTGATCATTAATCACGTTGTAATAAGACCATCTTCCTTCGTATGTCAGAATTGATCTTATGCTGGATAAATAACACTTTTACTATCTCAGATGTAGAAGAACTTTAACCCACATTTAAGTAAAAAACTGGTAAACATAATCCCTGATAATTACAATGTATTGACTGCATAATTATTTAAATTCGTAAACTAAAACAAATGCAGTTATCCCCCTAAAGAAAAAAAACCAAAACCTCAAAAATTAAACCACCTATCATATGAATTACAATTTTATTCCATTTTCTACTATTGTTACTAAATTTAATTTGCACCTGAGAGCTTGCAAAGAAAAAAAAAATAAATGTAAGTGGACAGCCCTTCAAAACACAGAAGACAGGTGTGGAACTGTGTTATCACAGCAGTAAGACCATCCTAGCTCTGAGAAAGATCAATGTTATTCAGCATTCAGATTAGCAGCCAACACCCCACATCCCCTTACCCATATAGTTCCTTCAGTACTGCTTCCGAGTCCCTTCATGCTCACATTCTAAGCTACCTCCAGCTCCCTCATACAGTTCAGTCCTGGCTTGGGCAAGAAGCAACAGATGCCGTGGCTGGTTTTCAGCTATGAAGGGGTTGACTGGCTAACAAACATGCAGATATTCATTTGCCAGCCGGCAGGTCTAGAAGAATAGGTAATTGCCACACTCGCACTACAGTCTTCAACACAAGCATGTTCTTTCAGCTCTATCTTTAACTCAAGCACCAATTCCACAAAAACTGCAGGAAATTAGTACCTCTGAGATGTCTTTTTTTTTTAATCCAAACTTGGACAACGGGTTGAAAACCCACAATAGCTTCAGAACCCACAAACCCCAATGGGGTTATAACAAGGCAAACAGATAAGCAGGCTCACACCTGTATAAATTCCATTAGGAAACCAAGCTAAAAACCTAACTAATAACATACCTTTGGAGCAGGATTAATTCCCAAGATGGCCAGTTAGCAGTTCATGAGATAAGCTATTGCTGAACCCACCAGGAAAATATGAAATGGGCTGCCTTCTTGATAAAGGCAAAATAGAAAGAAGACTGAGCATGTTCTCTCTCTCTCTCTGGCCAAGTGACAACATACTACACAACCTACACTATTTTGAATGAAGTAAAAAAGTTTTCGAGTACATTTTTGTAAATTTCAGGATTTAATTTTTAATATGTTTTCCCAGAAGCTATGTGATCAAAACGTAAAACAACAGGTGCAGCATAGCTGTGCCATCACAATGCATAATATAACTTCAGATGCGTTTCGTTTTCTTCAATACATCTAAGGTGCAATTAACAGTTCAGTGCACTGAATCTTAATTAAGCAAACCAGGACTCTTCCTGCATCTCTGTATAACTACTTATGACCCACTGCATAAATAAAAATTTTAGATTTCTATTTAACCTGCTATTTACATCACCTTACAAAGTTTTCTGTTCCATTTCAACTGTTATCATGCTATTTCTTTTAACTTGTGATTTCCTAACTTCACTAAAAGAAATGTCTGAAGGCAGATCATACTCATCAATTCCTCCCTCAGGTTATTTTAAAAAGTGCTCCAAAATAAGGTCTCAAATACTGATTTCACGGTCCCCTCTCCCATTATTTGGAATATGTTACTCTGAAGAGTAATAAAATAACTTAGTTTTGCTTATTGCAAGGATACTACTGGCAAGTGAATATAAAGACTGTAGCTTTTAAGATTTAACAGATGAATTATAATCAAGACTGGAGGACCCTGAAAGGTTAACCTACCAAGTGATAAGACATCAGACGAAATATACCTTAAAAAAAATTACCACAAAAGGATACAATGATAATCATCCATTTAACTATTTTTGCACAGGTAACAATGCAAAGTTAAAATTAAATTAAAAATTAACAGAACACCACATTTAATTTCCGAATATTCAAAACATAATTAAAATGAAAACAAGGAAACTGTTAAATTTCCAAGAGGAACAGTTCACTGAATGTTCCAGAAACATCCCTTATTACAAAATGGTTCTCTGTGTAAAGCTTAAAATACTACAAAAAATACGAAGAAAGAGTACCAATGCCTAAAACACTGGAATAAAATTGGATCCTCAGAAAAAGACAGGTCTCTCATTACAACTGAATTACCACATTCCCTCTGGCTATCAAGAAACCAGGTGTTTTAAGTCTACATTTTGTCTAATGTTGCATATACAAATTCCAGCGTGTATTTTCTACTTTCAGAAGAACTCTACGTCTAAGGCAAGTATAAACAAAACTTTCTAGCAAAGTCTTGGAATTCCCAAATGCTCTGAGATTTAATACAGTTGTTCCTTTACCTCTGTAAATAACATAGGGCTAAATACACGTCATATAATAAAACATGCATGGTGAACACTTTTCCACTCAATCAGCCATTCAACGTAGTAACAATCATAAGCAGAAATTCTCAATTATCAGATTATATAACCCCTACATTACTCTTGCACTTGTTAAATCATGGAATAGACAGGAACATATGATATTTCAGAGCAAGTGGGCACAAAAGATCTCCCACGATATTTGTGTCAGGCTATCCTGGATCTTATAAAACCAGCCTCTACAATGTCTTCTTCACATCGTATATTCTGCAGAATCAAAGACTGCACTGTAATTTTCAAACCTACTTTGGTTTATTTTCATTTTGGAGTCTCTTAATCTTTGACTTTCTCAGAGAACAGATAGTACAGATGTAGGGTGAGTTCAAATTCACCTGAGATTGCTCCTGGTATTAAAAAATAAACCTAAATTTGGAAATGGTGGTAAACTGTCAGGTTTAATTCCTTAAACATAATGCACCTACTTTCCTTGTTTGCAGACACAAAAGGTACCAAAGCTGCATGAGAGACATCCCACAGCATGTAAGAAATAATTCTCCCTCACTGTCTAAATAAGACAACACATGCTAACCACAAGAAAATGTTTTCTTAAAGAGCTCTCTGCACTTCTTGAATCCATTTGAACATCTCACTAAAACAACAGGTTGTTTGAATTTTAAATAAGATGATCACTTTTACTGGAAAACGTGAAACTACAAACTGCCTAGTTAAAACGGCAACAGATCTGAATTTAAATTCCTATCTATAAGGGGAGTTATAAATATTGCTAGGGATTTTCTTATTAAATTACATAGGCATGTCTCCCTTATTCTACGGGAATGACAAGCAATACTGGAACAGTACAGAGGCAAAATTTAAACCAGCTTAAGACAAAATAATGTGAAATATGTAAGACTGACAAACTGAATAAAAAGGTGTTTTTCCTCTAGTCTTTTCAAGATAAGCAATTTTATTCCTAGAAATGTTACATAAAATAAAGTTACTCTTTGAATAGGCTGCTAACATTCCTTTAAAATACCTGAAAAAAATTATTTTGCTCCAGATCAAACACTGTTCTTATAAACACATGCAGCTGTTGAAGTAATTCCAGTTATAGCAAATTACTATAATAAAAAATATCACCTCTGGATTAGTAATTGGAAGAGAAATGAAATAATTTGGCTGATACTGTTTTTTCTTTTTCTTCTTTCTCTCACTGCCTTCTTCAATTTCCCTTCCAGCAGTCCTCTTCCTTTTCTTTTTTATATTTATTTCAGAGGTTGCATGCACTAAAGAGAAAAAAAAATATTTTCAGCATACAAACAAATCAAAACAAAGACACACTTAATATCATGCCACCAGGGGCTGGACTTCAGCCAACTGACTGGAGCATGTCTTCCCAGTCATCTGATGTGCCCATGCTCTGAACTGTCTGATCAGGATCCTACTCCAACCTGAATTAATGTAGCTATACAAGTGGAGTACCATACTTGAACTAACAGCCTACATCTCTAAGCAGGGCTTATAAACTGCTAACATAGACATGCAGCTTCCAAATCACTGTGTTTCATTTAGTCAACTGACACTGAGGTGTAACAGACCTGCAAATTGACTACGCATGAACATCGGTGTGACTTTAGAGCCAAAGAGCCAATATTAAGCTTCCAAAATCCCATGCATGCTGCATTTTGAAATATAAAACACAATAATACACAGGATTATTAAAGGAAAAGGTTGTATTAGACTAGGACTGGCCAATCCCAATCCAAGCTAGATCTACTCTCCATCTCCTCCTTTCCCAAAGACACCTTCCAACATAGTGAAAGAAAAGTGCACGTCCTCAGCTCTGCCTTTGCACCATAAATTATTTTTCTCCCAGCTTATTTCCTCAAGCCTTTGCAGACCCTCTCCCACTACGTGGCCCGATCTTATGGGTATGTATAAGATGGCCAGGCCGCAGACATCCACTGTCCAATTAGAGCTATACTTCCAGCCCCATGCTGGGAATACACATATTGGAAGGTAGCTCATAAAAGCCATTGCTTGAGAAGCTCACATACAGTAATCTGAATTGACATATGAGATGTCTTTATTCTGTGACTCACTGTTGCAATGGATCACAAAATCGTAAATTTTTAATACACTCAAGTATTTGCAGGACTGAGTACTAAGAAGAGAGGGTCTGGACTGGATCCTGTTCGCAGCGAGACTCTGTTCCATGTGCACAGCCCACTGCTACACGCCAACAGGCAGGATGAAGAACTGAGTGCGTGATGTGCCTATGCTTCCACACTACTCCCATTTAATACTTACTAACAAATTCCTCTTCAATATCTGTGTCAACGAATGGCATTTCTGCCATCAGAGATTCTACCGAATCAGCAGGGCATGGCTCTTCTCTCTGTTGTGCCATCTTCTCGTTCTCTTTGAAGATTTCCTTCTGCTGTACATTTTCCAGCCCATCTGTAATATATTTAAAATAACACACTGGGTCTTAGTTTTTGATATAAACAGCTAAGAGACATTACACACAAGCAATATACCAAGTATCTATTTCTCCATCAGCAAATAAATATTGACAAATAACCCCCTTAAGAATGCTGCTCTTCTTCCTTGTCAAGATATCAGCAAAAATACTTCAATGCTTTATGTGAAATAGCAAAAAAAGGGAGTTCAGCCTTCTATATTTAATAACTTAATGGTCTTGTTCGGTTCTAAGTAAACGCAATTCTGTGCAAAAAAAAACCACCAACTTATAACCAAGCATTAAAAAAATAATGTCTTCAGATATCACGTACAGTTCACTTTAGAGAGCAGTAGTAGCATATGAAAATCAGTGTAGACAAAGACTAGCAAATGAATACCAACGTAAACACACGGACAATGAGGCATGAAGGAGCAGGAAGGGAATCCCACCATTCCACATACAACAAAGAGTTCTCAGCTGACCGTGCCATTCAGGAATGAGATGATTATTCTGTTCCTGCACCCCTCACACAGTATAACATGCTATAGACAGCAACAATCTGAACTTCTTGTTCTAAAAACTGAGTTTTAGTATTTAAGCTAAAGAAAGAATCAATATAAATCAAAACTCATCTTGCATGTATAAAGATACAGATGAAGTTCTGGCTCAGAGCAATACCACAAGGACAGAATAATCTCCACCAACAAGTTTTTTAAATTGTCTTTTTCCCCAAGAGTACTAACTAAGCATGAGTCATTTCCTCATGTCTGCTTCATGTTTCTACATCAGTAAACTCTAATATTGGTGTATTAAGTTATATCTTAAAAACCGAAAAAGTAAAATCTTCTCCAGCAGCAAAAAATGTGCACATAACCAGACATCCAGAAATATTCTTTTGGGACACCTCCACAATGGGATTACTGTAGTGGAAGAAGCCTTATGTCAGAACTGCAGTGTATCCCAGGACAGCTCATTACTACAGACCACGCACTTTCAAAACTCCTCTTGTGACCAGTGCAGATAGCCCAAATCTGGCCCAAGGGGAAAATTTGGCAGCAAAAGTATGTATTGTGTTCTTGTGGCAGGCAAAGCTACACTACATGTATAAAAGCAGTATTACAGACCCAGTCTGGGTTATTATCACCCTGTGGAATGTTTCTTGCACGCATCACTTTATGCTAGGGAAGTAAAACAACAACCTGATTAAATTCACTGCAGTGTAAAGTAGGGAGGCATAAATCACTCTGTGGTCGTGGTATGACACCCAACTTTATCCCGGAGGCTATTAGAAAGAAACCAAGTATTTAGATTTGTTGCTTGTTACCACTGTAGACACTAAACAACTATTCAAAACAAACAGATGTTAAAGCAATAATAAATTTTTTACTTCACATTTAAAGTAATTCTCATACAAAACAGATTGTTGCTGGTGATTCACACGCATACAGAAAACAACAATCCTTCCTTCAAAGAGCTCTCAAAGTCAAGGACAAGACAGAAATCCAAAAGTTATCAACAAGATTCAGAAATGCAGAATCACAACCAGCTTGGAGCCAAAGGGATTTTTGGTGAAGGTAGCATCAGCTGCAGAACAAGGACTCACATAAGTCTGAGGGGTGTATATTGCAGATCACGTGTTTGCTCTGTCTGCTCAAAACCCAACACACGCGTGCCACTTTGAAAAATTCCGTCTGCTCACAACAGCAGATGGGCATAGCCACTGATTAACAATGTCCCTTCTCAAATCAATTAGCTGAACAGGCACTGCTTCTAAATTCTACGGGTTGTGCCTCCAGCAAAAAACCTCTATCCCTCACATTTTCTGAAATATTTATTAAAGAAATCAGCAACCAAATTCAAAAACCGCGTTCTAGTCACTAAAAGAATCTGAAAACAAGACCTTTCAAAGTTTTTGGTATGCTGATAATCTGAGACCTAGAGTAACAAAACCAGCTTCTTCAGGAACTCCTGGACCATCAAGCTGTTATGGCATAAACTCTTCTTTCTTAATTGGGTTCTGAATTACATTAGCTTGAATTTCATATATGAACAGGTGTATATATTATTCCCATATTGATATAAAAGTGGCTGCTGATCCTCACTAGTATTTAAGTCATCTGTTCCAGCATAAGAAAAAAAAGAAAAAAGATAAATCTAGCTCAGGAAGGGGAGAATACAAAAACAAAGAGTAACAAAACATATTTGCACTCTGTTCGCAGCCCTCATCTCTCCATACTTCTGGTTTCAGACTGCATCACGTTCGATTTTTTGACACCTACACACCAGAGATCCCAGTGGGATGAGGTCTCCAGGCACTGTTCCGTTTAATACGTCTGTATATTTAATACGTTTGCATTCATACGTTTAATAACAAATTAATAATTTGGAGACGATGTAACTGAAAGCTGATGGGGAAAACAGACGGTGTCACCCTCCAGGCATTCTGAGGTCCCGGTGCTGGCGGCAGCGTTTACACGGTCAGAGAACTGAAAAAGCTTAAAAAAAAACCCCAAAACACCACAAACTTCGGTCCGCTCTTCAGCCAGGCCAGACGCTCACGCCGACGGCAGGCCGAGAGCCGGGTAGGCAGGGATAACAAACCCTTAAGTCTTTTCAGCAACAGCCCAAAACTCGGCCGAACCCCTCCCCCGACCCCTGTCGCGACACGGCCCTCTTCGCCATCCGAACGTTAAACGCCCCAACGGCCGCCAGAGCAAGGCCGGGCCTCCCCCCCTCGGCAGCGGAGGGCGCCCGGTTCCCGCTGAGGCGGCGGCGAGGCCCCGCGTCCGCCTCCCCCGACGGCTGCAGCCGGCGGGGGAG
>Ga0065711_1009290_pt1 | contig 11326 bp, 4 predicted proteins | sample Hoacrofraction12_FD_59098 | JGI IMG/M metagenome (GOLD analysis project Ga0065711, IMG submission 59098) | Hoatzin crop microbial communities from Cojedes, Venezuela - Epithelial fraction 12 v2 (version 2) | ecosystem: Host-associated > Birds > Digestive system > Esophagus > Crop | place... | reverse complement strand
CCCCACCCCCCTGATTCCTGGAGCTTAATGCCAGAAGTAACTGTTTTATCCACCTAATCTGATGATGTATTTATTAGAAACTAGTCCTTAACAGGTAAAATCAGAAGCCAGTGAAGAGTTAAATCAAAACATCCCAGCTCCTGGTAAAAACACATACCATTTTTTCCTGAGCTTTCCCAAAAATACAGCAAAGGCAAGACTGATAATTTACCAAGTCTAAGCCTACATAAATCAAACTGTTGTTAAAAAGATACATAAAAGGTCTAAGCGTACAGCCTGTTAATAAATCCATCCCCAACCATACAAAAGGTGTTGTTCAAAACCAACATTTTATGATACTGCAGAACATAAATGTTTCTCTCTAACAACACATCAGCAGACTATACCCTCAACCCATGATCCTGACAATAATCATCTCATTATCAGCCTTTTCCTCATGGCTCATTAACTTTTTAAAAAGAGGGGAAAGAAACTGAGAAAACACTTAAGACGCATCAGTGGGGTCTGATGTATAATACAGTAAACAATGGTGCCTTCTGTTCAGTGTCTCCGGTTTGTCCTTCATACTCCAACCCTGCATTATTCCTATCCTAGGCTAGGGTTTCAGACTCATAAAACAAGGCACAAGCAATAAACTGTAATTCGCCTAGGCTGAATTCCTTTTAAAAAGAAACTTCTCTCCAAGAGAATTCTGTACTGAAGCAAAGGGCCAACAGAATTAAAAACGGGGTGTGAGAACAGGAAAGAACTTTGCTTTTGCAAAAGTGAGAACAATGCAACCCCGATTTGTATGCCCTATTGCTGAGGTTAGCTCCTTCAGGCTGCCTTTAAAATACCCGTCTCGCTTCTCCTGAGATAACTCCAGAACAAAACACTTAAGAAAGATTTTCAAAAGATTTCAAACATTTAAGTCCAATTCCATTAACTAAACAGTATTCTACTCATTAACTTCCATAGGAATGAAGCTAATACAACAGCAGAGCTTCTGGAAATTTCATCCCAAATGGCCAGAATTTCAAAAGAATTTGGCAGGACCAGGTGCACTTCCCAGTGGAAATGCCGGAATGGCTGGGGCTCAGTGAGTGTCCTACAGCTACAGCCCCTACCTACCACAGACATTGGAGCAGCAGCTCTTGACTCCTGACAGACGCAGATGATCAAGGATTCAGCCTCCTGAGAGATCGTGGGACTGACACTGGTGAGTTACTAGTGCTTCTTATATTATTATAAAACCCAAATGAGTGAAAATAAACATTTGTTCACATACACTTCAGAGAAGTACTAGAAAATGGTATATTTATATAAACAATTGAAAAAATGTGCTTCGTCATCTAAAACCATATCACTCTGGACCTCAAAGGCGTTACTGAATCAAGCCTCCCTAAAAATGATCTTCACTAGTGTATCTGGGATTTCTAAAATTGAGGCTAGCACAGAAAGTGCAGAGGTGCTGAGCAGGTGAAGGAAAAAAAAAAATGTCAGTCAGTTTAGTGTGTCCCGGCTACTCAGCAAAATAGTATAATCCCTAAGGTTTCAAATGATTAAACTCTTTGTTGCCAGAATCTACCTTTGTGAAATGTATCTTCTGAGTGGACAGTACAAGACACATTAATGGACAGCCAGCGAGATGCTATTCTTGTGCTACATGTACACCAAGGCTCAAACGTTATCTGAATGACTCCCTAGTGGCTGAATTTATATGCAACTTGGGGACACTGGATATTGTGTGTTGCTACACAGAGCTAAAACATTGCAATCTCTGTTTATAAATCTTTGAGAAAAATGCATTTTCCTGAGCTGCAGCTATGGCAACAAGCAACCCAATATTGAGCTGGGTTGCATAGTGTAATATACAAAGGATTTTTTTGTTAACTTCTGAAATAATTTATTGGAAAATCTGGGGCAAGTAGACTGCTGTCCATGTATTTATTCAATATGGATAGATTTCATATTCTGGAATGCTGTCTAGTAAAAACTGAAGACTTTTTTCCTTTCTTCCTCAGAGCTGTTTTATTTAAAAACAAAACAAATGAAAAAAAAACCACCGACACACCCCAAACTTCAAATGCTGAACTTTTGTGAAAATCTGTGATTTCACAACTGGCCCTAAAGGTTCCAGCTCTTTCACAATGAGACACCTGATTTCATAATTCTGAACATTGGGGATATCTGTTACCATTACATTAACTGTGGGACATCTTTGTGACATGGATGCAGCCGCTCCTGAATTACAGCAAAGATGAGGATAAAGATCTAGACCTTAAGCCTGTGTCTTTAATAAATACAGCTCTAAAATATGTCTACTTTTGTTGCTAAGTATCTGAAATACTCAACTTCTGGCACCAATACACTGCAATTCAGTGTCCTTGGTATCACCTGCTTACACATTCTTAGGACATTGTAATCTGAATTTATCACTTTGCAGGGGAAACCAGTCATTCTTGTGCTACTTTTAAGAGACAAATTAAAGCAACCTCCACAAATTATTAGGATACAGTTATTTGACAAAGGGAGTGACATTCCGCGTTCATAGGCAGGACATGGCTAAAATCAGTCAACAAATCAATATATGCCTCTGTACCTGAATTTCCTATTTTATACAATGAGGATAATAGCACTGGTCTCCTTTGTAAACTACCTTGAGATCTATTAAAAAAAGGTTAGGTATTATTGGCAATATCCAGTCTGAACATGAAATCCCTAAGTGTGTCTCCTGCAGTCCCCGGCAGTCATAAAGTAATTGAGAATCTGTCCGCATACAAATTACCAAATAATGGATTCCAAATGCTTGTATTTTCTTTTATTTACTCCTAACACTGCTGCAAAAAGTGCAACCTTTCTTAACTGTTTCTGATGTCAAGTGCTTACATTTGCCTTTACCCTGTGTTTACCCAGAATGTTACTCTCACAGCTGCCGAGAACATCATTATCAAAGAAACAGCCAGTCTAAATTATTAAGAAAATGGAACAATTGATGTTTCTATAATACACAGTATTCCCCATCTGAGCCCTGAAATCAATTATGGAAAACATTAGGCTCCTCTGTCTTCCCTTGGACCAATTTCAAGATCCAGTATTTTATCATCATTTGTTCCAACATTATAATTGTCCATTGACTTTGTTTAGCCTAAGCTCTTGAGCATGAAGACTCTTTCTTGCCTCTGAATGCATAAAGCAGCCTGCTTTGTACGGGTTCCACCCCCTTCCCCATACTCTTCAGTTTTTCTTGCAGCTTATTTTCAAAATATCTTCCGCAAACTTCGCTCCCATAAACCCCTTTTTTCATTTTTTATTCTTAGTCTTTATAAACAGACGTAGGTGCTATTCTTGCTTTTCCTGGCTACAAAGTCCTCAGAGTTGGAAGCACATCAAAACAAGGAGATGCTCAACTGCTGGACACCTGTTTTTTGAGTTTCAGGCAGGATTCCACATTCCTTGAAAGAAATTACCATACTTACTGAAGTTCTCTGCAAAGTTAACATTTTTTCTGAAAATCTGGGGTGTCCAAATTTGGTGCAGATTCAATATTTTAACTGCAAAGCACAAGTGCCACCTCATCCTTAAGAGCTCCAAGTACTCCTTTCACCTGGATGTCAAGGCAAAAGTAGTTTGAGCTGAAAACCAGGTTCCAAAACTCTGAGACCACCTGTGAAAATTTTGGTTTATCTTGGTTTCTGCAAAGTGCTAGATAAAAATGCCATTCTTATGCCATAGGGACGTTATGTTTTAAAAGCATCTCACCTTACAAAAATAAAAATACTGTAACATTGCTAAATGTTGGTGAATGTCCCTGATTTCACAGTTTCCGTGACAAGATGAAGAGAGAAGAAACCATCAGGGATCAGGCAGGAACAAGTCCTTTCATTAACTGTTAACAGCTGATAGAGAAGGCTGGCAACCACTGAACACTGAGAAACTAACCCTGTACTCTGACATCGTAGTACACTGAGTCAGGCTGTTCCTGGCTATCTTCTTTGATGTCTGTCCCTAATGGAAGCAGATCACCTCTGTCCATTTCCACTCACTCTAGCTAACCCTCATTTTCACTTCTCTGGCTGAAAACCTGTGGATGAGAGCACTCAAAGGTAAAAGTAACACCTTTTTTTACCCCAGAAAACAACATAGATCAACTTTCCGAAACTTGGCAGGACCCTCAGGGTTTTGCTGTTCCAGTGTAGCCACTTGCCCTGCAAAACTTTCTTCTGGCCTGAATTAATACAAAGAATCAAAAAACGGACCTGTTTCCAGCATCTGCTTGACCTATCTGCCTCATTCATCAAGGTATTTAAACATATACCTTACTCGTAGCAAACCCTTTGGGGACTCTTTGTGACTCCTAAGTATCTTATTCAGCAACCGTAACTCTTACCACAGTGTAATTCTCCATTTCAAACAAATTTAGTGTATAAAGCTTCAGTTGGACAAGTGAATTTCACCACAGAGTGGGGAAGGAATAAAAGAGAGAAGGAAAGTGAAGGTTAAGAGGCTGCAGGCCTCATGGTGCTGACACAAAACTGCTAAGAGTTTGGAATGAATAGTGTTTATCTTCCTTAAAAAACAGTTCTAGCCACTTGGGTCGGGGCTGGTTTAAAATCATTATCACTCAAGCAGAAAGTCCATTAGCCATTCAGACATTTGACCTACTCTTTTTTCTTTTCTTTTTCGCTCTTAATACTACTGCACATCAGATGACTGTATTGACTCATCCTCTTACAAAAATAAACATTCTTGGATGTTGAGAGCATATTTGAAATCAATGTCTTTCGTGACTCACTAGTGCAAATATCCAGATCTTTGGGCTCATCTGGGGTCCTTACTGAACTGACAGGCAAAAATTAGAGACAAATTGGCTCCGTGAGTCATACAGATCCCCGAGACCCTGTAAGGTCCTGCAGAGGGAACCCCCTTTGCAGATGGCAGTCAAAGCACCAAACAAGAAAGGTTAGTATTAGGCTATTTGATCAGTAATCCACATGCTAGCTTTCTGAAAAAGCATACAGGATGTGAGTAGAAACAGCGAATGGGCTTATCCAAGGACAAAGGTACATGGGCAATGTACATCTCATGTTCCCCCCTCTCTCTTTACGCCTGTTTGGAGACCCCCACAACACAGGCCAAAAGTGGAAACTCACAACTCCAGTTGCAGATCCTTCACAATTTGGCTTACACATTTCAGCCAATTAAGCTGGATAAACTCGTCTCTCGCTGACCGGAGAGCAGATTCCTCTGTAAAACACAAAGTTACAAATCCTCTCCTGTATTCACTGCCTTCTACCCTGTGCTTGAATGCTTGGCCCACACACAAGGGATCAGCAGGATCCTGCAATATGCAGGAAAAGCATGTACTGAATGGAGGAGAATTATGTGGCAGTGATGGCCAGTTTGGTACTGCAATTTGCAGAGGATTTTGGAAAATTGGAAAAGTACAGCAAGACAGGCAAAAATGACTGGTAGGCTTGAGAAAATGTCCTTCAGCAAGAGACCTTAAGACCTCAATCTATTTATCCCATTAAAAAAGAAGAGCGACTAGCTTATGTATACATACCTTTTGAGAAAGCAAACAGAATGTACCAAAGAGATTTTTAAAATCTAGTATAGAAAGATATCAAAAGAAACAGTAAATGGACATTAAATGCCAGACTCATACAAACTAGAAGTCAGGATTTATTTGGTTGTTTATACAGTGAAGGTGGTTAGCCACCGGAACAAACTGCCAAGGGAAGTGGAGGCATCTCTGTTTTCTGGAGTGTTCAAATCAAGACTGAATGACTGCCTGGGCAGTACGCATTAATCGAACATAAGTTATTGGGTTCAATAACCCCAGGTGAAATGTACAGCCTGCATATTCAGGAAGCGGAACTAGATGTTCTAATGGTCCCTTCTGGCCTCAGAATGTATTAATTGAGCTCACAGTGTTAATAATTTTAACAATATATCATGCTTTCCTCTCCCTTTGTGCATTTTAACGAACAATTCCAAATTCAGTTTAGCTCCCCTAACCTCTGAATACAGGCTTCATGCTGAAAAAGCTCAATTATGATACAACTGATGAAATACAGGTGTAAATCACGAAGAGTATTTCTATATTGTGGTAAGAACTACTGCTAGCTATTCTAATAATGGTTTCCCTTGGTAATTCTCAGAGTATCTTGACTCTGCAATACATTTGGTAGCAGATGTTTTAAAACTCCAGTCCAAGGAAACTTTATATGACCAGGATACAAACGCTTCTTTGACAGACATACATGTCTATATAATATGTGCATGTTTAGAATGTACCTGTCTTTCCCACACAGCCAAGAAATGCATTCTCTGCAATGATTCTGTCTGAACAATACCTTGGATTGTATTTACTGGATCCCAACCAAGACGACTACTTTCACTGAGAATCAAGATTACAATGCCTACCATCCTTTCCCTGCGCGTGCATGCACACGCAGACACTGAGAAAACAATAACTTCCTTACAAACTAAAAATATCCCTTCCTAGAACAGACGAATTAACTCCTCTTTAAAAGATGTTTTGCTGTCCTGATCGGAATCAGTACATTCACTTCAAAGACTGCTAACGCGGAAAGCAGCATTTGAAATACATGCCATATTGAGGCATCTTTTTCCTTTGTTTTAAATGAGAATCTCATTCATTTCTTAAAAACGTCTCACTGGGAGCTGCAGACTCCTAGCGACAGTATTGTCACTTGTGTTCTGTACAGTTTTTAGCACACAGTTTTAAAGCTGAGACTCAGCTGAGCCGAGTTCCTGAGAAGAGAAAATAATGTCTTGGAGAAAGTAAAAAGTGGATGCAGAATATCTTTCACACTTTAAAGGTGTTGAATGGCATCTACCTGCTCCTATGTGGTAAAATATCAGCTGTCTAAAAGTATCAGTCAGCTTTCAAAGTCAGTCAAATAAGAGCAGAAATGAGAATGGGAAAACACAGGTCTAAACTGAGGGTCATGCTATAAATGAGAATTTAAGCCTTTATATTGAAAAAAAACAAAAGACATTTTCCAGATCATGTGGCTAAGCAAAAATGTATACTCCAAAAACTTATCATCTTTAAAATACTGTACTTTTCGTGCCTATCATGATTCTTTCTTCAGTCATCATCTGATTTTTCTCCACTTGAACCTGTTCTGTGTGATACAACATCTTGCACAAGGGTCAGCGACAGACACAGTAAATCCCAGTAACACAGACCCTACAAGCTATAACTTCTATTCACTTCAGTGAGAGCTGGAAGGCATTCAGTACCCTGTGAAAAGAATTCAGGTCTCTTTCGGGGGGGTCTAATGAGCTGTGTATAATTTACAACACAGAATGTACTACCACATCAGCTGGTACCACTGCAGTTACACTGAAGAACGAAAACAACTCAACCTAGCTAGCTTGCTATCTCCATAAGGCTCTATATAATTGTATTGAAGATACAGGTTGGAAAACAAAACAAAAAAATCTTTACTTGACCTTTTTCTTCTAGGTACTGTACACGTTACAAAACTGAATCTAACACATGCTCAGAAGGTGGCAGGTAAGAACCAAGACTGGAAGAATTAGATTGTTAATAGCTGCAAAAATAGCTACCCTTCTAACCATGGCAAACCAGCACTGTTGACAAAGTGATGGAAAGCTGACAATACCTCACCAAGCAGGGTGAGGCTATCATAACCGAGCAGATGATTAGTTTTAAAACTTTTAATGGATCTCTGTCCACTGCAGTCTGATGGAGTGAACAGTGCCGATACCCCAGGGAAATGTGAAACTATTTTATATCTCATTTGCAGGAATGAACACCCAGGAGGTACTTTCTTTTGACAGAATACATAAGACCTACCTGAATGCACTGCATTAGCTTTCTGCGCTGCTCCATACAGCAGATGCTAATATTTTTTATCCTGGACGGGCCTCATTAAGCTGCCTAGCGCATAGGAGGGAAAAGTAAACTGGACAGAAATTTTTAGTTCTGTTTTGTGTACAAAGCACAGTGGCAGTGTAGGGGAAAAGCATTAGCAAACAGAAGCAAGTAATAAGCTGCGTTTAAGATAAGGGGCAAAGTAGGACAGCTAAAAATGAGCTTACCTAGAAATGTATTGGGAATGGAGAAAAATATAGTCTGACTTCTTAAGTACAGCATAAAAAAGCCCATTTTGTCCCACTACAGGAAAGGGTTAACGTCTGTCTTAGACACATAGGGTGTACAGTTTGTAGGTAAGTCCGCTGAGAAAACAGGAGCTTATTATTAGCTGCTCACTGGATGGTGGCACTTCTCTAGCTGAAGTGCCAGATGCCTGGCCAACAATATTACACCTACAGGCAGACCCTCCAGCTGAAGAAATAAAACACACAGAACACAAGATACCACAACAAAGGAACTAGAGAGGCTACAGAGTGCCAGCTTAGCAAGGCCAAACTACAAGTAATCCATCAAGTTGGACACAGCTGGAACATTGTCCTTTGTTATTCGGTTGCTTGTTCTCAGATCAGACTTACACATGGTTCTTATTTCTTTCGGACTCTTGTAGGCTCTCACAAAGTTACTACGTGACCTACCTCTAAGGCAACCGAGAAAGTGGCTCAGGTCCCTAAATCAGTCACTTTTTTGCTGACGCTCATCGTATCTGCATCTTGGCTCCGTTCCTGTCACAGCACAGGCTGAATATTAACACTGCACAGGGCATGCAGATTGTGTCTAACAGTAAGCTAAGACCTACCTTCAGTTCAGTGTCTACAAACCACTCAACAATTGGTCATGTAGGCAGTGGTCTGTTAATTCTGCTTTTTAGCCAAGCTCCGCTGGTTCCATTGTTACCTCCTCATATGTTTCATCTGCTTGCAGCAATCTATCTAGTGAGCAGCCGGTTAGTTCTCTAGGGAAGTGGCTATATGTTTGTTACAAAGGGCAATGCCAGGCACGCTGGGGGCCTAGATTCTTGACTAGGGCTATAATGAAAATTTTATATTTGCTTTAACCCAAAATGAACCTACTTTGCATAGCTAATGAGCTTCTCAAAGCCGTCCCAGAGATTTCATAACAACATGTTCCCACAAAGAAAGATCCTTCACTGTACAGTACCTTCAGAGTATTGCACATAAATATTTTAGCAAACAAGATTAAAATTCCAGAATGCACTTTCTCAGCCCAAAGGTATAATCTTCACCTAAATAACAAAAATTATAGAAACACTCAGATATGTAAAAGTTTCATTAGTTTGCAACGTGAATGTCGAGTCACAATTATTCCAAGAAAAATGTAATATTGCAAAAATTACCAGAGCTATCCTTCTTATTAACATTTCTTGATAAAATGTGAGCAGCATCATGTTAAAACTATTACGTTAATATTCCTCAGAGAGTTGTACTATAATTTTAGCTTCTCTTTCTCACTCTCACACGTTTTGCCCTGTGAGTCAACATAGGAGGATGGCTGGCAATCAACTCCTGCAATTATCTTTCTCCCTAGATTTGAATTGTTAACCGTAGCTTCCACTAATAGAACTGCAAATGAATAGTATCCTTTTCACTTGTATTTACTGGATGAACATTATGCTCAATGACTCTTGTGCTCGAGGCACGATGCTAAACAGAGGGCAAAAAGGACAAGTTTTATTTCTATTAGCTTGCCTAATGGCTGCAGTGGAAATAAAGACACGATGGCCAGGCTAGTGCATCCAAGGTGACCGGATGCCTCAGAAAGACCATAAATGGATGACAGAGATTTCCCCGTTTGGGGAATTTTTGCTCACACACAGGATGACATTCTCTTCTTCTAATGGCTACGTATCCAGGGAACTGCTGGTGACTCGCTGGCTCCTCTGGGCCAGATTCAATAGACTCCTGATTTCCCATTGATTTTATTTGCAGGTTACAAGCATCAAAAGTGGTGAATCTGGGTCCTTTGCATATAAGTCCTTTTGGAAAATGGCATTTATACTCCAAATTACATTTGAGAATTTTCAGTTGGTGAAATTTCTCCATGAACGTACATGGTAGCTCTCTGTTGGGGGCACACTTCAACAAAATGATCCCATGATCTTTCTAATCTGCCTAAATGCGCATTTCAGAAGCACAAAAGGACGGAAAGGACTATGAAAAAGCACCTCCATACTTTCTCTTCGACACTCCAGGGACAACATAAAGACCATTACGCATATACAGCAAAAGACACATTGACATAAAGTGTGCATTATATACCTTCTTTGCCAGTTTGCTAATAGATGCCTCTAATAATTGGATCTGCTTTTTTAGCTTGCAGAGTACACACCTTTGAATTCAAACTGTGCCAAGTACTGTTCTGCCCTACTGCATGTGGTCATTTTTCTAGGTAGCAAAATGGGACATGTCAAGAGTCCTGAGAATGTCCTTGAGTATAAACACATGTACAAAGATTAACCTGATAAACTTCAAGACTACACTCAACTAACAATGTGAACGTTCTGCAAAGAATGAAAAAAGTCCACCAAAACAATAATAATTGGCTTTTTCTGCCTGCCAAGTACACAGCTGGTCTACTAGACTACAAGCCACAAGTCCATTGATTCATCTGCCCTTGGAGCTACTTACAAGGACCAAGAAACTCCAGTAAGAAATGAACACTCAGTGTTTCATGCCCATATTTTGTTACATATGACAGCATTAATTACATGATCATATGGTTACGGGATGGTTCTGTTCATTGCATCACACGGGTAAATTTCTTGTTAGCAATGCTCTTTGTCTGACATTTGGAATTTTTTCACAATCCAAGACAAACACTGCAGGGAAGCTATTCTAGGCTCATAAAAAAAGAAACTGGCTTTCAAACTAGACATAGTTACAGTATAAAGAATAAGGGGAAGGAGAACATCAGGATGTATTTGATGATGGCACACTGCTTTCAGAACTCAGGTAATTACCTAGCTCTAGAAAATGATCCCCAAAGAGAGAATCTGAGCCAACAGTACTATAAATCTCTGCAGATCTGTAAATTGTACAGCCTATGCAAGTTCTATACCACAGCCCAGAGTTGCCCGTCCGTTGTCATTGGCTGCTAGCAGACAGGGCTGTGAGATGACAGAGAAATTAAAGAATATGTTAATACTATGTTATAGCTTGGCTCTTACATTATTAATACTGCTGCCTGAAAACAAATAAACCACAGATATTATACAGTACGTGAAACGTTGATCCTAGACCTAGAAATTTTAGGTGTTACGTATTTCAGCATTTTTGTAAATGAAGAGCACTAGTTGAACGTGTGCTTGTGAATCTATGTGTTGCTTCATGGCTAAGGTGCTCCAAGGTCAAACAAACTGCACCACGTTCTTATCTAATCACCGGGGGGGGGGGA
>Ga0065711_1049401_pt1 | contig 11327 bp, 4 predicted proteins | sample Hoacrofraction12_FD_59098 | JGI IMG/M metagenome (GOLD analysis project Ga0065711, IMG submission 59098) | Hoatzin crop microbial communities from Cojedes, Venezuela - Epithelial fraction 12 v2 (version 2) | ecosystem: Host-associated > Birds > Digestive system > Esophagus > Crop | place... | reverse complement strand
CACTGGAACAGGCTGCCCAGGGAGGTTGTGGAGTCTCCTTCTCTGGAGATATTCAAGACCCGCCTGGACAAGGTCCTGTGCAGCGTGCTGTAGGTGACCCTGCTTCGGCAGGAGGGTTGGACTAGATGACCCACAGAGGTCCCTTCCAACCCCTACTATTCTGTGATAATGTGATTCTGTGTAATCTAAAACATCTAACTCTGCCATTACCAACCAGTTATCAGTAAAATGTCAGCCAAAACACTTCACAGCTGGAACTCACTACCCACTAATGTTAGCCATCTAAAGGTTAGGCATTTTGCTTACAGCAGCTTACTAAACTCCCTAATAGTAGAGATATGGGTAGATAGCAACTCATGTCATGACTTAGGTGGTTTATCTATCCAGTGTAAATAATCAAAACAGCTTAGGTGAGATGTTTAACTTTTGACAGGTAATGGTAGGTAAGATGCATTTTTTTCCATTATCTATTATTTTTCCTAGAATTTTTTTTCTAAGGAACTTATTACATTGGATCTGACTTTGTACTTTCTATGTACACAGGGAATTAGCACATTGATTTAAAAATATAATTAGCCTTTCTGTATAGTCTTCTGCCTGCCTACACCAAAGTACAAATTACTTCACAAAACAGTCTAGAATGAGTAAAAAGATGCTGGAGTTGCTGTTTCTGTTGTAGTTACACCTGCTCCAAATACCAAGCCACAGTTAATTTTTTTTTTTTTTTTTTAACATATTTCAAATAGTATCAGCCATTTCAAAACAAGCCAAGCAGCATGGTAAAAACTTCTTGGAGCCGAATAGGCTAATGCCTAAATTAAGAGTTATATAGCACTCTCAGTGTGGTACTAATTAGTGCTGCCGGAGGAATCACCCACATACACCTATTGTTATTTTGCCGGATGCTGCACTGCCTGGCAAGTGTTACAGTTCTTTCAGAACTACTTGAATATCTATCCTGCTTTTTGCAGTACAGAAAAGCCCACGGGCACAGGTAGAATTTAAAAAATAAGGAATCTGGATTGAAGGTGTAAGAGGGGTGAGTTCAGAAGCCTTCAAAAGAACTGAACAAATTCATTCTTCAATTTCTGTTCCGAAAGACTGCGTAGTCTTGCTATTTTTGTCTGTCACTTGTCTGTGTTGTTCTGTCACTTACGGATATTTCTGAATGGAAAACACTGTTTACATTTAAGTCATTATTATCCCTTTCAGAGTCTTTCCCAGACAAAAGTACTGCAACACTTCAGATGCCCTCAGGGATCTTTGACTCTAATTATTTACATGAGTGAGATTATAAAACACTAAGAAGGATTTTACATGTTTAAAGGAAGTATATTGTAAAGGTTTTAAATGCAATATGGAGAGACTTCAAAAGAATTCCCACTAAGTGAGACTTGGCAGTGCTAGCTCAATCAAACAAAACTGGAGAAAACTGGAATTTTAACTTTAACTCTGGGTGCTCTATGTTTTGTTTATTTTGCTCAGCTCTTTAATTTTATTTGTATCCTGTGATTTAGTATTTTATTTATTTTTGTCTAGACTCCCATGTAATGGAAAGCATTTGGGCCTGAAATCTGAACAACATGCATTAAATTCTGAATATTTTAAATATCTAATAATTTAAGAGAATTATGTGCTTTCAAATATTTAAGTATGAATATGTAAAAATATACTCTTGAAGCTTGAGACACACTGTTCGACAATGGAATTATTTTCCCACATTGAGCTACTGGTCCACCTGTTATTCGTGTACAAAACATTGCATTTAGACTACTGTATGATGTCCTAGTTTATAAAAATATACTTCTGAAACTTGCCTGAGAAATTACTGTTGTTTAGTAAACTTCTTTGAGGTGGAATAACCATGGGATAAACCACATGCAATTTTCCTAAACTATATTATGTTTTAAGAGAATAAAATATGAACTCTAAAGGAAATCTGAACAAATTGAATCCACTGTAAAATCATTACAGTCACTAATGTCACTGGAATGATGACCACGTGTATGAATCCAACTCAACTGAGTGTACTTCTTCTAGCTCAGAGTTGGTTGCAAAGCAAAATGGAGCACCTCAGTGAAAAAAAAAATTCGTACAAAACTGACCTAAGTATGTAGGTAACAATGTATTCAAACTAGAAGTATTTTTAAAATATCAAGAAAAAAGTAAAGCTGATGGAACATTTAAAAAAAAAAAATTTTCAGGGTTTAAAATTAAAATATTTTTTCAAAACAGGTGTATGCCAAACCCGTCTTCCCAGACCTTAAGCTTCAATTCAATTTAATATTATGAAAAAAAAGTTTTCAAATCTATGTGAATCTATCTTTGATGTCCACTGTCTTACACAAATTACTGATTCTAGCTCACTGCAGACAAAATATATGCCTCAGAGTCATTGAGATAACTATCTAGAGATATCAATGTTACATAATAGATGTCTGAGAACAGGAAATCCCCACTTACGTTGGACTAGTACATGAATGTATAAAAATATTGTTAGGACCCTTTAAAGTCCACAAAGGATTACAGTACTCCCTCTGTAATGTCACTCTGGGAATTTCCTACATAAATGTTGGAGAACAGTTTAATGATCGAATCACAATATGGAGAGCTCTAACATGACATGCTCTAATATGCCGTATAAGAAATATATAAGTGCTTCAGTTTACTCGTCTTAAAATAATATGCATTATTAATTCTTATTCTCAGGGCAGTATTATAAAGGTGATTTAATGATCTTGTCATGCTATGCATCATAATTATTACTTTACCAAGCTACTGTATTAAATATAACAGGGATAAAAAAAAATTACTTATGTTTAGAATCTCCTCATTGACTCTTCCAAACACTGTTCCAGAAAGATTCTCTGTACCTGAGCAGACTGATATTCCCTGAGATGGGATTGACAGTGGATATTTAGACAATATTTTTCAAAGATCAGTGGCACTCATGAAATAATTTTCTTTACCTTCACCTATTTAGTGACCTCTATATTCATGAAATTACAGACGAGAGGAAAATCTGCCAGAAAAGAACGGTTTTTATGTTCTTCCTCCCCCTCCACTGCCCACTGTGGAAATTATGGTATCTTTTTTAATGTAATTTTCCTCTCTTGGTTTCTTAGAGGTGCTATGTTAAATACTTTACATTCTGTTCCTTTACACTGGGTAGAATTTTTCCAAAATAAACCTGGTGGGGAAACAGACCTCCTTTCATCATTCCATTTAAATTATTTTTGCTTAAGTTACAAGAGAAGAAAAGAGGACTCTGTTGATAGAGGGTTATATCACCACCATATTTAGTGGGGGTGTTCCCAGAGACATCAAAGCTGGGGGTGGGTAACATGGGCTTAAGAGACTTGTTCCTTTTGCATGACTGCATAACACTGATAAACCATAGCCATTCGGTGATCAGGAATATTACATACAGGTTTCTGTCACTCACAGATGATAAGCTTTCAAGTTTTATTAAGTCCTGAAACCATGATGATGCACATTTTATTTCATCTCATTTTTTTTCGTACTGTACTTCTTACATCACTTACCTTTTCCTTAAAAGAGATCCTACACCTCCCACACGATGACAAAGCCTCTGAACCTGTATTTTCAGTAATTTTTGCTCACTTTCTGATTTCTGCACAAAAATATTTACTTTTATTCTCTTTGTCTTGCTTTTTTGTAGAAATTATGTGTATTAGCACAGAGGACAGAGGACAGTAGGCAGTTTTAATATTGCCCAGGGTAATAGACCACTCTGAGACATGTAATGAAATAGTAGCTATGAGGAGCATCTCAGTGAACATCATGGCCATATGCACCACTCTACAAGGCTTCGTAATTGTGGTCCTCACCCTCTTGAGTGAACCTTTCAGGTTCTATAGTGACGACGGTATAATGATGATTCCTACTTCTATTCAGTACTGTTTAAGAACCAAGCTGGCCAGAATTTAGTGTAAGGATTACATATTTATTTTTCACTGAAGACAAATCATTCAACACCTGTAAATGTGATGCTAATTCTCCAACTATGGCACAATGATATGCCATTCCATAAAGATAAGAATACAGCTTAATCTGATAGAAAGGTTTAGATAACAGGCTCTTCAGCTCACACTTCAGGTCCTATAATCTTATCGCTATGCAACCAAACCTAGCCTTTCAGTCTATAAAGTAGTTAGGGTTTTGTAATACAGATGAAGTTTTACAGACTTTCAGTAGACCCTTTTTCAAACAAGTGTAACCAATTTCTCATTCGTTGTTCTTTTTTCCCAGCAAGCTGAACTTTGAGCACCAGTGGAGGAAATGCCAAATTTCTTATAGGCTTTTAAAACATGAGGTAGATGAAAGTGGAATTTACTTTATTTAATTTTTGCTATCTAAAATTGAGGTACTTATTCTGACTCTAGTGATACAACCTCTCTCTGCAATCAGTGGAAGCCAACAGACTTTTCCATGGGCTTATCTACGCTATCCGAAGACAAAAATCTGTGAAAGCCTTTAAGTTTCCTCTTACAAAGCCATGACAAAATCTTAGCTCAAATCCACTTAAAAATTAAATTTATACTTGTGTCCCATCTTTATTAATCTTTAATTACATTTAAGTAACCTCCGGTGCTTATTTATGTTCCTGAATAAGAAACAGTAATTTCTTCAGGCAGTAATCTTTTAAAAAAAGTTTACATGGTGCACATATATACAGTTTAAGCAAAGAAAACATTTTCCCCGTATGCTGCTGTCTCTCCACGCACAGTAAAATACACATTACAATTCATGTACTTCATTAGAAATGAACAGGAAAATAACTTTGTTCATCTCTTCTGAAAACTGCTTTTGATAGAATGTGAATTGTTTTACTTGTGATCTATTTCAGAACCGGCATTTTAGGTCACATGCAAAACAACTTATTCCAGAGGGGCAGATCTCATACTTGCACCAATCCTTCCTTATAACAACAACACTGAACAACAGCTACAGGTTTTCACTAGCGGGTCAAACCATATTAATGAGGTCACTTTCTTTTTCTCATTTAACACAAAAAAATAGCAGCAGTTAGAAGAGAATTAATTTGACCAAGGCTACCTATTCAGTGACAGAACAAGAAAACGTGTTTTCTCTGAATCTCACTCCAAATGTCTAAGACCGGCTGTTTCTAACCTAGTGGTTTAGAATGAGGAGGAACATGTAGGACATTTGCAAACACTGTTAGAATGTGTGTCTTACTTGTTAAATGTTTCTTTATAAATATAGTGCTCATTTTTTGTTGAAAACTGTCAATAACACATAATTAACTGACCAACATGTTAAAAGTGTGAAAAACATTTTACAAATTATTTTATTTCATTTTCTCTTGTATTTTTAAGTATTGCTATATTTGTGTGAGCAATGCCTTCTTTGTTTGACCAGCTTGGTGAAAACTTTCAAGAGGACAATGATGCTTATGTTGTGGAATAATATCTGAGATTTCAAAATGTGTTTTGTTACAGATCATAAGTGAAACGGATATCTATATGTATTCCTGAGTGTGTAACGACTTTATGTGCAAAGACCAAAGAGACCCAAATCATACCAGAAACTTTCACTCCAGACCTCTCTAAATCAGGTAGAGCTCAGATATGAACTACCACTGCAGGGTCATGTTCAGATATTGAATCTAGTAGTAAAAAATCCTTAAAGAAGAAAAAAGCACTTCACTGAAGTCTACTTCTGGTAATATATATTCATTGAGAAAAAGAAGACAAAAATCCCACATTTCACTTTTTTGCCTTTATAAATATAAAGGATTTCTTTCTTTCTGGAGGATCTGACATATCTAAATATCCAGATACTTTCCAACACCAATGACGTGTTGGAAAGAAACTAGACTGTCTTTTATTTCCAACTCATGCACCTCAGTCCAGTACAAATGCAGAAATACCTCTAACTATATCAGTCAAGACTGGTGGGTTTTCTGCATCATTCACAAAACAACATTTTGTCTAAAAACTCAGATGCAGATCAGATATATTTGATCTATTAAACTTAAAACCTTATGCAGTAAATGCATGCAACTTGAAATCTCCTTGTCTAAGGTAGAGATAATATTCCTTTAAATATAAACCAGTTCACCCTGATCTCTGTTCATTTTTTTGCTACCTTTCTTTGAGTTCCTTTCAACTTGTTAGCATTTTCCCAATAAACAGATGGCAAGATTTGGATATAAAGCTTTCAGATACGAATACAGAAGTATTTACTTTTCAGAAAAGGATGGGCAAAGTTTCTCATTACAGGATTCCTCCAGGTTATACTAGCATAAAATATTTTCCAACATTAAAAAGTGACCTTGATTTTTCAATGCTTAAAGTCCCTCTGGTGTGAAATGTGCTTTACTGAATTTTTTTGTCCCAAATGACAGAAAAGATACTTTACCTCTTCTTTCAAAAGCAAGTAGCTTTTAGTCTCACAATGACTGGTTTTACTCTGCTTTTCTTTATTGATTTTACAACCTGTAGCTCAAGATTGTTTTCATAGATGGCAGCCAGTGGAGCCTAAGCTACATCCCAGGTATCAGATCTCTCCACAGTTCTCTTTTTGTTTCTCATATCCTTTCACTTTGTCAGTTGTATAGCTATATACTCTTTCACAACAGGGTTTTCGTGTGTCCCCTACGAGATTTCTACAAAAAGCAGACAGGTAGACAGTGTGCTTTTGAGGATTATTGTATAGTAAATAAAAGTCTTGTGAGTCTCCAGGAAACAGGATGGGGCTAGAAGAGTTCTTCCATGTGTTAGTGAGATGATTCTCTGAGAATGCATTGAGGATACGTATAGAAAGGAAGAATACAGGCAACTTGACTCTGCTGCTTGTTAAAAGGGCCTGAGGGACAAGTGGGACAACAGCAAAACTATTAAGCCAGAGTTAGTATCTTGGAATTGGTTAACACTTCTGATCAAGTAATCACAGTGAGAATGAGATTTTCAGAAATCAGTGTTTTCCAGGTCTCCATTCTTACTGCTGGCATATACCATCTACTTATATGATACAACTGAGGTGGCTTAATCTGCCATTTTCCTAATATCAGGTTTTGAATTAATAAATGGTTGTTTACACTGTGCAGGGTCCTCAGATGGGATGAGATGAGATGAGATGAGATGAGATGAGATGAGATGAGATGAGATGAGATGAGAAGAGGATGTAGCAGAATCCTTCTGAATTCCTCCATGGTTCCTATAGAGGTAGGTCTATTTTACACGAATAGAACAGTTTCCACATGAAACAGAGGAGCTCTTCAAATCTATACGGAAGAAAAAGATAAGCAATGGTTACTCACCCATTCCATCCCAGGTAAAAAGCTTTAAGTTGTTCTAATAATTAATCTAATTATCACTGTTGCTTTAACTAACAGAGCGTCAAGCAATAAAATAATTGGACAGCATAAGTGGACAACAAAATAAGTGGATATTAAAATTCATTATGGTCTTAAGCTGTTTGGAGGTGACTGAATAGGCCATTCTCCCTATTTTTGTACCTGTACAATTGCTGTATTGCTATTATTGTCAATAGTCACAAAGAAGATGTTGTTAAAACATCGGTATTAGACTTAAAATACTAATTTACAGGAAGTTTTAATGTTACTGATTTACACAGAAAATCATGCATGTGCACAAAGACAGTCTGAAAATAAGATATTTCTCTGCCTAAATCTTTTGAAGGCTCTGTTCATTAAGCGTTCTTCACCCACAGATAATCTTGTGCTATCAAATTTTTCATGACTGGAGACTATTTTCAATTAAATGGTGTCTGTGATGATAATTTATTATATAAATAACTAATTCTTAGAATTTACTAAAGGATTGGGAAAGTTGATTCACTTTCCTGACAACAATCAGAGTTTTATCTCCTTCACAGACTGTTCTAAGCATCAGTTTGTGGTGGCCAAAATACCATACACAGCGGTCTCATATGCAAATGATTTTTTTTTCCACCTCTTACTCAGGTCTAATTACAGTTTCTTAATCCATTCCCCAAACTGAGAGCAATCAGATTATAAATACTCTTACTCAAAGTCACTTAGGTGGCTAAGTGAGACAGAGCTTACTGCTTATTTTATCCAGGTCCCTAGGAGGAAAAATACGTCTATACTTTTTGTAGCCTTGAGAGATGCAAAAGTAGAAGAGAGCGGAAGTCAGTCATCAGTGTAAACTGGTGTTCATCTTTCACCCTAGCTGCAGCTATTCAGTAGTGCCTGCCTGCCTGTAAGAGTAGATAACTACGGTGGCTTGGCTCCAGCCAACAGTTCAAACACCCATCCAGCCTCTCACTCATCTGCCTCTTCCATGGGATAGGAAGAAAACAGAAGGAAGGACAGAAGACTCATAAATTGAGATAATGACAGTTTAACAAGGAAAATGAAAGCTGCACGTGTAATAGAAGTCAAAAGAGGAATGAATTCACTACTTCCCATTGGCAAGCAGATGTCTAACCACCTCCTGAGAAGCAGGGCCTCAGAATGCATAATTGTTGCTTTGCAAGCCAAATGCCATAACCATGGAAGTCCGTCCTTCCTCCCCCTTTTGCTGAGCTTTTATTTCTGAGTGCGAAGTCATACGGTATGGAAAGTCCTTTTGGCCACTTTGGGTCAGCTGCCCCTGCTATAGCCCCTCAGAGCCCCTTGCTCACTCTCAGCCTACACACTGGGGAGGGGCAGGGTGGGAAGCTGTGGCAGAAAGCGAAGAAGACAAAGCTTTGATGCTGTACAAGCATTGCTCAGCAACAGCCAAAACACTGGTGTGTTACAAACACTGTTTCAGCCACAAATACTAAGCACAGCACCAAACTGACTGCTAAGAAGAAAATTAACTCCTTCCCAGCCAGACCCAGTGCAGGAATGCTGGATCATTCTGGGCACAAAGTTCAGTTGTATGTGAACATCGGTACCTACAAATGAGTTCTGGATGCTGCTCTGGAGATTCTTATAATAGGCACAGAAGAGAATATATTTTGTGCTCTGAAGACTTTTTTTTTCACTGAAATTGTTTTATGATTCACAAAACAAAACATAATTTCAAAAATAATTTCCATTAAAATTTAATGAAAACATGACTTTTAGGTTTTTCTTTTGGGGTTTTTTTGGGAATTTTTTTGTGAGTTTTATTTTTTAACTCAAGATTTTTTGAGTGACTAATTTTGGTGCACAAAGCTATTGATGTCTTATAAAATTAAAAACAATTTACTACATTCTTCTTATTCTTCCACTTCCCATGTTACGTTTTTTTATTTCTCCTTTCTGTTTCTTGGTTTCAAGCTCATGGCCTTTTGGTGTTTGAATTTTACTGTTGCATGTACTAGGCAATTGCATCTCATGAGTAAGACCTGTTAACAGCAAGATATAGATGATTTCAATAATCCTGCTTGCACTGTGAGTGTACTCCACCTCATGTAGGAACTTGAGGATGGAAGCTAAACCATTCCATGAGAAGGTTTGACCTTGATCAAGTCGTCAGGCAACGTTACTTGTAAATCATCTGATTACCAATCCCTGGACGAAACTTCTACCAAGTGAGTCATCACAACAAACTAATTACTGGACTAAATAGGAAGAAATCCCATTATAACAGTAGGGTAGTAGCACTGACATTAAGAACAAAATATTTACAGTGATAAGCCAAAGAAGTCCCTCTATTTTCTTCTCTGAATCTCTGGCATTTTTGTAGTAGAGGATTCAGTGATATGTATGACATTCTAGAATAATATGTGTTCGTAATATATGGTATATAATGTCAATAAATGGACTGATTAAATCTGGTATCCTGTTTCTTTAATGAGCAGGTTATCCTTGCAAACACTTATAATGCAACTAGACATCTAATCGCTGCAGTTTATGAGAGGCAGATTAATCAGTATGCATGAGTAGTCTTCATTTGTGAGGCTACAGTGAAGAGAAAAGGTAGTAAGAAGCCTTTGGGTTACATTACACTGAATGAAAGAGAGACAGACAGCAAGAGACTTGTATGCATGTGGTGAACTCCTAAATTATCTTCTTGTAGTCAGTTCTAGTCCATTCCCAAATGACTGGTTAACACTGCTTCTTTGCCTTCTTATCACATCAAGGTGCTGGCATTATTTATAAAATCCTTTCTAGTGATTTCAGCTTTCTTAAGATATCGAACATTTCTTTCTGCAATCACCACCTTGAAAACCAAGGAAAAAGATTTCTTTCTCCAGACAGATTTTCCCTGATTTAAATATCTAGTGATTTCTCTCAGGAAACTGTTAGTACCAAAAGATTAAGATAGGAACTATATTTTCTTTATTGACCTGAGAGGTAGTTAAGGGAATGGGTAACTTCAAGTCACAACTCTCCACCTTTGCTTTAGTGTATGATAGGTCTTTTCTCAGTAGTGTTAAACTCTTATTAGCATTTGTATTTCCATCATGCACAGTGCCCTCGTCTTTGTCACAAACACTGGGTACAAATTTTTGTAAACAGGAATCTACCTCTAAACCTTCTGCAGCTTGTTTTCAGTTGCAAAGCCAGTTTTGTCAATCACATTACACCTAATATAACTGTTTCACTTTCTCTCATAACCACAGTCAGTTTGCTTGCTGTTTGACATTGCAAGTTTTATGTTTAGCCAAGGAGGTGCCCAACAGGTAGTACTGTAAGAATTCCATCCCCTGTTATGAAACACGTAGAAAACGAGCATTACATGCTGAATATTATGAAGTACTGTCAGCCAGAATATACTGAAAGGCTCTTACAACTGTATCTAGGAAATTAAGACAATGATATTTGTCCGTAGGTAACTCATATGCAGTAAAAACTTCAAACAGATTTTTCTAGTACAACCTGCCACACATATTAGCTGTATTCATTTATTTTAAAAATGCCCACAAAAATTACATTCCAAGTGTTGAATGTGAACTGCAAAAATCACAAGAGCAAGAGTATATATTTACTTGTTCTAAAGGACAGTTTTAATTATGATATAGAAAGACTGAAAACCAGAAAGTTTTTAAACTAAATAGCACCACGGCTCAATGTGGAAATTTTCTTAATCACATGAAAATGAAGAGATAGAAAGTCACTGAGCTGAGACAGATGTTGCAATGTATGCAAGTATGCTTTCTGAAACCGTTGTCTGAAGATCAATAGGGGTGTTGTTCAAATGTTGCCTCTTGCCTTAAGAACTACTGATATCTCATAGAAAATATTAAGGAAGGGTGAACAGGAGGTGTAGGAATGTCCTGGGTTTGGCCAGAACAGGGTTAATTTTCACCGGAATCCAGGAAGGGGCACAGCCGGGGGGTGGGGGCTGACCCCACCTGGCCAAACAGAGCCCGGTATTCCA
>Ga0065711_1049400_pt1 | contig 11327 bp, 4 predicted proteins | sample Hoacrofraction12_FD_59098 | JGI IMG/M metagenome (GOLD analysis project Ga0065711, IMG submission 59098) | Hoatzin crop microbial communities from Cojedes, Venezuela - Epithelial fraction 12 v2 (version 2) | ecosystem: Host-associated > Birds > Digestive system > Esophagus > Crop | place... | reverse complement strand
AAGAAAAGAAAAGAAAAGAAAAGAAAAGAAAAGAAAAGAAAAGAAAAGAAAAGAAAAGAAAAGAAAAGAAAAGAAAAGAAAAGAAAAGAAAAGAAAAGAAAAGAAAAGAAAAGAAAAGAAAAGAAAAGAATCAAAGCAAACCAGCAACTCCTAATGAAAATAAAAATCCTTTAGAACATGTAAAATTAGGTATAGCAGTAGTAAAAACTGAAAAGTCTGTGCAGTCTTTAATATGACTTTTATACACACATTCCATGTAGAATTATATGATGAGCTGTAAAACTCAGAAAGCTTCCTGTCACAGTGCACAGGAAAGACCATACTTCTTAACAACTATTGACTATATTGGTTTGTCCTTAGTGTTTAAAAAGGGTGATGCCTTTATTCTGCATGATTATTGAACACACTCAGTAGACAGTATTATTTATATTCTACTGTACGTAAATACTTTAGAGAAATTAATTTCTCTTTATAATACTCTCTTTATTCAGAGCAATTGAAGGACAGACCAATTTGTCATCCTAATTCACACACATGGGTTGTTAATTTTACTTTTTTTGAGTATGCATTAGCACCAGCAATGTTCAAAAGGCAGATCCCCTAAACTTTATTTGTGTTTGAATGAGGAACATGTGAAACCCAGAAACAACAAATACACAGTTAGGTACCTTACCTAAAAAATTTTGTTTTAAAAAATGGATCATTTGCCTAGCCTGACAAATGAACTCTTTCATAGAAGTAGGAAATCCCTTGATATTTTAAAATCTTTTATTTCCTTTGCTGATCTCTGTATACTGTTTTCTAAATCTGTAACAAGTAAGATCAAAGTCCTATAGCAACAGTCTGCTTTACTGTACAAACTGGCTCATTTCTTAAGTCTGCTATACACAAAAACTTTTGCAAAATTTAACTACTTAGTCTACTCTCCCTCTTGAGCAACCTTCATCCATTAATTTCCTCTCTACACTATCAGATATGATGGAGATCTGCTCTGCCTGGCAGTGTGCCTCCACTGCCCCCCCCTTTCTGTCATTGTTGATCTTTGCTAATCCCTTGTAGTAACTGATACATAAGATTGTCTGATTGGTTCTGGCAAAGCTTGCAAGGAAAAGTAATATCTCTTACTAGAACATCTGCATATAATTGGAAAGAGCAGATAAATTTTCAAAAATATGAGTCCTTCTTGAAGTCTTGAATAAGAGTAAAAAACTTCAAGATATGTATAGATGAAGAACACTTATGTCAATTTATTAGATGAGTTGAGAGGAAAATTCAGTTTACAGTTGTAGAGCAGAGAAGGCAGAGAGGAGGGAAATTTCTGGTCGCTATGGGACAGGTAGATATTTACATTGCATGGTTGGGTCTTGGCACAGGAGTCTTTCACTCCATCCTCCTGGAAGAATGTCACTGGGCGTTGATGGTTAGTGTGGCTGCCTATGATCTGGAACTAGTTTAGTCCTTGTACTGATACTCCTAATGTTTTAGAGGGAAATCCTAAATTTACATCTATTAAGGATGGCGTGGATGTTTGAAATTATTATAGAAATTATGTGATTTTCACTAATTTCTGAATGGGTCATCGCAGTATAATAATAACCAGGTTTGAAATGTGCCTGAAATTTTCCCAACTCATAAACCAGAAAAATTCAAACTCATTTAAACAATGGAACATTAAACACTGCCTTTATATCTTACATTTTTTAAATCCAAAACTTTATCTGATCGACCAGATTCTGTTCTCAGTAACATATGTACAGAGCCAAAATATCCCAGATGACATCACCAAAGTGTTCTGAATCCCTAGTAGAAGCTAACAGTAATATATCTCTTTCCCATATATGTCATGATGGTGCTTCTATTCTGATTCATCTCAGATCTTTGTTCAGACTCCTGGTTCTTTTCAAGAGCTGTGCAATTTAGGGCTCTTCACAAAACTGTCCCATGTCCAAAACACTGTGTGTTACCTCTTTTGATTTCTCCTTTCTGGGCTGTCACAAATTTTGTTTTCTGAGGATTTTGTGTTTTCAGGTTTTTGTATCCAAATTATTTGGATAAATTTTGATTTTTTCATACCAGAAAGTTAGATGTCAAAGTTTTAAAGTTTGAAGCCAAGTTGGAATGACTAGAAGTTACTAGCTTTTTAACTGTTTTTTCATTTCTCTATCACTACTACTGCTAGTATTATTTATATTATTATTTACTCCTATTTATGTTACAGAACATGGTTAATATTAATTCTTCTCTGTGTTTGTCTCCAATAATTCAATGAGTCATTTGATGCATTGAGACTGAATAGACTACCAAAGATAACTATAGTTTTCATTAAAGCTGTCTCAGTTCTCTGGTGTGATAGATTTCAGCCCCTAAACTGAAAACTTGAACAGCATTACATACCCTATACTTTCTCCTAGGCACTGAAGTATAAATCAACGGCTAACACATAAAAGAGCACAGAATATATATTGTGTCTTGATGCTGTTAGAGATTTCTGAAGCAACATGCAATCCATATAAACATTCTTTTTATAGCTTTTCATGAGTTCAGTGTAGGTTTTGTGTCATTCTGAAACGTGTGGGCAAGTGCTGTGCTTTTTTCTCTTCTTGACTCTGCAGATGCTTTAAAGCTTTGCTTTAATGGAACTGCACGACAGTACATGGTAGTGCTGTGAACACCTGGCAATTAATTAAAACCATGGGGTTCTGTTCTTGACATGAACCAGTCTCGTACTAAGCCACATAGAACGGAAAACTCACATGCTGTATTATTGCCTGCACAACCTCTTCCAACGATAGTGTAGTGCAATTGTAGCCATTCAGACAGACTGATGTTTTCTACTCGATGAAGTATGGGAAAGCTCTCCCTCATCTTGCAGTTTGTCTCGTTTGCATATTCATCCAAGAAGGCCATGAACCTTGACTAGAGGTTTCTTGCTTCATTTTCTAGGTGGATTTTAGGCTGATTACTAGCAGATGTAACTCAAATTCTTCACATTCCATTCTGTATCTCTGGCAGCTAAAGTCTTTACCTCTTGGTTAGTGACGAATCAAATAATAATTTTATTTATGAAAGGTCACTGGTTATCTTGATACCTACTTCCGCGATGGTAATTTTTCACCTAATGCACATTGATGGCACGATCACCGTTATACAGCTTGATAATACCTTAATTGAACTTGCTTTAGTGAATAACGTATGTGAATTATTAACTCATTTTAAGGAAAAGAGCTGACAATTCTAAAAAGCATATACAGCAGAATAATATATTAATTTTATATTTTACTAATCTATGCATTTTGCTATTTTCACCCATAAAAGTGAAAGGTCTCTTTACAAGGAAATATTTAAAACAGGAACTGTTGTGACTTATACCACTAAGATTTCTTTTTTAATAATAAGCTTCATCACTGTTTGCACTGTGAATATTAGTAATGAAAATCAAATTATGCTTTACAAAACACACAGATAAATTGCTATTTATGATCCATTACATTTAAAATTTTACTGTTTGTTGATATTATTTTGTTGGTTTCCTTACCTACTAATAAGCAGTATTAAGTAATTGCCTTTGTTTATTTCTGTCATTAGTGAATTAACAACACTGTCCCATAATGCTGTGAAAGACAAAACCATTGCTGTGTGGGTCTGATACTCTTTCAAACAAAGGTTCTGGAACAGTGAAAATTGTTTTTTGTTTGTTTGCTGTGTTTGTTGGCTTGAAAGAATTATGAGAATCCAGCTAATCATCTCATAATTGCACTTTGAAGATCCTTTGGTATGTAATACCATGCAAAAAATATACAACTTTTCACAGGGAGAATACTTTTTTTTTTTTTTCTGATACTTATCATTGTCAGAAATCTAAGCAGAGAAGTTTATTATTCCAAAACTTCTCAATCTGGAAATCTAGGAAGGATTTAAGAAAATTATTTTTAAAAGCTCAAGATAAGTGCTCAGCTACTTGCCTGCACTTCTTTTAATTTATGGCTAACTGAAAGGCAGAAAAGAAAACCTGACCAAAAGTTGTTTAGCAGCCTCAAGTTGCTAGCAACTTTGTTGTCAAATGGATTTACTCAGCCTCAGTCAGGATCATCACTGATCTCTCTGAAATGTTGCAGGTCCACTTGTCACCAGCTCCCAGGTGACAAATCTGCAATTTATTTGTATCAGAAACCGTTTTTTCTCTGGCCACTCTGATTCTAATGTGGATTGTATACCATCAGGCAATGACAAGAACAGAGGAATAGATCTCTCCTGGCATAATAAGCTTATTTTTGTCTTCAACCATGGCTTTGTAGTGGAGGAGATATTATAAGCTGTCTGTCACTTATTTGGAGATGTATACACAGAAGAAGCAACTCCCAGCAGCTTCAGGGATTGAGCTGTGTGTGCCCAAGTAAAAATCATGAAAAGATTTATTACTAATCTTTGGAACAAATAAAACTTATATTTAGGAGAAATGATCTGTTCCTACCCCAGGAGTTTTAATAACTCTTCTTCTCCACAGATGAGGTACTTGGGTAAATTGGCACACACTGACCTGTATTCGGGGACAATGGCTCTAATCTGTCTGAAAAAGCCTTGTGGGCTGTACAGAGGCTTCAATGTCAACCAGAGAAAGAAATGGAAGTTAAACAAGCACCACTAGATTTTGTGCTTTTTTTTCCCCCATGCTTTGTTTGTTTAAGTGGCAGGGTGGCACCAGGTGGATGTTAGTGTTCAAGTACTAGGCTTTCACAGAGATTGATGTTCACAGCAACATCTGAGTTCATTTACAATGCCATTCTCTGAAAGCCCCGCTGAATAGATTCCTAAAGACAGTAATTTGCTGTCTGTCTTTTCCTCTTTTATTGTATTCCACCACCTAAAATGTCTATTCTTATTTGATGGCTTAAGTATCCTTGCTCAAAGGTCCTTGCTACTGTTAGAAAAAGGAGAAAAGGAAGAATTATGACTGAGCTGTCTTTGGATAGTGGCTGTGGTCTTGCTGTCCTGTAACTATAACAAAGTGTTGCATTGTCTTACTATCACTGGGAGGTGTTAACAGGAAACAAACTTGAAACATAAGAGTACAGCTTCTGGACGGCTCTCTGTACTCTCTACCATTTCCTTTCCTATTTAATGTTTGTGAGTACATCATCCTGAGGGTTAACACTGGAGAATTAAAAAGTTGCAACACTTTACAGAAACTTAAGAATTGCTTGCCCCAGAAAATCATGTACTAGACAGATTTTTTAGTAGAAGTTTTGACCATCAGTCCTGGTTGTGAGGTGAGCACATATTCCTTAATTCAGTTCGCAGACGGATAACACTGACAGAATTGAACAAAGTTTGCACTTTGTAACACTCATGCTTTAAACGCTTAAATTGTGAAAAAAAAAAACCCAAACCCCAACAAAAAGTGTTCCATAAAACTACAAACCATTATTCCTGACAATCTGCACAGTTGATGTGATGGGTGGTGCTATTGATGATAGGGTGAGGGATTAAAAAGGTTTTTTTTATAGCTTTACATCAGCATCTGGAAACAAAGATAATTGACATGGACCAGCTTCTGGATCTCCAAGAGTCTCTTATGAAAGTAAACAGATATTCACTAAGGAACTGAACGAAAGTTTACTGAAATCACTGAGAGTTTCCCGTTAGTAGTATTGGGGTTTGGATCAGGCTTTTGAAAAGCTCTCTCAATTTAGCAGCAATCCCATCACCCCGTCCAATAGCTAAGTTACAAAGTACTTCCAAAGACATTATACATACTGATTTAATTCACCAGAATATTATATCCTGTTCACATCTTTGTTTCAAGTTTCTATATTTTAATTTCACTCATTTAAATGTTATGAAACTAAAACCAAAAATATATAGGGCAAAAGGTTTATGGGAAAAAAAGACAGCACACTACTGCTTATAGCTTATGAAGCTCCACCCTGCAACTGAGATTTACCAAATATAATACATATTGTGCCTTTTTTGTCTGTATTCCAGAAGGAGAGATGTGCTCATTTTAGTTTTCTCAGATAGAAATTGCAGTGAATTGTTGAGTAGCTTTTGTAAGTACCAAGAATATGGGTGAATGTTCTGACAAAGGTGATCTAAACTCTCCATTGTAGGTGGATCTGCAGCTTAATAGAACTTCCCTCATTTTTAAAATATGAAGAAAAAGATATAGAAAAGGTGGGAGACGTCTCTGTATCCAAGGGTGATCCTCTTAAGAAGGGAATCCTCAAAGTCTAATGATCTTCTATTGTCAGGACTAGACTCTGTGTGTTCCTCTATTTTACTACCACCTCCGGGTTGTAGCTTTCCATGAAAGTGAAAATATGAAGAGAAAGGATTAAGTCTTTTCACTGTATAATTTCCCTGGCTTTCTTCTCAAGGTAACTTGTGTGTTGTTTTGTTTTTTTTTTTGTTATGTTCAAGAGTTTGGCTTCCTTTTTCTCCTTCTCGACCCAAGCTGAGGCATGGATATTAATGACAGGAGGAAATTTGCATTGCTTTTTGCTTGTATGTATATAGAAGAGGTCACTCTTATAAGCAAACAGCCTGTCTCCTTTAACAGGTGCCAATGCTCTTCTTATCCAGAATAATCCAAAATGTAACTCTAAGATTAAAAAAGACAGAAGTAACTCATCTCACATCATAAACAGTAGACAAATATATGAGAGAGGGACACAGTATTTAGCGGTTTCAAAAAAATCCTCTCTTCTAATCCTGGTAACACAGATGCACATCCTAAATAGTCAGAAAATCAAATGTTGTTCCTGTTAATATTTTGTTAAGCAATTTTGACAACAATACACATTTGACCAACTCACAGATATAGCATGCCTTGTCCTTTGAATTGTGGATGGTTTGCACTATGCTAAGAATGACAACAATTACAGAATTTGGATGCATCTGCCAACAGAACAGATGGTCTTGTAGTTGGAGGACAATGGAGAAAAAAGAAGAAAAAGAAATGTTCAAATGAAATCCAAAATAACAAAGAAATCTTAACTAGTTGCTGATATACTGGGCAATAAAGAACTTGGTTTGAAAATATCACAGTAGCAGGGGAGGAAAAGAGACTGAAATGGATTTCAGATGTTTTCTGAGGAAAGTATGGGAAGTGGATGGTCATGCTTCCACCCCATTAAATCACATATGTTCTTTAGCCCTCTGCTGGCTAACAACTGCTCAGAGTTATATTGGCATAGCTCATTCAGTCCTAGCGTCTATGCTGAAGTTAAGGTTTTGATCATGACAGACGTGTGAAGATACCCACAATATGGAAACTTGACTTGTAGAAACAGATTTTAGAGTGTAAATACTGCCAAAGATATTGAAAAACAATTAAAATCATTACTATAGTCATGATTTTGAATAGCTGAAAAAGCTAGAGAATATACTTCAGTGGTTAACTAGACAATCAATGGCAGACAGCATATGCATCCTAGTACTGATATTTTCCAACAGTAGAAACTGTTTTTCACAGCTGATAAAATGCATATCTGATTCACAATAATTCCTTATGATTCAAGGTACTTTTAATAATTGCAACTGGGGCAAAGGCATATACTAATACAACCAAGTTTTTCAGACTGATGGTTTGTCCTTTTGGGACAAAATCATAGCTGGTGTAATTTGGGACAAATGCTACTTGACTGGTACCTTGTAAATTTCTTCTCCATTTTTGCATCAAATCCATATATAGCCCAAAGTATTTTATTTTTATTAGCATTTGTTGTAGGTGCTATTTGTCCCCTTACTGTCTTGCCACCTGTAAGTTCCTATAATTCCGGTTAGATCTCCTGGACAGCATTAGTTACTGTCTAGTCACTCTGTACGCACACTCTATCTCATCTCACTGCACCTTGCGAGGCACTTCCATATGACTGCAAAAGGATTTTATTGAAGGGGGAAGATTTAACACCGAAGATTACTTCCTGTGAATTCATCCATGAAGTGTTTTTTCCTATTTAGGTATATATTCAGATGTATATGAGTCATATTGCTGTGGCACAAGAACACCTCACAGAAGCTAAAAATAAGTATACGTCATCGCAGACCAAGGTCCTGGGACTTAATAGGACAAATTTTATTTCCTTAATTTTCCATTTCTTACTGTATTTCCTTATTCTTGTCTCTCTCAGTATCTTTCTTTTTTAGTTATTTAGTTCTATTTTATACTGGAAAATACATCTGTGAGAACTTTTAAAGGGAAGAAATGGTTTTTGAATATTATTTTGAAGATTTTGACTCTTTTTGTGGACATGTCTGTCTCCAATTAAATGTGAGTTACAAGGCCTTACCCTTAGTTCTACAAAGGTCCGTTCGCTGCTTTCATGACTGCAATCATTGAAGTAGACAATTTCAAGCAAGAGCCATTAAGGAGAAAAGACAAGAGAGAGAAATTGTCTAAATTAGCTCTTGTGTTACTGAATGCATTGTTTCTTTTTATTGTCAAACTGTTCATGAGTGACCACACTGTTTACAAAAGACAGATTCATTGTCATAAAGAGGTGGTCGAGTAATAGGTGAGATTGCAGTCTTCTATCCCAAAGCCAAAGTGAAGAAGTGAATGAAGTTAGAAAGAGATCAGAGAGGTGAGCACAGTGATCTTCCATGTCTCAGGTTTATACCATGGTAGGGTAAGCTGTGATGGGGCTTGCAATTTGGTCTTCAAAATTAAGTTGGGGATGGTTAAATGTTTACAGCAGCCAACGAGATTTGTACATACCTCTTTCACTAACAGGAAGTGTGTTCTACATAGAAGGTATGAGATGCTGTCCAGAGTTAGAGATGAATTCCAGGATTTCTATACTCAGGCAATCAACAGGGGATGTGAATTGCTGCTGATACAGATTTAAAAACCTAGCAACCATCTCTTCCTTTCTAGGGAAAACTGTTCTTGAATGGGGCTGACCGTCCTTTAATTATTAAAAAAAAAAACAAACATATTTTCCTCTGTGGTAAAGCACAATTGTTGAAAAGAACTATGCCCAGTGAGATCCCATCCACATACAGGTGCATCCGTGTTCACTTAATATTTTCTTTCAATTCAGATCTTGCAAAAAGACTTTATCATAACTGATATTTTAAATCTGAAATCCCTGTGTTCAGCCATCTGAATTACTGCATAAAACAGAAGAACATTATCATATTGATGTGATGAGAAAATTCCTGTAGTTAGAAGGCAGTTCCAGTATTTCTTTGGTTTCTTACTGTGCTTCTTTTTTAGATTTAAAACAATAAAGAGACTCAACATGTTCTTAAGAGATGGAAGTATGTCCTGGGTTCAGCCAGGACAGGGTTAATTTTCACCAGAAGCCAGGAGGGGACACAGCCGGATGGGCTGACCCAACCTGGCCAAACAGAACAGAGTATTCCATACCATGTGCCGTCATGCTGCGTTCTGGCTGGGGGGAGCTGGGCAGTGGGAAGGAGTCGCGGCTTAGGAGAGTGCGTGGCAGCTGGTGGTGAGAGTGGCTCTGTGCATTCTGCTGTTTGTGTTGTGTATTCTCCTTATCCGTATTGTTGTTGTTACTGTTCCCTTTGTTTGCTGTTCTGTTATACGGCCCTTATCCCAACCCACCTGTTTTTGCCTGTTTTCTTTCCATTCTCTTCTCCACCCCAGCGGGTGGAGGGATGGTAGAGCGGCCACATGGCCCTTTTGTTGCCGGCCACAGCCAAACTATAACAAAGTAGAATTGTTTATGCCACAATCTGGAGACCATAAACATGGTTAGTCACATTCTGATCTCAATTACATACATGTAGTATTGGAGAATTTCAGTGAAGTTGAATTTGTAGTAGAATCTGTTTCATAGATTTTTTTGTAAAGTATTATTCTCAAAGATCAAATAAACAGAAGAGTTATACTGTTTGAATTTACTGTCTCCTCCCAATAGGTACGGTGACCAAAATCATTACCATCTATTAGAGCTTCAAATCCTATGGCTCACATACCATGAGTACAATGGAAACCTGAACACAACCTGCCTGCAAATTCCATCTACCTTTGTTGCCATAAAAAAATGCGTATCCTGCATGCTTACCACAGGCCACGTGATATCCCCCAAAGGTCCATGAGTGGCTATTTATGCATACATTCATTGTTAGAGCACCAAAGGTATTATGTGCTTACACCAATAACTCTAGCAGCAGAAGTACACTTGAGCCTAAACTAAAAGACAATACCACTTACCCATTTATTTGACTTTCATCCCTGATACAGCCAAAAACTGTCCTGCAGCTGCTTCAGCTCACAACAATTGTCTTTGATTGAATTTTTGATTTGAAACTTATATATATATACACAAAGTGAGACTAATTATTTTATACTGAATATATACTTCCATATATATTACCCATTTATAGCTCATTATCTCTCTCCCTGAATAGCTATCACATATTATAAGTTTTCGTTCTTTTTTCTGGGAGCTTGCATAAACGTCAGGACAGTTATAAGTCTAATTTTGTTGACTGAATGTAATATGATATTTGAAAATAAATTCCTTTGAAAATACATTTATTAATAAACTAGTTTTTCTACTAGAGTCTCAAGAATATATATTTATTTTCATTATGGAAAATCTCTCTCTCATTAAGGTCAAGTGTTAAATGGGTAATGACATTGATTTATAGCTAATAGTCACTTCATTTCTGTTATGGCAGCTCTGAGGACAGACTTGGTCTCCAGGCTGTGATAAAATGTAGGTTAAGTATGCCATTTATTATTTGTCCCTTTGTGATTAATTGATCATTTGGAATGTTGATTACTTAATCATAAAAAATATTAATCAGCAGCCAGCTAAACAACCAACCTAAACTGGTTTAATACCAATCACCAGGTGGCCGCTGAAAGAGGAAGTCTGTCCAATTAAAGAGCCGACTTTAGATTTTTCTATCAAATCCTCAGTCAGCCTCACCTCCCTACTTGCTGCTGTAAGCTCAGTATTAATCTGGCATTTCACCAAAATCAGCCCTTTGAAGTGCTGGAATCAGGATTTTCACTCACGAAATGCACGCCTTGTTTCAAAATCCCAGGGAAACTCCACACCACCCAGCCAATGTTTTGTAACACTGTTGAAAGGTCTTCTGTATACACATACGCCTGCAGCTCACTGTAAGGCAGCTGATCAATGTGATAACCCAAAGCAATACTGCAATGGTAGCCAAACTCACTGTTTCTGTGTGAGGAAATACATTATTGCACAATTAAGTGTCCAAAAAGATTCCATCCATATCACTTTTATTATCCTTGATGAAACAAATTCCCTGCTTCAAACTGGTGTAGTTCCTTTTCAATTTGTCAGTGAATAGTGAAAATGGCACCTGATCTCTGTATG
>Ga0065711_1049399_pt1 | contig 11327 bp, 2 predicted proteins | sample Hoacrofraction12_FD_59098 | JGI IMG/M metagenome (GOLD analysis project Ga0065711, IMG submission 59098) | Hoatzin crop microbial communities from Cojedes, Venezuela - Epithelial fraction 12 v2 (version 2) | ecosystem: Host-associated > Birds > Digestive system > Esophagus > Crop | place... | reverse complement strand
TCTTTTCAGTGGTGCCCAGCGACAGGACAAGGGGCAATGGGCACAAACTGAAGCACAGGAAGTTCCGTCTGAACATGAGGAAGAACTTCTTCCCTCTGAGGGTGACGGAGCCCTGGCACAGGCTGCCCAGGGAGGCTGTGGAGTCTCCTTCTCTGGACATATTCAAGACCCACCTGGACAAGGTCCTGTGCAGCCTGCTGTAGGTGACCCTGCTTCGGTATGAGGGTTGGACTAGATGACCCACAGAGGTCCCTTCCAACCCCTACCATTCTGTGATTCTGTGATTCTGTAATTAATCGTGTTGGGCTGGAATGGACTGAAAGCTTTATTCCAGCTTGAAACAGTCCTAACTGTAACTACTTATTAATAATGCTGCAACTTACAGCTGCTGCTTGAACATGGGCCCAAGAGTGGTAAAAGGGTGCCAAGACAAAGAAATTTTTTTCTTTTTCTTTTTTTGAAAGTGAAGTTTCAACAGTCTGGAAGTGACAACATTTAGGTTTGCTGCAGCAGACACTTGTGCAGTCAACTGAAACTGCTGATGCACTGGCTTTCCCCTAAAGTCTTCTTTTGGGAAAGATACAGTTTCCAGCAATAAGTGCACTTGGCAAATTTAGTAACATTAAATGACAAGCAGTATTGTATGTATTAAAGAGCTCCTGCTGATAACAGTGTTAAGATAATGGAATGTGTAAGACATACCCAAGCTTAGTTTTCCTCCTTGAAAGAGCATATTTGATTCAATTTTGAAGACAAACTTTTGTTATTTCCAGTAAAGGACCAATAGTTTGAGCAATCCATCTAATCTTCCCCTGAAAGCACAGCTTCTCTACAGCATCTGCAGGTTTCACTACCACCATCATAGCATACATCAGGGCAAGTATTTCTTATCAGCTGAGCAGCCTCAGCTGTATCTGCTTGCTTAAACCAGTAATTTTAAATTAATACACAAATCCCCACAAGTTACTTCAGCTTACTGTAGGGGGGAAGAAAGAGGGACATCTGTCTATTCGTGCCCCCACCCCCAACATTTTCTGATGCCTGTGTTCATACCAATCAATACATGACATTTAAATACTAGCAGTTAAATATTAAACCTTTCTTCCTCCCCTCCCATTTAAAATCGGTACACTTAAGACACTAGAATTTTGACTCATCTGCAGTAAGTCCATTTAATAGATGACACTAAAGTGATAGCAAATGCATAGTATTTTCAAGCATTATCTGTTTTCAGAGACAGAAAAGGATCTTTTTATTGTCCTGCAGTGGAAATTATATTAGAATTACCACCTTCAGAGCATCCACTAATGCAAGTGGACATCAAATTGAAAAAGCAGGATACAGCACAAGTCTTGCTGTGTTTAAAAGAAATCCCCTAGCTCTTTAGTCATACCAGCACCCGCAGCTACTCTTTTCCAAGAGGAGTTGGGGAGGGGGTGGTGATGGAGTGTGTGTGTCTCAAAAGAATGAAAAAAAGTTAACTCTGTTGAATGTTACTGAATATGTATCATTACTACTTGTGCACCCCGCCCATGTGGCTGAGCAGCCTCTACTCCCTGTAGCTAGGGTGTAACTCTGGTGTGTTAGCATCAACTCAGTGAGTTTCACTGCAATGACAGTTCAAAGAAAAACCACCCCTTAAAAAGCCTTTTTAGAAAGAAAAGACTGCATCTGATAGGCGGAAACATACATAGTATCCAAGACCTTTCTATTAAACTGGGCTGATGAGTAATAGTTCCAAGTAAACAGCATGCAGATCCATTTGGCAAGTGTCAACTTTTAACTGTTCAATCACTACTTCCACATTGCAGGTCTGTACTTTCTGTTCTTGATATCAAGAGCTTACCCTGATTTGAAGGAGTATTTACCACCAAAATCAAGCTTGGCACTGGTGTCTCAAGAAACAGTAATGTTTTCAAGGAGACCATGCATAAACATGCTGCCACTCTGCCTCAGAGTGTCTGACTGAGAACTACCACGTGTCATTCTGCCAGTTACACATACTGATACTCCACTTATTTCTGTGAAAGTATACACTATCAAAATGGTCTGCCACAGTTTTCACAAAGCTAGTTAGTAACACCTTTGAGTTTACTACTAGAATCGCACTTGTTTTTATAAATAAGACTGGTTATTTACTGCATGTTGAGTCTGGTAGCTTAGTTCTGGTCACCTCAAAACTCAGCATTAGACTTGGCTCCAAGTTTACTTCAGGCATATACACCACACTTCATTAAAGAGCATTATGAGAATATTGACTGACATACTCTTCACAGCTTAGTAGTAGTGTCACAAGTCCTTCATGCTATTGATACAGAGTTAGCACTTTTCGTAGAGTCTTCTTTCACATGGTACTGCACCCATAAGCCAATGCTCTGCTAATCTGCATTTTGGCCTGTCATTTTCAGGCATTCTTTAGACATTTCAGAACACCCTGGTTCACCAGTCTGGCTATACAGTGCTCAAAAAGTTACTTTAACCTTTACGTGCATTTGAATCTTCACATCAATTCATAAATTTCACTGATTTAAGGGAAAGATAGGAGTAAACCATCTCAGCTAAGTTCACTACCTTTTGGGGGTAGGGGTTTGAGAGAAGGAGAGTTCAAGACCTCTAAGATTATGAAGACTACCTGTCTAGATGGACGAGAAAACTTTTTAATTAGGAACATAAAGCAGACTGATCACAGCTTTCATGGATACAATGATTTAAGATCATCTTTAGTGCCCATACATTTATACCTTCAGACTCAGTTAAGCAGCTCCCAACAGAATAACAAGCAAGTTCAGCTGTCAATCAATATACAGCTAAAGGATCTAGCCTTTCTTCATCCCGCCAGTCTCAATACTTACAAAGTACTAGAAGAAGAACAATCACTTAAGAAACTGAACCCAACCCAAGCATCACAAAGAATTATTTCTGGAAAGAAACCAAACCCAAGACAGCAGAGTTGGGAAGACTGAAGTCAGTAGAACAGCAGCAAAAACTTAACACTTGTGTACACTGGCGAAAAATGAAGTTCAAGGTTTACTTGGTTATAGGAAATATTGTACTGCACAAGTACAGTATGGGTAACATTCTGCAGATAGTTCTAGAGATAAATCGGATTTAGTGGTTCTCAAGCTGAATAAGTAAAAAAATCATGGTGTTGCTAAACAGGGTAGTTGATAAGACCCACAACATAATCCTACATTTTGTACAACATCTGTAAGATTCTCAGTAGGAATACCAAGACTAATTTGGTGCTGTACCTCAAGGAAAGATGAGGACTGAATTTGGAGAAGAGCCATACAAGGTATCAGAGAGCTGTAAAAGATACCCACATGAACAACAATTGAGGAATGGGGAGCTGTTCAGGCCAATGTAAAAAGACAAGAAATATTTAGTGTTGCAAAGATGAAGTGAAGAATCTCCTCTCCACATTGACTGTGAGACCACTCTATAAAGGAAAACTCAAATTAGATGAAGAGAGCAAGAAGAAATCCATGACCCCTCACTGTTAAACCACTTACCAGTCTAACTTATAATGAAACGGCATCTATTAAGGATGAATTTAGTTCATATTAGGGGAAGAATTAAGATGAACTTTATGACTCTTCCTTCAGGAGGACCCTTCAGTTTATTTCTCCTCTGATAGCTATACTAGTGTTATGGTTTACCTTGGCTACCAGCAAACAGGGCTAGACAGCTACTCATTCACCCCTCCCCTTCCCCCTGTAGTGGAATGGGGAAGAGAAAGCACAACAGGTAAAATTCATGGGTTAAGATAAAGACAGTTTAATCAGACAGCAAAGGAAATACTACTACTAGTACTACTAATAATGAATATGCAAAACAATACACAATACATTTTTTTTTCCTCAATGTCCACCAACCAATTGTACAGCCAGTCCCCGAGTGGCAATCGTGGAGTACAGAACTCAGCCTTCATGAATTTTGTGGAACTCCTGAAAAAAAGACTGAACTAATGGAAAAGGTCAAACTCCCAGTAAAAAAAATATTTTCCTTCCCCTCCTCCATCAACATCCATTTATAAACTGAGCACAATATCTGTGGTATGGAATATTTCCACTGGCCAGCTTGGGCTGGCTGTCCGGCTGTGCTCCCTCCCAGCTCCTGCACACCTGCCCATTAGCTGAACATGAGAACCGGAAAAGTCCTTGGTTTCTTGCCAACCAATAAAAAAAATCAGTATTATCAACATTCTTCTCCTACGAAATCCAAAACACAGAAGCTACCAGGAGGAAAATTAAATCTATCCCAGCCAAAACCAAGACAACTAGTCAGATATCACTGAAGAGCAAAAATGAAAAAACAGTATTCACAGCTAAAGGACGAATGACCTTGAAAAGCTAGACAAAGGGCTTGGACTTGAGACAACTACATCCTTCTCCCGTGTATTCCCCACTTCAGCCTCAGATTCAGGCCAAAACCCAAAACAAGTAAGCTTATTACTGCAGAATTCAGAAGACTCTGCTTGTACTTTATTTTTTGTTCAGTTATCAGAGAGTATTTTTGCAAACACTTCAAATTCCTCTTTGAAGGGAGATGCCAAATGTGAATACACAAGAACTTACATCTTTTAAGTCAACATACAACAGGGACAGAACAGCAGCAAGAGCAGATCTAAGGTCCTTCATAAACCTGAGCAACAGTTCACAGTTTTGTAGTTTTAAACCAGTACACAATGTTTTTGCAACACCTTTAAGCAGATGCCCCTACCACTCACTGGTGATTTACACATTTGTTGAACAGGTATCAACTTTTTACAGCTTAACACACACCTGAATGCTGTTCTCCAGCCTCCTCTCAGGGAAGCTGCACTGCTGCTGCAAGTCCATGTCTCAGGGCCACAGTGAGAGTGGGGCAGTAGCTTCTGGAGCAACATGCAGTATCACAGAAACTGACAGGGTATTCTATACCATCCAAAATGTCAGCATCAAACAGAAATTTAGACTTTGTTGATGTGCTGCAGAGCATCAGACAACAGAACAAGACAACTGATATCTGATAAGTAACAATAGCTGATGCCAAGACTACTTTAGAAACTTGTTCAAACACTTACGTCACAGAGACAAAAGGAGGCCTCGGCATCACTCTCCTACAACCCTCACTATGAACCTAAGAAATAAAACCAAAGTTAAACAATATTTACCTACTGCTATACTTCCTGTGATTTTCTTCATCTGCACTGTTGCTTCCACTTAAGTCAGTCTTACTTGTGAATGGGTATGGAGGGGAAGTAGGGACAGAGGAATTGGTGTTAGGATGAAATGCCAAAAAATGAACAGATTAGGGAGCCACAGTTATCCTTTTCCGACCTCAGCAACCACTGCTGAGGAAGTAATTAAAAAAAAAAATCACGCTTTACTGACACACTCCAGAATAGGAAGTAGCTGGAGAAATGGCAACAGACACTATGCCTACTGCTCACTCCTGCATGATATTATCTGAAATTACACTATTGGAAAGCTTTACTTATAAAATAATCAACATGGTTGTATTTATAATTAGCATTCACTCATCAACATTAGAACAGATACCATTTGCTAGAAATTAAAGTCAGAATCATACATGGATTGGGTTGGAAGGGACCTTAAAGATCATATAGCTCCACCCCCTCTGCCATGGGCAAGGACACCTTCCACTAGACCAGGCTGCTCAAAGCCCCATCCAACCTGGCCTTGAACACTGCCAGTCATGAGGCATCCACAACTTCGCTGGGCAACAGTGCCTCACCACCCTTACAGTAAAGAATTTCTTCCTAATATTAATCTAAATCTACTCTTTCAGCTTGAAGCCATTACCCCTTGCCCTGTCACTAAATGCCCTTGTAAAAACCCCCTCTCCAGCTTCAGATGCTGAAAGGCAGGCCCCTTCAGGCACTGAAAGGCCGCAATCAGGTCTCCCCATAGCCTGCTCTTCTCCAGGATGAACAACCCCAACTCTCTCAGCCTTTCCTCACAGGAGGGGCGCTCCATCCCTCTATCATTTTTATGGCCCTCCTCTGGACTTGCTCCAATAGGTCTATGTCCTTCTTGTGCTGAGGGCTCCAGAGCTGGATACAAGACTGCAGGTGGGGTCTCAGCAGAGCGGAGCAGAGGGTGATACCCATAAATGTAATATTTCCACTGACTAAAGTGATTGTAATTAAACTAAAGTAGATTCTTGCTGTTTTGAGAAGACAGGAAAGCTCTAAGAGAGAGGCTTCTAAATAATTCTACCCCAGACAGCTCAGCGTTGGGAAGGCAGATGCACCAAGCTACAGAGATCAAGAGGCACCAAGGGGACAACAAGACCAGAGAAAAACAGCCTGGAAGGACACGGTATACTGATCTTAGAACTGAGTTTGCACAGAAGCAAAGGTCAACCAGCGAACACTGTGATGAGGAACACAAGCCTTCATCTTGAGACCCCCAAAGACCACCCGAGGGCGCTAACAGACATGCATGGAAGATATTAACATATGCTAACTAGTTATTGGAAAAACTACTAATATGCTAAGCATTTCTTGGAAATATAATGGATATGTATACTATGATTGTATTTAACCTGAAACAACAGGGTGTTTGGCACACACCTTTTTAGGAGAGATCCCCTGTGTGCCCAGCACCACAATAAAGAATACCTAATTAATAGCCCTCTGACTACTGAGTCTTCAACTCCGGCTTTTCACAGCATCAAGGAGCAGAATCCCCTCCCTCGACCTGCTGGCCATGCTGCTTTTGATGCAGCCCAGGATACTTGACATTGACATTACTTGACAGTGTCTAGTTCTCAACAATATAATAAACTGGTACCAAAAAAATTAGATTTATAAAGGTCATAACATCAATGTAGACTTCTGAATAACATATGCACACTGTTTTGTCACATACTTAAATATAGCCAACATGAACATCCAAACTACTCACTTCAGTGGCTCCATAAAGATCTGCCAGAGAACAGGAAAGTTAAATTTAATGTACAAAACTGTTTACTGATGGCAGAAACTTAAACTTCTCATTTAATTTCTATTTTAAAAGTTTGTTACATCAGTATGCTGAATCAAAATGTTTCTATAGCATTCCTAACTCTGCATATACTTTCCTACTCATTCTGAATTATTTTACTAATATTAGTGTCAGTCCAGACACGCAACAGATTTGGAGAGATGTACTTGCATGTCTTTATTGGCATTCTCAGTAAATTAGTTCAATCTTTGAGCAGGATTTGAGAGGTGTGGAAAAGCAGAAAATTACCATCTTCACAGAATGTTATAGGTCTCCTCACAATTGCCGAAAGCCTGTGAACAAATTAAACGGGCAGCACCCTTCTGTACACTCCCTTTCCTGTTGATAACCTGAACTCTGTTTTTCATAAAATAAAACTGACACTGGTTTCTGACCAGATTAACTGGTCAAATTTTTTGCTCTGGCATCCACTGCTAATAAAACAGTAGTATGAGAAAGCTACCTCTATCAGCATTTTTCAAGGCTAACAAATATTGATCTGTAAGATTATTTTTAAAATACAGTATTCAAACAAAAGCTTGACTTTAAGTATTGTTAATGTGCAATTTCTTAAGGCAGCTATTAGGTTGAAGGAATAGGTACATGCACTTGGGTCTCAGTCTGGCGGTGAAGCAATACAGAACAGAACACAGGGAACTGAGATACTCTGGGTGCTTATCAAGTTGGAAGTGAAATTTAAGGTTTCCTCTGAGTTTGTAAAGTTATTCCTGCATAAAACCTCTTATACTCGAGTTCAAAGGAGAAATAACAAAGACAGAAGGCCAAGTTTAAGAAACACTCTGATATTGTACTTCAATATCTCACCTGTTGTCCTTCACCCTGTTTACCCAGAAGCTGATTTGTATTACCAACAGATCTGCAATCTGACATCAACTGAATCTTTTAGAATTGGAACAACTAGAATGGCTTGAGAGGGCTCTTAAGAGTTCTCTGTGGGTTATCTTGTTATAGTTAAGAAGCTTCTCAAATGCACAACACTGTGGCACTGTTTTCAGCCACCGGGAGTTTCGCTTTCATATGGTGTTACACTCACGTCAGACTAGCAAAAGCCCACGTCTGACCCCTGGCTCCTCCTCAGACACCTACCTGGCTGCATTTTTGGCTTAACAATTACTGTTGGTAGCAATATTTTTCACAGCCTAACAGCACATTCAGTCACTCCTTTAGAATAGTACATTGACAAGAGAAAATGCAACAGGCAGATGACCTTAAGGGTGAAATTAATGACACTTAATACCTGTGTATAAGGTAACAAATTTTTTCAGGTTATGTGGAAAAATCCCCACATTTTATGTGGATAACAAGCATTTTGTGAGAATTTCAAGCTGACAGTAGTTTTGGTTTTTTTCCCCACACACAATATTCTAAAGTGCCCTTACTAACTGCAACCAAAATTACGCTGTTTTCTAAATTCATCTACAAACTAGGATCCACATTCAGAAAACAGTCCCAAAACAATGTCGCATTTCTAGTTTACTTGTCTGGAAATGTATGAGTGTTTAATAAAGAAAGTGAATCAATTGTTTCAATACTTATAACTAAATTTAAATTTACTAGCATGCCAAAGCCAACTTTTTGGTTTTTTTCACCATCTTAACTGGATCTGTACTTAAACAATGAAAAAAAACTATGACGTGAAACATCTTACCGGGTTTGACAACTGATAATTTAAAAAACAAGTTATAACATATTAAAGAATTCCACAAAATTAGAATTACTTACAAACTAAAGCATCATTGACCCCCCGAGGCTGCCACATCCCCTTCCCCCAAGTTATCTGGGGGAAAACAACTAATAGAAGAGACATTTTATAAGTTTTACTCTTCCCAATGTTTCTGTACAAACCTGTTCTAAGTAGCTGAATCCTCCTCTCCCAGTATCTAATCAACAGTAAAAACAATGAAGGAGTCCTTCCTTCAAGGTAGCCACTTGACGCTTTTCACAGTCAGACTTTGAAATTCCTGCCTCCTGCTCTAAACACCTGGAATATCACCACTTCAAAATGAATAAGTGAACCCATCTACTCCTTACATGCCAAACTTGTCAGATATCCCTCTGGAGAATGACCTTTTCCAGTTTGACACACTGATGACTAAGAAGTTCAACAAGACTTAAAACAGTATTTCAGTTTGATAAACACAAGATTTTGAAAATCCAAGACTTAAAACACTTAATTTATTTTGCTGAAGAGTCACAAAGTCAATAAGGAACACGTGCAGAATCTGTGCAGTAAAAACTAAAACTGAACAAAGTGGGACAAACCTAAGCTGATGCAGAGTTTCTCATGAAACATTCATTTCTAAACAAATTCTCAACAAGTTTTTGACTCAGGTGTTAGATTAACATCACAAGAAATCATTATCTGGATCTCAGGAGTTGAAGTCAATTCGCTCAATGTAAGTCTAATTATCCAGATGGTTCTCACAGCAAATAGCAATTCACATCCTTCATACACACCACTGGGAAGCAATGCAAGTTTGTAAGTTTACATACCAACTCTATCAGAGTAGAGGGTAAGGAATGAAAACTTCGGATAAGTTTAGCATGTGTAAAAAAACACTTTCCACTTCAGTGAGAAGATAGATCTTGTTTGTTCGTACTGCCTAGCACACATTCATTTTATTTTTTAGAAGTTATATGCTGCAGGAGTCCCTGCTCTCTACAGGTAAACCCAGACATTTTCCTCTCAGCACAGAACTAACTACATTTAAGCCAGTTTCTCTAATTTGAGGTTAGAAACTCCATACTTCATTTTCAAACCACAGTAGAGATCTGGAGTCAGTCCTTCAATTTATTATTTGAGAGCAACTTTTCAAAAGCATACACACACCTTGGTGCTCATGCACCATCAACATTTTTACACCAGGGAAATGAAAGCCTAGCCTGGTCTTCAGTTGTTCAGCAGTATACATTGCCACTAGAATCCACCTAAGAAAAGGTCACCAGCAATCCTAGACTGACTGTCTCTTAGGGTAGGAGAACAAAGAAGCTTCCTAATGATACACACCCTTACAGATATTTTACAGATAAATACCTGCTCAGTACATTTAATGAAATATTTGAGTAGCAGAAAGGACTCCTGGTTACACATGAACTATTTCTTCATTTGCCTCTTGTCACTGTTTCAGACTCTTCCCTTCTAAAATGTTTATTAATCTCCCTGAAATGGAGAAGCTGTATTTGAATATTTAATCTAGTCAGCATTCAGGAACCTCAATAAAAGAAAACGCTAATGCAATGATAAAAAAAGATCAAATTCTAACAGTGTTTATGCTTGAACATTACATGTTTTAGATTTCTTGGGTACCAGCTACTCATTGGTGTTGCTAAGCAGGAAGTTCTTCTAAGTCTGCTCACACTCAAAATTAATATAAAATTCATTTTAATCAGTGTTTTCTCTGTTCAGAGTACAATGAAACAGTCAAAGTTTCAGTCCATCTTTCATACTCTAAAGATAAACAACCTTGTGACATGCTGTGGTCAATCCCACGAACATACTTTTGTTAGCAAACAGCTTAAGCAGCCTACCAGAACTACCTACCCACTCAGTAAGTAACAAAGAGCTTCAAAACAAAAAAGTACTTCATATAGCAGTAGACTCAAGTTAATCAAAATGACTGCTTAGTAAAGGAAATGACTTCCTCTCAATTTTATTCAAATTATTATGTGTCAGTTCAAGAACCCAATTCTCAAAACAATTTTTATCTTGTAACAACAGCCTGTCAAGAAACTCTTGCTTGAGTTTTGGTAACCCAACCAGGAAAGTTCCTTTAGGTAATTTCACAGTAAGCAGACAAAAGTCTGAACTTTTCAGTGAAATGGGATGTTTTGCCTCATAAAAGTCATCTTCTCCTACTCTCAACCAAGTGTTAGATATAAAACTTCCACAAGAGCTGAAGAAAATTCAAACATGGGTGAAAAGTTACTTAAAACTAAGGATCACTGAAGTGGTGTTTACAGAAATTCAAATGAGAATGGAATTAACTTCCAGACTCCAAGAAAGTATATTTTTAGATGCTAATAATGTTATTAAGAAGCAGCAGATTTTTCCTACGAAGTGATTACAGGATATAGCACTAACCACTCAACTTGGAAAATACAGAAACAAGTCATTTGGGCACAAACTGAGGCACAGGAAGTTCCGTCTGAACATGAGGAAGAACTTCTTCCCTCTGAGGGTGATGGAGCACTGGAACAGGCTGCCCAGGGAGGCTGTGGATTCTGCTTCTCTGGAGATATTCAAGACCTGCCTGGACAAGTTCCTGTGCAGCCTGCTGTAGGTGACCCTGCTTTGGCAGGAGGGTTGGACTAGAT
>Ga0065711_1009288_pt1 | contig 11327 bp, 6 predicted proteins | sample Hoacrofraction12_FD_59098 | JGI IMG/M metagenome (GOLD analysis project Ga0065711, IMG submission 59098) | Hoatzin crop microbial communities from Cojedes, Venezuela - Epithelial fraction 12 v2 (version 2) | ecosystem: Host-associated > Birds > Digestive system > Esophagus > Crop | place... | reverse complement strand
TGGTGGGACTGTGTTTCCACCCCTGGGGCAGTCGATTCCAGGTGTACTGGATGCCCCTCCAGGTGAAAGCAAACTGTGGCCTGCACTCTGCTGCCAAAGGGATGGAGAAGAGTGCATCAATTGTAGCATACCACTTGGTATGGGTACCCACTTTGGGTCCTTGAAATACCCTCTTCTAAGGTAGTCTGTAGCAAGGATGCACTGAACGTCGGGGCCAGTTACAATGGGGTGCTTCTGCCAGTCCTGCCCAGTGAGGCTCACTTCAGCCTCCAATACACTCAGCTCTTGGGATCCCTCTGTGACTACAGAATTACTGATGGACTCTGACCCTTTGAAATCTGATGGCATTAAAGTCCACTGTGCACCAGTGTCCACTAGAGCTTGATACTCTCGTGGATCTGACGTCCCAGGCCACCGAATCCACACCGTCCAATAAACGCGGTTGTCCGTTTCATCCACCTGGCTGCAGGCAGGGCCTCTCGAATCCTGGTCAGAGAATTTGCTACTTACTTCCTGTAAAAATGACTTGGAAGTCCCTTCCAGAGGATTGGAATCAAGATCAAACTGTCTACCTTGTCGGGAGAGCTGCTCACTGGGAACTGGAGCAGCATTTTTCCTAGAAGAATCCCCTTTTGTGATTTTTTTTTACCTTGCAACTCACATACTCATGTCTCTAAGGTTGAGGTAGGTTCTCCATCCCACTTCCTCATGTCCTCTCCGTGGTCACGCAGGTAGAACCACAGGGTGCTTCCTGGTGTATAGCCTCCGTATACTCTCTCCTGAGCAGAGAAACGCTTGCCTCTAATAGCTGAGATACTGGCCCGTACGGGTGGGGAGTAGGACATGCTCTCTTCATGTCGCTGGAACTCCCAGGACAGTTTCTCCACAGTTGAGATGAGGGAGGAAGAGAGGCTTTCTTCATATTGCCAGAGTCGGACACCCCCTTCATCCACTGTTGGTGCCTCTTCACCTTCCCAGTCTATTACTGCCAATGGGTTGGCATATGAGGATGATGCACTCTGTACAAACTTCCTCCACATGTGTTGTGTGCACTGGACTTCATCTGGGTCCGTGGGTACCTGCGCATTGTCCGGGTGACAGTAAACCAGTTTCCACACAGCTGATTCCCTCTGGTACTGGATACCCCTCCCTGAATTGGTCCACTTGCCTGGATAACATACAACATCCGCACTGAAGAGGTACCTCTCCCTAACGCCTGACAGAAGTCTCCTCCAGAGGCTGAGGGCTTGTGCCTATTTTCCAATGGCCTTGTCAGTGCCCCCTTCCCGGGCCAGGGATCCCAGCTGCTTGGCTTCCCTGCCTTCTGATTCCAAATTACTGGCCCAGTTATCCCAGCACTGGGACAGCCAGGTGACAACATGCTTGCCTGGGTGGAGGCTGAAATCTTTCCGCATATCTCGCTGCTCACTCTGGCACAGCGACTGGATGATGATCTCTGGCTCTGCCTCCTTCTCCTGCTCTTGTGATGGTCCTGGCTCATTGTCATCCCTCACAGGGCGATCTGATTTCTTTACGTCTTTCTTTTTCTGTACAGGGGTGAGTGATACAGGCATGGGTTGGTTTTCTGGCTCAGCCACAGTGTCTGTCACCAGAGCTGGAGCAGCTGCAGCAGTTGTGGCAGCAGCAGCTGCATCTCTGGTTGGGTGGCAGCGATGGCTGGGGGCCAGCAGCAACCGCGGTGCAGGCCGGAGCGGCTGCAGAGCCAGCTGGGGGTCGGGGGAAGCTGCGGTGCCTGTCATTCTGGTTTTCCCCCCTTCTGGTTTAGAGCACTGAATGGTGTTGAACAGGGCTCGGTAGGCGTGGGCCAGACCCCAGTATGTTGCACTGATTTGTGTCTTTCTGGAATTCCCGGGGTGGCAGCACACTGCTTCCAAATATCCTACCAGTTTGTCAGGATTCTGCACCTGTTCAGGGATGAAGTTCCAAAAACACCAGGGGTGCCCATGCCCATGCATTTGCCCATGCTATCCCACACACCCCGTCACTCATAGCTTTCCAGCCTCGGGGCAGATGTCTGTGTGATGTTTTTAACTACTTGTTTAACCCTAAACAAGACCTGAAACCCATTCAGGAGGCATAACAATAGAAACATGCTGGCCTGAGCATCCCACAGGTACTCGAAATTCTCAGAAGCTGTTAGGACCAGCCTGAAGGAGAGAGGAGGGGTGAAAGAGTGGGGGAAATTATCCCCTCCGGTTTTCCCCACAGAGTGGGTTCAATTATTAATAAATTCAGAGAGGTAGCATCCGAGGTATGGAAATGACCGCAGTGCCGCATGCAAACACAAGCCTGATTTTATGCCCAGTGATGTTACCATGTCATAAGTCGATATTATAGAGTACAGCAAAATCATCATCCTGATCCTTTTCCCAGAGGTAATGAACAACACTGCAGTGAACACATACTGCAAATAAGGGTTTACGTACCACAACCGTGTGACCAAAGACAGCAACATTTTGACCAGCGACTATCTAACTAATACAACAAATGTGTACAACAAATTATAACAAAGTTGTTTTAACACACTCTGCTCAGCCCTACTGTTATCCCCGACCCACATTGAGCACCAGTTATAAATGTCTTGGTTTGGCCATGGCTGGCAAAAAAGGGCCACGTGGTCACTCTACTGCCCCTCCCCCTGCTGGGGTGGGGATGAAAATGAAAAGAAAAAGGCAAAACTTATGGGTCGCAATAAGGGCACTTTAACAGAACAGCAAACAAAGCGAACAGTAACAACAACAATACAGATGAGAATATATAAAACAAACAGCAAAATGCACAGAGCAACTCTCACCACCCAATGCGCCCGCGCTTCCAACCGCAATTAACTTCCCCTCGGCCGGCCAGCTCCCCAGCCAGAACCCAGCACGACGGCACATGGTATCGAATACCCTGTTCTGTTTGGCCAGATTGGGTCAGCCCGCCTGGCTGTGTCCCTTCTTTGCTTCTGGTGAAAAATTAACCCTGTCCTGGCCAAACCCGGGACAGATGCATTAAATGACAGTTGCAAGCTAGATTAAACTACTAGCCTTTTTTATAGTAATGGTTTGTTGATTTGATGGTATTTTTTTAATATGTCCACAAATCACAAATGATGAGAAATCCAGTAAGTGCTTATCAGTGTCTTCTCTTTTGAATGCTCATTGACCTGATCCTGAGTTTACTTGTTAGGAGAGTACAAGTGTAACCATCTACTAGAAACACAAGCAATCAAGAAGTTTTCTGGAGAGTCATACAGGTACTGGATGTTCCAAACAATGGTGGCACACAGCTGGATCTGCTCATGGTTAGCTTTACTAATACAGAAAAACCTACTGGATATGTGACAATTAATGGTTTTCTTTTATTTAGTAGTGGCATTCAGGATCCAGTTCAGGAGCTTTAGGAGTTCAGTGCTTTAGGGTCAAATCTACTTTTAGAGCAAATTTCAGCTTATTCAGGGAATTGACCTAGGAGATACCAGGGAAGGCAGCTCTGAAAGGCAAGGAAGTCAGGAACTGACTAGTCTGATGCAAGAATGGTCCATCTCAGGAAAACAGGCAGATGTATGAATAGATAAGCTTGGCCAAATGGGGCACTCATGTCAGAGCTCCACTGCAAAAAAGTAGGGTACAGGAAGCGGCTCACTTTGGTCACTGGGAAAATGATTGAGTGAGTCTGCTTGGCTTGGAGGATAGTGGATAATGGGTCAGTCAGGTGACTGGTAGCAAGATGAGTACTTCAGGGGTATGTCCTGGGACTTGGAGTGTACAAAATCTCTGTAGGAAGACAGAAGCCTGGAGCAGCCTGGTTTTACCCCATGACTAAGCCTACTCTGGGCAGGTGAGTCCCCAGGTCCCTGACAGTCTTCCTTGTCCTATGATCTCTATGAATTTCAACCAAAAATCTTACGTCAAATAGAAAAAAAGGAGGAAAGCAAGGACTTGGGGACATGGAAAGATATTTACTGTTTGACTTAATTCTGATAATAGCATATAGTACAAGCCAGAGGAATTACAGATTCAAACAGGCCTATAGAAATATACTCAACTATTTACTAGCAGGAAAAAAAACCCCTCCTCTCTACTGGAAGATTTCTTAATACACATAAACAAATAGAGCGATAGTATTTTTTCAAATTTTGGCTTAATTAAGTTTAGTATTAGAGTTAATACTGTTAATGAAATATATAAACAGTAAAAGAAAAAGATTTTTAACTACAAGAGGACCAGTTGTTTGCATAGAAAAGCATTATTGTTCAAGCCACAAACATATGAAAATGAATATGCTGCAGAAATATTCTGTTCTAGAGTAATCAAAAACTATCTCAGGAAATTCTGTCATTTGGTAAGTGTAAACAGACCCTTATTTTTATAAAATTTATTAAAATTAACAAGAAGTATTTATTAAAGGCCAAAAATTAATTTTGTACATTTTGTTAACTTTTAGTTTTTAAACTTTTGCAGATTTGACAGTGAACACCTCCATGAACAACCCCCCCAAAATTTTAAAAATCAACCCTATACCATTAGCCTAAACTAAGAATTTTTAACATTTTCAGGTAAAAAAAAATGTTATCAAGTATTTGATAGCATGAAAACTTACTTTTTTTATACAAAAAAATAGGTCATAATTTTTTTTATGTCTCTTCATAGAAATTCTAATGTTTCACTTACACTTGCAGTACAGCCGAGTACAGATGTATTTACACTTTCTTGAAGGAAAAGCATCAGCAGAAGTGGATGTTACTTCTGAAAAACATTTCTTATATAGTCACATTTTCATCGCAGGATTTAGACATTTTCTTATATATTTCGTATTGTTAACAGAAATCTTATCTCGTACACTGCCCCTTTACTCAGAAATAGCAGGTCCATAAGACCACACCTTGTGTCTTTGTTGGGTTTAAACTTCTCAGGGTACGCTATCCTTAGCAGAATTTGAGAACATTTGCAAATCTGCAGTTTATTTACTAAGTTAGAAGTTAACTCAAGAGCCTAATCTTCAAGGCTGGCTGTTTAATGTCTCTGCCAGGGAAAAATTTTTCTTGGGTTCTTTCTAAAAAGGAATATCTGATTGCTTTTGGGCTCCATTCCGACAGGAACCCTCACTCACATTGCCCACTAATAAAGAATTCCTGTTTGTCAGCATTCAGTCCTGTATAGAATGACTTCAAAAATCTTAATCTCAGATTGGTTTGGGAGAGGGGAGAGCTCTCTATTTCTTTCTATCATTTTACACTTAGAAGTAAAGATAGGCTCATTTCTTCCCAAACATCCCCTCTGGCAATGAAAGCTCAGCAGTCCAAATTGCAATCTCACTAGAATGTGGCAATCTCCTCCAGTTTATGCCATCATGACTGCATTGAAACAGATGACCAGGGTGCTTTCTCAGTGTTGCTGAACATTTATTCTTAGAGATTTATGCTACTGAAACTCGGCAAGGCTGTGCATATGTACTTCACACCTGGCCTCTGACAATGTACTCTACCAGTGATGACCAAGCTCAATGCTATGCATACCATTTTCTCTCAGGTGTTGTTGCTTTGTCGTATTGATAGAAGTAAAAAGGGACATTTATTTTTGTCACGAAACCGTACACTCAAATGGCAACGACTGCCTGTTTATATGCTTACTTGTCAGAGCCCAGAGCAGCTGGAGTGCTGCTGTGCTGTGAAGATACCAGCACATGGATGGAAAAGTCTTAGTGATACGAATAGGAAAGTCTCAGCAGTAGTAAAGTAGTTAGTGTGAACACACACTAAGAACACATATAATGAGCAAGAGGTTGTCATATGCATGGTTTTGCTTAAACGCATGGCCACACTTGAAGGTCCATGGACCTGTTGATGCCCATGAAGTTTTCCACTTGCTTCAGAACTGGCAGATCATTTTCACCGTGCTTATGATGCAGTATGAAATCCTGGAGTATATACAGCTCAGTCCTTATGAAATACCTATATTCAGCTGCTCCATAATTTTCAAACATGACATAATTCTCTGCAGCCTTGTAGTGTTTCTGCCAGCCAAAATGAGTGCCACAGACTTTCTACCCCCAAACTTCCTACATATCCTTTTATTTTTAGCCCAGCGAAAAAAGAATAGTTCTACTCAATTAATGAAAAAAATGAAAACTCTTCTTCACAGCACGAACCACAATTTTCTGTCCTGTGTAATGAATGTCTCCTTTTTACAAGAGGGCCTACCTACCTCTCTGCCTGCCTCTGCTGAGATTTCCCTACCTCAGCACCGTTCATCACCCATAATACTCTTCCTTTCTTTTGGGCAGCAAGGCTTCTGTCCTCAGGGTATTAGGACTCTGAGCTGATTCTTTACATTATATCTAATTTTTTGGTTTTGCTTGTTTGGTTGTTTGTTGCCTAATGGAGTGTAGGTAACCACCCTCCCGGGCTTTTAGAGGGCCTACAGACTCAAAGGAGCAAGTATTTTTTTGGTGCACAGAGCAATACTCATCTGGTGTTTCACTACCACTGCTACTCCTTTCTAGGCCCCAGGATTGCCCTTGCTGGTGAAAAATTCATGCTTTTTTGTAAATATTTTCAGTTCTGTCTTCAGTTGTCTAATTATAATATCAAGTTCCATGAATCCTCCAACAAGGACTGGGGTAGAGAGGGTAATGGAACCTTATAAATAAGATTAGTATTAATTACTACACTGATCATCTTTCATCCTTTGTCTCTCCCAGTCCAGCCCCTTTGGCTGTATGCCTGATTGTTCTTTTGAGTGTCTGAACACGTTTTTCAGGACCTTTATCTTCTACTAAAAAACTCTAAATAAATCTTGTCCTTTTTTTTAATAATGAGAAAGGAAGGTAAAAGCAAAGCAAATGAAACAAACAAACAAAATCAGAGAAGTTGAAATATCATCTGTTAGGTTTTGTTACTGCTTATATTGTAGCAAGAAAATTACAGTATTGATAAAAAAGCTTTATATATTATTAATCCATTTAAATTGCTCATTTCATCCATTAAAATTTCAGTATTGATAAAAAAGCTTTATATACTACTAATCCATTTAAATTGCTCTTACACTATTTGCTCCCAACAAACATGCTTTTAATTTTTTCCTACATTTTGGACAGACTTACATTTTACCATGTTATTTATGTTGTTGAAGTTACTATATTATTTCCATGTAACATATGGAATATAATATTTTATATACCTATGTTTTAATTGCTTATATAATTTAATTAAATATTCTAAATGGCCAAGGAAATTCTGAGGGTTTTTTGCATTTTGTCAGTACACAAGGTCTCCAAATGTCTACAGAGATAATACAATACAGTTCAAACTCCTCAATACAATTACTGAGATTTTTAAGAAATTTGTAGATTATGCCAGTTGGTAAATAAGCATTTTGAATAAAAAGTGACTAAATATCTAATACTGCCCAGATGTGTTATATGCACCAAGGTTTGTATAAATATGGGTATCTATTCTGGGCATCAGAGGACCTGCTTGACGAAAGAGAGGACACTGTCATAGTTAACGGCTTGGTTTGTGGTTGTTTTTTTTTTTTTCAAATGGAGTACTAAAGTCCAAATGAGAAATTTAAAACTAAACAAATCTGTACACACCAGGCAATTTGAAAATCTGATCATATTTATTTCCTTCTCTTGACACAAAATCCATGAAAGGGAGATCATGTTGTGTCAGCAATTGTAGATTAAATTCTACATACAGATATTAAGTATCTTGGTCTCCTGGTTCTCCCTTTTGAGGTGCTTCTGTAGGCATGTCTCCTTTGACCTTGGAGCTTCCATGGAACACTGCCCACATTACAGCATATTTGAGCTAAAGCTTGGGCAACAGGATAGGTGTAGTCTTCGCACCAGTCTAGTTGCAAAATTCTTGGGTACAAACTTGATACAGGAATAATGGATCCTTGATCTTAAAAACACTGAGATCAACCAATTAAATACAAAATCAATCAGTCACCCAAGGCCAAAACTGCATGCATGACAGAGACAGCTCTGATCCCGGTATTTCTGGTTTTGTGACTTTATTGCAAAATCTTCCTGCTTGTTTTTTTTACCAGTTTTCCTCATTCTTGAAATTTAAAAATTATTAGGTAATTTTGAGAAACATTGTTGCTGACTTCCCACAACTTCCATGGACTAAAACAAAAACACATTTTAATTAGAACACTTGATTTAATTGGTGCTATGAATCTCTGGTTGCATTTGGCAATGAATCACAAATTAACATAATCTTTTTTTAGAGCTTCGCCACAGGTTTTCTGTTGTTGTTTTTTAAACCCACAAATTTTGCATTCCTCCCACTGCCTCCCCCCACATATGGTCTCTTAAGATTCTAAAATTGTACAAGTCTCCCTGACATGCATTACAATCCAGCTGTATTTAAACAGTTATGCCTTCTACTGACTGTTGGTTTGTATTATTCTGTGATTCTTCTTCCCTTCTCCACTTTGTTTTTTAATCTCTTATAATGCATTGTCTGTTCATATCTGAGGAGAATGCTGTCTTGTCAGAAAGACAGCTCGATAGGTATCATACCCCATAACTTAAAAATGTTAACTATCTAGACGTTGTCATTGAATCAGTCCTCTTAATTATTTTCAAATCTGTGCCTTCAAATTACAGTATTTCCTATTTTATTTTCTGTGCTATACATGCAGCAATAAGCACACTAACCAATTTCTTTCCCCTTAATTTCAGTATACTACTTGTTATTGGTTGGACAATTAAAACACACTCAGAAATGTAATATTAACAAAAGAGATGAAAAACATACCCTACAGTTAGACAGAAAACCCTGACAGGAGGTAACAATTTTTTTCTAATTATATATGCAGCGTCAAAAAAGCACTGCTAGCACTTTACCACCACAGTGTTCATGCAGTCACATGTCAGAGCAAGTGTCGGTTTTAATGAATTTACAATTAACATGCAATTTTACTATTCCAACTCATGCTGATATTAGTCATTTTAATTGTGTAAGTTTAAAATATAATACTAGGTTACTGTCAAGGAGATGAAGCCCAACCTCACCCAAATGTAGAAAGATTTATAATCCCAATTAACATTTGAAATATATAGGGATAAACTTACGAAATGTGAAGTGTCAGTTAATAAAATCTGTGATCTGTTTCCCTGGATCTCATGATACCTTTTCTATAACATATTGCCAGAGGCAATATGTCTATGAGTCAATTATATATCAACATTTATTTTTCAGTGACTCCCTTAGAGGACTAAGGAATTAACTATGTAGATACATACATAGCCTCATCACCATGGACTCAAAGTGCCGCTGGAGTACTTAAAAATAGAAGAATAAGCAGACATCCTTGTTCTTCTTCTCCTTCTCTCCCATTCTTACCCTGTAACAAATATAGCTCAAATAATTGGGGTGAGGGGTTTGGGAATTTTTTTGATGGGGGAAAGAAGGAAGGGGGTGATGGTGTACATATATCTAAGATAAAGACAAAGGTTCTATGCATATCTTCTAGTGAAAATACCTTACTGGGGGAAAGCTAAATAAAAACATGGTTTATATTTAGTTCTGAAAAATGCCAAGCCTGTGCGAATTCTCAGTATCTGTAGGAGTGAGTGCTACAGGCTAGGTCCTGATCCTGTGAAGTTTCTGTCTTCTTTACTCATGAGTCTCCCTAAATTGATTAACAATGGCATGATTCTGTTGGAAGACACCTTTATCAAAGGCCAAAGTGGGAGTGAAGTACATGATTAGTCTGGGACCTAACAACAAAAGTCGTGATGTATTCTGAACTTCAGGGTAGAAAGTTTGAGTATTCAGTTGGAAAAAAATACTGAGAAACAAGAAGACTATGTAGTCTTAATGATACTTGCTGCTAGAAGGTGTCTGATTTTCTCTTTCTGAATCAGCTGGAAATTTTAACAGATATGGTTCGGTTTTTCTTTTTTTTTTTTTTTTTAACCTGATGGTTTGGAAATACTGGAGAATAAACACTGGAAACATAGAGCTTATCTTGGTGAAGACTGTGAGAAATACATTAGGACACAGATTGGTGACTGGCCATGGATAAAGGAGTAATTTTTCTCTCTAAAACTGTGCCAATTTACAATACCATTGAGAGGTCTCCAACAGGCTATCTCAGACACACATTATTAATAGAGAAAGATGCTAAAAAGAAGCAAGTTCTTCTTAGGAGGTCATTCTCTCTGGAATATCATCTTCTTTTTTCATCTCTTGTCAACTTTATTTAACAGTTTTTCTTTGATGCAGCAGTGCCAGATACACATTAGGAAAGCAGGAGGTGGATACAAAGCAGATCCAAATACTCAGTTACTTGCTGCTGCCATTTAGCTGTTAAGCAATAGGCACCTCACCATCCCTTCCAAACTAATTGCTGTACAATAAACATTAATTCCATTAATATTAGGAATTAAGCTGTGCCAGAATGACAGAAAGTTTTTAACCATGTATACATAATCAAGATATAGTAAAATCATGACATATAGTACTCTAAATGAGATACTATTTGCTATTGTACTAAATAAATAATAATGCTTATATAGCAGCATGTATTCAGTTATAAATCAAAATGTAAATGTGATTACGTTCAATGATTTGTTGGTAAAAGATGCAAGTGTCGTTCTCTGAATAACGCAAAACTCATACATGATATGCACTTCTTTGGAAATGCAACTTTTAATTATCGTATTATGAGGGATGGCAATAATCATCTTCCAAACTTTGTTTGGTATAAAGTCTCTACCTTCAGAACATGGTATGACAATAGCAAACAGTGGGCATGGCAAGGGAAAAAAAAACACAAAACTTTGCTAAAACCTGCAAATAATTCATCAGGGAATAAAACAAAGTCGGTTTATCATAGTCACCTTACATATTCAAGGTCTTCTCCTTGGTCTCCTGATAAACCAGCATAAAATGTGAAAACTGTCCTGCATTTTATTACTAAATATCTGCAAACTTCCTAAAAAAGCCTGTTTGTCCTAGAGATAAATGGAAAGGCAGGGTCAAAATCAAAGCATTATATATCAGCACTGTGATTCCACATAAGTTAGAAACCTCCAGCAACTGCTGCTGAAAACTGCTCTATGTTTTAATACGAAAACCAGTTCACAGAATCATAGAATCACAGAATGTTCGGGGCTGGAAGGGACCTCTGTGGGTCATCTAGTCCAACTCCCCTGCCAAAGCAGGGTCACCTACAGCACGCTGCAGAGGACCTTGTCCAGGCGGGTCTTGAATATCTCCAGAGAAGGAGACTCCACAACCTCCCTGGGCAGCCTGTTCCAGTGCTTCGTCACCCTCAGAGGGAAGAAGTTCTTCCTCATGT
>Ga0065711_1049398_pt1 | contig 11328 bp, 8 predicted proteins | sample Hoacrofraction12_FD_59098 | JGI IMG/M metagenome (GOLD analysis project Ga0065711, IMG submission 59098) | Hoatzin crop microbial communities from Cojedes, Venezuela - Epithelial fraction 12 v2 (version 2) | ecosystem: Host-associated > Birds > Digestive system > Esophagus > Crop | place... | reverse complement strand
GTTTTCTCCTTCTCTGGAGATATTCAAGACCCGCCTGGACAAGGTCCTGTGCAGCCTGCTGTAGGTGACCCTGCTTCAGCAGGGGGCTTGGACTAGATGACCCACAGAGGTCCCTTCCAACCCCAAACATTCTGTGATTCTGTGATTCTGAAAATACAATGTGAAATATTCTACCATTTAACTGCCAAAGTCAAAATAATTTCTAGCATGTTCTGTAAATCTTTTAATTAATATTCATAACTCAGTCTTAAACATTTAGAAATATTGACTCTTTTCATAACTTAAACTTGTCTCCTCCCATTCCCAGTCTTTCTATTCAACAACCATGGTTCAACAGAAGGAAAGTGTAACTCATATTTCTGGATTAGTGGTGCACCAAAAAAGAAACAGTTCCTGCTCACACATCTTGGGTTTCTCTGCTTCGCAGCAACTCACACAGAAGAAATTCTGCTCAACTTGTCACACCAATGGCAGGCCCAGCTTAAGCTATGATAATGAACAGTGAAAGTCGCACCATTTTGGCTAACATGAACAAAATGGATGTTTTGAACATACACCATTACCTGTTGAATTAATGTTTGTGCACATGGGCCTATGCATGCATGCATATGCATACATATGCGTATGTCTATATGTAATCATACATATTTCACTCTCCTCAGCCTTTTCCTCTCCCACATTCCAGCACACATATCCTTGGAAAGCAGAAAAACCTTCTGTGTATTTTTATTGGCCTGTCAATCTGCTACATTTTTTTTCTTCTGTAACTGGAACGTCATGTAACATGTCAGTATTTCTGCTTTCCCTTTCACCAGAATTAAGCACCCTGCATGACTGCAGAGAAAACTACCAGGAAAAAAAGAAGGCAATTTCTTTCCAACATTTAGATTTGGTACAAGAGGTGCCATACACTCTGTATCTTAACAAATCATTACAAGCTCTTTTATTCATTCAGCCTTTTACTGTGGCTTGCATGACATCATAGCAGGAACCACAGCAAGGGCTGAATATCTAAGCCTATCAGATGTCAGCCTAAAAAGTTTTCTCTGTTTTGAGAAACTAGACATTGTTTCTAATGGCCAAATAGTCTACTAATTGCCTTTCCTGGTCAGTCACGGTACCAGGCCCCATCAGCACAAGGAAGCCTCATCACTTCAGAAGAGCAGTCCCATCACAGCACTCTTCTTCGCTATGTCTCAGACCAACATGCAGCCACACCCCACCACACTATGAAAGGTCAGTGAAAGTTGAGATTCGTCAGTATCCTGAGCAAATCTTCCAAAGACAGATGGAGAATGTAGCGAACAATTAAAACACCACTCAGTTCTCATCAGCTCACCTGTGAACTTGCAAGAAAAGCCTGGGAACCTTTAGAAAACCTGAAGGCAGTAACAACTTTGGCAGCATTTTGGACACAAGGAGCCATGACAAAGGAGGTTATGGGAGCTACAGGAGATCATGGAGTCAAATACTGATGGATAAAAGTATCCAAAGATGAAACCAGACCAATCCTTCCCTCACCTCAACATCTTTTTCAGTGGAACAATTCCAGCATTTCATGGTATTTAGCTTTGTGAAGAAAGAGATCACTATCAAATCCAACAAAATTTAAATCTAACGTCTCGCATCTTCTATCCTCTATTAAAACACATATAGAGAAAAAGATACAAAGCCTTACTTAGTGGAGTAAAAACAAGAACATGGGAGTCTACAACCAAAGCATCCATGAACAGGCTTAAAAACAAATCCTTAAAAGCTTTCTTTAATACTATCCGCTGAGGTTCTGGTAGCCACCAAAATGTTGCAGCATGAAATTTAGGAGGCAAGGTTTGTCAGTACCTCTTTAAACAAATCATCAGGCAATGTTTACAGTGATGCTGGTATGATGATACTCACTTGTCATTCAAAATTTTCTTCTTCCCTACCAATCTTCCTTCTACCTCCTTCCCTCCTCTCCCTGCCCAACCCCAAAAGCATAATGGTTACAATGGATGAAAAAATACAGTAACTAAAAAAGTTCCTATAAACTGGAAAATGACATGAATATCTGTCTCTAAGTGTAAGCATTCATAGCTCTGTTTCAAAACCATTCAAACCTGGACAGCCTTTTGTGGGGACAAATGAGGCTGCTCCCAGTTTTTTAGCAAGTTATAAAATTTTCAGCATCACAATAAATTGTGAAACAAGAAGGAGAGAAATTCAATTTAGCACGGAACTCGTAACTTTTCATTGAAGGAGTGCTCAATTGTGGGACAAGGAAGAAAGAGTGAGAGGTACAGTGTGCATCAATATCTTAGCCCTTTCTTTTCTGGGCTGTCCTGGGAGGCTTGTCTATAATTTACTTTCCCAGGGGAAATTTAGCACAAGTGTAGCAATTTTTCCTTTCATCCTGCTGACAGACTAAGCTAGACTCGGAAAAAAAGGGGGATAAAAAAGAAAGAGAAAGGAAAGATCCATAGATATTATTTACACTGCAGATCATGTATTATTTTTACCTTCAGATGTTCATATTTTGATAGTAGCACTAACCGCACACACACACACCGGGGCAGCATGATCAATCGTAGGGGTCAATAATCCCATTTCAGAAGCAGTCCTACTGCAGACTGAAATGAAACAGAGTAAAGTCTAAAGTAATGAAATGTGACAGAGCCACATTCACCGCCATCCTCCAAATATGGAGAGAAATACATTTCTACATGAGGAAATCCTAACTGGCAAGTCAGATCTAGTCATATAATAAACAAGGTTACACAGAAGTAATGAATGACTCTCAGACTTAGAATTTGCCTTCTTCAATTAACTATAATATGATCTCACAAAGTCTGATTTTTTGTTAGAGTATGAATGATTAACCTTCAGGTTTCCTTGTAAGTGTAAGCAAATAGTCTATCTCATTAGCTCACAATATTAATCAAATCTTTTATTCCCTCTTTATATTTGTTCTATTGACAGTGATATTATAGCTACTTCAATTAGTTATATCAAGAAATGATCTATAAACAATCACAATGCATGAAGTATCATAATTATCAATGTGTATTGTTATATTGGACAGGGCTGGTGACAGATAGCAAATCTGTCTTTGATCTATGAGCAATCGTAGACCTCTGTGAAGCTGCCCTTCATTCAATACAAACATCAAAAACAATAGTGCTGCATTATAAAGTGTGATCACGGAAACAATGGAAGCCACCATCCAAAGCACTGATCAGATTCAAAGGCTAGCAATCAGATGAGCTTCATGGGCTTAGGGGTTTTCCTGTGGCAAGCTGTAGATATAAGTGTAAGGACATTCATCTGGTGGAGCTTTGCATGTCTGTATCAGAGAAACTTACATGAATAGAAAAACCAGCACAGCAGACATTAAGGAAATATACTCCTGAAAGGAACTTGCACGTATAGGGATCTTTTTCTTGTCCTGTCTTTGGTTTTCCCCCATTTCACAAATAAAGTTCTATATTCTGTTATGAATAAGAGGCAAGTTTTTGTGTATCGCTATATTAGTCATTTACTTTTCCTGATCCAGCCTTTCCATCCTACCTTTTCCTCACTTCAGCTTCTGGAAAGCTAATTTCCATTTCTATAAAACCAAAAAAATCTCAGTACAGACAAGAATATGCAATTGACTTCTGCAAAAATAATTTTGTGAATCTTTTGAATTCAAAATGTCACTAGGATTTAAAAACTAGCAATTCCATAAATTCAATAAAGCATATGCTCAATGCATGAAGAGCTCATTAAAGGAAATTCCCCAGAACCAGTAATTAAAGAATTAACATGTAATGCAGATGTTTTTGATGGAAAAGCACAAAAATAAGTATTACTCTAATACTGTCCAATCTTTTAATTGAGGATCTAGAAAAAAAGGTGCATGTACTACATCTGTCATCTACGGACAAGACAGACAGCTGGAGAGTTGAACGGTGACGCCCTCAGTTTAATCATAGAAACTTGGTCACTGTGTTATTTGGGCCAGTTCAACCTCTGTGTAATATAGATGCAAGGAAATATGAAATCATACATTTATAAATAAAACCACAGACTCCACCTACAGAACAAGGACTGATGTAACAGTAGAAAGGAACTACCCATCTAGCAGGAATAGAAGTAAAAAAATCCAAATGAGTAGATGTAAGATGAGATGCAAATATCAAGAAACAAGAATGGTAATAAAAACCACTTCACAGATACTCCAGTAAGAGGGATATCAAGGAGAAGGCTAGTCCACTCCTTAAGAAAGGAGTGGAAAATGATGGATGACGCCAAAAAGACTAATGGATTTCTTTTTTTTTCACTTAAGTCTTTACTGTAAGGTCAATTGCAATCACATAGCTATCACAATTAATATCACTGACAAAGGGCCAGACTTGAGCCTCAGATAGGTACAGTATAATATTCAGAGTACTTTGGTAATGTGGATGTTTTTAAATGGGCTGGGTCTAATGAACTTTGTCCAACAGTACTTAAAAAGCTAACTAAGAATCTCAAAGTCATTAGGGCTTACCTTTGAGAACTTAAAAAGGACAATGGAGAAACTGGAAGACCAAAAAAGGGCAAGTGTAATGTCTATCTTTAAAAAGGACTTAAAAAAAAAAAAAGAAAAGCAAGCCTGACAATTGTAGGCCAATCGGCTTAGCTTCAATTAATGGAAAAATACTGAAACAAATAGCCAAACTATTTGTAAGCATCTGGAAGGTAACGAGAACATGTATAATATCCAGCATGGATTTGTCAAGAACAATCATGTCAAAGCAATCTAATTTTCTTCCCTGATAGGGTAACAGGTCTCGTGGACAGAGGAAAAGCAACAGAAGTCGTGTATTCAGGACTATTTTTGATCCTCTTCCACATAATAATCTTCTAAGCAAACTATGGAAGCGTGAAAACACCAGAAAGTGGGTGCAACACTGATTCAGAAAATCATACTCAGGAAGTGGTTAGCAATGTTCCTATCAACATGAAAAGATATCTCAAAGTGAGAATCTGTACGAGACTCTCCTAGGTCTGGTAGAATTTAGTATTTTGATTAATGACCTAGAAAATAACATTACAAACATACTTGCTATGACAATATCCTCTTTGGAGGCATTATAAATACATTAGACAAGGGACCAGAATTCAGAATAACCTTGGCGAATGTAAAGATCTGATTTGGAAGCCATAGTGCTTGTTCAGTAGGGATAAATGCAAAGTACTGTATTTAGCCAACAATAATTAACTGCTTGGGATGGATAACCACTGGCTTACTAGCCATTTTGTAGAAAATGAGAAGTTGTTGTGGATCACAAGCTGTATAATCAACATCACACTGTTCCAGAAAAGATGAATGTCCTACCACAATGCATAAACTTGGTATAGCTTGCCAGTCACAGAAGAATCCTTCTGCTTAGCACTGGTAAAGCTGCAGCTGTGTTATTTTATCCAGTCTGAGGAAATGTACCTCCAAAAAACAAGGACCAACTGATGATAATCCAGAAGAAATTTATATGCTAGAAAATATCTCTATGAGTAAGAATTAAGGTTGTTAAAGCAGAAAAAGATATATGGATAGAAGCAAAAGGTTGCTTAAAAGTAAAAAAAAAAAGAAAAAAGGAAAAAAAAGGAAAAGAAAAAGAAAAGAAAAAGAAAAAAAAAAGAAAAAAAAGAAAACAAAAAAGAACCACAGCTCCCCCCGAAATGCTCTTTGTGTTGATGTTAGATAGGGCAAGACATAAATGCCAGGGAGATTGAGGCTAGAATTTAGGAGAAAAACAGTCAAGCAGTAAGAAGCAGTACAGTGTAGAGAAAACAGATTGCCTGTGGAAGTTCTGGAATACTCCTGGAAAAAGCTGTCAGAAATAACACAGAAATGTGCCCAGCATAAGTACTGATCCTGCCTTGCAGCAAGAGTGGTCAAGATTACCCAAAGGTCCTTCCCACTCCTGTAATTCCATAAGCACCACTGAAAATTCCCAGCCATGAGATCCTTGCACATGCTGTTCGGGCAGCAGTGAATAGGATTAAATACCTCATTTTTCCAAATACAGTATTTGTAAAGATGAATAAAACAATGGAAATCTAGAACCTATATTTTTTAAAAGATGTTGAGAGATAGAAATAGACACAGCTAGAAACCACAGAAAATACTGGAGTGCTGAATAAAATATCTTGACGTGAGAATCAAGTACTACAATCTGTTGCCTTACCATCAACTTCCACCCCCTGCTCTCCCATCCGAAGTATTGATGTCTTAATCTTGAAGTAAAAAATTAGCTTCCAGAGGAAAATAAATAAACATATAATCCAAGATTAATTCAACTCAAAAATCAGATTTATGTTTTTAATAATGAGAGTAATGAGACACTGGAACAAATTACCAAAGGAAGCAGTAGATATGACTTCCTGATGCCTTGAAATCAAGACTGGATGCCTTCCCAAAAGACAGGCTTCAGTCATACATAGGTTAAAAGTTCAACACAAGGCAATACGGATTTAATTTAACAGCCTGTGAAGTCCTTGAGGGCTGCCACAGCTGTTCAAAGTCCAGAAATTAATTTAAAGTGAGCCTGAACTTCTTTTCCTCTGAACAGGAGGGCCTCCACACCCATAGACCGATATAACTGCAGCCTGAAAGTACTCGTATTGTCTCCACTACACAAGGTCTTTTTGTACCCCAGGGGCTTTTCTTCCATAGCTCTATGAACACAGAAATACCCTTTCTCAACAGAACAATGGGAAATAATAAAATCATATTTAAAAAAATACATACCCCCAAAAAAACCCAAAACTTATTTTGCTTAAAACAACAGAAGAAGAAAAGTTCTAGAAATCTAAATTGGTAATCTGAAAGTATGTTTCCCCTCTTCAGAACTTTAAGACTCTACTATTTAATGTGTTATGTAGTCTGCAAAAAGTTCTGCTTGCTTTAAGAGCAAAAGGATTAATGGTTTCAAATTCCAGTGTGTTGACCTTTATTCAACATTAAAATGCTTATTTGAGCATTCTGCCATGGTAGCAGTAAGCATCTCTCTAATGAAAACTGTAACAGAAAGAAAGTTTAACTCCGATATGTCCACAAATAAAATTATTTTGCATCAGATGGTTTAGGGGGATCTTCTCTGCACACACACACAAAGTTAAAATTAATGCAAAAAGCACTAAAACTGCACAGTATACGTGTTATTACTCTAATTACAGGTTGAATGTTAAAGCAATATTAATGAAAATGATGAAGAATAAAAATGGTTCAGAGTTCCTGTTCCCAAGTTACTGCCCTGAATGACAGTTATGACATCAAACAATTTTAAGCACAGTAGAACAAAAGCAAATCATAGTAGTTACTTCTGAAATAAATTACAGAAATCTGATTCAAAATACCAAAGGCTTGATGAAAAGCAAAGAAACAATGTGCTTATCAGGATAGATGGTCTGCTAAGACAGCAAATCAAAGTAGGAAATAAGTAGGAAAGATTGATTTGAGGTGATGCTGAACAGTAGAAAGGGTAAGATGTGAACACTTTGCCTGACACAGCAGAAAGTAGTGGGAGAGATGTTAAAGGCAATAGAGAGTCTGGAAGCTGCTGTAGACCTTAAAGGTTCTTACTGAACCTAGACGAGGAAGTGTCTTTACAGACAGAGACTGAAAAAGCCTTGATCATACTGAAGCTTTACTACTCTGATATTGATTTAATAAACAACTATGCAAAAACTAGTCAGGGAAACATTTTTCTCAAGGCAGATTTCCATTCTTCCCTAGTTAGATGAACAAGTCGCACAATCAAATGCAATCCAGAACATAAGCCATACAGAGACGCCACATACAAGACTGAAGGTAATTCTCAGCTAAGACTTTATGGCAACTGTCCTATCATATTTTGATAAGTCCTATTCCTGCACAAAAGATTACAGGCCAGTCTTTTAAATGTTGAAAAGTTTCTTGGACAAACATAGTTGTTATAACAGTTTGTTGCATTAAAAAAATGCTCAGAACCTAAAGAGCTAAAATAATTTCTTTAAAGGAAAAAAGATTAGCTGAAGAGAGAGTTTTGAGATCTCACATTTTGAAATGTAACAATCATTTAGCTAAGAATTAAGAAGCATGTACCTAAAGTTAGTCATGACACAGAAATTATACATAGAACAAATAAAGAAAAGCAGAATCAGCTCTGCAGGAATATGAAAGCTTAAGAAGATGGGAACAGTAGACAGTAAAATCAATTAACTGCATGATAGACGGTCACATGCAAAGTAGCACGAGCAAAAAAACCCAACTTTCATGGCTGTGAAGGGAATCACACCATATGCATCCAAGTGAATATTTCATAATTCTAACTCAAACTTCCCCTGTAAATATTAACAGAACCACAGAAAAAAATCTTACAAAGCATGGCAGTGATTTGCTAAAAACACACACAACTCCAGAACTGAAAATATCATTCAAAATTCCTGACTCTCTCAAGAAGTCTAACTTCAGCGTCTAACCACTAACCCTGAACGCAGAACAACTTCAGGCACACAGTAAATCAGAATGAAGAAGGTAGGGATGGATTTATTTCCGCCTCTTAAAGAATTTTAAATAAACTTAAAGTTACAGGAAGAAGCACGCAAACAGTTTGTACAAAGACTTAAAAGAAGACTTTGAAAGAGTTAATGTAACATAAGTCTATCCCTGTATTGGTTTCTCACAGAAGATGTGGTACAGCAGTTTATTCAGCCTAAAGGCAAGACAAGACATGCTGACAGTGACTTGAGCAGGGAGGAAACAGAAAAAAGTGTCCTGGAAGGATTTTTTTAAAAATAGTGTTCTTTTATCAGATATTGAAATTTAAATTAATTATTTTATTTTTTTTCTTTTAATCTAACACCAAGAAAAAACAAAAGCATTATTTAAAAAAATGCAGTCAGTAAGTGACTGCAAAAATAATGGTGCCTGCCAAGAGCACTGATGACTCTAAAGAAATGTACAGGGACTGTATATTTGGCTTACTCAGAATTGCTCCAAAAAGCTCTAGGAATCATTCTACGTAAACTATGCATTTTGTAATAAATAAAAAAGAAAATAAAAAAATCAACTCAACACAGAAGCAAGGCCTTAAAGTTTCTCCATCTCTGAAGTACAAGCATGTTGTCTTAGGCCAGGTCCTTTTTCACTCACATCAACAATGAAACACAACAAGCTTTAACTGGGCTCTCTGAATATATGTAGGTAAAAATGATAGTACCGTATACATGATCACCTATTACAAGGAATTAGCTGCCAGGACGACAATTGGTGGATACCTCCAGTGTGCCCCCTTACAGCACAAGGGGTGTACCAATTGTTGTCTATCTATTCAAGAATTTACTCTTATTTCTGCCTGTCGTGGGTTCGGCCAGGACAGGGTTCATTTCACCAGGATCCAGGAAGGGGCACAGCCGGGCGGGCTGACCCCACCTGGCCAAACAGAACAGGGTATTCCATACCAGGTGCTGGGTTCCGGTGGGGGGGGCTGGGCGGCGGGAACTCACTCGCGGCTTGGGAGCGTGCGGCGGCAGTCCGGGAGAGAGCGGCTCTGTTCTGCGGGCTCTGTTCTGCGGTTTGTGCTGTGTATTCCCCTTTTCTGTTGTTCCTGTTCCCTTTGTTTGCAGTTCTGTTAAACTGCCCTTATCCCGACCCACCAGTTTCTGCCTGTTTCTTTCCATTCTCCTCCGCACCCTGGAAGGGGGAGGGGTGGCTGAGTGGCGCTTTTGTTGCGGGCCGCAGCCAAACCATAACATTAAATTTGGCACCCAAGCGTGGGGCGAGGATAACGGCAGGGCTGAGCAGCCGGTGTTAAAACTGTTTTCTTACATTCATTAAATTTTGTTATACGCATTTATTGTGTTAGTTAAATAGTCGCCGGTAAGAAATGTTGCTGACTTTGATTAGATGGCTGTGGTATTTGAATCCTTATTTGCAGTATGTATTCAGTGCTGTGCTGTTCATCATCACTGGGAAAAAGATCAGGATAATAATTTTGCTGTACTGTACGATATCGACTTATGACATGATAACATCACTGTGCATGAAATTAGGCTTGTATTTGCATGCGGCACTGCGGTCATTTCTGTACCTTGGATCCTATGTCTTAGAATTTGTTAATAATCAAACCCAATCTGTGGGGAAAACCAGAGGGGATACCTTCCCCCACTCTTTTACCCCCCCTCTCTCCTTCAGGCTAGTCCTAACGGCTTTTGAGAATTTTGAGAACCCGTGGGATGCTCAGACCAGCTTGCTCCTATTGTTCTGCCTCCTGAATGGGTTTTGGGTCTTGTTTAGGGTTAAACAAGTCGTTAAGAACATCGCGCAGAGACCTGCCCCGGGGCTGGATAGCTGTGAGTGGCTGGGTGTGTGGGACAGCATGGGCAGGTGTCTAGGGCAGTGGGCACCCCCGGTGTTTTTGAAACTCACCCCTGAACAAGTGTAGGATCCGGACAAACTAGTAAAATATCTGCAAAAAGTGTGCTGCCACTCTGGGAACTCCAGAGAGACACAGATCACCACAATGTGCTGGGGTCTGGCCCATGACTACTGAGCCCTGTTCAACCTGATTCAGTGCCCTAAAGGGGAAACGGGGGGAACCGAAGCTGCAGGTACTGCGACTGGCGCTGTCCCCCCAGCTGGCCCTGCAGCCCCTCCAGCCCAGCAGGCAGTCACAGCCCCCCCAGCCAGCACCACAGCTGCCGCTGCCACAGCTGCAGGGTCTGCCTCGGTTTCCCCGGCAGGCACAGCAGCTGCTCCAGCCCCAGCTCCAGCTGCAGGCATCACGGCTCAGCCCAGTGACAAACCTGTGCCGGAGCAGTCGCTCCTGTAAAAACTAAAGAAAGACGCAAAGAGAGCAGATCGCTCCGGGAGGGATGACAATGAGCCAGGGTCATCGCGGGAGACAGAGATCATCACCCGGTCCCTGTCCCTGAGCGAGCTGCGAGACATGCGGAAAGATTTCATCCACCACCCAGGCGAACACATTGTCACCTGGCTGCTGCGGTGCTGGGATAACAGGGCCAGCAGCTTGGAATTAGAGGGCAAGGAAGCCAAGCAGCTGGGATCCCTGGCCAGGGATTGGGGCATTGACAAGGCCTTTGGGAAAAAGGAAGAAGTCCTCAGCCTCTGGAGGAGACTTCTGTTAGAGGTGAGGGAGAAGTACGCCTTCAGTGACGATTTTGTATGCTGTCCAGGCAAGTGGACCAATATGGAAAGGGGTATTCAGTACTTGAGGGAATTAGCTGTGCGGGAGCTGGTTTACTATGAACCAGATGATGAGCAGGTACCCACAGACCCAGATGAAGTCCAGTGCACAGCATCTATGTGGAGGAAGTTTGTGCGGA
>Ga0065711_1049397_pt1 | contig 11328 bp, 13 predicted proteins | sample Hoacrofraction12_FD_59098 | JGI IMG/M metagenome (GOLD analysis project Ga0065711, IMG submission 59098) | Hoatzin crop microbial communities from Cojedes, Venezuela - Epithelial fraction 12 v2 (version 2) | ecosystem: Host-associated > Birds > Digestive system > Esophagus > Crop | place... | reverse complement strand
GGTTCCCTGGGTCCTCCTTCTTGCCCTTTTTGAAGATTGGAGTGACATTGGCCTTTCTCCAGTCCTCAGGCACCTCTCCTGTCCTCCAGGACCTCTCAAAGATGATGGAGAGTGGCTCAGCAATGACATCTGCCAGCTCCCTCAACACTTGTGGGTGAATTCCACCGGGGCCCATGGATTTGTGGGTGTTCAGATTGCTTAAGTGATGGTGAGGCAGGCTGTCCCTCTGCAGTCTGTGGAGGTTAACTGTGGAGCATTTTGTGAAGAATTGCAGCCAATGGGAAGGACTCACGTTGGAGAAGTTCGTGGAGGACTGTCTGCCATGGGAGGGACCCTATGCTGGAGCAGGGGAAGACTGTGAGGAGTCCTCCCCCTGAGGAGGAAGGAGCAGCAGAGACAATGTGTGATGAACTGACCGTAACCCCCATTCCCCGTCCCTCTGCTCTGCCTGGGGGCAAGAGGTAGAGAAAATTGGGAGTGAAGTTGAGTGGGAAGATGGGAGGGGTTGGGGGAAGGTGTTTTAAGATTTCTTTTTATTTCTTATTATCTTACTCTGACGTTTGCTTGGCAGTAAATTAATTTTTTTTCTCTGAGTCTGTCTGGCCTGTGACAGTAACTGGTGAGTGATCTCCGCGTCCTTCTTTGGGCCCATGAACTCTTTGTTATATTTTCTCTCCCCTGTCCAGCTGAGGAGGGAGAGTGATAGAGTGGTTTGGTGGGCACCTGAAGTCCAGCCAAGATCGACCTACGACAAGCTGGCAACGCGCGCTCGCAGTCCAGAAGACCAACTGTACCCTGGGCTGCATCAAAAGCAGCATGGCCAGCAGGTCGAGGAAGGTGATTCTGCCCCTCTGCTCCACTCTGATGAGACCCCACCTGGAGTCCTGAGTCCAGCTCTGGGCCTTCAGCACAGGAAGGACGTGGTCCTGTTGGAGCGGGTCCAGAGGAGGGCCACAAAAATGATGAGAGGGCTGGAACACCTCTCTTGTGAGGAAAGGCTGAGAGAGTTGGAGTTGTTCATTCTGGAGAAGACAAGACTCCAGGGCCTTTCAATATGTAGAGGGGGCTGACAAGAAAGATGGGGAGATACTTTTTACCAGGGTCTGTAGTGGAAGGACAAAGGGCAACAGTTTTAAACTGAAAGAGAGTAGGTCTAGATTGGACATAAGGAAGAATTTTTTTACAGTGAGGATGGTGAGACACTGGAACAAGTTTCCCAGAGAATTTGTGGATGCCCCATGATTGGCAGTGTTCAGGGTCAGGTTGGACTGGGCTTTGAGCAACCTGGTCTTGTGGAAGATGTCCCCAACGCAGCGGAGTTGGACTATGTGATCTTTAAAGGTCACTTCCAACCCAAACAATTCCATGGTCCTATAAAGTGGTGACTGTATCACCATCAGAAAACTCACAGAGAAGCCTGGCCCTTCTTTGAGCTTTAGGAACACATTTCAATAGACTGATGCTGGTATTTAGATAGAAATTATGTCACATATCTTGTTCATCATCTGTTTCTTGAGCAAATGGCTTATCCTACTTCCCCCTCTGCTATACTTTTTGCTTTAATCAGTACCACTTGTAAATTGCAGTTCCTAGCTCTTCATAGTAATCAGCTTGCCATAAATAGCTTACAAGAAAGAATCTTTGCTCCATTTTTTTTTCCCTGTAAATCTGTCACTTTTCTCAATACTATCAAACTGAAGTAACTAGAGCCAGGAACCCATGAATGCATGTATTAATTCATAAAACCCAACCATGCTAATTATGAAGTATGAATTATGCAGCAAACGGCATAGCCCAATTCTCTATTTATTATATGGAATTTCAATATACTTTTAAGATAAAATGCTTAAAATGAACTTAATATTTAAAGTATCATTTTAGACTCTGAATTCATATTGAAAGATGCGAATGAAGGCTGACTGCTTTTAAAAAAAAAAGATACCATTATCATTATAAAAATTTTTTTTTCTGACTTTAAAGTTTTGTAATTTCCCGCTAAAATAATTAAAACAATGAAGCAAAAATACAAAACTCCCACTGTCTTGAAAATTTTCAGTTTTTTACTAGAATGGCATGACATCTTGGTTAATTGACACTTTGAGTTAACATAATTCATAAGAAATGGAACCATAAGGAGCGTGGGCTGAATTTTTAATATAGATTTTAGTAAAGACTGATTTTTCTCAAGTCAAAATAAGCAGCATTTCTGTTTAGCTTCTTGCAGGTAAAATCATTGAAGCTCTGAAGTTTTAGAGTTTTAGGTGGTTGTTTCCCATTTTTGTGTTCTGCATAGGAAAGTCAGAAAGTCTAGTTGCTGAATACTATTTTGTAATTTTTTTGAAGTATCAAGTTTGAGATAGAAAGACGGGATAGGAAAGGACTTGTTAACTGACTTATATTCTTTACATTAAATATGCAAAATATATTTAAACAGCCAGAAAAAATATTGAATATAAATGATTATCCTGTGGTGGGAATGTGGTGGGTTGACCTTGGGTAGCTTCCATACACCCACCCAGCTGCTTTCTTACTCCCTTTCCTTAACAGGACAGGGGAGTAAACATGAAGAAGAAAGCTCGTGGGTGGAGATAAAGACAAGGAGATCACTTATCAATTAGCATCAGAAGCAAAACAGACTCGACTTGGGGAAAATTAATTTAATTTATTGCCAATTAAAAGTTGAACTGGATGGTAAGAAACAAAGACAAACACTAAAACACCTTCCCTCCAGCCACTTTTTTTTCCCCAGACTCAACTTCACTCCCTCATTCCCAATCCCTTAACCTCCTCCGTCACCAAGTAGTGCAGGGTGGATGGGGGATGGGAGACTGCAGTCAGGCCATAACAGTTCCTCTCTGCTGCTCCTTCCTCCTCACACTTTTCCCCTTTTCCAGCATAAGTCCTGTCCATGGGCTGCAGTCCTTCAGGATAAACCTGCTCCAGCATTGGGTCCTCCATGGGCTGCAGCGTGAACATCTGCTCCAACATGGTCTTTTCCACAGGCTACAGGGGAATCTGCTGCAGTGCCTGCAGCACCTGTTTCTCCTCCTTCTTCTCTGACCTTGCTGTTTGCAGGATTATTTCTCACGCTTTTTTTCCTCACTCCTCGCTGCTGTCTAGTGTTTTGCTCTTCCTTAAAGATGCTTTCCCAGAGGCACGACCAGTTTGGCTGATGGGCTCAGCTGTGTCCTCTGGAAAGTCCATTGCAGAGCCAGCTGGAAACAGCTGTGTCCAGCACAGGGCAGCCCCTGGTCTCTCCTCAGACAGGCCACCTCTGTAGCTCCCTTCCCACTACCAAAACCTTGCGACCTACACCCAATATACACTAACATTGGAAGCATGCCCTTACATCTCCTATTTAAAACATGTACAAATGTCAGATTTCTTCCATTTTTTAGTATGGCTTCTATTATCTGATAGATTATTAAGGGCAAAGTACTGTCTCACAAAAATATTTGTAAATCTGTTGTGTGAGTAGGTGGAATTTAGTTTCCTGCAGATGAACAAGTGGTGCATTTTTTTTTTTGTTCCATGACCACAGCAGTTACTCAAGCATCAACTGAGCTGAAGAAGTTTGAAACATACATTTCCACTCCTCTTGGTGGGGAGGACAGACAAGGAGCATAACCTGGCCTGAACTGTTGTGGGACAGGGGCTCTCCATGCTTCCTGTTGAAAATGCACCACTTCCCAAAGAAGATGTCAGATTCCCACTTGGCAGAGAGCTAGAACAAAATGACTTAGCCTGGCATTAGGACATTTCTTCTGGACAACTGCACCCTTGCATTCTCACCTGCTCTCCGACTTGATTATGAACTATATATATGATTCTGAATCAAAGACTCTTTTCTCTTGAATGCCAAATTCAGAGACTTGGTGACCTCATTATTTCTTCAGCCTCAAAATCATGGATGCTTTTGTGCAGAAGAGCCCTCCACAGGAGAGGGAGTAATTTCTGCCCATCCTAAGCTATACAATACAAACCTTTTAGAGGGGAAGAAGTGGGTTTTGATGTTAGTCATCAAAATCCCTGATGTATAAAACTTATTTTGTGTTCAGCATTGGTTATGGGTGAGCTCAGGCATCTACCTACAGTATGTCGGCAACTCCGAATTTCATACTGTGGTAGCTAACTCTACTTGGACTTCATATGTCAGGTGCCTAAAACTCAGTTGTTGCAACTCAGCCTTACAGTGGTTCTTGAAGGTAAGAAACATATTTTAAAACTACTCTTCTGTCATGTTTGAAGCAAAGACTTGAATCCTTATTGTTTAAATCCTGAAAGACCACTCCAGTCACTAATCTACTGGATGTTCTCTTTGCTTTCTCCTGGATCTGTGGTATTTTGTATAAATGGTGAAGTGTTAATTGCAGCAGAAAGTTTCATCTCTCTCTCCTAAATACTAAAGAAATGCCCTTATCACTTTACTATAGCACTTAAACCTCCATGATTTCTTCTTTGGCCACACAAAGATTTTATTCATTTAAAGAGAAAATTCAACAGCAGATATTAAGCAATTGTCTTGAATATCCAACATACATTTAAAATACAGGTATGCTGGCCTAAGCAGCTCTCAAATAAAACAAATCAAAAAATTGTTGCTTTAAGAGACTTCCTAGAATTTAGGCACCCAAATTTTGGAAACATTAGAGGAAAGGAAATTTGGTGCAATTCTGCTGTCAAGAAGATAGGTCTATATAAGATCTAATATCTTATGATATCTAACAATGATTAATGTGTCTCAAGAGATCAAAATGTTCTAGTTGCAAAAGTTGGAAGTGGAGTAACTAAGACTTTTTGTGACTCTAGTCTTTGTCAAAGCATATGCAGACTGGTATAAAACTTTCTTAAAAATGTGTAACATTTATCTACTGCTGCCACAAGAGATGATTAATTTTTGGACATTTTAGAACATTTTATTAGGGTATATCCTCCTAATGCCAAATAAATTCCTGTATTACAACTTTTTTTTGGGGTGCATTCTGCTCTTCCACTCAAATACTTACATCCTTCACATGCTGGGATAAAAGAAAGAATCCTCAGACTTCCATGTTTGTCATCTAGTCTGCATGCCAGGTAAAAGACATCACTTGCAATGTCGTGATCACACACTCCTTCCTCTTTAACACTTGATGAAATTTTCATTTTCTCATGTATGCCCTGTATAAATCAGGTTTATCTAACAAAAACAAGTGTATTCAGTCTTACCAAGGCCATCTCTGAAGCTTAAGGAGGTCAGAAAAGATCTGTTTTCCCGGGTAGAGTCATCATTTGGTCTAACTGAAAAGAACAATGAAAATAACAGGACTTTAAAAAAATCAAAAGCTGAAAAACAAACAAACTGGGGAAAAAAGGACTGAAAAAGTGTACTAATAGGAATGCTTCAGGAAAAATAAAAAAAAAAACAGGATGCCTTTGTTATGATCTGCAAGTATGTAAAATGCTTCTCCGTGCTGAAAGAGGATGGAAAAAGAATGAATGGGCTTGAATTACAGTCAGGAAGATTTAAGATAGATATGAAGTAAAATTTTCTAAGGACATGGATCATGACACACTACAATAGATTGCCTGAAGACCTTTTGGAGTTTCAATCATTGGAAATCTCTAAGGACAGATTAGGTAAACATCTATCAGAGTTGACAGGTACAGTTGATTTTGCCTGCGGGCAAAAGCATAGAGTAGATGACCTCCTGAGGTCTCTTTCAGCCTATTTGTCTCTGATTCTGTGACAGACAGCGGTGTAGTCTACAAGTACCCTCATGACTTCAAAAAGGGAATTTATAGAAGAAAGTGCTCTTCAAAAGGACTTTTGCAGAGATGTCAATATTTTTCTGAAAGTAAGCAGGTATGCACAAAAGGAGTAAAGCTCCTGGCTGAAAATTTCATCCACAACCTTTTTCTGATCAAAACCATATTCAACAGATTTTCTCAAGACTACAGATGACAGTTGGATTTGAACTTTCAAGCAGGTGTGCATGGAAAGCCACATTGCCTCCCTCAGCACTATAAGTAAGCGAGATACTGAAACACAGTTAAATGTCTATCTTTTATGTGCTCTACAGGATATGATTTTTGTAGAGCTGATTGCTTTATTATTGGGCACTTAACCAATACTCAGGAGATGGTACATCTTTCCCTGATTAGCTTCCCCCCACTTCATCTGTATGGCTGTCATAAGGAACTCAGTCTTCTTTAACTGTGAGTAATCTGACCAAATATCTGCAGCTACAGACATTTGCACATCTACATCTGAGACTTCCTTCGGAGTCAGTGGAGAGGAACAGGTATTCAGCACATCATTCAGCTGACTTATTTTCAGTGTTTCCTTTAGGATGAGATTATTTGTGCCCTGGAACTACTTATTTATTTCCAGTGACCACAGAGAAAGCAAGAAGTGAGCAGTTGGAAGTGGACATCTGTATTAAACAGATAAGTAAATTAATATCACTCTTCCTTGGATAGATTTTCACATTGTATATAAGCACTTCATAGTCTTTCATACACTTTTCCTTACACAGCTTCTCTGGTATAGGAAGAGCTGTTGGCTTCTTTTTGAAGATGTGGAAATGAAGCACAGGACAGTTACGAGACTTGCCCAAGGTCACACCAGAAAATTCAACAGAAGGGAGGCCTGAATCTAAATCTGTGAAGTCTCTGACTGTGTTCCACTGGATTTTCTTTTTTTTTTGAATAGCAAAAATGAATTTTTTTAACAAAGCATGTGTTTCTAAGACAGTTATCATCACAGGCCTGTCACTCTTGCCACTCTTGACTTTATCCCTCCAAATAAACACTGATTTCCTTAGCTAGATTAATAAATGCAAAAAAAAAAAATTGCTGTGTGTGAGCAGGAGTGAGAAGTCTTTCTAATTAGGATTCTGCAAAGAATCAGAGAATTACATGATAGAAAGTGGTCTAAATGGTATAAGGATGGCAAATTTGCAAAAATACAAATCTTCAGAATGAGCATAATCTTGCAAGAATCCATATCATAAATTTTTTTTTTTTCTGATTTGGAAATGAATAAATTACCTTCCAAGGCTAAAATACATATTTACACACATTTGTATTCCAATACTATGTGTGTATTCATTCTTACATGATATATATAAGCATATCTTAGTTTTCATTATTTTGATCCAAGGATGGATTGAACAGTTTTCTTCAGAATGCCTAGGAAAAGAGAAACAGAAGTATGGAGTACGAGAGCTGATAAATGCCTAGTGCTTTCCATATTTTTTGATCAAGAAGAATTGCCAAGCAAATTCATATGAGGAGAATCATGGTTTATCTTCACCTATGTGGCAAGTGGTACCATCCCTACCAGACAAGGTACCAAAGAAGAATAAGCTCTAAGAAAGTATTTTAGTTTTTAAGTTTTCAGTCAATTCAATAGACCTTGATGTCCACAGTTTTTACATACATATTTGTGGTAAAATCCTGGTCTCATTTGAGCTGAATAACAGCAACCCCTTGGCGTGGACAAAAGAAACATTTCCTTCTTGGCCTGTATGGGGATTAGAACTCTAGAGGCTAATGTCTGAAATGTGTATTTAGTGCTTGAAATGGTGAGCTGGGGATGGAAATGAGGAAAGAAATTAGAAAGTAGAGAAAATAAGTTTTCCACAGTGTAGAAAAAACATTCAGTGAAGAATCTCTAGGACATACAGAAGTACTTTGTGAAACACAGTAAAGCCCCAGCTTCTTTTCCAGCTCCCACGATATCATCTCCAAAAGTATGTCTGCATACAGCCAGCTGTTATATTAAATTCTTTACTCTTATATTGGGAATAAATCTCAAATGGGCTAATTTTGCTGGTTTTGGCTGCGGTAGAGTTAATTTTCTTCATAGTAGCTAGTATGAGGCTATGTGTTGGATTTGTCCTGAAAATAGTGTTGATAACACAGGGATGTTTTAGTTATTGCTGAGCAGCGCTTACACAGAGTCAAAGCCCTTTCCGCATCTCACACCGCCCTGCCAGCCAGTGGGCTGGGGGTGCACAAGAAGCTGGGAGGGGGCACGTCTAGGACAGCTGACCCCAACTGACCAAAGGATATCCCAGACCGTCTGATGTCATGCTCAGCAATAAAAGCTAGGGGAAGAAGGAGCAAGGAAGATTGTTCAGAGTGATGGCATTTGACTTCCCAAGTAATCGTTATGCATGATGGAGCCCCACTTTCCTGGAGATGGCTGAACACCTCCCTGCTGATGGAAAGTGGTGAATTAATTCCTTGTTTTGCTTTGCTTGTGTGTGCAGCATTTGGTTTACTTGTTAAACTGTCTTTATCTCAACCCATGAGTTTTCTCAGTTTTATGCTTCTGATTCTCTCCTGCATCCCACTGGAAGAGAGTGAGCGAGCAGCTGTGTAGTGCTTATCCACAACAACTAATCTACTCTGATTCTCAATGCACAGACACTTCAAAGAGCATCAGGTGTAAGTATCCTGGTAATTCTTACTGTATGTACCTTGAGCAATGTGAAAAAATCTTGTAAGCTGTGAAGAAATGCAATTCAGAAATACTATTGAATGCTTCTGAATAATCTAGAAAATGTTACTGGTAAGGATATCAGAAATTCTATTTAGAATTGGCATAGCTGGTTTTAAACTATCCAGCACAGGAACCTCCAGATCAGGGATAATGATGGCAATGACAAGAAGTGGCTACAATGCACAGGTTATTTTTTCTTCTTGATAAGTGTGAAACAACATGTCCATTAGCAGCAATATTCTGTTCAGACTATAAAATCTTACCCAATAACATTTGTGAGAAATGTGGCTATATGCAAATACTAATTCATCTTTTCAGCAAAACTAAAGACAGAGGACCAAGGAAACCTGAATTAAGCTTCCTCATGTTAGTAGTTCTGGGTACAAGTCTGAGCTCTAGGACAGGCTGGAACAAGCCCTTAGTGAAGTGCAGATGGTGCCTCTATGATATGGTATTTAAATGCACTACACAATGATTACAGTTGCTTATTTTTCTACTAATACAACATATGTGAATATTTTATGTATTCTCAGTGGGCTAAGCAAAACTATATTCTCCTGGTAAACTTCAGGCAGAAGTCCTCCACAGAGAAGGAAACTTGTTCATATCTGTAAAGAACAACAAGTTTACAGTAGAATATTATTCTCCATAAAAGTAATAATTTAAGAATAAATGTACAGAATACTGTTCTTTCCTGAACAGACCTGTTTTCAGTTGTCTGGGCTAAAATCAAACTATTTTAATTTGTAAGCTTTTTTCTAATGTAAGATAAGTTTAAATTCTAAAATATCTACACTTTACTTAAAATCCACTTCTCCATAAATACTGTGGTAAATGTAAAACAGTAAAAGCAATATGGATTCAAAGGAATATATCAATAAATGTAAGGATTGCAGCAAACAAAATGGATGAAATTCATATTTTTGTTTCACTTCTGCAGATTATTCCTATCATATAGAAATTTTAAACAGATTTGCAGATAATAACATTGTCTCATTTTTCAGTGTAAGATTTCTGCACAGGAATTCTTACCTCTATTATGTTTTCTACATGCCAGGTTATGTGGCAAGAGGAGGCCCTGCAGCATGTAACTGCACAGGCCACATGGCTGGTCTGCAGGAAGCCTGGGACCCAGAGGCTGGGCTGGTATTCTCAATCATCAGCTGTACTGAAAACTAAGAACAATATGCATGTTGTTCTACAGCTACACTAACAAAACTTTGCATTACCACCTCTGCCTTTCTATCACGAGATTTACTTTGTCTTTTCTGGTTAAATATAATGTTTAATGTATTTGAATATCTTTTGCAAGGATTTATCTTTACCTTATTATTCTACCCCTGTGTCCTGTTTCTGGTTAAAACAGAACCAGTTCTCTCTTAGTGACACCCTACTCTTTCCATCACCAAATAAAAGCAATACTCTTCTTTTTACCAATTTCTCTTTTTATGTCCACTACAATTTTGACAGTAGTTTTACTCTAAGAGTCCTGGGATGTTGTTTACAACATTTTCTTCTTTGCTTCACCTGCAAATTCCAGATATAACGTGCATGCGTCTTCAAGTCCTTAAACTCTCAGTCCAGTCATTGTCTCTAATTGTTTCTCATAATTTCTCAAAGTTTGCCCTTTCAAAATCATAATCCTTACTTACGGACATACTTTTTTTTATCCTACTCTCATTTAAACCGGATCAGCTGGGGATCATTAGATTCCAGGTTGTTTTCTGCAGAAGGCTATTTCATAATGTGACTCTTGTGTTGTCATGTACTTCATATTACATCCCTGTCTTATAATTTCTATTAAAAAGTAGTTATTGAAGATACAGGACAACTACTGAGCAAAGGAATTTTATATATTAATATATTATATACCATAAGACCCCTCTAAAACCAATGGTATTAAAATCAGAAGTTCAAGCATTCCAGAACAGGAATTACAATGCAAAATCTAAATTATCCTGACAATTAATTGTGCCCATTTCTCATGTACATCACATTAAGGTATTTAGTTATATGATTAAATCTTACTTATGTTTTCCACAGGATTTCTCACAAAAAGCCTGAAGATGAAGCTGTCCTCTTCTACTGGAAATGTATACATCCCTATTTTGAAACAGCTGAAGCCTTCACTGAAACCTTTACACCAATGTATCACAAGAATGGCAGAAATACCGTGTTCCAAGCGACCAGTTCGCTTCTCAGATTCAGTCATAGCAGCATGTACATCTTTGTCACATCAGGACTGAATCCTCCTGAGTTCAGCAGGAAGCAACATGCAAAGTACAACTAATTCAGTATCACCAGTTTGTTAGAAGGAAATTACCATGGAAACACCACTCCTGTATTTGGCAGAGTAGACATGTGTCTCATTCAAAGCTCTAGCCTCACAAACAGTTTTGGTCTACACTGGTAGATGTTTCTCATGACAACTAAGGACCATGCAGACCATCACATCTCAAGTTTCTACGTATTTAGGAGAGTATCCCTACAGTTTCTTTTATCTCAATATGAAAGCATATTTCAAATACTCTGAATGTAACACTTGAAGACTTTCTTCAATGGTGATAAAACAATAACATTATTTAGCAGTTGCATAGATTTTTCATCTGTCCATTTCCAAGAAGTTTTTGGAGATGGGAAGACTGAGGCAATATAGAATAAAATGGTATGGCTGTATGTGTATTAAATACACTACTCCAATTTGATTACTTTAAAATAACAATCCTTCCTCAGATGGGAGAAGCAACCTGTTTCACAGAATCACAGAATCACAGAATAGTAGGGGTTGGAAGGGACCTCTGTGGGTCATCTAGTCCAACCCCCCTGCCGAAGCAGGG